>Ga0194129_10008106_pt1 | contig 12279 bp, 11 predicted proteins | sample TA2KigCa35mmetaG_FD_150862 | JGI IMG/M metagenome (GOLD analysis project Ga0194129, IMG submission 150862) | Freshwater microbial communities from Lake Tanganyika, Tanzania - TA2015038 Kigoma Deep Cast 35m | ecosystem: Environmental > Aquatic > Freshwater > Lake | place: Tanzania: Lake... | reverse complement strand
AGGTTGGAGGCACCGTGGTTCGGCCAACCCGAACTGGCGTCGTTTTTTTGTGTCCGTGTGGCTGCTACGCCGAGTACTTGGCTCGGCTGTCTATGAAAGACACCACTGAAAACACAGACCCAATCGAAGAGGCCGAGGACATCACCACGGCCGACAACGCCACCCCAGACGAAGCCACGGCCGAGGCCTCACCTCGCGTCAGGCTGAGTCCCATCACCTACGAGATCATTCGTGCTGGCTCCAAGGCCTTCACGCTCCTGATCGAGAAGCAACCCTTGGCCACTATGGTGACACGGAAAGACGCCGAGACAGTAGAAGCCCTCCTGAAATATTTGACCCGTTTCAGCGGGCGCAAATACATCAGATCCGGACTTGAGGAGGTCCTGACCGAGCCTGACGCCACCGAGGCGGAGTCCGCTGAAGAGCAGCAGGTTGATCCCATGAATAACTGACATGTAAGACAGCCAATGTCTGACCCAAGGGTTCATGGTCTTGGCCATGAACCCTTTTTTGGGGTCTTAACCAAGAAGCAGACGCCCCAGCCAAGATCACCCCACCCACCACTTACCTCACCCATGAAGGGCACCCCTCAAGACCCAACACCCCAACCGGGCAACAATGCTGAAGATCCCATCCTGTTCGACCCGGACGACTGCCCCCGTGCCACTGGGCCGACCCCCATCTCCAAGGGCAACTTTAGCAGGTACCGCGTCATCGCAAGGACGGACCTGTTCACCTGCTCGGTTGGACCCTTCGGTAGTTTTGGACATGTCTTTCTTAACGTGGACATCCTCGCCCCACCGGTCTTGGGCATGGAGCCGGTGATGGTCATTGATCTGCCACCTGGAGAGGTCACCCAGTACCAACAGTTTCAGCGGGCTAAAAGCTACCGGGATTACCCGGCGATCGAGGTGGGGAGGATCTGGCTCACCGGATACCTCCAAGCCTGCGGCGGGGTGGAGTTTCGCCTCTGGGAGCTCGCTGAGCTGCCCAGCATCTGGGAGGTGATGAAGGAGCTCGTTGGCCAGGGATGCCCTCTGACACTTTACAGGAAGGAGACTCACCTGGATGGGACACCCGTCACTGTGGACCAAGTCGCAACGATGCTGGAATCAGCGCCCAAATGGCCTGACCCCAGGGTGCTGTTGCTGAGAAACCAGACGGCACCAGAGCGCCCAATCAAGCGGCAAACTCGGTGGCTGCCCTGACGTTACCTACCCATGCTCAAGTTTGTCGAAATCCGTCCGCTCTGCGGTGACTTGGTTCAGCACATCGAGTGCTGCAACGACTGCCCGGAGATCCCCCTATCACGTGGTGACTCAAGTTGGCGGACCTTGGTCCATACGGCCGGCAGCTTGGCCTTGGACGGGCAACCAACGTTGCTGCTGTGCCACCGCCGCAATGCCTTTCAGGCCGGGTTGGAACTTGTTGGCGGCATGGCCGGCATCCCGGTGCCATCGCTGAACAACATCACCGAAGGCAACTTTCGCGCCCTGACCTCTGCCTTGGCAACAATCAGCAGGAAACCGCTGTATCTGCTGGAGACGGCCAAGCTGGACGACCCGGTTCCCCTGGAGATCTTCACCTCTGGGCAATTCCGGTTTGTGGTCCTGGACAGCCTGACACCAGTCATCGCGGCAAGCCTGCAGGGGCTGTCCAGTGAGTCGTTCCGGTGGAGGCCCAACCTGTTCCCAGGGAATGAGGGTGAGCTTCTGTGGTCAAGGATGCGGCCGTGCAGCCCCACCGGGGACCACGTTTGGACGGTGACTGGGCCCATGGAGTATCCGCCAGATTTTGAAGGCTCAAATCTGGAGGGCTAGGCACTGGCCTTGATGGGACAAGAGGCCTCCAGGAGTTTGTCCCCAGCGAGCCGGATTCTGACCACCTGCGATTTGGCCGCAAAAAGCCGTGTCACTGGTTCATCGCCGGGTGGTAGAAGTGCCGGTGAATCCGCTATTTTCACTTGGCCAAGTCGTCGCCACCCCTGGTGCCCTCAAGCTCGTGCCACCAGACCTGCTCCTGCGGTGGCTGCATCGCCACCAAGCTGGGGATTGGGGAGCCGTTGGCCCGGAGGACTGGGCCGCCAATGATCGCGCCCTTGCCGATAGGGACCGGCTCCTGTCCGCCTACCTGACGGATGGTGGCACCAAGGTCTGGATCATTACTGAGTGGGACCGGTCGGTGACCACGGTGTTGCTGCCGGAGGAGTATTGATTTACGTTGACGCTATAATAACATTATAAAAATCCCAAGAGTCGTTTTTATCAGTAATTACTGCAACTTAAAATCCCCCCTATCATTCTTGTAAAGCTGACAAGCCAAATTGCTCTCTCCTAGACGAGCAACCTCGGATAGGCAATTACCAACAACCTCCGCAACAGATGGAGCTACCATGTTTCCGATCAATACGTATTGCTTTGTAATACCAGCACCACTCGCAGCAAGACCATCAATAAGCGCAGCGGGAGCTTTGTCGAACAATAAAAGAGACCGCTCCGGAGTTAAACGAAATATAAGCAACTCCCCTTGCCTCCTTGACCAATTGGCAAAACTCAAAACCTTGCGCTCTAATTGAGTTGTTGTAATCATAGACATCGGAATACAAAACGTCGGTCCTGCGCCTATGTTTGTCCCTATACAATGAGATACTGGCGCCGTTTTGCTGTAGGGAATAGTTGTTCCTGTGTGCCCCCAGTAGCGGACAGATCTAACTGCGTCTCCTCCATTTATGCCCGGACAGCAGATCTCACCTAACGACATATGGTAGTACGGTGATGAATGATGTGTAACTTCACATGTCGCAAAATTATCTTTAAAAGCCTGACCGTATTTTGCAAACGGCATGGCCCTCCCGACTAATGATCGACCGATTAAGGGCTCCGTCTCTTTAATCACCTTGCTCAAGACACCCTCACGAGCTGCTCCTTTGGGCTTACATGAACTGCGCAATAATGGGTGAAAAAAAACACTCCCAATACGCGGCTTATTACTACCACTGCAGGACGACCACCAAAACTGATCTTGCCTCGCCCCTGTTGAGACTCTTGTAGCTAGCAAGAATAACCTCTGACGATCTTGCGGTATTTTATATGAAAGTGAATTTACAACACACCACTCAACATAGTAACCCGCATCGGTAAGCGCCTTGAGGATTGACGCCATCGAGTGCCCTCCACGGTTTGACAAAAGGCCTCTAACATTTTCAAAATAGATAAAACGTGGCCCCGTCTTCAAAATAAATTCCTGAATATAGCTAAATGTATTACCTCTCCTGTGATCAAACCCGAGCCTGTTCCCTGATGAGCTAAACGGTTGACAAGGAAAACCCGCCACCAAAACTTCATGAGGAGGTATTATCGCGTTAGATAAATCTCTTACATCAAGATTGGTACAGTCACCAAATGCTTTTTGATGTGCCGCTACCGCTGTTGAGTCAGAATCACATGCGAATTCACACCGCCAACCTAGCCGTTGAAGACCTAAACGAGTGCCACCTAGACCCGCGCAAAATTCAATATATCTTAGCACAATTTTATCAGTTTATATGGTTAGAATCATGACATCTATTACACCTCTTTTGACATGCTGATGGCGTTCTGTCCCCATGCAAAAACTCTTCAAGAACCTTAGGGCAAATGGCAGGATTATCAACCACCTCGCGGACAGTACCACTACGATGCAGTGGAAAAACCACAAAAGTGCGCTGAGGCGGATGATCAACGACTGAAGTTGAAGTATATGACAATTTAAACCCAAAATTAAGAGCGTTTTGCAGACTCTTTTGAGGTGTGGTCTTATCACACGAAACTAAAACTGAAGCACCAATTTCACGCAATCGAACCGCGACTGAAATATTGCGTGAAAAACCCCATAGCTTAACACCCTTGCTAATAATTAATGCCAAAGCCGGGATATGCTCTAGAGCAACCTCTCCACTGCCACTATATCGGAGGTTTGGGTAGACCATCTCCCCGGCCTCGACGCTCGACAAAACTTCTTCGACAACTTTGTCTGCGAACTCGATTGGTATTCTCCTTGCCGCTATATCAATAAGCGCAACCTTTGAGTTATGTTGAGACAACGACTGAAAACCATGGAAGGTATAACACCATCCTTTATCCCCGCCACAACCATTTGTAGCACCCGAACAATAGTGCGGAAAATCAAGCGAAAGAACAGTGTCATAATTATTACTTGTGATTTGACGCCCCCGAATTAGTGCTCTGAGTGTATTCTCATCCAATGATAAGAATGGTTTTTGCGCTTCCCGCTCGAGATTAAACCGTTTTTTCCATTTAGGCTCCGCTTTATTCATATTAGGAATTAAACGACCAAGCCCCATGCTCAAAAGCAGTACGGTCAATTTCTAACATGAGACGGATTGTTTCAGCTATTGAAACCACAATCTTGTTATAGTGATTTATATCATCCATAGCTAGTTGACGACCTTTTCGAGCCTTGAGCCATTTATCACAGATCTGGTAACCCCCAATATGAAATTCCCAGACGGTCTTATTTACCCCTTGAAAACCAACAGTTTGATTGCGATCTAACCAGACCGTATTGGCAGACCAAGATACACATTCAACTATCGGTCTGGCGCTTCCGATGTAGTGAGATATTGGAGTGTTAAGCTTCGGCGACTCAAGTAAGTGCAGAGTTGTAAGCTCAGCCCCTAGGACAGCCAGTGCACGGAATAATTTTAAATTAGTTGGCAACGGTAGCCGCGGAAAGTCAACCCTTAAAAACTTTGCATAGCGGCTTCGGTATGTGGGACTATGAAAGACAGCATACGCGTAATGGAAGATGTCTTCAGGGGATATTCCAATCGGCAATCCACTTGTTTTTATTTGCGGCAACTGAAGGACCGATGCAAGTCTAAGTAGGAATTCAGACTTTAGATTTGGCTCTTGTTGGCAATCAGATAGATCTAATAGTCCATTATTAGGGTCATCTGGTCTAAGATAAAGTGGAGCAATAAACTCACGTCCCCGGGGATCAATAGCAAACAAGCCTTCGGAGAATGGACAATCAGTAGTAAAGAAATATGTGTACCCCTCTGCATCCTCCCGCGCTTGCCGCTTAAATACAAAAGAACGAGCACCTGGGCCGAACATATGCCGCATTATCGCATCACGGGGATATGCTAAAAACCCCCGGGATTTTCCGGTATAATAGGTGAATCGAAAATCAAAAGGCTTGTAGCTCAACTTAATAATCTTGCCATTTTGAGCTTTGACGTCAGCCTTAGCAGAGGGTAGCGTCCAATCTCGCCCATCAGGTGCTAGGTCGTATTTTTCCCTTATTTTTATATCCGGTAGATCACTTAAATCATCAAGAACAGACTGCAATTCTTGCCGCGTAAAGTGAATTGTTAATCCATCTCGTTTAGTTTGAATTGGGCTTTGATAGGAAATAAATATATCCGAGACTGGAACGCCAAGCATATATTCATCATCAACATCGTGTTGCTCTTGGAACATAAAGTATGGAGCAACAGGTAAACAACGCGTGAATTTTATTGATGACACCCTATCTTGATTGAGGAGGGCGTATTTATGCTCTCGTGTCCCCTGAATGTGTGCAACTTCGCATAAAGGTTCAGCTCGAAGTGGATTTTTTGATAGCACACTAATGGCAACGCCTTGCATAATTTCAAATACGTTTTCATCAGTTTTCCCATCTGCCGTAACCTCTGCCTTTCGGGCATTTCCATGAAGATCAATTATTTTTACACAATTAAATTGGGTTATCAGCGAACAACGCATTTGGCGGTGCGTTATTCCTTCGAGGTGGGCATTGTTTGTTATAATGGCCAGAACACCACTGCCTGTGTTTTCAATTAGACTTTGAGAAAATCGAAAGAATTTAATAAAATCGTCATCGAGATTTATTTTCTTTTCATCAAGACCGTTTTTGTAGTCCTCAAGCAATTTTGCAATAAATGGATTCTTATTTAGCTGACCGAAATTGGAGTAGGGTGGATTTCCGACGAGGACAGTAAACCGTTTGTTTCTTTTAATCTCATTCACTGCAGCAGCCTCATGGGCAAGGGCCTCAAAGCCTATTAATGGTGGTTGCTGCACCCAAGGTTCAAGGGCGTTAGTAAGATATATTCGAGCACGCTCTTCAGTGCCAAACCGATAACCGGTTTCGGCAAGCTTGAGACCGATTTTCATGTGTGCGATGGCGTATGGGGCCATCATTAGTTCAAAAGCGTGAAGCCGCGGTAGGAGATGGTGCGGCACATAATCGTTCCATGCGGCACGCTGCTGAAGCTCGGTAAGACCTTGCCGCCTCCATTTATACACCAGGGTACGGTGAATTATTTCGATGACCTCAACAAGAAAGGTGGCCGTACCAGTGGCAGGGTCGAGGATTTGGATAAACGGCTCTTCGGGGGAAATCGTGCCTTTATCGGGTGCATTCTCGGCCTTTAGCGGGAGTTTGAGACCTGGGTGTTTTTCCAGCATTGCACCCCATGTAATAGTGTCGGCAAGTCCGTCGGTGAGGCCGAACTCGGTTTGCAGGACTTCATGGACGCTGCGGACGATGTGTGAAACCACGGGTTGCGGGGTGTAGAAGACACCACGCTGGATTTTGAGGTGCTTGTTGTAAGCACTAAGAAAGTGCTCGTAGAAGTGGATGACAGGGTCTTCGCCGCGTGTCTTGTTGCCAAAGTCTCGAAGAATTGCGGGAAGGTCGGTCTCCTCACCACGCAGGAGTTCAACCACGTCCTGCACACCCAACTCATCGAAGTCGATTCCCTGCCTGCGCCCGCCCAGTCGAAGGAATTCCTGAAGCATCTCTTTCAGGAAGGGGTTGGTCACGGGGACCATGTCCGTGATGTTTTCAGCGATGAGCGCCGTGCCTTGACGGCCTTCGCTCATTTCGGTGCGGGAGATAGCAGCGGTGAGCAACCCGTAAGTGATGGTCTGCGCGTAGGTGTCTGCGAAGGTTTCCTCAGTCAAGTCGTGGATCAGGGAAGCCTGAAATGCCTTGTATAGCTTGGTGAGCGGCCCGTTGTCAGATTCATGTCGGATGATCGTGTGGGCTGCGTCGCGAATCTTACGAGCAAGAGCGGCAAGTACCTCAGCGAGGGAGTCGGCCGTGCGGATGACATGACCAACTCGATGGCAGAACGCACGGGACCACTGCTGGCGCCAGGCTGAATGGTCCGAAGGGTTGCTGGGCCACTGCAGGCGCTCCTTTAGGGTTGCTGCGATGTGGGCCAGTTTCAGCGGGGTGTCGGCCCCGTCCCAACCAAGGACGCGAAGAGTGGGTAGGTCACCGTCTTCCTGGTGAAAATGGGCAAACGCAATTTCGCGTTGAGCTGTGTTATCTTCTCCAAAAGCCGAAACGAAAAGAAGGTCCTCAGTGATCCACGCTGCACGTTCTGCTGTGTTCGCGGAAGCTCGCTTTCTAATGACGAGATGGCCCAGGATGCGTCGTAGCACGACGACAGGAAGTTTCTTGCGGTCAAACTCTACGAAGAAAATACCCCAAGGTTGGCCAGTTTCGAGCGGGCGCAGCTGATGGATGCGCTTGATCTTGGCGGCGTCCTCATCGCGCAAGCCAAGTTCCTGCGGCTCGTAGGAAAACGTTAGATCTTCGAACTGGTAGCCCTGGAGGGGCCAGCCAAGTTCCTCGTCAAGGTAAGCCAGCAGGTCGTCGAAGTTGCGGAAGGCACTGAAGCCGTCGGATTTGGGCATGATTGGAGAGCGTCAGGTTCGTTCGTTGATGCGAGGCGATGTTGGCGGAAGCTGGGCATCGGCTTCTCGGAGTTTGGACAGCGTTGTCTCGAACCGCTTGAAACGTTCGTTTTTCTTGGCCTTCGCCAGAAGCTCCTTACCAGGACCGTTGCAAACAATTCCCCATCGTAGAGTGGCTGGGTCCAAGTAGATGACAAGCAGGTAACTCGGCCGCTTCTTAACCCAGATTAAGTCGGAATTAGACCGTAGCTTGACCTCGACAGTTTTACCGGACAGATCACAAGTGCCATCCTCCCCTACCCGCTGCGCAGAGTGTAGACTGAGTCCAAAGTGAACTTTAGCGATTACTTCGCCGAGATCGCCGAGCAGGCGCCCGTCGAGCGTAAATCTCTTTTTAACCCCATACTTTTCGGCAGCCTGGGTCATGTCGGCAACCACCTGCTTCATTTGCAGCAAATAGCTATCAAATGGTGGAGGTAGCTCCCGGCAAGCAATGTCCCTAAATGCCTGCGTTTTGGCGACCCGGTTCTTGCTCATGATTCAATTCAATTCCATCCAACACCGCAGAATTGGTTGCACACCTAGTGGTGCTTGCACCTTCTTGAGGTAACTGTTGGCGATATGTTTTTCGACCTTCAGACGCGCTTCGCGCAATGAGGGCTGAGGGAAAACACAACGGCGTGAGGTCTCTGGCGTGCTTCGGATGAAGCCGTCAATTTCCTCCGGTTGGTCGAGTACCTTGCCATCGGCCAAATGCAACAGATACCAAGCCGCCCGACCAGCTTCCTCGGTCCACTCACTCCGCTCCCGGTCTTCGCCCGGCAGCGTGTAGCAAAAGAACACTGCCCGAGTGTTTTCCTTGGGGTAGGCCTTACCGCTAAAAACTCGTCCGGGAAGACGGTCCAGCTGGCCATCTAGGGCAGGGTGTTCCTTCAACAGCCGTTCCAATTCGAGCTGCATCTTTTCTGCGGGCGTGGTGCTGCCCTCATAAGTGCTGAGAAAATCCTTTAGGGCGTCGAAATCATCGTCAGGCCGAAGCAACTTTTTGCCTTCGATGCCGAAGACCTTAGAAATGCGGAGAGTTTTGTGGGCGACTTTACCAAACAGACGTAACAGCTCATCGAGTTCATCCGGTGGCAGGAAATTCCAATAGATGACGTGACCGCGATGTTTCTTCTCTGCGGTGTTGTCCGCTACCAGCCGGGCCTCGATCTCAGAATTAAGGCGGCGGTCAACGCGGCCGATGCGCTGCATGAGTCGGACTGGGTTCCAATGAAGGTCGTAATTGATCATACGCACGGCGTCCTGAAGGTTCAGACCTTCGGAAAGGACGTCAGTAGCGATGAGAATTCGGGTTTCCTTTAACCCACGCTTGGATAACTCACCGGAGGAGATGCCATTGTAGTAGGGCGAAAACTGCTGGATGGCTTCAGTACGATCTCGGCTGGAGACACTATCGATTTCATCTACACCGTCCAACCCGGCCTTGATCAACTCGCGCTTAAGATAACGAGCTGTGGCCATAAATTCTGAGAAAATGAGAACCTTGCGCCCCTTTAGGTCTGGGTCGCCCTTGAGCAGCTTGATCAGTGCTGCGAGCTTGTTGTCATTGGCAGGGGTAAACTGTTTCAGCTCGTCGAGGAAATCCACAAGCGTCTCCAAGTCGTCGAACGTGTCATCGAGGATCTCGTCGAGCTTGTAGTTAGCGCGTTCCAGAGGAGTGAAGTGATCGGCGTATTCATCGGCAAGATCCTCGCTTTCCTCGCTATGCTCATCATCGGAAAGCTCCACCCGCCGGGCATCGACGTGGCGGAGCAGCTCATCATTGCGGCGCGTCCACTTGTCCAAGCGGTTTAGCTCATGCTCGGTCTGGCTATTCACCTTAACGAAGGCGAGGAGCTTTAAGAGCAGGTTCTGGCAAGATTGCTCGAAAGCACTAATCGAACTCTCGAAGCGCTTGAGGAACTGCACGCGGATCAGCCGGACAACACCTTTTTGGCGACCCTTCTCAAACTTGGCCAACGTCTCCGGATCGCCCTTGAAGTAAGCCAACGGGTAGTAGGGTGCGAGAGCAAAAAGCGGTTTGTCCTTCGCAAAGGCCAACTCAACCTTTCCAAGGAGGTGTCCGTAAGTCTTCTTGACCGAGTAATGCGCCACGCGTGGATCGTCCTTCGAAGGAAAGAGAGCCTCGGCAGCTCCTTGCTGTCGCTGGCTCTGCTTCACAAACGCCCTGCTGCGTTGGACCACGAGCTCTCGGAACAGCCTGTCGGTGAAGAGCACCTGCTCAGCCTCCACCTGGTTGAAGTCGAACAGTTCGCCTAAGCCTTCGCTACGCACGATAGACGCGAGCTGCTTTTCCAGTAGTTGGAAGTGCGAGGCAACATTGTGGATGCCGAGGCGAGAGGCAAAGAAATCGGCACGGTCCACCCGGGAGAACAGCTCGATTAGGTGCTGGAAGTCGGTGAGATGATTATTCACCGGGGTGGCAGTGAGCAGGTAAACCTGCTTGCCAGCGCAAACATCGTAGAGCTTCCAGTAGCGGGAGCGAATCCCCTCCTCTTCATGAGTGGACAACCCACGATTTCGGTAGTGGTGCGCCTCGTCGATGATCACCACGTCCGCCTGCTGCTTAAGCTGCTCAAAGATCGCCGGGTAGTTTATCCCGTCGGCACTGATACCCCGCATAAGGTCTGTGTGGTTGTAGATCTTGAAAGGCAGGAAGCCATTGAGGATTTCCGGCAAGTAGCGGCGAATGTTCCGCTCCCAGACGGGTTCCCGGCCAGATTTTGGCACAAATAGAACCACCCGCTTCTTTTCAAAGTTTACCAACCGGTCGATAAGCATCAGGCCCACAAAGGTCTTTCCAAGACCAACGCCATCGCACAAGAAGGCCCCTCCGTATTGGCCAGCGATCCCCAACAGTGACTTGTAGCCGTCACGCTGGTACTGATCCAAGATCGGGAACAGTTTTGATCGGCGTTGCTCCCATTCGTTGGCGGTCAGTTCATGGCGGGTAAACAGTTCCCGCAGTGCCTTCACGTAGACTTCAAATGGAGAGTACTCGCGGACATGTCGCTCAATGACTTGAATGACCTGAGGAGTAACCTCTTCACCTTCGTTCCAGTGCTTCTCAAACCACACCTGCAGTTGGGAAACATCACCCGGCGCCCGGATTTGGATGTTCAATTCAATGTTCTGGGTTAGTCCCGGCACAGTGAAGTTGCTGGAACCGACCAAGGCTACCGAACCGATGACCTGTACCCGGGGATGAGTGATGTAGGCCTTTGCGTGGAATTTTTTCTTGGCGTAGACACGGCACTCAATTTGACCGCTACGCAAGGCAGCAACGATGGACGCAACGCCGGACAGGAAGTCGTTCTTCTCCTTTTCGGCCTCCAAGCTGGCGTCGAGCGTGGCTCTCACCTTTGTCTGCAGCCCCTCCAAAATGGCTGCCCTGGTACGAGCTGAGGCCTCGTCACCCATTAGGATGCGGATCCTCTCCAACTTCTGCCACTTACCGTCCATGGCAAGCAGCGCACCGATCTCGAAATAACCCGCTGCAATATCAAAAGCACTGGCGATCTCGGTCCAGTCTTGAAGGTACCGCAGGCCCTTCCACGCGTCGTCGCTGTTATCGACGATGAAGAGCTCCCCGGCTGTTTTAGTGTCTGCGCTCACGATTAAAAACAGTTTTGCCGATGCACCAAGGCAACGACGTTCATTTGGTGTGCCCAACGGACTGTTCACAAACCACCCCATCCAGACGCCTCGAAAAAGCGCTGTCCGGGCGCACTTCGCGGTGTCCGACGAGCCTGTTCACAATACAAATGGTTCGTGACCGCCTCAGCGACAGCACTTTACGTCAGGGTTTCCACCGCCGACCAAAGGACCGACTCCCAACGCAGGGAGGTGGAGGCATTTTGTCAGACCAGAGGCTACTCGAAAGTCCGGCTCTTCGTCGAGCATGAGTCCGGAGCCAAAGTGACCCGGCCACAACTCGACGCCATGATGACCGAGGTCCGTGCCGGCAAGGTGGCCAGGGTGGTCGTGTATAAGCTGGACCGGCTTGGTCGTTCGCTGACGCACTTGGCTCTGATCCTCGACGAGTTGCAACGGCTGGGCGTCTCACTGATCTGCACCTCCCAAGGCATCGACACCAGCGGCGACAACCCAGCTGGACGGCTTCAACTGGGTGTCCTTATGGCCGTTGCCGAATTCGAGCGAAGTCTGATCCGGGAGCGAGTCAACGCTGGCCTCCGGGCTGCCAAGGGCCGTGGTGTCCGGTTGGGACGCCCATCGACCCTGGCCGACCGGCGCGAGGAGATCCTCCAGTTGAAGGCCCAGGGTGTCGGCCTGCGGGAGACGGCCAGGCGGTTGGGGATGCCGGCGTCCTCCGTGGCTAAGGTTTTGAAGGAGACCCAGGCTTCACCAGCCTCTCCTGCCTCAGAGTTGTGACGGATGCACTGCGCCAGATGGTCCTCATCCCAGGCCATGCAACCACACTGGCTTCCATGCCAAGACACGCCGGAGATGCCACGGCTGAATCCACGCCCCAGCCACGAAGGAG
>Ga0194129_10008105_pt1 | contig 12279 bp, 13 predicted proteins | sample TA2KigCa35mmetaG_FD_150862 | JGI IMG/M metagenome (GOLD analysis project Ga0194129, IMG submission 150862) | Freshwater microbial communities from Lake Tanganyika, Tanzania - TA2015038 Kigoma Deep Cast 35m | ecosystem: Environmental > Aquatic > Freshwater > Lake | place: Tanzania: Lake... | reverse complement strand
GGCCCCTGACTCTGTTCTGCGAATATATATGGTCTTTGGCGAGAGTTCACGCCATTCAGCGCATGTTTGGCAAGAAAGGCTCGGCGCGATGGCGTGGCGGCTCAATCGGACGGTCGTGCTGGTGGGCATGATGGGGTCGGGCAAGACCGCCGTCGGCACCCAGCTCGCCCGCATCTGCGCCGCGCCCTTTCTCGATTCGGATGCCGAGATCGAGCGCGCCGCGACGATGACGATCGCCGAGATCTTCGCCCGCGACGGTGAGCCGTTCTTCCGCCTCAAGGAATCGCAGGTGATCGCGCGGCTGCTCGGCGGGCCGCCCGGGGTTCTCTCGACCGGGGGCGGGGCGTGGATGCAGCCGCGCAACCGAGAGACGATCGCGGCGGCGGGGGTGGCGGTATGGCTGCGCGCCGACGAGGCGCTGCTCTGGCAGCGCGTCCGGCACAAGGCGACGCGCCCGCTCCTGCAGACCGAAAACCCGCGCGCGACGCTTGCCGCCCTCTGCGCGGCGCGCGATCCGGTCTATGCGCTCGCCGAGGTGGCGGTCGATGCCGAGGCTGGCCTCAGTGTCGAGGCGATGGCCGAGCGGGTCGCCGAGGCGATCGCCGCGCGCCGTCCCGACGTGCTCGAAAGGATACCCGATGACGGCGATTGAACCCCCGGCGGACCAGCAGGTCGAGAAGGTGCGCTTGGCGCTCGGCGCGCGCAGCTATGACGTGATGATCGGCGCGGGCCTCGTGGCCGGGGCGGGCCGCTGGCTCGGCCCCATCCTCGCGCGGCCGCGCGTCGCGATCCTGACCGACGAGACGGTGGCGCGGCTCCATCTGGCCGCGCTCGAGGCCGCGCTCGAGCGCGCAGGGATCGCGCATGCCGCCCTCGTTCTGCCTTCGGGCGAGGGGACCAAGGGCTGGGAGGGGCTGCGCCGCAGCGTCGAGTGGCTGCTCGAGCAGCGGGTGGAGCGGCGCGACCTCGTGATCGCCTTCGGCGGCGGGGTGATCGGCGATCTCGGCGGATTTGCGAGCGCGATCCTGCGCCGGGGTGTGCGCTATGCCCAAATCCCCACCACGCTGCTCGCGCAGGTCGACAGTTCGGTTGGCGGCAAGACCGGGATCAACAGCGCGCAGGGCAAGAACCTCGTGGGTGCCTTTCATCAGCCTGTTCTCGTCCTTGCCGATACCGGGCTGCTCGAGACGCTGCCGGCGCGCGATTTCCGCGCGGGCTATGGCGAGGTCGTCAAATACGGGCTCCTGGGCGATGCCGCCTTCTTCGAGTGGCTCGAGACGCAAGGCCCCGCTCTGGCAGCCGGCGATGGCGCGGCACGGCGCGCGGCGGTCCGGCGCGCGGTCGCGATGAAGGCCGCGATCGTGGCACGCGACGAGACCGAGGAGGGTGAGCGCGCGCTCCTCAATCTCGGGCACACCTTCGGCCATGCGCTCGAGGCCGCGACCGGCTACGGCCCGCGGCTGCTCCACGGCGAGGGGGTCGCGATCGGCTGCGCGCTCGCCTTCGATCTGTCGGCGCGCCTCGGGCTCTGTCCGCAGGAGGCCCCCTCGCGGGTTCGGGCGCATCTCGCGGCGATGGGGATGAAGGCCGACCTTGGCGCGATCGAGGGCGCATTGCCGGACGACGATGCGCTGATGACGCTGATGGCGCAGGACAAGAAGGTGGTGGATGGCCGACTGCGCTTCATCCTCGCGCGCGAGATCGGCGCGGCGTTCGTCGCCGCCGACGTGCCGGCCGAGGCGGTGCGGGCTGTCCTCGGCGCGTCGCGGGCCACGCGGGCGCGGGGCTGACCGCCCGCGCTGCGCGCGTGGCGATCAGAACGGGATATCGTCGTCGAGTTCGCCGCGTCCGCCGAAGCCGCCCTGCGGCTCGCGCCCGCCCGTTTCGGCGAATTCGCGCTCGCCATAGGGGAGCGCGCCGCCCGAGCCGCCATCGCGCCCGTCGAGCAGCACCATCGTCGAATTGTAGGGCCGCAGCACGACCTCGGTCGAATACTTGTCCTGTCCCGACTGGTCCTGCCACTTGCGCGTCTCGAGCTGGCCTTCGATGTAGACCTTGGAGCCCTTGCGCAGATACTGCTCGGCCACGCGCACGAGGCCCTCGGCGAAGATCGCGACCGAATGCCATTCGGTCTTTTCGCGTTTTTCGCCCGATTGCTTGTCCCGCCAGCTCTCGGACGTCGCGATGCGCAGGTTGCACACCTTGCCGCCCGAGGGAAAGCTGCGCACCTCGGGGTCGCGCCCGAGATTGCCGACCAGAATGACCTTGTTGACCGATCCTGCCATGTTCCCCCCGAAAACCCGTCCGAAACCCGATCCAGCCGCGCGATGTCCGGCCTGTTGTGGCGCATCGCGGTTAACGAAGTCTTAGCGCCCGGTCGCCGACGCTGCAACCGCAGGCATGGCCAAACCGCGCGCGGCGCGCTATTTTCGGGCTTGGGAGAAACGACATGACCGACGCCCGTTGCCCACAGACCGAGGCCCGTGCCGGGCGCGCGATGGTGCGCGCCGCCCTGATCTCCTGCATCGCGCTGGCGGTCGGATGGGTCGGGGCGGCGGCCTCGGCCGAGGGGCTGCGGCGCGGTGCGATGCCGCAGGGCGACCGGTTCGGGCCCGCATTTCGCATGCTCGAGACCCGATTTGCGCATCGCCCCGACCCGCGGCAGGGCGCCCTGCCGAGATGGTCCGGCGCCTATCGCGGGCCCTGGCTCGAGGTCGCGCGCTCTGCCGCGCGCCGCCATGATGTGCCCGAGGACCTCTTCGTGCGGCTGGTTGAGCGCGAGTCGGGATGGGATCATGTGGCCGTCTCGACAAAGGGGGCGCGGGGGCTTGCGCAGCTGATGCCGGGGACGGCGGCCGATCTGGCGGTCGACAGCGCGGACCCCGCGCAGAACCTCGAGGGTGGCGCGCGCTATCTGCGGCGCATGTTCGACCGCTTCGGGACATGGCGCCTCGCGCTCGCGGCCTATAACGCGGGCCCCGAAGCCGTCGCGCGCCACGGCGGCGTGCCGCCCTTTCCCGAGACCGTCGACTATGTCCGCGCGATCCTCGGGCCATGAGGGGGCGCGGCGCCGAAAGACGGCTTGAGGGGGCGCGCGCAGGGGCCTAACCTGCGGCGTGGCGGCCGCTTGCTGGAACCGGTAGACAGACCCGACTTAAAATCGAGGGCCTTCGGGCGTGGGGGTTCGAGTCCCCCAGCGGCCACCATCGCGCGCAGGGCCATCCCGGACCAATTCAAGAATTGGTTTTTGCCGCGCCCGCTTTGGTCAGGTCGTGCGGATTGAAGCGGACGGGGCGTTGCGTCAGATCATGACGGCAATCAGACGGGAGGTCACGACCATGAAGAGCTTTGTGTTCCCGCCGGCGGCTGTCGTCGGCGCCCCGATCGCGGGCAGCGATGCGCTTTTCCCGGTGCGCCGCATCTATTGTATCGGCCGCAACTACGCCGCCCATGCGATCGAGATGGGACACGATCCGAACCGCGAGCCGCCCTTCTTCTTTCAGAAGAATCCCAACAACCTCGTGTTTGGCGATGCCTTCCCCTATCCGCCGAAGACTGCGGACGTGCATCACGAGATGGAGATGGTCGTGGCGCTCGGGTCGGGCGGGGTCAATATTCCGCTCGCGCGCGCGCTCGATTGCGTCTTCGGCTATGCCGTCGGCCTCGACATGACCCGGCGCGATCTGCAGGGCCAGGCCAAGGAGATGGGCCGGCCTTGGGAAGTGGGCAAGGCGTTCGAGCATTCGGCCCCGATGGGCCCGATCTATCCGGTGGCGCAGGTCGGGCATCCGGCATCGGGCCTCGTCGAGCTCAAGGTCAACGGCAAGGTCCGCCAATCGGGTGACCTCAACCAGCTGATCTGGAAGGTGCCCGAGATGATCTCCTATCTCTCGGACTATTTCGAGCTCGCCGCGGGCGATCTGATCATGAGCGGCACGCCAGCGGGCGTGGCGGCCGTCGTGCGCGGCGATGTCATGGAGGGTCGGGTCGAGGGCGTCGGCGCCCTGACCGTGCGCGTCGTCTGACGGCATCAGCGCCCGAGTGCCGGAAGCACCCGGGCGCTCACGGATTGGAGGTGGTGCAGCATCTGCTGCGCCGCCAGCGCGGGTTCGCGGGATACGATCGCGCGGAGAAGCGCCTCGTGCTCGGCAAAGCTGTGGTGGTCGCGCGGCGGCGCCTCGGTGGTGCGCGTGCGCGCCCAGACGGTCGAGCGGCGCACGACATTGAGCATGTCGAACAGATGCACCAGCAACTTGTTGTGCGTGGCCTTCGCGACCGCGTGATGGAGGTTGTTGTCCCAGGCCTCGTAGCTGCGCCAGTCACCGGCAGAGCGGCACTTGCGCGTGCAGGTCTCGATCTGCTCGAAATCCGACCGCGTGCCGTGGAGTGCGGCCAGGCGGGAAAGCTCGGGCTCGATCGCGAGCCGCGCGGTGATGACCTGCGCCGGTGTCGCGAGCTCGCCCAGATAGGCCACGTCCGAGAGATTCAGCACCGGCCGCGCGCCGATGAAGGTGCCGCGCCCGACGTGGCGCCAGATGAGGCCGTCCTCCTCGAGCCGGTCGAGCGCCTTGCGCAGCTCGCCCCGCGTCACGCCGAAGGCGGTGCAGAGCGTGCGTTCGGGCGGGATGCGTTCGTTGTGCGCGAAACCGCGCTCGGCGATGAAGGCGCGGATGCGCTGGACAAGCGCGGATGTGCTGTCGCTGCCTGACATTTGACCAATTCCCCCAATGGTTCGATTTTGGCCGCATGTGCGAGATTGTCAACCGGACCTGGCGCAATATAATTTCGTAACAATCCGGTCGTGGATCGGAAGGGGGAACCATGCGCCTTGCAACCGTCGAGATCGCCGGCCAACCGGCCTGTGTCGTCGCCATCCGCGGGGGCGCGGTCCTCGATATCGCGTCGGCGGCCTTTGCCGCGGGCGGGCTCGACCCGCACCTGTCGGCGGGCACGCTCGCGGCACTGATCGACGGCGGTGCTGCCGCGATGGCCGACCTGCGCGCGCTTGTCGCGGCGGCCGAGGCGGGTGAGCATCGTCATGCGGTGCACCCGGAGGCGGGGCTTCGGTTCCTTGCGCCGATCCCGGTGCCGCGCAAGAACGTGTTCTGCGTCGGGCGCAACTATGCCGAGCACATCGCAGAGGGCGCGCGCGCCCAGAAGACCACGATCAACGTGACCGAGGTGCCCGTCTTCTTCACCAAGCCCCCGACCAGCGTCGTGGGCCACGAGGCCCTGGTGCCGATCTTTCCGAAGGTCTCGGTCAAGATCGACTACGAGATCGAACTGGCCCTCATCATCGGGACGCGCGGCCGCGACATCGCGCCCGAAAACGCCTATGCGCACATCTTCGGCTATACCGTGCTGAACGATGTCACGGCGCGAGACGTGCAGCGCCGGCACGGCGGCCAGTTCTTCAAGGGCAAGGGCCTCGACGGGTCGTGCCCGATGGGCCCCTGGGTTGTCACGGCCGATGAGGTCGGCGACCCGATGGCGCTGCGGATGCAGATGTGGGTCAATGGCGAGTTGCGCCAGGACGACACCACCGCGGCGATGATCTTCGACATCCCGACCCTTTTCGCGTCGCTCTCCGAGGGGCTCACGCTCGAGCCGGGCGACATCCTTGCCACCGGCACGCCCTCGGGTGTGGGTTATGCGATGGACCCGCCGCGCTATCTGGCTGACGGGGATGAGATGGTCTGCGAGATCGAGGGAATCGGCCGGCTCTGCAACAGGCTCCGCGCCGTGTAGATGGCGGGGGCCGCCGTGCCCCTTGCCGCGACTGTCGTAACGTCAACCTGGGAGGAAGACATGATTACAAGACGCAAGTTCGGCGCAACGCTCGCGATGGCGGCTGCGCTCGGGGCGGCGGCACCCGCCGTCGTCAGCGCGCAGTCGCTGCGCCAGGTCACCTTTGTGCAGCCGAGCCCCTCGGCCATCAACTCGTTCCCCGTCTTCGTCGCGATCGGCGAGGGGTTCTTCGCCGAGGAAGGGCTCGAGGTTCGGGTCGAGGCCGTCAACGGCTCGGGCGCCGTTCTCCAGGCGCTGTCGGCCGGCCAGGCGCAGTTCGGCCGCCCCGGCCCCGGCCCCGTCCTCGCCGCGCAGTCGCGCGGTGTTGATGCGGTGTTCATCTACAACGTCGCCGCGCGCTCGAACTTCGGCGTCGTCGTGCCTGAGGCATCGACGGTCACCTCCCCGGCCGACCTAAAGGGCACGGTCGTCGGCGTCGGCACCGCGGATGGCGCCGAGGTCGGCTTTGCCCGCAACGTGCTGGCCGGCTCGGGCCTGACCGAGGGTACGGATTACAGCTTCCTCGCCGTCGGCGATGGCGGGCCTGCTTCGGCCGCCTTCTCGTCGAACACGATCTCGGCCTATTCGGCCTCGACCGCCGATGCCGCGATCCTCAACCAGCGCGGGGTCAAGGTGCGCGAGATCACCCCGCCCGAGTTCGCCCGCTTCTTCGGCAACGGCATCGCGACGATGGGCGACACGATCCGCAACGATCGCGAGCTGGTCGAGAAGTTCGGCCGCGCCTTTGCCCGCGGTCATGCCTTCGCCCTCGATGATGCCAACCGCGAGAAGGTCATGGCCCACATCAAGGCCGGCAACCCGCAGGAGAGCGAGGACGCAGCCTTTGCCTCGGCCCTCTTCGATGCCGTCCGCGCCAAGACCGTCCCGATGGACATGTCGAACGGGCTTGGCTACATGCCGCCCGAGGTCTGGGAAGAGTGGCAGGCGAGCCTTGTCGCCGGCGGCGATCTGCCCGCCCCGCTGCCCGACCTGTCGAAGGCGTTCACCAACGAGTTCGTCGCCGGCTGGAACGCGGGCCTCAAGTGATGTCGACAGCCGCAGCCGCCACACCGATGCCGGGCGCGACCACCGGCGCCCCCGTCTATGAGTTGACGGGCGTCGGCAAGACCTACGCGCGCAATGCCCTGACGGCGCTCGAGGGGGTCAACCTCACGCTGACCAAGGGCAGCTTCTCGGCCGTCATCGGCTCGAGCGGCTGCGGCAAGTCGACCTTGCTCAAGATCATGGCGGGCCTCATCCCGCCATCGACGGGGCGGGTGACCCTTCAGGGCCGCCCCGTCACCGGTCCTCGCCGGGACATCGGCATGATGTTCCAGCAGGCCACCCTTTTCCCATGGCGCACCACGATCGACAACATCGTGCTGCCGATCGAGATCCGCGACGGCAAGAACGCCGCCCGTGCGGCCCGCGATCGGGCGCGCGAGCTGCTCGAGCTCGTGGGCCTCAAGGGGTTCGAGAACGTCTATCCCAACGAGCTTTCGGGCGGGATGGCGCAGCGCGCCGCGATCTGCCGGATGCTCATCACCGAACCGGCGGTGCTCCTGCTCGATGAGCCGTTCTCGGCGCTCGACGAGCTGTCGCGCGATTTCATGAACATGGAGCTGCAGCGCATCTGCCGCTCGCGCGAGGCGACGGCCTTCCTCGTCACCCATTCGATCCCCGAGGCCGTCATCCTCTCGGATGTCGTCTATGTGATGAAGCCCCGCCCCGGGCGCATCGCCGAGGTCATCGAGATCGACCTGCCGCGTCCGCGCACGCTCGACATGATCACGACGCCGCAGTTCGGCCATCTCGTCGACAAGATCCGCAGCCGTCTGGACAAGGAGGCCTTCCTGTGAACGCCCCTCATAGCGCACCCGATACACGCGACGCCACGCAGGATACCGTCTGGGTCGAGACTGTCCCCCTGATCGATCGCATTCCGCGGTCGGTGCAGATGGCCTTCGTCTTCGTCGTCTTCGTCGCCCTCTGGGATGTGGTGACGCGCAGCGGCCTCGTCTCGGCCATCATCCTGCCCACCCCGTGGGAGACCGCGCGCGACCTCGTCTTCGTCGGGCGCAACCTGATCTCGGGCGACTACATGCTCGGCGCGCTCTGGATCACCATCAAGGAGGTGATCTACGGGTTCGCCCTCGCGATCGCCATCGGCTTCACGCTCGGCGTGATCGTCGGCGAAACCGCCTTCGGCGAGCGGGCGATCATGCCCTATCTGGTCGCGATCGACACGATGCCCAAGGTCGCCTTCGCGCCGCTCTTCGTGGCGTGGCTCGGCTTCGACATCCACAGCAAGGTGGCGCTCGCGGCCTTCATCGCGACCTTTCCGATCGTTGTCGGGACGGCGGCGGGGCTCCATTCGGCCGATGCCAATGCGCGGATGCTCTTCAAGACCATGGGGGCCTCGCGGTTGCAGACCCTCCTCAAGCTCAAGCTCCTCACCGGGCTGCCGCAGATCTTCACCGGCCTCAAGATCGCGGCGGTCGGCGTCATGGCCGGCGCGATCACCGGCGAGTTCCTCGGCGGCGGCAAGGGCTTTGGCGAACTGATCCGGGTCGCGGCATCGAACCTCAACACGCCGCGGGTGTTCTCGCTCATCCTCTACCTGAGCCTCGTGGGCCTCGCGCTCTATGCCTTCGTGACCTGGGTGCAGCGCACCTTCGTCTTCTGGCACAAGGATCAGGTGATCCGCGGGACCGACTGACGCCCCCACGCCCTCGTTAAAGACCGGACCGGGGCCGCGCAGATTGCGCGGCCCCTTCTCGTTCCGGCCGGGCTTGCGTCAGAGGACGGGGATCCCGCCCGCCTTGGCCTTGTTCTCGGGCTCGACATGGATGGTGATCCGGGCGCCCGGCACCGCGCTCTTCAGCGCCTGCTCGATCCGGTCGCAGATGTCGTGGGCCTCGGCGACGGTGGTCTGGCCGTCGACCACGAGGTGGAACTCGATGAAGGTGATACGGCCGGCGTGGCGCGTGCGCAGATCGTGGGCCTCGATCGCGCCATGGGCAGCGTCCGAGATCGTGCCGCGGATCTGCGCGAGGACGTCGTCGGGAACCGCCTCGTCCATCAGCCCGCCGATCGAGCTCGCCAGCACCTTCCAGCCCGACCACAGGATGTTGAGCGCCACGAGCGCCGCGAGCGCCGGATCGAGGATCGCCCATCCCGTCGCCAGCGCCAGCACCACCCCCGCCGTCACCCCGACCGACGAGACGACATCCGACAACAGGTGCCGCCCGTCCGCCACCAGCGCCGGTGAGCGCATCCGCCGCCCCTGCACCATCAGCACCGCGCACCACAGCCCGTTGATCGCGGTCGCGGCCGCATTGACCGCGATCCCCGCCGCCGGCGCCTCGATCGCGACGGGGGCGAGCAGGCCGAAATACGCCTCGCGCAGGATGAGGAGCGCCGCGATCACGATCATCACCCCCTCGAGGACCGCGCTGAAGAACTCGGCCTTGTGGTGGCCATAGGGGTGGCGGGCATCGGCCGGGCGCGCCGCGACCCGGATCGCGACGAAGGCCGCAAGGGCGGTCGCGATGTTGACCGTGCTCTCGAGCGCGTCCGACATGAGCGCGATCGACCCCGTCATCCACCACGCCAGCGTCATGAGCGCGAGGACCACGGCGCCGATCAGGATGCTGCCGAGCGCGAGACGTTCGAGGTAGGACATCCTGGGGCTTTTCTTCGGGCTTTTCGTCGGGCGCCCGGGGGGGCGTCCGGGGCGCGGCAGGGGCATCGGGCGGCACCGGCCCGGGGGCCGACGGTCGGCGGCAGGGCGGTCTCATGCGCGGGCGGCCACCGCAGCCGTCCCGGGCGATCATGCACCCATCCCGCCCCCGACGCAACCGCCGCGGGCGATCCGCCCGAGGCGCGCCGAAGGTCTCGGCCCGCAGCAGGGCTGTCGCCTCGGTCGCGGCATTGGATGCCCAGCAGAGGGAGAGGGGTTGATCGCTACCATGGGGCTTGACTCTTGGGCACCTCGATTTTTCGCCGTTTTCCGCTGTTCAGGGGCAATCTGGCGGCTTGAAGCCTGCAGGAAGCGGCTTTCTGGGATGTGTGGCAGCGTAATCGTGGACCGTTTCGCCCGGTCATGGCGGGTTTTGGTCCCTTCGGCCTGACGTCCAAGCCCCGGATCACGCCGGGCACGGGTTCAGGCGGCGCAACTGGACGAGCCTTCGCATGTTGTAGGCGAGGTTCTTCATCCCGATCTTGGCCTTTGCGCGGATCAGGCCGATGGTGCGCACCAGCGTCCCGCCCATGTCGTTGGTCTGCGCACCGAAGACATGCTCGACCCGGGCGCGCACGGCGGACTTGGTGCGGTTGCTGGCCTTGCCCTGTTCGCTCAGGGGCTTGCCCCGCTTGCCCTTGCGGTGGATGCGGCTTTTCAGTCCCCGGGCATGCAACTTGGCCTCCATCTCCTCGGAGCGATAGGCCGGATCGGCCCAGACATCCGAGCCGGTGTTGCCCTGCATCAGCAGGTGATCCACCGCCTGGCTGTCATGCAGCGCCGCGTCGCTGACATGGTAACGGCGCACCAGCTTGTGCTTGCGGTCCACGTTCACATGGTTCTTGTAGCCGTAGTGGGATTTCCCATGTTTCTTGGTCCACCGTGCGTCGGTGTCCTTTTGCGACCCCTTGGCGGGCTTGTCGGCCCAGCCCTCCGGCACCTCCCCGTTCTTGATCGCCCTGTTTTCCTCGCGAGTATTGTGGTTCTTCGGCACCGGCACGATGGCGGCATCGAGAATCTGCCCGCCCCGCGCGATGTAGCCCTGCCGCGCCAGATAGCTGTCGAACTGCTTGAACAGCGCCTCGACCACCCCCGCCTGCGCCAGCCCCTCGCGATAGAGCCAGACGGTCTTGGCGTCAGGGACCCGGTCCTCCAGCCCAAGGCCGAGAAACCGCATGAACGACAGCCGGTCGCGGACCTGATATTCGATCTGGTCGTCCGACAGGTTGTAGAGCGCGCCCAGAACGAGCGTCTTGAACATCACCACGGCGTCCATCGGCTTGCGCCCGGCCCGCGATTTGCGCTCCGTCTCGGGCTTGCGCCAGACCCGTTCCAGAACCGGGCGAAACTCCTCCCAGGGCACGATGGTGTCGATCTCGACCAGCGGGTCCCGCTTGGCATCCAGGCTCGCATAGCGGTCTGAAAGATCAAAGAAACCCATCTGCGCCATCGTCACACCCCAGCAGCCAAATGCCCTCTGCATTCTATCCCAGCGGCGCGGTCAGGGCAATTTTTCGAGGTGCCCTCAAGTGACTTGGAGGCTCGAGAATGGATCGACGCATCATTCTGAAAACAATACTGGCTGGACTGGCAATTCCTCTTGCACCCATTAGCATTGCTAACGCAGCGAAAGCCAGTGGACGCAGACTAGTCCTAGTAGAGCTATCTGGTGCTAACGACGGGTTGAATACGGTAGTTCCGTTTAACGATGAGCGTTATCGTGAGATTCGGCCTAACATTTGTCTGACTGGTCAAGATTTAATTACCTTGACTACCGAGCTTGCGCTACACAAGTCTCTCACCCCGCTTGATCCTGCATGGCAAGCTGGCGAAATGGCTATCATTCAGGGGCTTGGATACCCCGGTCAAAATAGATCACATTTTAAATCAATCGCTCTTTGGGAAACCGGTGGAGATGGCAGTCAAAGTAGCTCGAATGGTTGGCTTACTGAAGACATTGAGGGTATGGAGGGGGCAAATGACTTAGACGCCCATGGTATTAGCCTTGACGGTGGCATGGGCGTCTTTGCCTCTTCCTCTGGGGTTTGGCTATCTATGACCTCGCTAAAACAGTTTACTGGCCTACGATCTGGTGCAACCCCATCACAAATCACACAGAATGGTTCGAGTGGCAACCCAGCTCTGGCATTGTTGATGGATAGGGGGCGTGCACTGGATAGCTCTATGGAGCGGATCTCCTCCAAATTGAAACGGATTTCTACGTCGTCGGACAGCTTAAGATTTGAGGCTGGTGATCTTGGGCGGCAAGCCGCTATTGCCGCCCAGTTGATAGATGCTGGAATAGACGCGCCCGTACTAAAGCTGAAGATTGACGGTTTTGACACCCACGAACTACAACAATGGCGGCATGGTGATCTGCTACGTGATTTGGGCCGTGCTCTTGCCGGTTTGCGTGAAGCGCTGATCCGATCGGGGCATTGGGAAAGCACCTTGATTATGACCTACAGCGAGTTTGGTCGACGCGCAGTCGAAAATCATTCTCTGGGAACAGATCATGGAACCGCTGCACCACACTTTTTACTCGGCGGCGCGCTTAAGGGGGGTATTTGGGGGATGCATCCGGATCTTGGCGCCCTTGAAGAAGGCGACATGCAGTTCACGATGGATTACCGAAGCGCCTATCATCGAGTATTGTGCGATTGGTTTGGGATCGCCGGCAATCGATTTACAAGATTTTCAGACGAAGCTCTCAATGGAATATTTCGGAGCTCATAGATATTGCAACTATT
>Ga0194129_10008103_pt1 | contig 12282 bp, 5 predicted proteins | sample TA2KigCa35mmetaG_FD_150862 | JGI IMG/M metagenome (GOLD analysis project Ga0194129, IMG submission 150862) | Freshwater microbial communities from Lake Tanganyika, Tanzania - TA2015038 Kigoma Deep Cast 35m | ecosystem: Environmental > Aquatic > Freshwater > Lake | place: Tanzania: Lake... | reverse complement strand
ATTGGGCTGCCGGGTGGGTACTACTCCCGGCGAGGGCACGTGCCAGGCAATCACGACGGAGGCGCTCGCCGGGACGCTCACCGCTGAGGACATCACCTGGGACCGCCCGGACGTCTACGCCGCGGCGCCGTTCGCGTGCAAACCGGAAACGTCCGGCAATATCGTTCCGTTCGACTCCTACGTGATCAACAACACCGACAGCACCGAGATCCGCGTGACCGTATTCCAGAGCGACGTCGGCGCGGTCGCGGAATGTACCAACGACCTCTTCCTGCACGTGTTCAGCGGCCCCGTCGATCCGGCGAACCCGCTGACCGGGTGCGTTCAGGGCGACGACGACGCGGGCCCGGCGTTCTGCGGACAGCTCGATGGCGTTCTCGTCCCGGCCAACGGGTCGGTCGTCGTGGCGGTGTCGACCTTCAGCTCGTCGCCGACGCTGCCCATCGCCTATCAGGTGAACGTGATCGGCTTCGGCTCGTTCACGATCAACGCCCAGTAGTCGGGCGCGCCATCGGCGTCCCGGCATCGGACGGCGCCGCCTTCGGGCGGCGCTGCATCTTGGGGGCAAAGAGCAAAGACAGAACAGATGTTCAGCTCCGGTGCTACCGTTGACCCGTGAAGCCACGGATCGACCCTTCGTCGCGCCTCGTGCTCGAGGAGCGCGCGCTGCCGCCGGTGCGTCCGACTCCGGCCGCCGCGGGAGGCTTCGTCGAGCTGTGCGCGCGGACGAGCTTCTCGGGGGTCACCATCGAGGGCTACGGCGCCGTCGAGGGCCGGTCGCTGCTCGATGCGCGGGCGGCGTGGCCGGGGGCGGGGCTCCCCGACGAGGTCGTCGCCCGCGCGGCGCTGCTCGGCCAGGACACGGTGGCCATCGCCGACGTCGACACCGTCGCCGGCGTCGTCCGCGCCCACGCCGCCGGCCGCGAGCTCGGGGTCCGCGTGATCCCCGGCTGCGAGCTGCTGCTCGACGAGGGGTCGCTGGTCGTGCTGCCGACGACGCCGCGGGGGTGGTCGAACCTGTGCGCGATCCTGACCCTCGCCCGCGACGGCACCCGGCAGCGCGGGCTCGACAAGGACGACGTCGAGCACCGCCTTGACGTCGTGCTCGAGCACGCCGGCGACCTGATGGCCATCGCCTGGCCGCCGTTTGCCGACGAGGCGCTCGTGCGCCTGCGCGCCGCGTTCGGCGAGCGGCTGTCGGTGGGCGTGACGCTGCAGGACGTCCCCGAAGACGACGTCGGCCTCGCCTTCGCCCACCGCTGGCAGGGGCAGGGGATCCCCGCGGTGCTGTCGGCGCGGCCGCTGCTCGTCGACGCCGCCGACCGCCGCTTCCACGACGTCCTGTGCGCGCTGCGTCAGCACCGTCTGGTGGCGCGCGCCGGCCAGCGCCTGCTGCCCAACAGCGTGGCGCGCCAGCGCAGCCACGACGAGCTGCGCGCCCACGCCGCCACGCGCGTCGACGTCGATGTCGTCGACCGCTGGCTCGCGCGCTCGCGCGCGATCGCGCAGGCGTGCACGTTCCAGCTTGGGCAGCTCAAGTACGCGTTCCCCGTCGACGACGACGACCCCTGTGGCCAGCTGCGGGCCCGCGCGTTCGCCGGGGCGCGCGAGCGGTATCCGCACGGCATCCCCGCCGACGTCGTCGCGCAGCTGGAGCACGAGCTGGCCATCGTCGCCGACCTCGACGTCGCCCCGTACTTCCTGACGGTCAAGGACATCGTCGACGTCGCGCGGGCGCGGGGCATCCTGTGTCAGGGGCGGGGGTCGGCGGCGAATTCGGCGCTCTGCTACTGCCTCGGCGTCACGTCCATCGATCCAGTGCGCATGGGGCTGTTCTTCGAGCGCTTCCTGTCGAAGGAGCGCGGCGAGCCCCCCGACATCGACGTCGACTTCGAGCACGAGCGCCGCGAAGAGGTCATCCAGGACATCTACGCGCGCTGGGGCCGCGATCACGCGGCGATGGTCTGCGAGGTCGTCTCGTTCCGCGGGCGCAGCGCCGTGCGCGAGGTGGGCAAGGCGTTCGGCTTGTCCGACGTCGTCACCGGCCGGCTCGCCGAGCAGATGCTGCACGGATCCCTCGCCGAGCTGGTGGGTGCAGCCGACCACGCTGGTGACGCCGGGCGAGCGCGCGGCCGGCGACCCGCAGCGGCGGCGGCGGCGCGCGCGGTGGGCGTCGACGGCGACGACCCGGCGGTGCGGCAGACCCTTGCGATGGCGCTGCGGCTGCAAGGGCACCCGCGCCATCTGGGCATCCACTCGGGCGGCTTCGTGCTGACGCGGCAGAAGATCACCGACCTCGCCCCCGTCGAGCCGGCGCGAATGCCCGGGCGCGCGGTGCTGCCGTGGGACAAGGACGACGTCGACGAGCTTGGTCTGTTCAAGATGGACGTGCTCGGCCTGGGGATGCTCACCTGCATCCGCAAGGCCCTCGCGCTGGTGAACGACGGCGTGAGCTCGCGCGCCGAGCAGGCTGGGACGCCTTCATCGACGTCCATGCCGATCGCGCGCGTCGACGAGGCCGACGCCGTGGCCACCGCGCCGGCGGCGCGACGCGCACCATCGGCGATGTCTGCCGTGCCCCTCGCGCTGCATACGATCCCCGCCGAGGACCCGGCGGTCTACGATGCGCTGTGCGTCGCCGACACCGTGGGTGTGTTCCAGGTCGAGTCGCGGGCGCAGATGTCGATGCTGCCGCGCCTGAGGCCGCGCTGCTTCTACGACCTCGTCGTCCAGGTGGCGATCATCCGGCCCGGCCCCATCCAGGGCGGCATGGTGCATCCGTACTTGCGGCGTCGCACCGGCGAGGAGCCCGTCCACTATCCGCATGCGTCACTGCGCCCGATCCTCGAGCGCACGCTCGGCGTGCCGCTGTTCCAGGAGCAGGTGATGCGCCTGGCGGTGGTCGGCGCCGGCTATTCGCCCGGTGAGGCCGATCAGCTGCGACGCGACATGGCGGCGTGGCGCAAGAGCGGCCGGCTCGAGCGCCATCGGCAGCGCCTGATCGCCGGCTTCGAAAAGACCGGCGTCGACGTCGAATTCGCCGATCGCCTGTACGAGCAGATCAAGGGCTTCGGCGAGTACGGGTTCCCCGAGAGCCACGCGGCGTCGTTCGCGATCCTCGTCTATGCGTCGGCGTGGCTGAAGCGCTGGTTCCCCGCCGAGTTCGCGTGCGCGCTGCTGAACTCGCTGCCGATGGGCTTCTATGGTCCGTCGCAGATCGTCGCCGACGCCCAGCGCCACGGCGTCGTCGTGCGCGTCGTCGACGTCAACGCCAGCGAATGGGACTGCACGCTCGAGCGCGACGGCGGCAGGAGCGCCGCCGACGCCCCCGCGCTGCGGCTCGGCCTGTGCCTGGTCAAGGGCCTGCGGCAGGACGTCGTCACGGCGCTGGTCGCCGAACGTACGCGTCAGGGCTCTTTCGTGGACGTCGCTGACGTCGTGCGGCGCGCGCGGCTCGACAAGCGCGCGCGGCTGGCGCTCGCCCGCGCCGGCGCCTTCGACCTGCTCGCCGGGCATCGCCGCGCGGCGCTGTGGGCGGCGCTCGACACGCGGCCACCGCTGTTTGCGGCGTTGCGCGACGAGCCGCCGCCGCTTTCGGCGCCGACGCAGGGCGAGCTGTTGCTGCTCGACTACGCCCACACCGGGCTGTCCGTCGACGACCACCCGATGCGCCACGTGCGGCCGGCGCTGCTCGCGCGGCTCGCCACGAAGCTCGTCGGTCGGCGCGCGCCGCCCTACGTCGACAGCCGCGGCGTCACCCACGTCCGCCACGGCAGCCGGGCGCTGGTCGCCGGGCTCGTCACCGGGCGGCAGCGGCCGGGCACCGCCGACGGCACATGCTTCGTCACGCTCGAGGACGAGCACGGGTCGGTGAACGTGATCGTCTGGGGGCGCGACTTCGACCGCTGGCGCACGACCATCGTCAGCGCGCGCTTCCTGCTGGTCGACGCCGTCATCGAGCGGCAGGGCGCCGTCGTCCATGCCATCGCCCTCGCCGTCGCCGCGGTGACCCCGTCGGCCGACGCGTTCGGTCGCCCTGTCGACGATCGAGCCGACGCCGGCGTCGGCCTCGACCAGCTCGCCCTGCCGTTTTCGTCGCGAGACTTCCGTTAGGCGACAGGCTTCAGCGTTGGCGAGACGGCGAAGTCGCAGCCGGTGGCCGCGCGGATGTCGTCGACGCTGACGTCGGGGGCGTGCTCGAGCAGCGTCATGCCGCGGCCGCGCTCGACGCCGAACACGCCGTAGTCAGTGACGAGCAGGTCGACGCAGGCGCGGCCGGTGAGCGGCAGCGAGCACTCGCGCACGACCTTGTGCTCGACCCGGCTGCCGTCCTTGGACCTCGCGACGTGCTCCATCGTCACGATCACGCGCGGGCTGCCAGCGACGAGGTCCATCGCGCCGCCCATGCCCTTCACCATCTTGCCGGGGATCATCCAGTTGGCGATGTCGCCCTTCTCGCTGACTTGCATGGCGCCGAGGATCGTCAGGTCAACGTGGCCGCCGCGGATCATCGCGAAGCTGTCGGCCGACGAGAAGTACGACGCGCCGGGCAGGGCGGTGACGGTCTGCTTGCCGGCGTTGATCAGGTCGGGGTCTTCGTCGCCCTCGTAGGGGAACGGGCCCACGCCGAGCATGCCGTTCTCGCTCTGCAGCACGACGTCCATGCCCGGCGGGATGGCGTTGGCGACGAGCGTGGGAATGCCGATGCCGAGGTTGACGGTGAAGCCGTCGCGCAGCTCCTGCGCGGCGCGGGCGACGATCTGGTCACGGGTGAGGGGCATGGGGGCCTCCGGGAGACGGGTCGACGACGACGACAGAGGAAGACGGGCAGTGAGTAACGGGGTCAGGCCGGGCGCGGGCGCACGGTACGCTGCTCGATCCAGCCGGCCTTGTGCGTGACCTGCACGACGCGCTTCACGTACACGCCGGGCACATGGATCTGGTCGGGGTCGAGCGCGCCGACAGGCACGATCTTTTCGGCCTCGACGATGGTGACCTTCGCGGCCGTGCACATCATCGGGCTGAAGTTGCGGGCGGTCTTGCGGAACACGAGGTTGCCCGCCTCGTCGGCGACGTGGGCGCGCACGAGGCAGAAGTCGGCGAACAGCCCGGTCTCCAGAACGTAGGTGCGCTCCCGCCCGGTGCGCGGGTCGAACAGGGTGCGCGTCTCCTTCTTCGGCGACGCGACGGCGACGCTGCCGTCGGCGGCGTAGCGGATGGGCAGCCCGCCCTCGCTGACGGCGGTGCCGACACCGGTGGCCGTGTAGAACGCGGGGATGCCCGCGCCGCCGGCCCGGATGCGCTCGGCGAGGGTGCCCTGCGGGTTCAGCTCGACGTCGAGCTCGCCGGTCAGGTAGCGGCGCTCGAACTCCTTGTTCTCGCCGACGTACGACGAGACCATCTTCTTCACCTGCCCATGGGCCAGCAGCACGCCGAGTCCCTTATCGGTGGTGCCGCAATTGTTGCTGATGATCGTGAGCCCGCGCGTGCCGCGCGCATGCAGCGCGCCGAGCAGGTTCTCGGGGTTGCCGCACAGCCCGAACCCGCCGACCATCAGCGTCGCGTGGTCGGGGATGTCGGCGATGGCGTCTTCGGCGCGGGGCAGCAGCTTGTTCATGGGGTCCGTCGTCGGTGAGCGGTGCGGGGACAGGCGGGTCGGTTCGCGCGGCGGGGGCGAGGCCGGGTCTTTGTCGGCGTGGCGAGCAGTTTGACCACCGCGGCGGGTCCACGGCATTGTCCGGCCTGAGACAACCCGCGGTCGCAGAGGATCCATCGTGCACATCATCGCAGTAGGCAAGACCGACGTCGGGCAAAAGCGGGACCACAACGAGGACGCGCTGCTCCTCGATCCGAAGCTCGGCCTCTACGTCGTCTGCGACGGGATGGGCGGGCACGCCGCCGGCGAGGTGGCCTCGGCCCACGCCGTCAAGACGGTGCAGCGCGTGCTGCAGGAGCAAGCGGCGCTGCTCGACGAGGCCCGCAAGGACACGGGGGACGCCCGCGATCGCCTGATCACCACCGTCGAGCTGGCGGTGAACACCGCCTGCAGCGAGATCTTCGGGATGGCCACCGCCGACAACGGCAAGGCCGGCATGGGCACGACGCTGGTGATGATGCTCGTCGTCGGCGGCAAGGGTCTGATGGCCCACGTCGGCGACAGCCGCCTCTACATGGTGCGCGCCGGGCAGATCCACCAGCTGTCCGAGGACCACAGCTACACGTCGGAGATGGTGAAGCGCGGCAAGATGACCCGCGAGCAGGCGCGGACGTCGCCGTACGCCAACGTGATCACCCGCGCCGTCGGCATCCAGAAGAACGTGCAGGTCGACACGTTGATGTTCGACATCATCCCCGGCGACACGTTCCTGCTCTGCAGCGACGGCCTGCACGGCTACTACGAAGATCCCAACGACCTCGCCGACGTGCTTTCGCAGACCGACCACGAAAAGATCCCCGACGCGCTCATCGCCACCGCCAACCAGCGCGGCGGCAAGGACAACATCACCGCGGTGATCATGCGGTCCGTCGCCGACGAGGACGACAAGGTCCTCGAAGAGGCCCGCGCCACCGAGGTCAACCTCAAGCTCGACACGCTGAAGAAGATCCCGCTGTTCCGGTTCCTCACGTACCAGGAGCTCGTGAAGGTCCTGAACATCACGTACCTCGAGACCTACGAGGCCGGCGCGCAGATCATCAAGGAGGGCGACGGCGGCGAGGAACTCTACATCGTCCTCGCCGGCCGCGTCGTCGTCAGCCGGCAGGGGCAGGAGATCGTCGAGCTCCACCCCGGCGTGCACTTCGGCGAGATGGCGCTGGTCGACCAGTCGCCGCGCTCGGCGACGATCACCGCCCGCGATGCCACGCGCCTGCTCGTCGTGCAGCGGCGCTCGTTCTACACGTTGATCCGCAAGGAGCCGGTGCTCGCCGTGAAGCTCCTGTGGAGCTTCGTGCAGGTGCTGTCGCGGCGCCTGCGCGAGACCAACGAGGCCTTGTCTGGCGCGCGCTCGGCGCTCGAGGGGCGCGACCTGCCGTTCATGGACATGGACGACGTCGACCTTGCCGACGACGACACGAAGCCCCGCTGACGGCACGCTGGAGCGCCGGCATCCGACTTCGCCGGCAGCGTGGGTCGAAGCGCGGCCGGCAGCGTAGCCCGCGGCAGCTCGTTGCGCTGCCTCGCGTCGCTTGTCCGCGCTGTTGCCGTGCGCATGACGCGAGCGTGTTGTCGTTGTTGCTCCTCGCGGCGTTGGCTGCGGCGCCGTGCGCGCCAGCGGTCGAGGTGCGCGGCGCGGGCATGCCTGCAAGCGTCGTCGCTGACTTTGCCGACGAGGTGCGGTTGGCGCTGGCGGACGTGCGCGCTCGCCTCGGCAGCACCGACTGCGCGCCGCTGACTGTGACGCTGGTGCCCGAGATGCGCGACGCGCCGGTGCTCGACCCACCGTGGCACCTGCCGTCGTGGGCGGCGGGCGGCGCGATGCCGGGCGCGCGGCGGATCGTCGTCGCGGTCACCGCCGCCGGCGCGCCGCAGGACTGGCACACGACGCTCGTGCACGAGATCGCCCACGTCGTCACCGCCGAGGCCACCGGCGGTCGGGCGCTGCCTCGCTGGCTCGACGAGGGCATCGCCCGCGTCGTCGCCGGTGAGCACGGCGTCGCCGACGTCTCGCTGCTCGCCCACGCGCGCGTCGCTGACCGTTTCCTGCCCCTCGCCGCGCTCGAGCATGGCTTCCCGCCGGGGGCCGCCGACGCCGCCCTGGCCTACGCCGAGGCTGGCAGGGCGGTGAGCCTGCTGCAGGGAGCAGCTGGCGCGGGCGACGCGTTGCCCCGGCTGCTGGCGCGGATCGCCGCCGGCGACGCCGTCGACGACGCGCTCGTCGCCGTCGCCGGTCGCGCTGGCTGGCAGCTCGACGCCGACGTGCGCCGCAGCCTGTCGGGCTGGGCCGCGCTCGCTGTCGTCGGTGTCGAGACCGACGTCGCGATGGCCGCCTGCGCCGCGGTGGTGGCCGTCGTTGGCGTGCGCGCGCGTCGTCGGCTGCGCCGACGGATCGAGGCCATGGACGACCCCAACACCGCCGCCCCTGCTGTCGCGCTTGCGCGGTTCGTCCATGGTCCGGGCCGCGCGTCGTCAACGTCGTCGCCGTCGGTGGCATCGGCGGCGGACGCCGTCGGTCGCGTCGGCCCGTTGGCCGGCGCCACCATCGCATGGTAACCCCCACGAACGTGAATCAGGACGACGCGCGCGCCTTCTCGACGTCGACCATGCTGGCCGAGGGCCTTCCCGTGTCCGCGGGCGCCGAGGTTGACATTGACGTCGTCGTCGGCGCCGTCTCCGGCCGCCAACCGGTCGCGCCGCGCGCCGGCGATGGCGGTCCGGCGCGACCGGTGGCGGTCCGTTTGCCGCCGGTGCCGGCGGGCCCGCCGACCGTGCCGCACCCCGAGCAGGCCGCGGCATGGCGGTCGCGCGCCACCATGCTCGTTCAAGAGGCGACCGCCGCCGGCGCCAAGGCGGCGGTCACCGCGGCGCCGCTGTGGGTCGCCGCCGGCCGCATCCACGAGCTCGACCTTGGTGAGCCGCTCGAAGCCGCCACCCGCTACGAGGCGGCGTTCCGCGCCGATCCTACCTACGTCCCGGCGCTGCACGCGGCCCGCCGGCTGTTCGCGATGCGCGGGCTGTGGCGGGCCGTCGTGCTGCTGCTCGACGCCGAATTGCGACTGCCTGGCGCTCCGACAGTCGCCTTGCGCCTCGAGAAGGCACGCGTGCTCGAAGCCCGGCTCGGCCGGCCGCTGGATGCCCTCGACGAGTACCGCGCGGTGCTCGCCGCCGAGCCGGCCCACGGCGTCGCCGTCGATGCCGTGGTGCGCGCGCTGACGCGCGCGCGCCGCCACGACGTCGTGGTCGACGTGCTGATGGCGGCCGCCGACGCTGCCGGTCGCGCGCCGCTGCAGGCCGCCTGGCTCGTGCAGGCGGCGCACCTCTGCGAGGCGAAGCTCGCCGACGACGCCCGCGCCGTGACCCTGCTCGAGCGCGCCGCCCTGCTGCTGCCGGGGCAGCGCGTGCTGCTCGAGACCCTGCGTCGGCTGTATGCCCGTCGGGGGCAGGCGTCGCCGCTCGCCGGGGTCCTCGAGCAGCTGGCGCGGTCGGCGTCCACGGACGCCGAGGCGGCGGCCTTGTGGACGGAGCACGCACGCGTGCTGCTTGGCGCTCACGACGTCGACCGCTCTACCGTGGAGCGGGCTGCCATCGCCGCGCTCGAGCAAGCGCGCGCCCGTGCGCCGGGTGATCCGATCGTGCTCGACGACCTCGGGCATCTCTACGAGCGCCGGCAAGACTGGGCGTCGCTCGCCGACGTCATCGAGGCGCGCGCCGACGCCGCGCATAACCTGCGAGGGCGCGCCGACCTGCTCGCCGACGCTGCCCGCGTCGCCGAAGAGCGTCTGGGCGATCAGGAGCGCGCCATCCGCCTCTACCGGCGGAGCGCCGAGCTGGCTCCCGGCGACGGCGAGGTGCTCGCCAGCCTCGGGCGGTTGTTTGCGCGGATGCAGCAGTTCGATGACCTGAGCCTGGTCTACGACCAACAGATCGCCGCGCTGGCCGATCCGCAGCAGAAGCTGCCGCTGCTGTTCGAGCACGCCGAGCTGCTGGCCTTCTCGCTCGACGATGCTGAGGGCGCGCTGCTGCGGCTCCGCGAACTGGTGGACATCGTGCCCGGTGACATTGCGGCGAACCGGCTGGCCAGCACGCTGTGCGCGCGGCTCGAGCGCTGGGACGATCTGGTGCAGATATGCGAGGCGCAGCTGCTCGACGGCCGGGGCGCTTTCGACCGCGCGGCGCGCCTCGATCTGCTGCAGCGTGTAGCCGAGGTGCACGAGGACCATCGCGGTGACCTCGCCTTGGCGGCCGCCACCTACGAGCGCATGCTGGCGCTCGAGCCGGGCACGCTCCCGGTGGTGCGGACGCTGTCGCGCCTGTACGGCGCGCTCGAGCGTTGGGATGACGTCCTGCGGACGAACGCTGCTGAGGCCGAGATCGTCGAGGACACCAACGTCGTCGTCTCGCTGTGGGTCCGAAATGGCGAGGTGCTCGCCGAGAAGCTCGGGCGCATCGACGAGGCGATCGAGTCGTTCCAGCGGGCGCTCACTCTCATGCCGATGTACCTGCCAGCGCTCAAGGCGCTAGGTGCGCTCTACGCTCGCGCGGGCCGCTGGACGGACCTCGTGGCGATGCATCGGCAGGAGGCCGAGGTCGCTCGCAGCCGACCGCTGCGTACCCACCTCTTGTTCCAGATCGCGCGGCTGACGCTCGACAAGCTCGGAGACGTGGACGCGGCGGCGTCGGCGTTCCACGACGTCCTCGCTGAGGACCCGGCGCACCACGCGAGCCTCCACGCGCTCGAGCAGATCGCGTGGCAACGCAAGGATCCGGTGGCGGTGCTCGCGGCCCACGACCGAGCCCTGGCGATCACCAGCGAGGCCGTCGCGCGCGCGCAGCTGCGCTGCCGGATCGCCGATCACCTTGAGAGCGCCCTTGGCCGCACCGACGACGCCATCGCCGCGCTCGAGGCGGCGCTCGTCGAAGACCCGACGCTGCTGGCGGCCCACGAGCAGCTGATCGCTCTCGTGTCTCGGTACGGCCGTCACGCCACCGAAGCCGCGGCGCGCGAGCGCGTGCATCCGCTCCTGCCCGGCGACGCCGCTCGCGTCGCGAACCTGCGCACGCTGCTGTCGCTGTACCAGCACCACGCCGACGATTTCGACCGCGCTGCCGAGGCCGCCTCGCGCCTGCTGGCGGTCGCCGGCGAGGACCGCGCCGCGCTGCGGGCGTTGTTGACCTGTGCGATGCGGCGCGACGACATGTCGGCGGCGGTCGACGCCGCCGCGCGGCTCGCGGCGGTCGAGCCGTCCAGCGACGAGGTCGTCAACCTGCACGTCCAGCTGGCGGCGTGGCGCGAGGCGCTGAAGCCGGCCCAGGATTCCCTCGGCGACTGGCTGCGGGTCCTCGAGTTCCAACCGCACCACCCCGTCGCCGCGCGCGCCGTCGAACGCGCCTATGTGGCCGCCGGCGCGTGGGACGCGCTGTTCGCTCTGTATGAGCAGCAGGCCGCGGCGCTCCACGAGCCGCGCCTCATCGTTGACAACGCGATGAAGTGCGGGCAGCTGGCCGAGGACCGCCGCGGCCGGCCCGACGTCGCGCGCGCCTGCTACGAGCGCGCGCTCGCCGTCGCGCGGGACCACCTGCCGGCCATCGCGCGCCTGAAGGACCTGTACGGTCGCGAAGGGCGACAGCAGGACCAGCTGCGCCTCACAGTGCTCCACGCCGAGGCGGTCGACGACCCGGCGCAGGTCGTCCCGACCTTGCTGGAGGTGGGGGCCGCGCTGCGCGACCGCTTCGGCGACGTCGACGCTGCCGCCGACTGCTATCGCCGCGTGCTTGCGCGCGACCCTCGGCACCGCGAGGCCTACGTGGCGCTCGAGGTCTTGTGGTCGACCCACGGCCGCTTCACCGAGCTTGCCGGTCTCTACGAGCGCAGCGCGGCGGTGTTGCCTGCCGAGCCGTCGACGACAGCGGAGCGAGCGGGGCTGTTGCGTCGAGCGGCGCAGATCCACCACGAGCGCCTGGGATCCCTCGACGCCGCAGCGCAACTCCTCGAGCGCGTGCGGGACCTCACGCCAAACGACGCTGCGGCGCTGACCGCGCTCGGCCTCGTCCGTGGTGCGCGGGACGATTGGGCCGGCGCCATCGAGGCGTTCGCGGCTGCGCTGCCGGTCGCGACCGATCCGCTCGAGGTCGGGCGCCTGCACCTGCAGCTGGGCACGATCTTCGTCGGCCACCGCGTCGACGGCGCCCGCGCTGTGATCCACCTGAAGGCTGCGCTGGCGACGCTGCCGCAGAACCGGCCGGCGCAGGCGCTGCTCGCGCGCGCGTACGAGCTGGCCGGCGCGCCGGCCGACGCGCGAGCGACCTGGGCCGACCTGCTGCCGCTGGCCCGCAGCGACGCCGAGCGTCGTGGGCTGCACCTGACGGTCGCGCGACTGGCCGAGCTCGCCGGCGAGCTGGCGCGCGCGGCACGCCATGTCGACGCCGCCGTCGCATTGACCGCCCCCGGCGAGGTGGCGCAGGCGCTCTTCGATCGCGGCGCGGCGCTGTTCGAGCGCGCCGGCGACGCCGCGGGGCTGCTCGAGGCGACCCTCCGGCGCGCCGACGCCGTGCTCCCTTTCGATGGGCAGGCTGCCGCGGCGCTCCTGGTCCGGGCGGCTCGCTTGCAGGCCGATGGACCACACAAG
>Ga0194129_10008100_pt1 | contig 12284 bp, 10 predicted proteins | sample TA2KigCa35mmetaG_FD_150862 | JGI IMG/M metagenome (GOLD analysis project Ga0194129, IMG submission 150862) | Freshwater microbial communities from Lake Tanganyika, Tanzania - TA2015038 Kigoma Deep Cast 35m | ecosystem: Environmental > Aquatic > Freshwater > Lake | place: Tanzania: Lake... | reverse complement strand
GATGCTCGCCTTCGTCGAGTATTACTTATACACTCCTCGGCTCTGCTTCTCGCTCCTTGTACTGCATCAATTTTATCTATTTTCAAGACACCCTCTAAGCCCTGGTGGAAAAATTTTCTGTAGCCTGCAGCTTGCAAGCTGTAATCTATTTGTATGAATGAAGGATTTTCAGTTCGCTCTCGACGTTACGCTGTTGTAGGCAATCCCAACTGCGGCAAGACAACTCTTTTTAATGCGTTAACAGGATTGCGCCAAAAAGTCGGCAACTATCCTGGAGTAACCGTTGAAAAAAAATCAGGACATTTTATTGGGCAACATGGTGAAAAAATTGAGCTCCTCGATTTGCCTGGAAGTTACAGCCTGAGTGCGCACGCTCCTGATGAGCGCGTAACGCGTAATGTGTTACTGGGGTTGCGCTCCGACACGCCACGTCCCGAGCGTATCCTTTGTGTGGTTGATGCTTCTCATTTGGAGCGAAATCTTTATTTCATCACACAAGTTTTAGAGCTTGGCCTTCCAACAATTATTGCGCTCAATATGATTGATCTTGCGGAGGCAGCAGGAATTTTTATCGATGCAGCAAAACTTTCAGAGCAATTGGGCGTTCCTGTCATTCCTTGTCAGGCCGATTGTCGAGAGACGCTCTTGCCTTTAAAGTTAGCGCTCAGTCGTGCTGAGATGAGGCGCAGTAGCTGGAAACTTTCTTTTCCTCAGACACTCATGCGTGCAGTTGATACGCTTGCTGCAAGCTCTCTTCGTGAAGCAGCAGCGGATCCTCTCATTCGTGTGAAATCGTTGCTCTTGTTGTTGGCTCCTGATGTTGAAATTGGATTATTGGCTTCAGAACTTCAGATGGCTTCAGCTCTTGGAGTAGCTCTAGCGCAGCGTGCGATGCTCGACCGTGAATTGCCAACATGGCGTGAAGACCTCATAGGAGTTCGTTACCATCACATCAATAAAATTTGCCAAATATCTCAAGGGCGCAGCACGATTTCTAATGATGCGATGACACATCGGCTCGATGAAATTTTAACGCATCCTTTTTGGGGGTGGGTTGGATTTTTAGGAATCATGAGTCTCATGTTTGTTTCGATTTTTGTTGTTGCGGCTTATCCAATGGATTGGATTGAAAAAGGATTTGATTTTTTAGGAGACGTAATCAAAGGAATTCTTCCTGCAGGAGATTTGCGAGATCTGCTTGCTGATGGTGTTGTGGCTGGTATTGGAGGGGTTATCACTTTTCTGCCACAAATTTTAGTCCTCTTCTTTTTTATTGGACTGCTCGAAGACACTGGCTACATGGCCCGCGCAGCTTTTCTAATGGATCGAGTGATGAGTAAAGTAGGGCTTCATGGAAAATCTTTCATTCCTCTCTTGAGTTCCTATGCTTGTGCGATTCCAGGCATCATGGCAACGCGAACGATTGAAAATTCGAAAGATCGACTTGTTACTATTTTAGTGGCGCCGCTGATGAGTTGTTCAGCACGGTTGCCTGTCTATGCTTTAATGATTGCAGCACTTTTTCCAGGAGGAACTCTTTCTATTTGGTTCAAGGGATTTCTCATGATGGGACTCTATCTTCTAGGAACAGTGGCTGCTTTGGGATTTGCATGGTTTTTCAAAAAAACACTTTTGCGTGGGGAGGCTCCTGTTTTTTTGATGGAGCTTCCTCCTTATCGATGCCCAGCGCTCAAGCACATTGTGATGCAAATGTTTTTTCGGGCGAACATGTTTTTCAAACGCGCAGGGACGGTCATTCTAGGAATTTCCATTTTGCTCTGGTTCTTGGCTAGTTTTCCAAAAATAAAAACAGAATCTCTATCTGGCGTGCCTGATAAAGCCGAACAACTCGAACAGAGCTACGCTGGACGATTGGGGCATTTTTTGGAGCCTGCGATTGCCCCGCTGGGCTTTGATTGGAAGATGGGGATCGGACTTGTAGCCGCACAAGCGGCACGGGAAGTTTTTATCAGCACCTTAGCGATTATTTATCATGTGGAAGGTGATGAAAAAGAAGTTAAAAAAAACAGCGCTTCTCTTCGCGAAAAACTATCACATGAAAAACGTGTGAACGGTCTTCCCGTTTATACGCCGTTAACGTGCATCTCTCTCCTCATCTTTTTTGTTTTTTCCATGCAATGCATCAGCACACTTGCTGTTGTGCGTCGAGAGACGAACAGTCTTCGTTGGCCGTTATTTCAATTTTGCTATATGACAGGAACGGCTTATTTTCTGGCTTTGCTCGTGTATCAGAGTGGTTTGCTCTTAGGTTTTTATTAAAGAAAGCAAATTAGATTCAGAGAGCAGAGAGAAACGCAAAAAATAAATCATGAGTGCTTCGCTTCAAACCACTATTGCGCTCATCCTTGTTGTCCTAACGGTTGTCGCTTTTTTTTATCGCTGGTTGAGGGATCGCAAAAAATCTGGCTGTGGAGGTGGGTGTGGTTGTTCTTTCAATAAAATAAAATTCCAGATGGAAGAAAAGAGGTTGACTAATATTGCATTTACTTATGCAAACACTGTTTTGTGCGATGGAGCCGGATCGCAGCTGCATCGTCTTTATGGAGTTTATGCACTCTCCAGGAGATTTAACGTTTCCTACTATCATTCACCGTTGAAAGAAATCGGATATCAAGGAGTGGTGGCTTTAGAAAAAAATGAAAATAGTGCTGAGTTATTAAAGCGGTACAACGACATTTTTAATATCCCTTCCGATATCGAGTTGCCAAAAAAATTTGAAATTATTTCCTTAGAAATAGGCGATGGAGAGGCCCTAGCAAAACTAGTTCAACATGCCCGAGAAAAGAAAAATAAATTTTTTCTCGTCGCTTTGGTATGCACGGCTCCTTTCAGTGACAGAAATCCAACGGTGTTTGAATGTGTGAAGCCGCTTTCTCCGTTTAAGAAAAAATCTTCTCCAATATTTCGTGTGGCCATTCATGTGAGGTGGGGAGACCTTCCGATTGGGCATGCCGAGCGGCTATTGCCAAATGATTACTATATCAAGGCTGCAACGAAAGTGATCGAACTGTTGGAAAAGGCGAAGATTCCTTTTGTCTGTGAATTACACACAGAGTTGCCGACAAAACCATTTTTAGTAACAGCCGATCACCATGGTATGAAAAATCGGATTGATCGATATCGTCCCGAAGAACCTGTGATGCTCACGCCAGAGCAATATGGGATTTCTGATTTTGACGCTATTCCTAACTTGCAACAACGTATTAATGAAGATCCGATTGAAACATTAGAAGCTCTGGCAACAGCCGATCTTCTCATGATGAGTAAATCTTCTTTTAGTTATTTGGCCGCTCTTTTTAATCAGGAGGGGAGTGTGCTCTACGCGCCGTTTTGGCATCCCCCAATGGCAGATTGGATAAAATGGAATCCTCCAATTCTTTTTACCGAAGCCTTTGAAGAATATTGCGAGAAGTGGAAAAAAATGGCCGCAAAGAATACAAAAAGCTATGAGAAGGAGTAACGGTTGACGAGTAGCGAATGGCGAGTTCTGAGGCAATATTTTACCCGTTACTCGCCACTTGTTACTTTTAATTTTTTAATTTCAAAACGGTAATCCCGGCATTCCTAGGCCTGCAGTTATTTTTCCCATTTCTGATTCGCTCAATTTTTTAGCATCAGCCATGGCTTGACGAACAGCGCTGAGAATTAAATCTTCCAACATTTCCACATCATCAGCAGAAACAACTTCTGGGGCAATTTTAAGAGATAAAATCTCGCCAGTGCCAGTGATCGTCACCGTCACGCGACCACCTCCAGAGGTTGACTCAATCTTGCGTTGAGCAAGCTCTTCTTGGATTTTAGCTATTTTCTTTTGTGCAGCAGAAGCTGCCTGCATCATTTTAGCAATATTCATAAAATTTCTTTTTAAATAAATCTCCTTCTGCGAACTACTACGTCGCTGTGGTGCTCACCGCTTCACGTATAAAATACGCTCAGCGTCTGCGCTCCTCGACTCCTTGTATTTCATCAGCATTAGATCTATTTAAAAAGAAATTTCGAGTTCGGAAATTTTTTAAAAGCATCTTGCTATGAGCTGGAATATCATTTCTTCATGAAGCCACAAGCGCCACGTTCGAATAATGTTGGTCTCACTTACGCTAGTGAGCTTTTTCAAGATGATCTTGGATCTCACTTGCAGCGTCTTTATGGGGTCTATGTCCTAGCTCGATATTTGAAGATAAATTATATCCACTCTTCCATTTCTAATTTCAACGATTCAGAGATGAATCAAAAAAATTCTCATGATGTGGAGATGGCTAATAAAATTTTTGAGATACCCTCAGATGTAGTTCTTCCAAGCGTTGTAAGAGTTTGTATGACGAAAGAAACAACATTCAATTTTTTATCGGGCGTCAAACAGCAAGCCAAGCATGATTCACATTTTCATTTAATAAAATTGGGAAATCCTTTGCCTTTAATTAAGGAGATCCCGGAGCTCTGGGATTTTGTGGAAGAAGCAATTTCTTTTAAAAAATCTCACAACAATGATTTTTTAAAAGTAGCGATTCACCTGAATAACGCTGATTTCTTTTTAATGAGGGTAGCGGAAATTTTAAAAAAACATCAGATTCCGTTTGAATGTTCTCTTCTTAGTGATTTTCCCTTGTCTCGTTTGGTTGCGGATTTAGAAAAAGTGCCTTCTCTTCAAAAGAGCATCAATACTCATCCCATAGCGATTTTGAAAGCGATAGCATCTGCTGATCTTTTCATCATGAATGCTTCTTCGATCAGTTTTGTGGGAGGTCTTATCAATTTCAAGGGAAGTGTTGTAGTTCCTTCCTTTGTTCAGCCACAATTATCTCGCTGGGTCAAAGAGGATGAAGAGTTTGAAGCAACAATAGAAGATTGTTGTCAAATGTGGAAAAGTGCCCGCAGATTTACTCCCACAAAAAATCTTTTATTTTCTCCCGCTCACTCGACTCTCCCACTAAAAAATCTCGCTATTACTTACGATAATACATCGCTCATGGATGGGTCAGGCTCGCAGCTTTGTCGCATTTACGGGATTTATGCGTTAGCTCGAGAGTTGAATATTTTTTATTACCACTCGCCACTCCAACGAATTGGATATCAAGGAGTGCTTGCGCTAGAAAAAAATGAAGAAAACTTAGAATTACCAAAACGCTATTGCCAGAAATTTCAGATTCCTTCTGAAATAGATATTCCCTCTCATGCGCAAACAATCAACTTAACGTTAGCCAATCAACGAGCGCTTGCGTATATCAAAGAAGAGGCTGAGCGGCATCCAGAAAAATTTTTCTTAGTTAAGATTGCTAGCGCCATGAGCATGGTAGACCGTAGGCCGGCGATGCTAGAAGCGGCTCGCGTGCTTTCTCCATTCAAAAAACAATACTCTTCCGTGCTGCGAATTGCGATTCATGTGCGATGGGGAGATTTGCCAATTGGTTACTCGAAGAGGCTGCTTCCCAATCAATATTACATCGCAGTTGTTAAAAAAATCGTGGAGATTCTGAAAAAAAGAAACATTTCTTACGTTTGTGAATTACACACAGAGCTTCCGGAAAGCGCGCTAACAATTACTCCCGAGCATTATGGCGTAGAAAAACGACTGCAAGAAGAGACCACTTTAGATCCTGCATTTTTTAAAATAAAGGAGTTCGATGAAATTCCAAAATTGGAAAAATTTTTGAATGAAGATCCGCTTATAACCTTAGAAAAATTAGCGACATCAGATATCTTAATCATGAGCCGCTCAGCCTTTAGCTATCTAGCTGCGATGTTCAATCAGGCCGGAACAGCTGTCTATGCTCCTTTTGAGTACCCACCAATGCCGGGGTGGTTGTATCCGCTTCCTGAGCAAATTTTTGAAGAGCAGCTGAAGGAGTTTTGTGAAAAGTGGAAGGGGAAAAAGTAAAGAGTAAAGAGTGTTTTTAGATTAAAATCAGATTCACACTGTGAATTTCATTCTTTCACAGGATGTCTTTTCAGAAAAACATATCACAGAAATTTCTCTCACTCTTCACAACCGTTACTGCAAGGTCACAATTTCCCCTTTAAAAATTTCTAGAGCTTCTTGAATAAGTGGATCGTTTTTAAAATTAGCCAAAGCTTCAGGAGTGAGTGGTGTTCCAGTGACAGGGGGATCGGAAGGTGCTTTGGAAGAGACTTTGGGGGCTGCTGGTTTAGTTGGGGCTGGTGCGGGAGATGAGAAAGAAATTTCTTCTTCGATGATTTCTTCATGCAATTCTTCAGCTAGTTCTTCGCCGGTGAATTGAGGCACGAGTTCCATCGGTCTACCACAATTTTTGGAGAGGCATTCTTGGATTTTTTTGCGAGCTTGCGGCCAGAAAAGTGTTTCGGTCTGCGCTTCGCAGGAGGGAGGGAATTCAACAATGATTTTGTTATCGCGTTGTTCCAAAAATTTCCCTGACGGCATCCATCCAAATTTTAATTTTGATTCGGTCGAGAGTTGTTCGGCAACGGCGGTCCAAACATTAGGCCTTGCTTCGCAGGAGTTAAAGTTGGAAGTTGAAGTTGAAGTCAAGGCAGAGTCATTCGCAGTATTGTTATTTTCAACATCAACTGGTGATTTAATCTGTTGTGAAATGATTTTCTGCGTGCTGAAAACTTCTGGTGATTGATCAGGATTAGCAATTTTTGGAGTAGTTGAGTTTTTCTTCTCTTCAACTTCAACTTTCAACTTCAACTGCGGCAAAGCTGATTGCTTTGCCGCTTGTGGATCTGCCAAATCTGAAAGCGCATCAAGCACATCGCTGAGGCTCACTTCTTGGAGTAAGTGAATCGCTTTGATGATGATGATATCGAGTTGTAATTTTTTATTGGTGGACCAGCGTAAGCGGCCTTCGGCGTTGCCGAGCTCTTCCAAAAGAGAGAGGAGTTTTTCGGTAGAGACTAAGGTTCCTAACTTGGCAAAAAAAGAATCGTCAGAAGTTGGAGAAACTTTTTCAACCAAGAGATCGCGCACAAAGCCTATGAAATCAGCAAGCAAACGGGAGAGATCTTTTCCTGCATTGCTTTGTTCGAGGAGGAGAGCAAGTGCTGTTGGAGTATCATTTTGAAATACTGCTGTTGCTAACTGATGTACGGTTTCGCGTGGCGTAAATCCAAAAACTTCTTGAACATCACTAGCTTCAATTTTATTTCCGCAAAAAGAAACAACTTGATCGAGCATCGACTCGGCATCACGTAAGGCTCCGTCGGCACCGTGAGCCAATGCTTGGGCGGCTTCTGGAGTGAGGTTGATTTTTTCTTTTGTCGCGATTTCAAGCAGATGTTTTGCCATCAGCTCTTCAGAGAGGCGATGGAGATCAAAACGTTGGCAACGACTCACAATTGTAGCAGGAACTTTTTGTGCTTCCGTGGTTGCAAAAAGAAATTTCACATGAGGTGGAGGCTCTTCCAACGTTTTCAGAAGCGCATTGAAAGCCGCGGTGGTGAGCATATGGACCTCATCGATGAGGTAGATTTTATATTTTCCTTGTGCTGGTGCAAAAGCTGCATTCTCACGAAGTGTCCGAATGCTCTCAACACTGTTGTTGCTAGCACCATCGATCTCAAGAACATCGAGGTTGCGGCCTTCTGCAATTTCGAGACATGCATCACAGACACCGCAAGGATCAATCGTCGGGCCTTTCACACAGTTGAGAGCTTTGGCAAAAATGCGTGCAGTCGATGTCTTGCCGACACCTCGTGGCCCAACAAAAAGATAAGCCTGCGCTAGACGATTTGATGTGATCGCATTTTGCAACGTCTGAATAATCGGTGCTTGTCCGACTAGCTCAGCAAATTTTTGAGGCCGATATTTTCTAGCAAAGACGCGGTAGCTCATAGAGAGTTGAAGTTAAAAGTTGAAGTTGAAGTAACAAATTATTTGATGTTGGTTTGTGTAAAAAAGGGACACTCCCATTATTGCAGCAATATTTTAAGGCTAAAAACGGTAAATTCAAAACTTCAACTTCAACTAGTCACTTTCACTTGATTGAGAAGCCCGTTGCTTTGCAGCAGGCCTCTCAATCAATGCATACGCATTGTGATTGTGGATTGATTCGAAGTTTTCTGCTTCGACGCGGTACCAAATAATGTTGGAGTCTTTTTCACAGCGCAGGGCAACATTGCGAACAAGATCTTCGACAAAAACCGGATTAGCGTAAGCTCGTTCCGTAACAAATTTTTCATCCGGACGTTTCAAAAGCGTGTAGAGCTCACAACTGGCGGCATCTTCAACGCAGCGAATCATCTCTTCAATCCACATCGCTTTTTTACAGCGAACGGAAAAAGTGACTTCACCACGTTGGTTATGGGCTCCCGCTTCGCTGATGGCTTTGGAGCAAGGACAGAGAGTCGTGACCGGAACGATGACGGTGACGACAAAATCAAAATGATCTTCTTTATTTTGTTTTGAAAGAGTCGCGCTAAAACGGACGCGATAATTGATGAGTGATTTCGCTTTGCTGACAGGAGCTTCTTTTTCGAGGAAAAAGGGAAATTCAAAATCGGCATGAGCCTGCTCTGCATGAAGCTTGCTTATGAGCTCTTCCAGGATTGTGCGAATATTGAGAACATGAAGCACAGGACCGTGTGAGTTGAGGACTTCAACAAAGCGACTCATGTGAGTCCCTTTAAAATGATGGGGAAGATCAACGGTCAACTGAATTGTGGCGATCGTGCTTTGAAGATGTTCTGTTTTTCCATCTTCGTGACGATCACGAATTTGAATCGGATAGCATAAATTTTTGACGCCAACGCGATCGATTGGAAGCTGGCGACTGTCAGCTTCGCTTTGTATGTCGTGTAACGTAGTGGCGTCAATTTTTTTTAAGCTCATAAGACAAAATAGAGAGGCAATACAAGGCTGCTGTTTCTGTTCGAAGGACGATAGGACCAAGTGAGACCGCCTTGCAGTCTGCATGCCGTGCGAAGGCATATTCTTCTGGAGTAAAATCGCCCTCAGGGCCGATGAAGATGGTAGCAGAAGAAAGGGGAGGTATTGCAACTTTTTCAACGGAAGAAAAAATATTTTTCATCGGAGTGGCTTCTTTTTCTAGCGAAGCGATGAGGCGAAGTTGGTCAGGATTTATTTTTTTTAAACGCTCTAATGTTTCTGCTAGTGAGCAAGGAAGCTCTACCATCGGCATCCAATTTTGGCGGCACTGTTTGCAGGCTTCTAGCGCGATTGACTGCCAACGTTCTTGTTTTTTTCTCGCATCATTATGATCGCGTAAACGAACAATCGTACGATCCGTGATAAGTGGAATGATTCGTGCAGCGCCAAGCTCAACGGCTTTTTGAATAATGAGATCCATGTTGCTGCCTTTTGGAATCGCCTGTGCCAGCGTGATGGCAGTTGTGGAACGCGATGTCATGCGAGACTCGCTGATTTTTAACGAGAGGCCTTTTTTATGAGATGCTTCAATGATTGCATCTGCCTCACGACCGGCTCCATCAAAAACAACAATCTCATCTCCAGACTGCAACCGCAAAACACGCTGGGCATGATGAGTCTGAGCCTCATCCAGTTCAGCCGTGTGCCAGTGGTCAGGTGGTAAATAAAAACGATTCACAGAGATGGAGAAGAACGGAATTATAGTTGTAGCCTGTAGTCTGTAGCCTGGAGGCTAATAAACTCGCTCACCGCTTCTTGCCACGATCTCAGCGGCTTGCCGTATAGCATTGCAAACTTTGTGGTATCAAGTGCAGAATGTTGCGGACGCTTGGCGATGAAATTTTTCATTTCTGAAAGTTGGAGGGGGGCAACGGTTGTAGTGAGCAAAGGTATGCCAGCATGTGCAGCGACTTTCAAAGCGTGCTCGCCATACTCACGCCAGGAGCAGATTCCAGAATTACAAAGATGGTAAACTCCGCCTTGAAACTCTACTGAGGCTGCACATTGCGGCGTCGCTGTGGTGCTCGCTTCGTCGAGTATGCCAATACACTCCTCAGCTGCGCTCCTCGACTCCTTGCACTGTTTTGTCTCAGCGAGTTTGAAGGCGGAATTTTTCTTTTGATTCAGAAAAACTTGGAACCAGTCACATAGATCTTTTGTAAAGGTTGGCGAAGAAGTTTTATCAGCAATCGCTGCGACATGATCGTTGGTCCGAGCTCGCTCAAGAATGTGATCAACAAAACTTGGTCGCTCAGGTCCAAATACCCAAGAGACACGAGTTACGAAGTGATGTGGAGAGGTGGCGAGCACCGCTTGCTCTCCCGCTAATTTACTCAATCCGTAGTGACTGATGGGGTTTGGCTGATCATTTTCGCTGTAAGCGCGATATAACGTTCCATCAAAAACATAATCGGTGCTCACTTGGAGAAAACGCGTTCCGAAATCAGAAGCTAGCTGTGAGAGCAAGCCTGGAGTGGTTGCATTGACCTTCATCGCTAAGTCAGGCTCTTCTTCGCAACGATCAACGTTTGTCATCGCTGCGCAGTTGATGAGGAAGTCATAAGGGGTGAGAGAAAAATTTTTTAATGTCTGAACGCACTGCTCAGGATGTTCGAAATCACATTCAGAGCGTGACAATCCAATGATTATTTTATTAGAGAGTGATTGCCATTCCTTCATTAAAGCAGCTCCCAGCCTGCCTCCGGAGCCCAAGATAAAGATGCGTGATTTCATAAATAAAACTAATAGCCACAAAAGAACACAAAGAAAGTTTTTAGAAGATGGAAGATAGGAGTTGTGGTCTGCTTCGCAGACAATTTAGAAAGTAAATGATTCAATTTGTTGCTAAGAATAGGAATCATCTTCTAATGTCAATCGTCAAAATCTTGCCGAAGGCCTCGACTTCTATCTTCTATCTCCCATCTTCTAATCGTTGCCACCAATTTCGATTTTCCAAATACCACTCCACGGTCGCGGCCAATCCTTCTTCCTGCTTCCAGCGCGGTTTCCAGCCGAGGTCGCGATGAATTTTGGAAGAGTCAATGGCGTAACGGCGATCATGTCCCAGGCGATCGGTAACGTAGTTGATGAGAGAGGCTGGTTTTCCAAGCTGTTTCAAAATAGCGTGAACGATGTCGATGTTTTTCCGCGTGGCATCGGCGCCGATATTGTAGACTTCGCCGGAGCGTCCATGAAGAAGAACCTGCCACAGGGCTTCGCAATGATCGGAAACATGAATCCAATCCCGCACATTCAGCCCATCGCCATAGACAGGGAGAGGTTTGTCATGCATTGCTGAGAGGATCATCAGGGGAATTAATTTTTCAGGAAATTGATAAGGGCCGTAGTTGTTGGAGCAGCGTGTGATCAGGACTTCCTGTCCGTACGTGTGATGAGCTGCTCCGGCTAAAAGATCAGCGCCTGCTTTGCTCGCAGAATAAGGAGAATTAGGATGAAGAGGTGTCTCTTCGGTGAAATATCCCTCCGGTCCCAGTGAGCCGTAAACTTCATCTGTAGAAATTTGGAGGAAGCGCTTCACATGATGCTGGCGAGCCTTTTCCAGCAAGATGCTTGTTCCATTGATGTTGGTGCGAATAAAATCTTGAGGAGAAAGAATGCTTCGATCGACGTGAGATTCTGCAGCGAAATTGATGACTGCGTCGAGAGGTTGATCTGTTTTTTGGTGTTCTTCTAAAAACAGTCTCTGCATGGCTGCCTCATCGGCAATATCAGCTCGTACGAAGCGATAGCGGGGATCGTTGGCAACAGAAGTTAAGTTTTCCTCATTCCCGGCATAGGTGAGGAGATCAATGTTAACAAGCGAAGTAACTTCAGGACGAGCAAGAGCCTGTCTGACAAATTCGCTTCCAATAAAACCACAACCTCCAGTGACGATGAGACGCATAAGTAACCAAAAAATAGCAAAAATATTTTTACCTACAACACTGAACTAGAGGTTGCAGGTTACAAAAAAACGGACGCACAAAAAATGCCGCGCACTGCGAGAGTGGGCGGCACTTCTTTAAAAGAGTTAGAAATTAAGCTTTGCTATGTTCTTCGATGTACTTGACAACATCACCGACTTTAAGAAGCTTTTCTGCATCTTCGTCAGGAACTTCAACGCCGAATTCTTCTTCAAAGGCCATAACAAGCTCAACTGTATCGAGCGAGTCAGCGCCGAGATCTTCAATAAAGGAAGCATCGAGAGTAGCTTGCTCTGCGGTGACGCCGAGTTGCTCTACAATGATTCCGCGGACTTTTTCTTCAATAGATTTATCAGACATGGTGTTTAATAATAAAATGGACTGGGGAAGAAAAGTAGAGATGTCTGGGGAACTTTGCAACAAAAAAGATTCTAATCTGAAAAAGTGCCTGTTGCCTCATAAGTTTTGACACCCGA
>Ga0194129_10008098_pt1 | contig 12287 bp, 10 predicted proteins | sample TA2KigCa35mmetaG_FD_150862 | JGI IMG/M metagenome (GOLD analysis project Ga0194129, IMG submission 150862) | Freshwater microbial communities from Lake Tanganyika, Tanzania - TA2015038 Kigoma Deep Cast 35m | ecosystem: Environmental > Aquatic > Freshwater > Lake | place: Tanzania: Lake... | reverse complement strand
TGTTCATCAATCCGGTACTGGAGTTGAACTTGCCGTTGTTAGAGTCGCACCTTGAGTCAGTCAAGGAAAAGAAAGCCAGATTGCTTGCAGCGGCTGAAGCAGACCGCGACTCATTGATGAGCAACGATAAGTTTGCAGAACTGCTCACGCACTTGGGCGTAGCTCCGCCAAGAAAAATAAGTGCGCGTACTGGTAAAGAAACATGGGCATTCGCCAAGACCGACGAAGAGTTCAAGGAACTGCTGACCCATTCTGACCCACGAGTCCAGACGCTTGTTGGCGCTAGGTTGGGTACTAAAACTACCTTGGAAGAGACCCGCACCCAGAGGTTTATGGACATCGCCTTGCGGGGCAACTTGCCAGTACCGATCAGATACTACGCCGCACACACCGGCAGATGGGGTGGGGATGACAAGATCAACCTTCAGAACCTGCCGCGAGAAAGCAAACTGAAGCATGCAATCATGGCCCCCGATGGATATGTATTGATCGACTGCGACTCCTCGCAGATTGAAGCGCGTACTGTGGCGTGGCTTGCGGGACAGGATGATTTGGTTGAGGCATTCGACAAGGGCGAGGATGTCTACAAGATTATGGCATCCGCTATCTACAACGTGCCGGTTGACAAGGTAGACAAGGGCCAAAGATTTGTAGGAAAAACAACGATCCTCGGTGCCGGGTACGGTATGGGGGCCGCTAAATTTCAGATGCAGTTGAAGGCGTTCAACGTAGACATCGACCTTGATGAGTGCCAAAAGATCATTAACGTCTATCGTGAGACTTACCCGAACATCCCCGCACTTTGGCGGCAAGGGCAGCGGTGCTTAGAGTCCATACTCACTAAAAAGGCATGCGACTTTGGCGTGGTCGATGCGGTGCAGTTTGACTCCAGAGAATACGGGTTCTTGCTTCCTAGCGGCCTATGGCAGCGGTACGAAGGACTGCGTAAGGTCGATGACGGTACAAAGGTCGAATACGAGTACGGTACACGTAAAGGCGCGGTCAAGATTTATGGTGGAAAGATCGTTGAAAACATTTGCCAAGCCGTGGCAAGATGTGTGATTGCCGAGCAAATGATCAGGATTTCAAAACGCTACCGGGTTGTGTTGACTGTGCATGACGCAGTTGCTTGCATAGCACCAGAGGCCGAGGCTGAAGAAGCACAACGATACGTTGAGGAATGCATGAGATGGCGACCGACATGGGCTGCTACCCTACCGCTAAACTGCGAGTCGGGTATAGGTAAAAGTTACGGGGATTGCTGATGACATCGTACAGTTGGTCGTATTCGTCGTTGGACTTGTTCCAACAATGTCCGCACAAGTATTACCGACTGAAGGTAAAGAAGGACATCAAGGAACCTGTTGGCGAACATCTTGTGTACGGACTCGACATGCACAAGGCAGCGGAAGAATACATCAAGGATGGCAAGTCAGTACCGGATCGGTTCAAGTTCCTGATACCCGCTCTCGACAAACTCAAGGGGTACGCTGGAGAGAAACTTTGCGAGTATCGAATGGGTTTGACTAAAAGTCTAGCTCCGTGTGGCTTCTTCGATAAAGATGTTTGGTGGAGAGGCATTGCTGATTTAATAATTTTAAGTGATGACTCTGCAAAAATTGTTGACTACAAAACGGGCAAGTCATCCAAGCATGCGGATACCAAGCAGTTGGAGATACTGTCGCTGGCGGTGTTCAAACATTTCCCACAGATCAAACGCATCAAGGGCGGGCTGTTGTTTGTAGTTGCTAATGAGTTTGTAAAAGGCAACTTTGATGTGGAGCAGAGTCATATCTACTGGCAGCGATGGCTAACCGGAACTGCTCAGTTGGAGAAAGCGTTTGAGGTTGACGTATGGAACCCGCGTCCGAACTTCACATGTAAGAAGTGGTGTCCTGTTAAGGACTGCACCCACAACGGGAGATAGATATGGGTAAGCGAATGGAAACTTATTTAAAAGATCTTCCGATTGAAGAGGAGAATGTGTGGGTGCCACTTAGCGTTAATTTTGCTAATAACAGAGAAGGTGGTAAATACAATATCTGCACCCTGCGTATAAAATCCCATACCGATTCTTCTGCTTTTCCAATGACTCTTAAAATTGAAACCACAGATGAAAACATATATGACTTTCAGCAAGAAGTATCAGCAATTGACATAACAATTGAAGGTGAATTTGAACTTAATAATTTGCTGGAAGCATTTCAACAAATACTTGAAGCAGAAAAGTTAATAGACACTATAGATAAGGGAGGTACACATGGCTCGTGATTACCGTCGTGAATACGACAACTACCAAGGCAAGCCCGAACAACTGAAGAACCGTGCTAAACGTAATTCTGCTCGTGCCGAGATGATGCGGGCTGGCCGAGTACGTAAAGGCGACGATAAAGATGTTGACCACAAGCACCCATTGAGCAAGGGCGGATCAGCAGGTAAATCAAACCTGCGAGTTGTCAGCACCCACGCTAACCGCGCATTCAAACGGCAGAAGGATCGGAAACCTGTTTGATGCAGATCATCGACAACAAGGCACTTCTATTGCGTGTCAAAGAACCCGAGCGGATTACTGCTGTGATTCACAACGCTAAAAAACTTAGTGACAACGAAGTGCTGGTCAAATGGGGGGTGGAGGAAGCACAGATTCTCAAGAATCTACGGCTCAAGGATGTGCCGTCTCCCATTATGCGAGATTACGCATGGCCGGGATTGCAGAGGCCGTTTAAGCATCAATACGACACGGCTGCGTTCTTGACCTTGCATCGGCGGGCTTTCTGCTTCAACGAGCAAGGCACTGGCAAGACGGCATCGGCTATCTGGGCTGCGGACTACTTGATGCAGCAAGGGTTTATACGTCGTGTGCTTGTGCTATGTCCGCTGTCCATCATGCAGTCGGCTTGGGAGAACGACCTTTTTAAGTTTGCCACACATCGGACATGCGCTATCGCGCATAGTTACTCCAAGGAAAAGCGCATACAGGCAGTGCAAGGCGATGCAGAGTTCGTGATTTGCAACTACGATGGTTTGAATATTGTAAAAGAAGCCGTGATAAAAAACGGCTTTGATCTGGTGATTATCGATGAAGCCAACGCTTACAAGAACGTAAGCACAAAAAGATGGAAGGTACTGAATTCCATCCTTATGCCATCCACTTGGGTATGGATGATGACGGGTACGCCAGCAGCGCAGACACCGACAGATGCTTACGGACTAGCCAAGATCGTTAATCCAAGCGGTGTGCCAAAATTTTTTGGATCGTTTCGGGATCAAGTACTATTCAAAGTATCTCAGTTTCGATGGGTACCGAAGCCTTCTTCCCAACAGATCGTACACAACGCGCTACAACCAGCAATACGTTTTACCAAAGACGAATGTCTGGATCTGCCGGAAATGACTTACGTCATGCGTGATGTACCGCTCACCCCGCAGCAGACTACGTACTACGAAGAGATTCGTAAACAGATGCTTACAATTGCAGCGGGGGAAGAGATTACCGCCGTCAACGCAGCCGCAAGCCTAAACAAGTTATTACAACTTTCATGTGGCGCGGTCTACTCGGATAGTGGAGAAATCATCGCGTTTGATGCGAAGAACCGCATGACTGCGCTACTAGAGGTCATTGAGGAAGCAAGCCAGAAGGTAATCATATTTGCCCCGTTTCGCCACGCCATTGAGATCATTGCGGAGGAATTAAAGAAGAACAAGATCTCCTGCGAGATCATCAACGGTGCGGTCCCGGCTACCAAGCGTTCAGAAATTTTTAAGAAATTTCAAGAAGATCCAGAGCCGCGAGTGCTTGTCATACAGCCGCAAGCAGCAGCACACGGTGTCACGTTGCATGCGGCCAACGTTGTTGTTTGGTGGGGACCGATAACGTCTATTGAGACTTATTTGCAGGCTAACGCCCGCGTCCACCGTGCGGGTCAGCACCATCCATGCACAGTAGTACACTTGCAAGGCAGTCCTGTTGAAAAGCACATCTACAAGATGCTGTCTCAGAAATTAGATGTGCATACCAAATTGATTGAGTTGTACAACAACGTAGCGGAAGATTGGGAACCCTAGGAAGCGAACATGGAAGAGTACTTAGCAGCCGCCAAACTGTATTGGATCGGGAACCGCGAGATTATTTCCACTGCAGTGGTACTGCATTTGGTTGTTGTTTACGTGGTCTACAGGTGGATCGAGCAGGAGTCCGGTGGGAAGATACCCCCTGCTGATCGTGTGGCACTGTTTTGGGTTCTTGGAATTTTTGCCGTGCCTATTGTTTTTGGTGCGGCAGTTGCTGGCATCATATTGATTCTAATTAAATTTTTTAGTTTTGTATATTCGCTTTGAGGAAGTTGACAGTGTAAAGCAAAAAGCATAATGTATTAGACCCACGAGGAGAAAACTATGAGTGCAATGAACGCAGAAAAACTTGCGGCGGTCTACGTAAAAATACGAGACGCTCGCAGAGAACTAGCAAAGAAAGATGAAGAACTCAAAGCACAACTTGACGTTGTCTCTGAGCAATTACTAGAGATATGTAAAGCGCAGGGTGCTCAAACCATCCGCACTGAGCATGGCACCATTTCGCGCAGACTGAACAAACACTACTGGACTAACGATTGGGATTCGTTCTTTCGATTTGTCAAAGATAACGACGCCTTCTCGTTGCTTCAGCATCGCATCCATAACGCGAATATGGAGCAGTTCCTTGAAGAGAATCAAAACCTTCACCCGCCGGGGTTACAGGCAGACATCGGACAAACCGTGGTTATCGTAAAACGCTAAGGAGCGCATATGAGCAATGATATTGCTGTTCTGGATTCAGGGTTGCCAGATTATTTAAAGACCCTGCAAGTTGACGACACTACTAAGGCTCTCATGGGCGGCGGTAGTGGGTCGCAATCCAAGCGCATCTCCATTCGTGGAAGCGTGTGGAGACTCATGATCAATGGTAAGGAAGTGACCCATAACGAGGATCGCCATCTGAATGTGGTGATCGTCGCTGCTGCGCCGAAGGTATCGCGTACGTACTACGCACAGCAGTATCAGGAAGGTGGCGAAGTCGCTGCCCCTGATTGTTGGTCGGCTGATGGTGATGTGCCTGATGCCAAGGCTGCATCGCCGCAGTCTAAGCGTTGCGTAGATTGCCCTCAGAATATTGCTGGCTCTGGACAAGGCAATAGCCGTGCTTGTCGCTACTACCAGCGTATCGCTGTCGTGCTTGCCAATGATGTTGGTGGTGACGTATTTCAGTTGACGCTGCCTTCAACGTCAATCTTTGGCGAAGGAACTAACGGCAAGTGGCCTCTGCAAGCCTACGGTAAGATGCTTGGTAGTAAAGGTATTCCAGTAACCGCAGTCGTTACCGAGATGCGGTTTGATACCAGCAGTGCTACTCCGAAAGTCAACTTCAAGGCGGTCAAGTTCTTGGAAGCAGATCAACATCAGATCGCTATCAAGCAAGGCCAGACTGACGTTGCCAAACGTGCAATAACCATGACGGTTGCCGAGGTTGATGGCGTTAAGACTAAGACGCTACCGACTCCGAAGGCCGCAGCAGAACCCGCACCTGTGGAAGAAGTGGTGGTTGCTGAACCTGTGAAGCGTGTTTCAAAGAAGGTCGAGGAGGCCGCAGCCAGCAAACCTGATCTGTCCAAGATTCTTGCTGATTGGGATGACTGATGGCAATCATTAAGGGCTACACAACTTTAATGGTACAGGCAGTTTATGAAGCAAATGCTTTTTATCTTGGTGTGCAATTAGCCAAAATTTGCATTCGGCTGAACGTTCCTGTTGTTGATGTTGCGGAGTACCTTAAAGTGAGCAGACAAACTGTTTACTCGTGGTTCATGGGTAAGCGAGATGTCTCTCCCAAATACGCTGAACAGGTACAGAAACTAATCGACAAATTGTCGTAAAAGTAGGTGGGCTAGGTTCGCTACCGAAAAGGGCATCGCCGTCTGCCCCTGCCCATTCTATTTGACGGTCTTTTGAGGACGGCTATGCTTACACGTAAGGACTTTCTTTCTCTTGTTCTTCCCCCACTGGGAAAAGGTGAGTCCTACTGTACCGTTGGCATCAAGGAAGATGGGGAGAACAAGGACGTTCGCCAGCGGTTTGTTGGTAGTGTTGATGAGATATCTCAACATGCCGATGAGTTCGTAACTACAAAATATAACGCCTTCTACGGCATGGCTAAGTACGGGCCTGAAGGTCGTCGTACTACCAAGAACGCCATCGCCCTCAAGTCGTTCTACATTGATCTGGACTGCGGCCCCGGCAAGCCATTTGCGGATCTGAGTGAGGGGTTAGTAGCCCTCAAGTCTTTCTGCAAGGCAACCAAACTGCCACGTCCGACCATTGTCCGGTCGGGTCATGGTGCGCACTTGTATTGGGTGTGTACCGAGGCGATACCCCGTGAGCGGTGGTCGCTATATGCAGAGCAACTGAAGGCTCTGTGCGTACAGCACAAGTTTGAGGTCGATCCGGTTGTAACCGGTGAGGCTGCTCGCATTTTGCGTATTCCTGAGACCTACCACGTAAAAGATCCAATCAATCCGTTGTTGGTGGAAGTGTTGCATGTGGGAGCTCAGCTCACGTCTGAAGAGATCCATAAACTTCTTGAGCCAAGTGTCGATGTACTGAACTCCAACACCCCACCACCCAAGCGGCAGTTAGACCCCACGACTCTGGCACTGATGGGGAATAGCCAGTCGCGGTTCAAATCCATACTGGTCAAGTCTTTGGAAGGCACAGGGTGTGCGCAGATCGCGTACATCTTCAACAACCAAGCCACGTTGGAAGAACCCATGTGGCGCGCTGGACTTAGCATTGCACAGGTCTGCGTGGATCGGGACAGGGCTATCCATGTACTGTCTAATCAGCATCCAGAGTACTCGCCGGAAGCCACCGAGCGAAAGGCAAACGAGACCAAGGGGCCGTACACCTGCGAGACGTTCAAGAAACTGAAGCCCGCGCTTTGCGAAGGATGTCCGCACAAGTTCACATCGCCAATCCAGTTGAGCAAGGAGATTGTTGAGGCTTCTGAAGAAGATAACAAAATCGTACAAATTGAAGAAGTCACCAAGGAAGAACGACAGTACACGATACCCAAGTACCCGTTCCCTTATTTCCGTGGACGCAACGGTGGCATCTACCGCAAGGTCAAAAGCAAAGAAGACGATACCGAGATTGATGAACTCATTTATCCGTATGACTTGTATGTAGTCAAACGCATTATCGATCCCGATTTGGGAGATGCCTTGTTACTAAGGTTCCACACCCCCAAAGATGGCGTAAGGGACATCATTCTTCCCAATACCTCCACGGTATCCAGAGACAAGTTTATGGGGGTTGTGGCGTTTAACGGAGTCGTAGTGCTTGGCAAGAAGCAGGAAACGTTGATGAATTACATAGAGACTTGGAACTACCGGTTGATGAACGAAAAAGCAGAAAAGGCGCATCGTCAGTTTGGTTGGACAGACGGTGAGTCGTCCATGATTATCGGGGAACGCGAGATCAAAGCCACGGAAGTGGTATACAGCCCGCCTTCTGCCCCGACGCTACCAAATGTGCCGTTCTTCCAAACTAAGGGCGACTTTCATACGTGGAAAAATATCATCAATCACTATGCCACTCCCGGTCTGGAATACCGTGCGTTTGCTTTCTTTTTGGGGTTTGGCGTACCGCTAATGCGGTTTACTGGACTGGAAGGTTTCCTCGTCAACCTGTTTAGTCGGGATTCTGGTTCGGGTAAGACCACGATTCTGCATGCCATCAACAGCATCTACGGGCGTCCAAAGGAACTCACCCTTGCTCCCAAGGACACGTACAACTCACGTATGAACCGGCTTGGCGTTATGCAAAGTCTTGCCGTGACGATGGACGAGATCACCAACATGGACCCTGAGCAAATGTCGCAACAGATTTACGACGTTACGTCTGGGCGCGGCAAAAACAGAATGAAGCAGCATGAGAATAGCGAACGTATAAATACCACGCAGTTTCAGACTGGCGTTATCTCGTCGTCTAATAGATCTGTTATGGACATACTGCTATCCCTAAAGGGGTTTCCAGATGGTGAATTAAAACGAGTCCTTGAAATTCCGGTAGAACCTGAACCAAACGCAGATGCCATATGGTCGCGTACTCACTTTGAGCGGCTGAAGAATAACTACGGACACGCCATTGAACCCTACGCTCAAGGCGTTATTTCTCAACTTCCCGTAGTTAGAAACCTTGTTGATAAGATTCGTGACAAGGTAGACATTCAGGCGAGCACTCGATCAACCGAACGGTATTGGAGTTTGATTGTAGCCTTGTCAATAACAGGGGGCATGGTCTCCAAAAAACTTCAACTGCATGACATTCCCGTTCAACCAGTATTTGATTATGGGATTCAGTTAATTAAGGACAGCCGTGTTAAAGGCAAGTCCTATATGTTCGATGCTGATGAATTCCTTAGTTTGTTCATGAAGAACAAATATCACGAGGTTCTGATTATCAACGGCAAGCAGGACAAGCGTACTGGACTGGAGCAAGGCCCGATTCGGGAACCCCGCAACGCGCTTAGCATGCGGTATGAGCCTGACACCAAGATGTTGTATGTATCGGCCAGTTCCTACCGAAACGAATGCAACCGACTAAGCATGAATTTTGACGAGACGCTGAAGCCTTACATCAAGGCCAAGGCGCTGGTTGTTCATCCCAATAACGAAGTCATCCGCGTCAAGCGCATGTTCGTGGGCACCGCTGCTCACAATACGGCAGGTACACGGTGCCTCTGGTTTGATACAACCAAGTTGGGCTTTTTTAACGAAGAATTTTTAATGGACGACGATGCGGATATTCAATCTGCCAGTACTGGTGGAATGGAATAAGTTCCAGCCGGGTACGTCCTTCTTCATACCGTGCATCAACCGCAAACGGATGGAGAAATGGGTGTTATCTGAAGCTCGCCGTATGAAGCTAAACGTGTTGTGTAAACATGTTATAGAAAAAGGGGTATACGGTTTGCGTGTTTGGAGGGTACCGCCTAGAATGGATTCGCACTCTAGTACTCCTTGAGCGGAGACTCCTTACCCCCGGTTCGCCGGGGGGTTTTTTACTCAATCTCTTCCGTTACGCCAAGTTCTTCGTAGATACCACGGGCTACCTTGGGGTTTACCGTCACACCGTTGACGGACATAGCCAATTTCTTGGTACGACGCTGCACAGCCTCAAATACCGTCTTGGGCGTAATGCCAAGCCTCGGGTGCTTGCGGCTAAATTCCGCTGCTTCTGCAACGGCTTCTTGGAACCCATCCACATCCCCACTCATCCGCGCCACGGCAGCACGGGCAATGATTGCATTACGACGTTGGAAGATCTTGCTCTCCATCTGCTTGGTTGCACCGGCTATATCACCGGCTTCAGCAACGTCACTTGGGCGAAATCCAATGATCTGCATAAACACGTTGTATGCATTGACATCATCAACCAACGGAACGCCTTTTGCGGTCAACGCGCCTTCGGTACCGTACCTGAAGCCCTTGGAAATGTTGGCGGCAAATCGCGGAGCAAGCTGCTCAAAAGCACGCTGGTATTTACCTTCTTCCATGTAATCAAATGCTTTCGGTACGCCTACTGCGTAAGAATACGCCGGACCCAATAACTGCTCCATAGCGTAAGTAACCGGCCCGACTTCAGCCACGCGTTTGGGGTCTTCTCGCCAAAACATTCCCGTCCAACCAGTACGGCTCGCAATATCTATACCAAGCAAATAGTTAATTGGACCTTTGTACGCAAACAATCCTATGGTTTCGCGCATGTGGAAGTCAGGGTTATATGGCTCGTCATCGTCACCAAGAACGCCGTTAAGCACAGAAACAAGCAGCATGGCTCCACCAACCAGCGGCATACCCTGCGCGCCAGCCGACACAAATGCCGTGCCAAAATATCCAAGTATTTCTCTACGAGCCGCATCCCGAATGATTTTTGAATCCGGGTCGTTGGGGTCAAGATCCCTAGTGGCTTCTTTGTATGCAGCCTGAAGCAGATTGATACGCTTGATGCCGAACCGCTTGAACGTCAAAGCAGTTTTAGCGATATCACTGCCCATGATCGGAGCTGCAGCCTTCGGGAATGACGAACCATAAACATCCGCCACGACGCTCTGGGCTACTTCAAAAGCCTTTGGATCAAATACATTTGGATCAGTTTTATTCTTGGCCTTCTCCAAGTTATACGCAGCGATCAAACCAACCTGACGGTTGAAGATATCGGACTTGGCAAAAGCATAGGTAGTGACGCGGTCAACGTTGGCCTTCAGCTTCTCCCATCTTGAACCAAGGTTCTTGAACTCAGCGATATCTTGCAGTCGCTGCTCACGCAGAATGCCCGTATCCAGTCCACGCTTGAGCAACTCTTGCATTTCAGGGGACTTTCGCTTGCTAAAAAATATACTGCCAGCATTAATCAACGCATTGCCGACATTTCCAATAGAGTGCCCTTTACCCAGCAACCGACTCAACATCACTGTGGGCGTATCAAATACGTTGGTAATAGCGGTTGAGATATTGACACCGAGATACAACTGGAAGCTGGCGTAGCCAAGCCAAGCCCCCCAATTACTAAGGTTTGGGTTCTGGATAAAGTCTACGTACTTATCTACGTAGTTATTTAGATCTTCAGCTTCGTCCGGTTTTATATTCCCTCTGCGAACAGCCGTATCCAATGCTGCTTTGAGTGCTTCCTGTTGTTCGCGGTACTTCGGCGCAAACTGCATCTTTGTGATACGACGGGCATAGCTGTCTGCTACGTTGGCGTAGGCTTTCAGCACATCATTTGAGTACCCGGCAGGAGTAACTTCCTGCCTTCGGCGTCCACGCTGCAATATCGAATTGGTTGGCAAATAATCCAAATAGTGCTCAATAACGCCTATTACTACGTCGTTGTTTACTTTAGCTTTCGTCATGTCTGCAACAATGTCGGCAAGGAAACTAGACGGCGGTATGTCTTGAACTTTGCGGTCTTCTACCCGCGAGGTATCAATTGAATTAGGATCTACTCCTTCACGTAATATTTCTTTTATTGCCGCACTTCGCTCCACGGATGTTTCAAACTGCAACGCTACTGGGTTGCCTGCCTTGTCTGTATAGGACAGTTTAAATTTGCCTTGACGGAATAATGGCAGATATACGCGCACTCGCTGCTCGTTCAATTTGTTGAGTATTTTTTGCCATTGATTTGGAGTCAGGTACTTCTTTAACTCATTCTCAACAGCCAAGGCGTTATCGACGTACGAAAGTCGAAGTTGCTTGTAGAGTTCCTTTACCGGAGCATCCAACCGCTCAAACTGTTTTGCCAACGGATGATCGTCAGCTTTCCAGTTTACGTTACGTGCCGGATCTACAAAATTCAAAACCTCAACACCAAATACTTCTTTCTTTTTAGCCTTACCTTTGGCGTCAATGACCTCTATCTCGGTCTTGGTAGTAGTTGTGTCCATGAACAGGTTGCGAATTCTGTTCTGTTCTGCAGGCGAATACTTCTCCATGACCTTGTTCCAATTGGTCATGTTGTCCATGATTGCATCTTGCATCTTGCGAAGTTCGGCACCTTCTTGATTGGCGTTCTTCCACAAGTTTTCTAGCGCGTTAGACTGGATGTCCTTGCTGTAAATGCGCCCCAATTCGTGCGGGTCATACAGACTATAGAAAGCACGGCGCGTTCTAGACGGTAGGTTGGAAGCAGCGTTTTTAGCCGCTGTATATGTTTCTTTCGTAGCCACAGGCAGGTTCTGCGGGATCTTGCCAATAGCATTGACAAAGGCACTGTCCCCTTTGCGCTGGGCTTCGGGGCTACGCTGATACCGGATAGCCGGATCAAACGGATCGTATGGGGCTTTCTTACCCTCGATCACACGGCGATGTGCCTGCTTGAGGATCTGACTAACGTCGTTATCCGAGTAGGTCGAGACCAAACCACGCTGCCGCAGGAAGTTGCGGATATATGCAGCCACTCGGTTATACGCATTGCGTAGCCAAGACTCTTTGACGGGTCCGGCCTCAGAACGCTCAGCAAGGACTTCCTCGACTGCAGTCGCTGCATCAAGGTCAAACTTCTTCATGCGGACGTTGGCTTCTTCCCGCATCTTGGGGTTGGTGTCATAGATGCTTTGCATGACATCCTGCAGCCCACCTTGGAACTCTTGCTCAAGGCCGTAGTGACCAAGACTTTCGTGGAATACGGTGCCACGCACACTGGCCTCATCTTTGGCACGGTCGGCTATGACATACGTAGTGCCATCCACATAG
>Ga0194129_10008094_pt1 | contig 12291 bp, 6 predicted proteins | sample TA2KigCa35mmetaG_FD_150862 | JGI IMG/M metagenome (GOLD analysis project Ga0194129, IMG submission 150862) | Freshwater microbial communities from Lake Tanganyika, Tanzania - TA2015038 Kigoma Deep Cast 35m | ecosystem: Environmental > Aquatic > Freshwater > Lake | place: Tanzania: Lake... | reverse complement strand
TCAGGCGGCCACTTCGAGATCTGCTCTTCGGTGATTTGCAGCGACATGCCCCCTGTGTCGCTGGAATCGGCTCCCGAGAAAAGGCCAATTTCCGGAGATTTGACGCCCCGGGGTGTGAACGGTTACCACCAAGGCCATGCGGAGCAAGCTCAAGCCGATGAAGAAGGTCGCCAAGAGCCTGCGGCGTCATCGGCACCTGATCCTCAACTGGTTCCGGGCCAAAGGCACCATTTCGGCGGGAGTTGTCGCGGGTTTGAACGGCGTCGTAAAACTGACCACCAGAAAAGCGTTCGGCTTTCGGACCGCGAAAGGCATTGAAATCGCGTTGTTTCATGTCCTTGGCACACTACCGGAGCCAGAATCAACCCACAGATTCTGCTGAGGAGGCTGTTTTCGTTTCCAGGGGAACCGAAACGTTGTCGTCGGATTCCCGATGAACTACGCTCTCGGATGAGCCGGTTCGAGGCAGATCATGCTCTTCCCCCTTCCCGAGCGAAGCCGGCGTCGTCGGCGGCGACGCGTCACGGATCGGCGGCCGGCCGCAGCGGGCCTGGGTCCTGAGACGCTCGAGTCCCGCAGGCAGTTGGCGGCGGTGGCCTTCTCGGGCAGCCCGTACACCCAGACCTTCGACACGCTCGGCACGTCACTCTCCGGGTGGGCGAACGACTCCACCCTGCCGGCCTGGAGCCTGTTCACGAGCGGCAAAACGGCCGTCACGGCGCTCACCTCTGGCGTAGGCAGTGCAAACGCCGGCAGTTTCTACAACTTCGGCTCGTCCGGTGCGTCGGATCGGGCCCTCGGGGGAGTCGGCTCCGGCGGCGTTTCCTTCGGCAGCCCGGCCGTCGGTGCCGTGGCAGGCTGGATGACCGTGGCGATTTCCAACGCGACCGGTTCATCGCAGCCGTCGTTCGTGCTGCGGTACGACGGCGAGCAGTGGCGAAACGGCGGCAACACGGCGACCAACACCACGACGGTCGAATATGGCTACGGAGCGACCTTCGCCGGCGTGACGGCCTGGACGTCCGCCGGGTCGGCGTTCACCTTCACGTCGCCGCAGGTCGGAGCGACTGCCGTCGCGCTCGACGGCAATGCTTCCGCCAACCGGGTGGCCAGCATCGGCGGCACGATCACGCCGGTGTCTCCCTGGGCCTCCGGCTCGACGCTCTGGATCCGCTGGGCCGAGACCAACGAGGCCGGCAGCGACCACGGCATGGCGATCGACAACGTGTCGTTCAGCCTGCCCACCTCCGTCGTCACCCCTCCGACCGCCCCGGCGATCACCACGGTGACTCCTGGCGACCGCACGCTCACCGTGGCCTTCACCCCGCCGGCATCTAACGGCGGCGGGCTGATCACGGGCTATCAGTATTCGCTCGACGACGGTGGCACGTGGCAGGCGCCCTCTCCCGCCGTGACCACCAGCCCGCTGGTGATCACCGGCCTCGTCAACGGCACCACCTACGGCGTGCGGATCCGGGCCGTCAACTCGGCCGGCGCTGGAAGCGCGTCGACGTCGGCCAGCGGTCGCCCCGTGGGCATGGGCAACCTCCGGATCGTCAGCTACAACATCGCCGCCGCGGATACGCTCCCGCGAACGGGTCTGGGCACGCTCGTGCAGGCGATGTCGGCCGAGACCTACGCCGGCCTCGCCGACCGGGTCGACCTCCTGGCCATTCAGGAGGTGCAGTCGCAGGCGGTCACGTCGGCGAACGTGGCGGCGACGCTCAACTCGATCTACGGCGTGGGCACCTACGCCGCGGGCACGGTCAACGGCGCCACCACGGGCAGCGGCACGCAGGGCGTCGTCTACAACACCGCCTCACTCCAGCTGCTCGACGAGCGGGCCATCGGCACGGCATCGACGACGGGCGGGCCGCGGCAGACGCTGCGGTACTCCTTTCAGCCCAAAGACGGCGACGCCACGACGGTGTTCTACGTCTACGTCAGCCACCTCAAGTCGCTCGACACGACCGCCGATGCCGCCCGCCGCGACGCCGAAGCGAGCGTGATCCGGGCCGACGCCGACGCCCTGCCCGCAGGATCGAACATCCTCTACGTCGGCGACTTCAACCTCTACCGGAGTTCGGAGCCGGCGTACCAGACGTTTCTTCGGGCCGGCAGCGGACAGGCCTTCGACCCGCTCGACCGGCCCGGCGACTGGCACTCCAATGCCAGTTTCGTCGACACCTTCACGCAGGCGCCGCTGTCGACCGCGCCGAGCGGCTTCACCGGCGGCGGGCTCGACGACCGGTTCGATTTCCAGCTCGTCTCCGGGGCCGTGATGGCGCCGGGCGGCTTCACCTACCTGGCCGGCAGCTACCGCACGTTCGGGAACAACGGCAGCGTGCCGCGGAACGGATCGATCAACTCCCCGTCGAGCACCGCCCTGCCCGGTCTGGCCAACCGCACGCAGGTGCTCGACCTGCTCACCACCGTTTCCGACCACCTGCCGGTCGTGGCCGACTACGCCTACGCCTCGATCGCGAGTCCCCCGCCACCCCCGCCGTCGTCCGGCGACCTGTTGTTCAGCGAATACGTCGAGGGCACGAGCAACAACAAGTACCTGGAGATCTACAACGGCGGTTCGACCACGGCCACGCTCTCCAACTACGAGGTGCGGCTGTTTGGCAACGGTTCCGCCACCGCCACGCAAACCCAGCCGCTCGGGGCGCTCACCGGCGGGCCCGCCACACTGGCTCCGGGGGCCACGCTCGTGATCGCCAACGCCTCCGCGGCGCTCGCGCTGCCGGCGGGCGTGGCGTCGTTCACGAGCAGCGTCACGAACTTCAACGGCAACGACGCGCTGGGCCTGTGGAAGGTGTCGTCTTCGGGCTACGTCGACATCTTCGGCGTGATCGGCAGCGACCCCGGCACTGCGTGGACCTCCGGCAGCCTGACCACGATGAACGCGACGCTCCGCCGCAAGGCGTCGGTCACCGCCGGCGTCGCCGCGAACCCCGCCACCTTCGCGACCCTGGGGACCGAGTGGGAGGGATTCGCGATCGACACCGTGTCCGGGCTCGGCACCCATGCGGCGACGCCGCCGGTGCCGGCCTCGATCGCGGGCGTCGTCTGGTGCGACACCGACGGCGACGGGATCAGGGATCCCGGGGAGGCAGCCGCGTCGGGGTGGACGGTGTTCCTCGACCAGGATGCCAACGGCCTGCTCGGCAGCGGCGAGGCCAGCGTGGTGACCGGCTCGAGCGGTGCGTATTCGTTCCCCGGGCTGGCTGCGGGCTCCTACCGGGTCACGCTCCTGCCCCGTGCCGGCTGGGAGCAGACCTTCCCCGCCGCCGCGCCGGCGGCCGACGTCGTCGTCCAGGCTGCCGACCCGACCGCCGGTTATGCGCCGGCCACCCGGCAGCAGGCGACGCGTTCGATCCCGAACGACCCGCTGTTTTCCAAGCAGTGGCATCTGCAGAACACGGGCCAGACGGGGGGCACGGCGGGCGAGGACGCCCGGCTTCCCGGGGCGTGGAACTCCACCACCGGCACCGGCGTGGTGATCGGGATCGTCGACGACGGCCTGCAGGGCTCGCATCCCGACCTGTCGCCGAACTTCCGGGCCGACCTGAGCTACGACTTCAACGGCGACGACGCCGACCCCACCCCGGGCACGGGTGACGACCACGGCACCTCGGCCGCGGGCGTGGCGGCGGCCCGCGGCAACAACGGCATCGGCGTGTCGGGGTCGGCCCCCAACGCCGGTCTCGCCGGCATCCGCCTGATCGCCGCGACCACGACGGACGAGCAGGAGGCCAGCGGCCTCTCCCATCGCCCGCAGGACATCGACATCTACTCCAACAGCTGGGGTCCTGACGACGACGGCTTCACGCTCGAGGGCCCCGGGCCGCTGACGCGAGCGGCCCTCGCGAATGCCGTGCGCACGGGCCGCGGCGGCCTGGGGAGCATCTACGTGTGGGCGGCCGGCAACGGCCTCGACGCCGGCGACAACTCCAACTACGACGGCTACGCCAACTCCCGGTTCACGATCGCTGTCAGCGCCGTCGACCACCGCGGCCGACAGTCGTGGTACAGCGAGCCGGGGGCCAACATCCTCGTCGCCGTGCCGTCCGACGGCGGCTCGTTGACCACGCAGGCCTGCGGCATCGTGACCACCGACCGTACCGGCACGGCGGGCTACAACCCCGCGACCTCCGCCAACGGCGGCGACTACGCCGACGACTTTGGCGGCACATCGTCGGCCACGCCGCTGGTGTCGGGCGTGGTGGCCCTGATGCTGCAGGCCAATCCGAACCTCGGCTGGCGGGACGTGCAGCACGTGCTCGCGCGATCCGCCCGCAAGAACGACGCCACCGACGTCGGCTGGAGCCAGAATGCCGCCGGCCGCTGGATCAACGACAAATATGGCTTCGGCATGATCGACGCCACCGCGGCCGTAAGCCTGGCCTCGACCTGGACGAACGTGGGGGGCGAGGTGACGGCCACCTCGGGCAGTGTCACGGTCGGCGCGTCGATCCCCGACAACAGCGCGACCGGGATCACCTCTTCGTTCACGCTCGGTGCCGACATCACGATGGAATCGGTCGAACTGACGTTGAATGCACGGCATGCGTCGCGGGGTGATCTCCGGGTCGTGCTCACGTCACCGTCGGGCACGCAGTCGGTGCTGGCCGACGAGCATCCCGACACCGGCATCGACTACCTGGGCTGGACCTTCTCGACCGTCCGCGGCTGGGGAGAGAGTGCGGCCGGCACCTGGACGCTCACCGTCTCCGATCTCGCGGCCGGCTCGACCGGCACCCTCGACTCCTGGTCGCTCGACGTCTACGGCACCCGCGGCGCCGGCTACGTGCCGCCCCCCGTGCCCATGCTTGTCAGCGTGGCGGCCGGAGAGGATGCCACGGGGCGGAGCTTCGGCGTCCGGCAGGTGCAGTCGCCCACCACGGTGTTCGACGTGGCCGCGGGGCAGACGCAGGTCGATGCCACGGCTCATTCGGGAGCCGAGAGCCTCGTCAAGCGGGGGGGCGGCACGCTCGTGCTCTCCGGGGCCAGCACGCACACCGGCGGCGTGGCGGCCGAGGCCGGGGAGATCGTCGTCAGGAACGTCGCCGCCCTGGGCAGCGGGCCCTTGTCGATCGCGGCCGGCGCTCGGGTCTCGTTCGACGTCGCGGCGGCGGGAGTGACCGTGGCGAGCCTGACCGGGTCGGGCCTGCTCGACGTCGGCGGCGGCCGCGTCACGGTGACCTCGGGCCTCACCGGCAGCGCCGTGCGCGACCTGATCGTGGCCGGCTCGGGCGACGGCTCGTGGAACGGCACCGCGGGCATCACGTCGTCGGCCGTGGCCGCAGCCGTGGCCGCCTCCACGGCCCGCAGCCTGGGCTGGCTCGACAACGGTGACGGCTCGGTGACGGTCGGCTTCGCGGCGCCGGGTGACACCGACCTGGACGGCGTGGTCGACGTCCTCGATCTCGCCAACGTGATGTCCTCCGGCGCCTACGGATCGTCGTTGGCGGCGACGTGGGCCCAGGGAGATTTCACGTACGACGGCGTGGTCGACATCCTCGACGTGTCGGCGCTGCTCGGCAGCGGCCTCTATGGGCAGAGCCCGTACACCGCGGCTCTGGAGGCGGATTCGGGCGTCGCCGTTCGCGCCGTGCCGAGCGACCTCTCGACGATCGACGCCGCGTTCGCGGCCTTCGCGATGGAGCAGTCGTCCGCGACGCCCCGCAAGCGCACGCCCCGCGTGGGCTGACGCCGGTGGCGGGTGAAGCCGCTCGGTCAGGCGTCGAACACCTGCAGTCCACCGCCCCCGGTGGGGGTGGTGCCGGCCGCGCGGCGGGAGAGCTCGTCGAGGGCCCTGCGGCCCGACTCGCCCAGGTCCACGGTCCAGTCGTTGACGTACACCTCGACGTGCTGCATCAGCACGGCATCGTCGAACTCCTGGGCGTGCAGCCGCATGGTGGGAAGGGCTGCCGCGGGGTTCGCCCGCGCCCACGCGAGCGAGTCGGAGATCACATGGCAGGCATCCGCCAGCACGTCGGCCGGGAGGTCGCGTCGTGCCATGATTCCACCGAGCGGCAGGGGCGCACCCGTCTCCCGCTCCCAGCGGGTGCCGAGATCCTCGACGAGATGCAGCCCGTGGCGCTGCCACGTGAACCGGCCCTCGTGGATGCAGGCCCCGAAATCGGCCTCGTGGGCCTCGAGCCGCGGCATGATCCGCGAAAACACGTCGTGCTCCACCCGGGTGGTCCACGGGTAAAAGAGCCCGAAGAGCAGCGCGGCGGTCGTGTTCCGGCCGGGTAGGAGCGTCAGCTGGTCGGCGGAGTGCGGCACCGCCTGTTCACTGGCCGCGAGGAGCAACGGCCCGACCCCGAATCCGAGCGCGGCGCCCACCGGCAGCACGACGACCCGGTCGCCGGCGCGGAGGGCCGCGTGGAAGCTCGCCTTGCAGAGGTCGAAGGCACCGCCGAGGAGCCGCTCGTTGAGCACCTCGATGTCGTGCAGTTCGACGTCGAACTGCAGGCCCCGCCAATCGACGGCCCGCGTCATGAGCCCGTGGAACGCGAACGTGTCGTTCGGGCAGGTCGAGATCGCCAGGCGGAGCACGGGCATCACGGCGGGCTCGCGAGCAGGCGGAGGAGCAGATCGGCAACGGCATCCAGGGCGGCGGCAACGTTCCAGCGGGCCTGGTCGCGGTCGCCGGCCCGATTGGAGATGCCCCGCAGCAGGCGGCACGGCACGCCGTGGAGGCGGCATGCCATGGCCACGCCGAAGCCCTCCATGTCTTCGGCCCAGGCGTCGGGATAAAGCCGCTTCCGCGCCGCCACGTCGGCCGCACCATCGGCCGCCGCGCAGGCCGTGAGCAACAGGGGCGCGGTCGGCAGCCCGCCCACTGCTCGCGGGCCGCACTCCGCGAGGTCACCGACCGCCGTGCGGGCGTCGCCGGGATCGCCGGGCCACAGGGGCCACCCGAGCGCTGCCGCCGGGGTGAACTCCGCCCCCGTGCCGGCGCCGACACCGTGGATGCCCACCCGGGCGAACTCCCAGGCCGTGCCCATCGCCGCCAGGTCGTCGAATCCACCGGCGATGCCCGCGAGCACGACCTCGGCGGGGCGGTGCTCCGCCACGAGCAACGCCGTGCGGGCCGCGGCGGCCACCGGGCCGAAGCCGCAGAGCTCCACGCGGACGGCAGTTCCCGGGCCAGCGCCGAGCCGCGACACCACGTGCTGCCGCTCGCGCTCGGTGGGAACCAGGACCAAACGCTGTACCATGGCCTCTCGGTCGTCGATGTCGATCGGGTGCGCGGGGAGCAGGACGTCGCGGTCGACGGGCTCGCTGATCGCCGTTCTCCGAACCCGATCGCCCGCAGCCGTAGCCTACCGACCGGCTGAGTTTGAACCCATCGCACGAGCCCGCATAGACTGCGGCTTCGCGAAAAAGCCGGGTTCGTCACCGGTTCCATCCCGCTGAAGCCCAGCCCCGGCCGCTCCCGTCACCCGATGTTCGACCCCGTCCGCGGCCAGCCCGATTTTCCCGCCCTGGAGGCCTCGATCGCGGCCTGGTGGCGGGAACAGGGCACCTATGAGAAGTCGCTCACGCGGCGCCGTGGCTCGGAGCGATTCGTGTTCTTCGAGGGGCCGCCCACGGCCAACGGGATGCCGCATCCCGGCCACTGCCTCACCCGGACGATCAAGGACCTCTATCCCCGCTACCGCACGATGCGCGGGCAGTACTGCGAGCGGAAGGCCGGTTGGGACACGCACGGCCTGCCCGTCGAGGTGGAGGTCTGCAAGGAACTCGGCATCCACTCCAAGTCCGAGATAGAGGCCTACGGGGTGGAGCCCTTCATCCACAAGTGCCAGCAGAGCGTCTGGCGGTACATGAGGGAGTGGGAGACGCTCACGGAGCGGATCGGCTTTTGGATCGACCTCTCCAAGGCCTACGTCACCTACCACCAGTCGTACGTGGAGAGCGTGTGGTGGGCGCTCGCCGAACTCTTCGACAAGGGCCTGCTCTACCAGGGACACAAGATCGTCTGGTGGTGGGCCCAGGGGGGTACGGCGCTGTCGAGCGGCGAGGTGGGCCAGGGCTACAGGGAGGTGGCCGACCCCAGCGTCTACGTGGCGTTTCCGCTGCTCGATGCCGGCGGGGCTCCGACCAGCCGCAGCCTGGTCGCCTGGACGACGACGCCCTGGACGCTGCCGTCGAACCAGTTCGCCGCCGTGAAGGCCGATCTCGACTACGTCGTGCTCCGCGAACCGGGTTCTGCTGGCGGGCCGGAGTACGTGGTCGCGGAGCCGCTCGCGGCGAGCTTCGGCGAGAAGCTCAAGAAGGAGTTCGAGGTCGTCGAGCGGCTGCCGGGCTCCGCGCTCGTCGGCCGCTCCTACCTGCCGCCGTTCGACACCTTCCGTCCGGCCGGGCCGCCTGCCACCGCCCCGCTCGCCGCCGGCGGCGCCGATGCCAGTGCCTGGCGGGTGGTGGCCGCCGACTTCGTGACCACCGACTCGGGCACGGGCATCGTCCACATCGCCCCGGCCTTCGGCGAGGTCGACTACACCGTGCTCGTCGCCGAGCAGGCGCGGTTCGCGGCCGGCAAGGGCCCGGCCCTCATCAATGCCGTCGCCCCCGACGGCACGTTCACCGACGCCTTCGGCATGGGCAGCGGCCGGTTCGTCAAGGACTGCGACCGCGACATCACCCGCGACCTGCGGGCCCGCGGCCTGCTCGTGCACCAGGAGCAATACGTCCACGACTACCCGTTCTGCTGGCGGGCCGACAGCGATCCGCTGATCCAGTATCCGCGGCAGAGCTGGTTCATCCGCACGAGCCGGTTCCGCGAGCAGATGCTCGCCAACAACGCGCGGATCGACTGGCTGCCCGAGCACATCAAGGACGGCCGGTTCGGCAACTTCCTCGAGACCAACGTCGACTGGGCCCTCTCCCGCGAGCGCTACTGGGGCACGCCGCTGCCGATCTGGGTGTGCGAGCAGACCGGCAAGGCCGAGGCGATCCGGTCGTACGCCGACCTGCTGGCGAAGCCGGGCATCGGCGGCACGGAGGTGTTCACGAAGGCCAAGGCGGTCAACCCCGGGCTGTCGGAGGATCTGAAGGTCCACAAGCCCTACATCGACGCGGTCACCTACGATTCGCCGTTCGCCCCCGGTGCCCGGATGCGGCGGGTGACCGAGGTGATCGACTGCTGGTTCGACTCGGGCGCCATGCCGTTTGCCCAGTGGGGCTGGCCGCACGCGGGCCACGCCGAGTTCGAGGCCCAGTTCCCGGCCGACTTCATCTCCGAGGCCATCGACCAGACCCGCGGCTGGTTCTACAGCCAGCTGGCGATCAGCACGCTCCTCTTCGGTGCCGATGCGGAGGGTTCCCGGCCCTACCCGCATACCTTCAAGACCTGCATCGTCCTCGGCCACATGCTCGGCGAGGACGGGCAGAAGATGAGCAAGAGCAAGCGGAACTACCGCGAGCCCGCCGAAATCTTCGACAAGTACGGCGCCGACGCCCTCCGCTGGTTCTTCCTCGCCGGCCAGGCCCCATGGACGAGCATCCGCTACAGCGAGCGGGCCATCAAGGAGAGCATCCCGGAGTTCCTCCTGCGGCTCTGGAACGTCTACTCGTTCTTCGTGATCTATGCCCGCATCGACGGCTTCGACCCCGGCGCGATGCTCGAAGATCCCGGCATGCTCGACCATGCCGACCTCGCCCGCGGCCGCGGCTGGCGGGCGGTGGCGGATCGCAGCGAACTCGACCGCTGGATGCTCTCGGAGCTCAACGCCACGGCGGCCGCCATGACCGAGCGGATGGACGCGTACGACCATTTTGGGGCCGCGCAGCGGCTCTCATCGCTCGTGGATGCGGTGAGCAACTGGTTCGTCCGCCGCAGTCGCGACCGCTTCTGGGCGGCGGGCCGTGCCGACGGCGGCGTGGAGACCAACCAGGAGAAGCTCGATGCCTACTGGACGCTCTACGAGACGCTGCTGACGATCGCCAGGCTCGCCGCGCCCTTCACGCCGTTCACCACCGAGGCCATCTGGCGGAACCTGGCAGGCGCGGCATTCGGCGGCCGGGCCCTGGAGAGCGTGCATCTGGCCGACTATCCGACCGGCGACGCGGCCCTGGTGGACCACGACCTCGTCCGCCGGATGGCGGTGGTTCGCGACGTGGCCTCGCTGGGGCGTGCGGCCCGGGCGGCCGAGAAGCTCCGCGTCCGCCAGCCGCTCCAGAAGGTCGAAGTCATTCTCGCCGACGCCCGCCCTGACGACGCGGCGTGGCTCGAGGCCCACGCCGATCTCGTCTGCGACGAGCTCAACGTGAAGCAGTTCGAGGTCTGCGGCGAGCCCGACCGTTACATCACCCGCGCGATCCTGCCCGACCTGAAGAAGCTCGGGCCCAAGCTCGGCAAGGATCTGCCCAAGGCCCGCGATGCGCTGGCCAAGGCGGATGCCGCAGCCCTGCTCGCCGCGCTGGCGGCCCATGGCCGCGCGGAGGTGCCGCTCCCGGGCGGCGGCGTGGCGACGGTGGAGCAGGACGACGTCATCGTACGGACCACCGCGAAGCCGGGGTGGGCCGCCGCGGAGAGCCCTCGCGCGGTCGTCGTGATCGCCAAGGACCTCACGCCCGACCTCGTGGCCGAGGGCCTCGTCCGCGAGGTGGTGCATGCGATCCAGACGGAACGGAAGGAGCTCGATCTGGAGTTCACCGACCGGATCGATCTGGTGTTTGCGACCAAGTCGGCCGAACTCCGTGAGGCCCTCGAAAGGCATCGCGACTATGTCTCCGGCGAGACGCTCGCGGCCTCGATCCACTTCGGCACGCCCCCGGCCGCCGCCGAGCCGCACGACATCGACGGCCACCCGCTGGCCATCGCCGTCACGAAGGCCGGGCCCGCCGCGCGATCATGACGTCGCCCGCCCGTCAGCCGCTGCGGCTCGCCGTGCTGATCTCGGGCTCGGGCCGCACGCTCGACAACCTGCTGGAGTTGATCCGAGCCGGCCGGCTGGCCGCGGCGGTCGAGGCGGTGATTTCCAGCCGGGGCGACGTGCGTGGCGTGAGGATCGCCGAGGCGGCCGACGTGCCCGTGCGCGTGGTTTCGCCGCAGGGCACGACCACGGCCGAGTTCAGTCAGGCAATCTTCGGCATCTGCCAGTCGCATCGCGCCGACCTCGTCGTCATGGCCGGTTTCCTGCACCTCGTCGCCGTGCCGCCGGCGTTCGCCGGCCGCGTGATCAACATCCATCCCTCGCTCCTGCCCGCCTTTGGCGGCAAGGGGTTCCACGGGATGCACGTGCACCGCGCCGTGCTCGACCGTGGCTGCACGGTGTCGGGCTGCACGGTGCACCTCGTGGACGACGAATACGACCACGGCCGGATCCTGCTTCAGAAGACCGTGCCGGTGCTGCCCGACGACACGCCCGACTCGCTCGCCGCCCGCGTGTTCGCGGCCGAGTGCGAGGCGCTTCCCGAAGCCATCGCCCGATTCGCCGCGTCCGGCACGTCGTCCTAGATTTGTCGCATGACCCCGGCGCCGCCCGTCTGCGTGTGGCTGAAGCGGGACCTGCGGGTCGCGGACCATGCGGCCCTCGCCGAGGCCGTGGGCCGCAGCCGTGGCGGCAGCGTCTTCGCCCCGTTTACCTTTGAGCCCGAGGTGCTCGCCCAGCCGGAATGGGATTCGAGCCACACGGAGTTTCAGGGATGGCGGTGGTGTGCGCTCACGCATCTTCGGCAGCCCGCCGACCAGGTCCCGCTTCGCGGCCGCCACCGCCTCGGTCACGTCGTCCATCTTGCTCTTGATGCCCGGCGACTCGTTCACCTTTGCCTCCATCGCCTCGGTTTTGGACCGGCGGCGCCGCCGGCATGGCCATCCTCGGGGGAAGCTTTGCCCCACCAGGCCGCCGCGCTCGCCATTCCTAGTGGGACACCACCGGGACGCGAGCCGCTCTCTTGGTCACTTTGTGCACGCCGTCACGAGCCACCAGACCTGTCGCCGGGCGATCCGGCGGCACCTCGTGGGCTCGCCGTCCCGCACGCCGTTACGAGCGGCGTCTTCTCGGGCCGGCGCCGCTCGTAACGGCGGGACGCCGCGGGGCCTCCGTGTGGGCGGCGTCGGCTTCGCCCGGGAAACCCTGTGACCGCGGCGACCATGGGCGGACCGGCAGGTGGACGGCGGGAGTCAACGGCCGTACACTATCCGCGGGACGGAGCGGTTCGCCACCAGCCAGTCGCAAGGCTCTGAATACACCCCCAATGGGGCGGCCCGAGCAACCGAATCGGGGGCATGCCGAGGCGGCGGCCGGTCGGGCCCGTGCCGCCGGCGTG
>Ga0194129_10008091_pt1 | contig 12299 bp, 9 predicted proteins | sample TA2KigCa35mmetaG_FD_150862 | JGI IMG/M metagenome (GOLD analysis project Ga0194129, IMG submission 150862) | Freshwater microbial communities from Lake Tanganyika, Tanzania - TA2015038 Kigoma Deep Cast 35m | ecosystem: Environmental > Aquatic > Freshwater > Lake | place: Tanzania: Lake... | reverse complement strand
ATCTCGTACTGGATGTTGGACGCGGCCATCTCGGGCCGATCCGTCCCGCTTTGATCCGCCTGCTCCAATCGCCGGGCGATTCTCCGCTTGCGTGCTTTCAGCTGCCGTCGTACCTTAGCGTTCACTCGAAACTCCTCATGGAGTGGCGAGTCGCTTGAAGTGGCGCCAACCGAAATCAAGCGATTCGTCGGGGATTTCGAGTTTTTTATGCGCTCAGCGCGAATCGCGCAAGTCCAAATTCGCTTGGATAAGGACTAGGCATCGTCGCCAGCGGCCCGAGCGTCGCCCGATGCATTCCAGCGCAGGTACGCATCGAGAAAGCCGTCGAGGTTGCCGTCGAGCACGCTCTGGAAGTTGCCGACGTAGTGTCCCGTCCGCTGGTCCTTGACCCGCTGGTCGGGGTGCAGGAAGTAGTTGCGGATCTGGGAGCCGAAGCCGGTCTTCGGCTTCGACTGGTGCTGGGCATGCTTCTCGGCCTCGCGCTTTTCCTCCTGAATGCGGGCGATCCGTGCCCGGAGCATCTTCAGGGCGGTCGCCCGGTTCTTGTGCTGGCTCCGCTCGCTCTGGCACTGCACCACGATGCCGGTGGGGAAGTGCGTCAACCGGATCGCACTCGACGTCTTGTTGACGTGCTGACCCCCGGCCCCGCTCGCCCGGAAGACGTCCTCGCGGATGTCCTCGTCGCGGATCTCGACCTCGGTGTCGTCGTCGGCGATCTCCGGGGCGACGTCGACCGCGGCGAAGCTCGTCTGCCGCTTTCCTTCGGCATTGAAGGGGCTGATGCGGACGAGGCGGTGAATGCCGGTCTCCCCCTTCAGGTGGCCGTAGGCCCACGGCCCCTTGATGGCGACGGTGGCGCTCTGGATGCCCGCCACGGCGTCGTCCTGGCGATCGAGGAGTTCCACGGTGTAGTCATGCTTCGATGCCCACGCGGAATACATCCGCAGCAGCATTTCGGCCCAGTCGTTGGCGTCGGTGCCGCCGTCGCGGGCGTGGATCGACACGAGCGCGTCGGAGGAATCGTGATCGCCGGACAGCAGCGACGTCAGCTCCAGCAGGTCGACCATCTTCTCGAGGCGGTCGGCCTCCGCTGCCAACTCGGGTTCGAGGGAGCCGTCCTCCCGGGCGAGCTCCTCGAGGGCCTCGAGGTCGCTCCCCAGCGCCAGGGCCTCGTCGAGCGGCTTGAGGACCGAGTTCAGGCCCTTCAGTTCCGCCACCGTCGCCTGGGCCTTCTCACTGTCGTCCCAGAAGCCGGCACCGCCCATCGCCCCTTCGAGGCGTGCCACCGATCGCTTGCGCCCTTCCCAGTCAAAGGGAGTCCCGCATCTGCAAGAGGCGGGCCCGGATCGACGCGGAACGATTGAGGAGTGCCGTATCCATTCCGCGGAGTCTACGCCGTCACGGGCGGGGAGAGAAGTCGGCTTCCTACCGGAGCCGCTTCACCGCCGTTCGCTTGGGCGACTCCGCGAGCGAAGCGGACGCGGCGATCCGCGCCGCGCCGTCGTCGTCGACGATCGTGCCGACCGCCAGGCCGTTGGTCGCCGAGAGCAGGCCGCCCGCCGGAGCTGAGAGCCTCACCTCGAAGGTCTCGTTGCCCTCGCGGAGACGGTCGCCGACGACCCACACGCCGATGGTCTGCCGGGTCTGCCCGGACGCGAATGTGGCGGTGCCCCGAGCGGCGACGTAGTCGCGGCCGGCCAGCGCGGTGCCGTCGGCGGTGGTCCAGGGCACCGTGATGCTGCGGTACGACGGGGCCGACAGCGTCACCGCAAAGACGACGAGGCGGCGCCCGACGTGGCCCTCCACGACCGCGGCCCCTGCGATCTCGGCGGTGGGCAGGTCGTCGCTGGCGACCGTGACCACGCCCCGGGTCGAAGGCCCCGCCGCATAGCCCGGTCCGGCGAGCAGCTCGACGACGACCGTCTCCCCCGGTTCGACCGTCATGTCGTCGAGCGGCGCGACGAGCAGCTGCAGCGTGGTCACTCCGGGCCCGAAAGTGATCGTGCCGGCCAGCCGCTGGTAGTCGGCTCCGGCCGTGGCGGTGCCGCCGACGGCGTAGGAGACGGTGACCAGCTGCGAGAGGTCGCCGCCGCTCCGCGTCAGGCGGATCCGGCCGGTCTCGAGCCCCGCCTCGGCGGCCGTGGCATCGGGCACCGAGACCGTGACCACGGCTGGCGGCGGGGGGGCGGCCCACAGCGAGCCGTCGGCGGCGGCCAGCACCGCCGCGTAGCGATGGGCCGCGGCCAGCGGCTCGTCCATGCGGTGCAGCTTGGCGAAGTCGCCCCAGGGGGCCGCGCCCGCCTGGCCCGTGAACTGAAAATCGACGAACAGATCCATGCCCGCCGAGTCGAGCCCCACGAGATAGTCGCGGTAGATGCCCCCCATCCGCGGATCGTTCGTCGCCGCATGGAAAGCGGTTTGGTACGGCGCGTTGCGGCCGTCGAGGTGTGGTCCCCCCTCGTACGCGACCAGCTGGATGGGGCGTCCCAGGCGTGTCGACCACTCCCGCGCGAGCCGTTCATGGGCGGCCGTCCAGGCGACGCTCGTCGCGATGTTCGCGCGGGTGTCGACGAGCACGCGATCGACCGTGGTGGAGCCGGAATACCCGCCCCGCTGCTCGTCGGTCGGCGTGATGTAGGGGGCGATCGCGATCGCGTCGAACGCGCCGGCCATCGCCTCGGTGACCTGGGCGGTCACCCAGTCGACCGCGGCCCAGCCGGCGGCGACCCGGACGAGCCGATCGGTCTGACCGGCGAAGACCGCCGAGAAGATGTCCATGTCGCGCTTCGCCTCGCGGCCGGCGATGATCCACTGGGCCAGGTCGGGATCGAGGCCGGCGTTCACCGGTAGCCGCGCCTGCGCGGCGACCCAATGCGAGGCCTCGAAGCCCCAGCCGAAGTTCCAGACCTCGTTGGCCCACTCGACGTAGACCTTTCGCCCCGGCTCCAGGTGGTCGCGAACGTAGGTGGCGAAGTTCCGGACGAACGCGTCGTCCGCCAGGTAGGGCATGTTGAACCAGGGATCGGCGTCGAGGTCGTTGGCGAGCTGGACCATGTACTCGACCGACATGCCGTTCACGAGCGGCTCGCTGACGGTGCCCCCCGGGCCCGAGCCCTGACGGATGTCCCGGGCGTCGCGGCGGTCGAACCAGGTGCGGATGTCGGAGGAGTTGGTCTCCTGCATGCCCATGAAGCGGAGCGTGTGAAAGGGTGCGAGCCGCTCGAGAAAGAGCGGATGGAAAGGGGAGAACGCCGCCCCGGGCTCCCACCGCTGGCCGGCGAAGCTCCGCCCCTGCCAGTCGGGCATCCAGACATTGAAGTTGCGGGCAGGATTCGCAGGATTGGTCGATTCGACGAGCATGAAGATGCCGTCGTCGGTCGGCGTCACGAGCAGATCGGCGTAGTTCCGGCCGGCGACCGTCCGGCCGCTGGCCGTCACCCGGGCATCGAAGCCGAACGACACCACGCCCTCGCCGTCCCATTCGGCGCGGTAGCTCCCACCTGCATAGCCGCCGCCGAGGCCGCGAAACATCAGCGTCCCAGCCCGCTGCTCGATCGTCTGCCCCGCTGCGTTGGCCCACGTGGCCAGCCGGAGGACGTTGCCATCGGCGTCGAGCGCCAGCGGCGGAGTTCCCGGGTCGTCCCAGGAGGTCGCCCAGGTGGTCGTGTTGAAGGCGAGATCGATCCAGGGCCGGGAGGCCTTGAAGGCGTCGGTGAAGGTCCACGCCGGGGACCAGTCGACGACGTTCTCCAGGTTCATGCCGATCGCCATGTGCATCACGGGCGAGTCGCCGGCCATGACGCTCCGCGGCTCAAGCCGCTCGCAGCCGTTGCAGAATGCAACGCGCGCGGCATTTTGCCGCGGCCGGCGGACCCCGCCGCCCCGCCTCGCTGAGTGCCTCATGTCCGGATCTCCTGAGCCCGTTCGGGCCTGTATTCGGGGGATCTGCCCGGGGCCGCCCCGGCTGTCGGCCGTGGGACCGGATCGCGACGACTTCTTCGTGAGCAAGCCGCGTGCCACGGCGGCCGCTCACCGTCGGGCGACGCGGTTTCCGGGTAGCCGCGTGACGATCCGTCGAACCTCGAGCACTCCGAGGGTCGCCAGCACCCGTGACGCCGGCAGGCCCGTCTCGTCGACCAGGGAGTCGATGTCGCACGAGCCGGCGACGGCGCGGACATCGACCGCGTCGAGCACCTGTCGCTCGACGGTGTCGAGCGCGAGTTCGGCGGGAACGCGGACTTCCCGGCCGCGGGCATCGACGGTCGTCTCGAAGAGCGGGCCGAGTTCTTCGAGGATGTCGTCGACGCTCTGCACCAGCTTCGCGCCGTCACGAATCAGCGCATGGCAGCCCCGGGCCGTGCGGCAGTCGATCTGCCCCGGCACGGCGAAGACCTCGCGCCCCTGCTCGCCGGCCAGGCGGGCAGTGATCAGGGCCCCCGACCGCTCCGCGGCTTCGACGACCACGGTGCCCAAGCAGAGCCCGGACACGATGCGGTTGCGCCGCGGAAACGACCCGGCCGTCGCCTCGGCCAGCGGCGGAGCCTCGCTGATGACCGTCCCGCGGCCGATCACCTCGGCGGCGAGGTCGGCGTGTTCCGGCGGGTAGATGGTGAGCACGCCGGAGCCAAGGACGGCGATGGTGCGGCCGCCGGCGTCGAGGGCCCCGCGGTGGGCGGCCGCATCGATGCCCCGGGCGAGGCCGCTGACGACCGTGTATCCGGCTCGGGCGAGACCCCCGGCGAGCAGGCTGGCGACACGCCGGCCGTAGGGGGATGCGTGGCGGGCCCCGACGATCGAGATGGCGAGGGAGTCGCACGGTTCGAACCGACCGCGGACGAACAGCACGCCGGGCGGGTCGTCGATGCGCGAGAGCAGCGCCGGGTAGCCGGCGAATCCTTCGACCAGGACGTCGACGCCTTCGCGCCGGCAGAGATCAAGGAGGTGTTCCGTGCCGTCCGTCGAGCCTGCTGCGGCGATCGCCGCAGCGAGCTTCGGTCCGACCCGCGCCACGGCCGCGATCTCCCGCAGGGCCGCGGCAAAGACGGCCTGTGGCGAGCCGAAGTGCTCGAGCAGACGCCGCCGAAACGCGCTGCCCACGCCGGGCACGCAGGCGAGCCTGACGTGATCGAGAAGGTCGTCCACGGAAGGCGGCGCCGGGGCGGGCATCGACGGCTCACGGGCGAGAAGTGTACGGACGTTCCCGTTCTACACCCTGTGTGGCCAGCGGGTCAAACACCTGTGCGGGACGGCCGCTCCCGAGCCGCCCACACGCCACCCGCGGCTTACCCCGCAGCCGCCTTGAGTTCGGCGAGGTGCTGGGCAGTGTTCACGAGCCGATCCCAGTTCTGCTCGACGTATTCCGGAGGACCGCCGATCTGGGCCACGACCTGGGCCACTTCCTCCGTGGGCACCATCTCGATCGCATCCCACGGGCAGACCTTGAGGTCGTACGGGTTCGACTTCTTGCCGGGGATGTGAACGCAGACCTCGCAGCCGACGCACCGCTCGATGTCGATCTCGCACCAGCTCTGGAGGTTGTGGAAGCTGTCGAACTGCTGCACCTTGACGATGCAGTCCACGGGACAAACCTCGAGGCAGCTTTCGCACCCCGTGCAGTTGTCGGCGTTGATGACTGCCAGTTCCTTGGGCAGCTTCTTGCGGGGTCCGGCTTTGGCCATGGCGGGAGAAATCGGTAGCGGGGTGAGGTTTCCTGCAGCGAATCCATCCTAGCCGTCAGACCCGGGCGGTCAAAGTCGGCTGCCCGGCCGTCAGGCGGCCCGGGCCCGCAGGGGGGCCGCAGCCTCGAACTCGTAGCCGAACCGCTCGATGTCCTCGGCGTAGTGGTCGCGGACGAGGGCCGCCAGCCGGGGCGTGTAGTAGTCGCGGTAGTCGCCGCGGGCGCTCATGTTGGCCCGACCGAGCGAGGCGTCGATGCCGATCCTCCGGCAGGCGTGCGCGAAGTCCGGGGCGAGCGATTCATAGCGGCCCAGGAAATCGACGATCACCCGGCCGGAGCGGTCGGCCACCATCCGGGTCTGCGAGATCTTGTCGCGGCCGATCTCGTAGCGCACGTAGGCCTCGAAGTCGGGCAGCCGGGCGGCCCTGCGCCGCCGGTGGCTCGTGTGCTCGTCGTGGCCTGCGGCATCCCGCAGGAAGTGGTAGTACGAGACCAGCAGATCCCACGGATTGCGGACGAAGGCGAACGCGAACAGCGATTCGAACGTGCCCCGCGGCAGGTTCCGGCGGAGGATGTCGGCCGACGTGTGGGGGCGGAACTTCCGCGATCGCAGCGGCGCGAAATGGTTGACGTGGATGCCCACGACCGCCAGGCAGCGATTCGCCCAGTAGCCATCGGCATGATCGGCGTGGCGCCACAGCGCGCGGGCCACGCTCGTGCCCCCGGTCTTGGGCACGTGGATGAAGGCGAAGCGGTGGCGGTGGGAGATCAGCATGGCGCGGTTCCGGCCGGCGGCGGAGGATGGACAAGGGGGGCCGCCGCCGCAAGGTCGGTTTGCCGGGCCGGGGCCCGCCCCGGCCGCGCTCGGAGCGTGCCCTACAGGCACTCGCCGCGGATCAGATCCTCGGGAGTCTGCCGCGCGCGGACGAGGCGATGACTACCGGCATCGACGAGCACCTCCGCCGGGAGGGGCTTGGAGTTGTAGTTGCTGGCCATCACGAACCCGTAGGCCCCCGCGACCTCGATCACCAGCAGGTCGCCGACGCCCGCCGTGGGCAGGCTGCGGGTCGCCACGAAGCCGCCGTCCGTCTGCGTGAAGATGTCGCCCGACTCGCAGAGCGGCCCGCCGACGGCCACCTCTTCGGCGGCCTGGCCGGGAGCCTCGCTGCGCGGACAGACGCTCATGGGATGGTAGGAGCCATACAGCACCGGCCGCGCGAGCGTGTTGAAGCCCGCATCGACCAGCAGGTACTTGCGGGAGCCCTGCTTCTTGACCGCCCGCACCTCCGTGACCACGAAGCCGCTCTCGGCCGTGAGGTAGCGGCCGGGCTCGATTTCCAGGCGGATCCGATGGCCGAAGCGGTCTTCGAGCCGCTTTCGCGTGGCGTCCCAGAGCGTGAAGTAGCCCGACAGGTCGGCCCGCACCTCGTCCGGCTGGTACGGCACGGGCAGCCCCCCTCCCGCGCTGATGGTCGTCAGCGTGCGGCCCACCTCGACCGCCACCCGCTCCAGCGCCCCCGCCACGTCTGCGAGGTGCGCCAGGTCCGTGCCGCTGCCGATGTGCATGTGCAGGCCGCTGACCTGCAGTCCCGCCCACTCGGCGCGGCGGAGGACGTCGGCGATCTCCTCGTGCCAGATGCCGTGCTTGGAGCCCTCGCCGCCGGTGTTGGTCTTCTGGCTGTGCCCGTGGCCGAAGCCCGGATTGACCCGCAGCGTGATCGCCGCTCCCGGCATCCGCTCGGCGAGCTGCTCGATCATGTCGGCCGAACCGCAGTTCACGTGGATCCCGTGACGCACGACGGCGTCGAGGCTGTCGCGATCGAAGATGTCGGCGGTGTAGACGATCGGATGCGCCGGCGGCAGGCCGTCCGGGCCGGGCTGGCGGGCTGCGTGGGGGGCATAGCCGGCGGTAAGGGCCCGGTGGATCTCGCCGGTGCTGACGGCGTCGACGAGCACTCCCTCCTGCCGCACCAGCGCGAGCAGCGCGAGGTTCGAGCAGGCCTTCTGGGCGAAGCGGATGGTGTCCCAGGCGGCGAGGTCGCGGCAGCGCCGGCGGACCGTGTCCGCGTCGTACACATACAGCGGCGTGCCGTACGTGTCGGCGAGATCGACGACGCTCGCGCCGGCGATCTCGCGACGAAGTCCAGGAAGCGACGGGGCGATCATGGCGGGTCGGATCGTGGGTCAGGGAGCCAGGGAAGGGCCGCCCTCGCGGGCCGGCTCCTGCCGCCCGTCCGCCGGACGAAGCGGCGTGAGCGGCGCCGTCCGCGGCGCCGGCGACGTGCTCGCCGCCACCGTCTGCAGCGCCCCGGCATCCGCCGACAGCCGGATGGTGAGCCCGCGGTCGACCGGCTTGACCGACAAGCGGATCGCCGTCGAGTCCTTGTCGGCAGCCTGCTCGGCCACCATGCCCAGGGCCTCGCCCTGCGGGTCATCCGGCTGGAAGGCCTTCTTCATCCGTGCGGCGTAGCCGACCATCGCGGCCAGCGACGCCTCGACGCCGACAAACGGCCGTGCCTCTTCCGCCGCCTGATGGGCCACCGCCTCGTCGAGCCGCTTCTTCACGTCGCCGCCCACGAGCAGGTGGACGCGATCGGGGGAGATCGCCAGGGTCACCACCGCGCGGTCCACGAGCTGGCCTCCCCCGGGAATGGCGGCGGTGTCGAGGGTCAGTTCGTGCAGCGACGCGCCGGCGTGCCGGCCGGTGTCGAAGGCGACCGTCACCCCGGGGGCGAGGGAGTCGGTCTTGCCGAGCCGCTCCTTCACCAGCTTCTCGAAGGCGGCCCCGTCCTTGATCTTCATGCCGATCGTGATCGCAGGGAGGGGTGATTCGCCGTCGGCGGCGCTGGTGTCGACCGTGAATCCCGCGTCGATCGCCCCCGTGTCGATCATCGCGGCGACGGCGTCACGCAGCACGCCCGTGACCACGGCCAGCGCGGGATCGTCGTCGGCCACGTCGAGCGCTCGATCGAGGCCCTCCCTGACGGCCGCCTCGGTGCCGGCGGGCACCGTGGTCACGTAGTGGCCCCGGAGCGCGGCCGGCTTGCCGTCGGCCGTGGCGGGCTTCCCGATGCTGCCCACGGCGCCATCCGCGAGGCCCCAGTTCGCCACCGCGTCGGGGCCGTCCACGAGTTTGGTGGTGATGTCGAGGTGAATGTCGGCCGCGGACGTGTCGACGGCCAGGCCGACGAGGAGCGACTCGATCTGGTCGAGATTGTCGATCACGCCCCGCAGCACGGCGTCGTCCATCGGCTGCCCCTGCGCTTCGGCCGCCTGCGCCGCCTGGTCGATCGCCCCCCGGAGCCTGTCCCGCATCTCGGCCGGCATCCGGGCGGGGAACAGCTCGATGGCCAGGGTGTAGTCCTTCGCGAGCGGCTCGATCACCTCGAGCGGATCGCCCACGTCGGCCGGCGAGCCGGCCTGCGACAGGATGGCCCAGCCATCCTGCTCCGTGATCTCGATCGCCGGGCTGCCCGGTGGGCTGATCCGGCGGACGCCTTCGGCTCCCTTCTCGACCGGACCGGTCATGCCCTGGATCGCCCCGAGGAGCCGGTCGAGATCCTTGACGGGCACGAGGGCGCGAATCGTGGGCACCGGGCCCCCCTCGGCCGTGATCATCACCCCTGCCGGCCGCTTCACGTCGAGGCCGGCGAGCCCCTTGCCTTGGGTGGCCAGCAGGATGAACGACTCCGCGAATCCGGCGAGCGTCGGATTGCCCACCTGCTCGCCGACCCAGGTCAGTTGGCTGCGCAGGTCCGCGTAGGCGTCGCAGGTGAGCACGGCGATCGGCTCCGGTGCCGCGGTGGCCGCAGGCTGCGGTCCGCACGCGAGCACGGCGGCCACGACGACGGCCGCGCGACGGGCCGAAACAGAACGATGGAGGTTCATGCGGGAATCTCTGGGGCGGCAGGGCGGGAGGGGGAACCGGGATCTCCGGCGAACAGACCAACCGGCCGGAAGTTTATCAGAACCGGCTCCCGGCCAGTATTCTGCAAGCCGCCACCCGATGCACGAACCGCTCCCGCATCCCGACGCCCCCGATCTCGACGCGCTGCTGCGATCTCCGCGGTCCCGCCGCGGCCTGCGGTTGCAGGCACTGCTGTACCTGCTCACGTGTTTGACCACGTTCGCCGCGGGTGCCGTCGGCTGGCAGCCGCTGGTGCTCGGCGTGGACGACGTGTCCGTCGAGGTGGTAGATCACTGGCAGCGGGGGCTCGTCTATGCCGCGGCCGTGATGGCGGTGCTCAGCGCGCACGAGGCGGGCCACTACGTCGCGGCACGATGGCATGGGATCCCGGCCACGCTGCCGTTTTTCATGCCGTTTCCGGTGCTGCTGACCGGCACGCTCGGCGCGGTGATCGGCATGGAGGGGGCCAGGGCCGATCGCCGGCAACTGTTCGACATCGCCCTCGCGGGCCCGCTGGCCGGGCTGGTCGTCGCGGTGCCGCTCCTTGTCTGTGGCGTGGCGTTCGGCGGCGGTCCGGATCCCGGCAATCCGTTTTCGATGCCGCTGCTGGCGCGGTGGGTGCAGGGGGTGGTGCGTCCGGATCTGCCCGCGGGAGCGGGCGTGGCCCCCAACGCCCTGCTGATGGCCGGCTGGGTCGGGCTGTTGGTCACGGGCCTCAACATGATTCCCCTCAGCCAACTCGACGGCGGCCACATCTGCCGGGCCGTCTTTGGCGGCCACGGCAACCACGTCGCCCGGGGGGTGCTCCTGGCCGCGATCGCGGCGGTGGTGCTCACGGGCCGCACCAACTGGGTCGTGATGCTCGTGCTGGTCACCCTGATGGGCGTGGATCATCCGCCGATCCGGGATGAACGGCGGCCGCTTGGCCGCTGGCGGACGGCCCTCGGCCTGGCCGCATTCCTGATTCCGCTGGTCACGTTCATGCCAGAGCCGATGCGGCTGGACTGAGCGGCCTATCATGGAACGTCGATGGCTGTCGGTCAGCCGGCGCAGCCCGGCTCGTTGACGGTCATCCACCCCCCTTCCACAATCGAAGGGGCGACCGCAGCCGTCCACCCAAGGAGGTTTTCCAGGTGCAATCCGCCGCCAACTTCGTCGAACTCGAGGATGCCGAGGTCTGGTCCGCCATTGCCGCCGAGCAGGTGCGGCAGCAGGAGGGCCTCGAGATGATCGCCAGCGAGAACTTCACGAGCCCGGCGGTGATGCAGGCGGTGGGCAGCGTGCTCACCAACAAGTATGCCGAGGGCTACCCGGGCAAGCGGTATTACGGCGGCTGCGAGTTCGTCGACAAGGTCGAGGACATCGCCCGCGACCGGCTCAAGAGCCTGTTCGGGGCCCAGCACGTCAACGTGCAGCCCCACTCGGGCAGCCAGGCCAACGCGGCGGTGTATCTCGCCGCGATCCAGCCGGGCGACACCGTGCTCGCCTTCGACCTCGCCCACGGCGGCCACCTCACGCACGGCATGAAGCTCAACGCCTCGGGCGTGTTCTACAAGTTCGTCCACTATGGCGTCCGCCGCGACGATTGCCGGCTCGACTTCGACCAGGTGGCGAGCCTCGCCCGCGAGCACCGGCCGAAGCTGATCGTGGCCGGGGCCAGCGCGTATCCCCGTGAGATCCCCCATGGCCGGTTCGCCGAGATCGCCCGCGAGGTCGGCGCGAAGCTGCTGGTCGACATGGCCCACTACGCGGGCCTGGTCGCCGCCGGCATCCACGACAACCCGGTGCCGGTGGCCGACTTCGTGACGAGCACCACCCACAAGACGCTCCGTGGCCCGCGTGGTGGGATCGCGATGTGCCGCGAGGCCCACGCCAAGGATCTCGACCGCTCGGTGTTTCCCGGGCAGCAGGGAGGGCCCTTGATGCACGTGATCGCCGGCAAGGCGGTGGCCTTCGGCGAGGCACTCAGGCCGGAGTTCAAGGCCTATGCGAAGCAGGTCGTGGCCAACGCCAAGGTGCTCGCCGAGGCGCTCGCCTCCGGCGGCGTGCGGCTCGTCAGCGGCGGCACCGACAACCACCTGATGCTCGTCGATGTCACGCCGCTTTCCATCGGCGGCAAGCTGGCCGAGCAGACGCTCGACCGCTGCGGGATCACCTGCAACAAGAACATGATCCCCTACGACGAGCGGAAGCCGATGGATCCCTCCGGAATCCGCCTCGGCACGCCGGCGCTCACGACCCGCGGCATGGGTGGCGAGGAGATGAAGCGGATCGCCGGGTGGATTCTCCGGGCGCTCAAGCACACCGACGACGCGGGCGTGGTGGAGACGACCCGCCGCGAGGTGGCCGAACTCGCCGAGCAGTTCCCGGTGCCGGCCGCCCGGCTCCAAGCCGGCGCCGAGGCGGTGGCCTGACCTGCTCTCCGTCGGCCCGCCCCGGGTCGCGGCCAGGGCAATCGCATCTTCTGAGAGCGGCACAAGTATTGCGGTGAGTCGTCGAAAGGCAAGCGGGCGGCGGTGGCCGCACGCCACCTGGCCTTTGTCATGGAGGACGACTTGTGATTGTTTCAACGACGCCTGTAATTCTTGCACACTTCGAGGACCTGACCGACCCGCGGATGACGCGGACGAAGCGCCACCTGCTGATCGACATGGTGGCCATCGCCTTGTGCGCGGCAATCTGCGGGGCGGAGGGCTGGGCTGACGTCGAGCGGTT
>Ga0194129_10008090_pt1 | contig 12300 bp, 9 predicted proteins | sample TA2KigCa35mmetaG_FD_150862 | JGI IMG/M metagenome (GOLD analysis project Ga0194129, IMG submission 150862) | Freshwater microbial communities from Lake Tanganyika, Tanzania - TA2015038 Kigoma Deep Cast 35m | ecosystem: Environmental > Aquatic > Freshwater > Lake | place: Tanzania: Lake... | reverse complement strand
CATGTCGAGACCGAGCCGCGGTGCCGCGGCAGTTTCATGTCGGCCACCTCGGCCGTGCAGCACGTCGCCAGCGGCCTGGGGACCACGCTCGCCGGCATGATCGTCACGGGGGCGCAGGCGAGCCGCTGCGGAACTTCGGGACGGTCGGCATGCTCGCCGCCGCTGTGACCATCGCGAGCCTGTGGTTCGCCGCCCGCATCTGTCCGCTGGCCTGATGCACGCGGCGGCGCGACGGGCGTGCCACCCCTGTGGCGTGTCCACGCTCCAGTGGGCCACCTGCATGAAGAACTTCGAACTGAAGACCGCCAGAATGCAGACCGTCGCTAGCAGGCGCGGCACGGCCGTCTGGAGATTGCCAAGCCGTACGGCCAGCGGCACGCTCTCCGTGCGGGCCATCCAGGCGTGGATGTTTTTCACTTTGACGGCGGCCTCATCGACGAGGATGCCGATGGCGAGGGCCTGGCCGCCGAGCGTCATGACGTTGATCGTCTCCCCCGTCAGCCAGAGCGCTAGGATCGAAACACACCGGGCCAGCGGGATGTTGAGCACCACGACGATCGCGCTTCACCAGTCCTGCCGGAAGACGAGCACCACGATGCCCACGAGGAACGCCCCGAGGACGCCCTCATCGACGACCGACTTCACCGCCCCCATCATGTAGGGTGATTGGTCGAACTCGAAGCCCACGTTGATGTCCGGCGGGAGCACCCGCTGCATTTCCGGGATCACCCCTTTGACGCTGGTGATGACGCCCATCGTGGACGCATCGGCCCGCTTGGTCGCGAGGACGGAGACGGCCGACGACTGTTGGCGAGGGCGTAGCCGGCCGGGACGTCGGAAGCGTCCGTGACCGACGCCGACGTCCCGCACGTTCACGGAGTCATCACCGCTTCGGATCGGGATCGTGAGCAGCGACTGCGGGTGGCGGACGACCGGATTGGTCGAGACGATCGGGGAGCTGTCGCCAACTAGCACGTTGCCCGACGGGCTGATGGCGTTGCTTTGGGCCAACGCCTCGACGATCTCCTCCGATGACATCGCGTAGGCTTGCAGCCGCCGCCGATCGAAGGTGATCACGATGTCCGACATCCGGAAGCACGCCGAGCGGCTGGCGACGGCGACGGCCGACTCTGCCCGCAGCGACGCCGGCAACGAGGCCGATGCGGACCGAGCGGCCACGGAACTTGCGATCCGTCAGAACGAGGTCGTCCAGGCCAATGAGGAGATCCAGGTGGCGTCGGCACGGGTGGTCGAGCTGCTCAACGACGATCCGCGGTTCCTGCTCAGCGCCACTCGATACGCCGAGCCAGGCGCTGTTGCCGACGGGGCTTCAGCGGCGGCCGGGACTTGCCGAAGCCCGCCACCTCGTGGGCGAAGCGGTGCACCCCGTGAACATAGAGAAGCTCTCCGCGTGGCTGCCAACCGTGCTCATGGGCACCAGCGACGCGGCCTTCGGGGGAAGCCAGGGAAGTCAGATCGACAACACCGCCGGACGCTTCGACCTTGACGCGATCACCTACTGACAGGTCCGCGGCCTGGGCGTCGGTGCATACGCCGTACGCCGCGAGGCCCAATCGCACTACCATCAAAACCGCATGCCGCAGATCCAGGTGATGAATCGCGTGAGTCGCGAGATCGTCGAGTCGCATGCCCAGATGCTCGGGCGTCATCGCCAGATCGGGATCGCCGAATGTGCCGTCCAGCGGGCGACCTGGTCGTTCGAGCGAAACTGGCTCGGAACTCGCGACCGCGAGAGATTGCCCATCGAAACACTGCAAACGATCCAGGCCTTGGACCAGTGGCGTCACGAATACCTGCCGGCGCTGGTCGACTTCAACGAGGCGCAGTTCCGGCTCCAGCGGGCGCTGGGCTGGCCGATCGATCTGGCCACCGTCCCCGCGGCGAACACCGCCGAGGGCTCGCGACGCGGCATAGGATCGTGACCGGGACGACGGGTCACTGCTCCCCGAGCAACTCCCGCAGCCGGGCCACCGCCGTGCGGCCGATCGGGAGCGGCTCGACCACGCCCTCGAAGAACAGCAGCGTCTGATCGCGGGACTGCCACTGGGTCGAGCGCAACAATGGCAGGTGCACGATCAACGACCGGCTGAGACGCTGGAAGCCCGCGTTGGGGCCCAGCATCGCCACCCATTCTTGCAACGTGCGTCGCACTTTACCGGGTTTGCGACCCGCGGCCTGCACGCGGGTGTAGTTCTGCACCCCTTCGATCCACGCCACCTCGGAGACCGGGACGATCTCCATCCGCCGGCCGGAATCGAAGGCCAGCCGGACGGTGTCGTGCGACTCGGCCCCGCCGACAGGCGGCTCGAGCGGCGGCGGCGGCGCGGCGGCGGCCCCGGCCTCCCGCAGGCGTTCCAACGTGATCGCCAGCCGCTCGTAGTCGAAGGGCTTGAGGATGTAGTCGATGGCTCCGTGCCGGAAGGCGTCGACGGCGTGCCCCTCGTGCGCGGTGACGAACACGAGCTTCGTTCCCTCAGGGATGCTCGCCACGAGGTCGACCCCTAGTCGCCCCGGCATGTCGATGTCGAGGAACACCACGTCCGGCACGCGGCCCTTCAGGAACCGCTCGGCATCGTCCACGCTCGCCGCCGTCCCGATGACGTCGACGGCAGACGACGTTTGCAGCAACTCGGCCAAGCGGGCGACCGCCCGTGGCTCGTCGTCGACCAGCAGCGTTGTGATCATACCTTTAATGTAACCTCGCAGCCGCCGGACAGGGGAATCCTCACCCGGACCCGCACCCACCCCTCCTCCTCGGCATGGGAAACCCTGGCTTCCGTGCCGACGAGCATCCGCAGCCGCTTCTCGAGCGACTCCAGCCCCGTGCCCGTGGAGTCGCGGCGTCCCGTGGGCACCCAGCGGCCCGTGTTGGCCACGTCGATCGCCAGCCAGCTCCCTTCGCGGCGGGCCGACACGTCGATCCGCAACGGGCGGATGCCGGACTCGATGCCGTATTTCAGCGCATTCTCGACGAGCGGTTGCACGAGCACCGGCGGCACGGGCACGCCCCGCACGTCGAGTTCGCATTCGATCCGCGTCACGAGCCCATCGCCGAATCTCATCACCTGGATGGTCAGGTACTCCTCTAGGGCGTCGAGTTCGCGAGACAGCGGCTCCAGCCTGGCGGCCGGCCGCAGCAAGAACCGCAGGTATTTCGACAGGGATTGCGTCACCGTCTCGATCGCGTCGGGATCGTCGCGGCTGGCAAGGACGGTATTGAGGGCGTTGAAGAGGAAGTGGGGACTGATCTGCGCCTGCAGGCGGTACAGCTCGTTTCTCAAGGCGAGCGACTCGGCCTCCATGGCACGGAACTCGGCACTGGTCCGCTCCCGGATGAGTTGGGTGCCGAAGTAGAGGGCACACCAGTTGGCCAGGAGCGTGACGTTGACGGCCAGGTCGGCCACCAGACGGCCACGGGACGGCCGGCCGCCGTCCGGCCCCGCCATCGCCGAAGCCGCCGCGAAGGCCAGCGTGATCACCACCGCCGCGGACAGGAGGCCGCCCGCCACCAGTCCGGCCCGCGTGACGTTGAGCCGCTCGAGCAGGCTGGGATTCTTGGACAGCCACCGCATTCCGACCGTGGCCGCGAGGCAGGCGACGACACGGGCCGCCGCCAGCGTCGGCGGGTCGCTGACCGCCGGGGCATAAACGGTCGTGATCAGCTGGATCGCCCCGAAGACGACCGCCCAGAACGAGACGTGCAAGGCCCAGAAGATCGCCTCTCGGGCCGCCGGACTCCTGCCGACCGGCATGGCGGCGGCGGCCGCGACGGGCACCGCGACGGCCGCCAACTCGGTCGATTCAGGAGCGGTGGACACGAGGCAGGACGCCAGACGATCGGCACGGGGACGGAGGCGACAACGAACCCCTTCTCTCTACCATCTTTCCACGCGCGAGTCACCCGTTCGGCCTGTGCCGGCCGCGACGTGCGGAGCGTCCCGCGGGGCGGGCGATCGACGGCTGCGGGTTCGCCGACTGCGACGGAGTGGGATACGATGTCGTCGCACAGGAGTCGTCGATGGATTCCAGGTCCACCCACGCCCGCAAGGAATACGAGCAGGCCACCCTCGACGAGGCCACGGTCGACCGCGACCCCATCAGGCAGTTTTCACAGTGGTATGACGCGGCCGTGGCGGCGTCGCTGCCGGAGCCGGAGGCGATGACGCTCTCCACCGCCACGCCCGACGGGCGGCCTTCGGCGCGGATCGTGCTGCTCCGCAGCTTCGACGACCGGGGGTTTTGCTTCTTCACCAACTACACGAGCCGTAAGGGACGCGAACTGGCCGCGAATCCCCACGCCGCACTCACGTTCCACTGGACGCCCCTCGAGCGGCAGGTGCGGATCGAGGGCCGCGTCGAGAAGACCAGCGGTGCCGAGAGCGACGCCTACTTTGCCAGCCGCCCGAGCGGCTCACGGATCGGTGCCTGGAGCTCGCCGCAGAGTGCGGTGATCACGGATCGGGCCTCGCTCGAGGCGGCCGTCGCCACGTTCCGGGCCGAGCATCCCGACGATGCGACGATCCCGCGGCCGGAGCACTGGGGCGGGTATCGGCTCGTGCCGGAACGGATCGAGTTCTGGCAGGGCCGGCCGAGCCGGCTGCACGATCGACTCCGATTCCGGCGGGATGCGGCCGGCCGCTGGACGATCGAGCGTCTGGCTCCCTGAGGCCCGGGGCGGCGGCGGAAAGCGGCGCGGCGTTTTGCCCCGCGCCTTGGAAACCCGGCGGCGAAAACCGTACGCTACCGGCTTTCGCTCGAACCTCCGCCAGACCACCAGCGACGCAATGTCAGCACCTACCTCGTCCGCAACCACCACGCCCGCAGACCCCTGGTTCCAGGATCGCTTCGCCCAGCGGATCGGCGGGGCCGGCTTCGGAAAGGGCACCGCGATCTACAAGTTCGAGCTCATCAAGCGGGCCAAAAGGCAGGCCCTGGCCGAGCATCCCGAGCGGCGGATGCTCGACTTCGGCATCGGCGAGAATGACGAGATGGCCCCGGAGAGCGTGCGGGCCGTGATGCGGCGGGAGGTCGACCGGCCCGAGAACCGCGGCTATGCCGACAACGGCATCGCGGTCTTCAAGGAAGCTGCCGCGGCCTTCATGCAGCGGGAGTTCGGCATCACGCTCGATCCCGTCACGGAAGTCAACCACTGCATCGGTTCGAAGACCGCCTACGCCATGCTGCCGGCGGCCTTCATCGACCCCGGCGACGTGACGCTGATGACCGTCCCCGGCTATCCCGTGGCCGGCACGGCCACGAAGTGGTTCGGCGGCACCGTCCATCCCCTGCCGCTGGTCGCCGAGCGGGGTTTCCTGCCCGATCTCGACGGCATCCCAGCAGGCGTGCTCGCCCGCACGAAGCTGCTGGTGCTCTGCTATCCCAACAGCCCGACCGGCGGGACGGCGACGCGGGCGTTCTACGAACGGGTGGTCGACTGGGCGCACCGCCATCGGGTGGTCGTGATCCAGGACGCCGCCCACATCATGCTCTCCTACGACGACGAGCCGCTGTCCTTTCTGTCGGTCGACGGCGCCAAGGAGGTGGGACTCGAGGTCCACTCCCTGTCGAAGGGCTTCCACATGATCGGCTGGCGGATGGGCTGGGTGTGCGGCCACGAGCGGCTCGTGCGGGCCTTCGCCGACGTCAAGGACAACTGCGACTCGGGCCAGTTCATGGCGATCCAGCAGGCCGCCGCCGCCGCCCTCGCCGACCCCGAAATCCCGCGGCGGGTCCGCGAGAAGTACCGGCGGCGGCTGGAGAAACTCGTGGGCGTGCTGCGGGCGGTGGGCTTCGAGTGCGAGATGCCCGGCGGCACCTATTTCCTCTACACGCGGAGCCCCGTCGGCGCCGGGGATCGCGTGTTCGCGACCGCCCAGGAGGCGAGCCAGTTCCTGATCCACGAACTCTCGATCTCGACCGTCCCGTGGGACGACTGCGGCGCTTCCCTGCGATTCTCGGCCACCTACGAGGCCGAGGACGAGGGAGCCGAAGACGACTTGATGGCCGAGACCCATGCCCGACTCACGCGGGCCCGGCTCAAGTTCTGATATTCGCCCCGTTTTCTGCCGCCACGTTTGCGAGGATCGCCCCCATGTTCCGCCTTCCCTCCCCCGTGCTCGTCTTCCTGGCCTGCTGCCTAACGCTCACGCCCCTCGCCGGCTGCGGTGCGAAGAAGGAACCCAAGACGATCGCCAGCCTGTTGGCCAAGGCGAAGAAGAACCCCAAAGCCGAAGGCCGGGCCCGCGACCTGGCGAAAGTGGCAGGCATGCAGGTCGACGTCAAGGACAAGAAGGGGGCCGTGAGCACCCTCGAACTGGCCATCGCGGAGATTCCCGCCGACGGCCAGCCGCTCGTCTGCGTGCCGGTGCTGGTCGAGATCGCGGAGACCTACGCTCAACTCGGCCAGCGGAGTTCCGCGAAGAAGGTGGTCGAGTCGGCCGTGAAGCTGACCGCGGGGCTCGAGGATCCGCTCGGCCGCTCGCAGTTGCTCGCCCAGATCGGGGTCGTGCAGGGCAGCCGCGATGGCGGCCTCGGCGACTCCAAGGCGGCCGAAGCCACGCTCGGCGAGGCGGCCAAGCTCGCCGGACAAAACGTGGCCGAGCGGTTTCGCGGCAAGGCCCTGGCGGCGGTGGCCATGGGCTACGCCGATGCCGGACTGGCCGACAAGGCCGAGGGCATGATCGGCACGCTGGAGGAGCTCGCGGCTACCCTCGAGGAAAAGCGGCCGAAGGCCGAGGCCTTCGCGGCGGCGGCGGCGGTGCGGGCCTCGGCCGGCGACAAACAAGCAGCGGCCAAGCTCCTCGACCAGGCCGCCAGCGCGGCCAAGGGGATCGACGACCTGCCCGCCAACCGGGTGTTCGCACTCGTGGCGGTCGCCAAGGCGCTGGTCGCCAACGGTGACAAGAAGGCCGCGACAGCCCTGCTCACCGACGCGGAAAAGTCGGCCGCCAAGGTGCCCGACCCTCAGATGCAGAAGGACGCGCTCAAGGCGGTCCGCATGCTGCAGGCGAAGCTCAAGGGCTGACCCGCTACCGCGACGGCGACCGCGACACCTTCTTGAGGGCCTCGAGCGCGAGCTTGCGGGCCTCGGCGTGGTCCACGATCGGTTCGGGGTAGTCGCGGCCCAGCTGCACGGCTGCCTTCGCCAGCACCGTCGCCTCGGCCTCGGCCGGGGCGTGGATGTCGGCGGCTGGCATGGTCCCTAGCGCCGGCACCCACCGTCGCACGTAGCCGCCATCGGGGTCGAACTTCTCGCCCTGGCTCCTGGGATTGAAGATCCGGAAGTAGGGGGCCGCGTCGGCACCGCAGCCCGCCGCCCACTGCCAGCCCAGGGTGTTGGCGGCCAGGTCGGCGTCCACGAGCGTGTCCCAGAACCAGCGTGCTCCCGTGAGCCAGTTCACCCGCAGGTCCTTGACGAGGAAACTCGCGACGATCATCCGCACGCGGTTGTGCATCCAACCGGTGGCCCAGAGCTGCCGCATGCCCGCATCCACCACGGGAAACCCCGTCCGGCCCCGTTGCCAGGCCCGCAGGCCCACCGGGTCAGTGGCCCACGGAAAGCGGGCGTAGTCGGCCCGCAGTGGGGCGTCGCTGGTGTGCGGAAAATGAAAGAGCAGGTGGCTGGCGAACTCCCGCCAGCCGAGTTCGCGAAGGAACACCTCCGGGCTGCCGGCGATCTTCGCGGCCGGCTTGCCGCCCACCGCCTCGCGGACGGCGTGCCAGACCCGCCGCGGCGAGACCTCGCCGAAATGCAGATGCGGGGAGAGGCCACTGGTGCCATCCTGGTCAGGCCGATCGCGGCCCGTGCCGTAGCCCGCCAGCGCCCGCTCGAGAAACCGGCTGAGCCGCTTCGTGCCACCGGCCTCTCCGGGCGCCCAGATCTCGGCCATCGTGCTGGCCCAATCGATCTCAGGAAGCAGGCCGAGGTCGTCCACCTCGAGGGGGACCGAGGGCCGCTCGGCGGCCGCGGCCTGCACCAGTCGGCGCGGTGCCGACATCGGCGCGGCCGGCTCGGGCAGCGCGAGCAACGCCCGCCAGAAGGGCGTGAACACCTGGTAGGGCCTTCCCTCCTTCGTCCGCACGTGGACCGGCTCGAAGAGCAGACCCCCGTTGTGGCTCTCGGCCACGAGGCCGGCGTTGATGAGGGCCTGCTTGATGGCGGTGTCGCGCTTCACCACCGCAGGCTCGTAGCGACGGTTCCAGACGACGTGCGTGGCGGCATGCTCCTTCGCGAGCGACCGCAGCGCAGCAACCGAGGGCCCGCGTCGGATCACGAGCGGCGCTCCCGCCTTGGCGAGTGCGGCGGCGAGCCTCTCGAGCGACTGGTACAGCCACCAGCGGGAGGCGGCACCGGGCTCCCACGGAGCCTCCTCGTCGGGTGCCCAGATGAACACCGGCACCACCGCGCCGCGGGCCGCGGCGGCGACGAGCGCGGGATTGTCGTCGAGCCGCAGGTCGTGGCGGAACCAGACGATCGTGACGGGAGCGGGCATCGGGTGGCTTCCTGGAGCGGGCAGGATAGCCGATCGGCGGCCACCGTGACTGGACGCAGCCGACCGCCGGCCGGTCGGGCCCTCCGCCAGGATTACCGTGACCACCCGCTGCGGCTCCACGCCGTTGAGCCGCTGGTCGAGACGCTGGAAGCGGGTGGTGAACCGTTCGTGATCGATCCCCATCAGGTGCAGGATCGTGGCGTTGAAGTCGTTGATGTGCACGGGGTGCGCGACGACGTTGTAGCTGAAGTCGTCGGTCTCGCCGGAGGAGGTGCCCGCCTTCACGCCGGCGGGGCTGTCGAGGCAGAGCACGGGGTCGCCCGAACCACGGAACGTGACGCCCGAAAACCACGTCGGGAGGAAGCCGCTGCCCCACATGCGCGAGTAGATCGCCTGGGCGTTGCCCGTCGCCGGAAACCGCGGCGTGAACACGACGAAGGCGGACAGGTCGTCGTTGTCGCTACCGAGTTCGTAGGCCAGCCAACTGCGGATCCTCGCCTTGCCAGGCAGCTCGCTGCCGGTCATCACGAACGTGCAGGCCGGATCATGATTGATGGCGTTGGTGTGCACCGACTTGACCAGCGTTAGGTCGTCGACGATTCCCGCAGTGTGCGGCAGCAACTCGGTGCAGACCCAGCGGCCGCAGTCGCCACGCTGCTCGAAGCGGAACGGTGAGCGCTACCGGGAAGCGCGCCTGGCCGCTGGTCATGGTGGAGAGCCGCTGGTCGCCGTGGACGGTCGGCGAGATGTCCTGCAGGACCGCGTGCCGCGGAATCCGTTCAATAGAGTACGGTTCACCCCCGGCAGGGCGGCAAGAAAACCGTCCCGTCCACCACCTGAAGCCCTGCGCCATGCCACCGGACTTCACCCGCACGAGCCTCGCGGGATTCGTGACGTTGATCGGAACGGTAACCCTTTGGTCGGCAGCGGCCGAGGCGCTGCACGCCGAGATGGTGTGACGAGGCTACTCGAAGCGGCCGGCCGTGCTCGGTCGCAGCCGCGGCGGGGGGCGTGCCCGTCTGCATCATCCATGGCGACGACGACAAGGTGGTGCCACTCGAGGCCAACTCGGCGGAACTGAAGCGTCGCTACGAGGCGGCGGGCAAGGGCGATCTCATGCGGCTGATGGTGGCGGAACAAGGGCCACAACTTCTGGGAGGGACTCTTCCGCTGCCAGGAACTCGTCGATTTCCCGATCGCCCGGGTCAAGGCCGGGCCGTGAGCCCCGACGGCTCGCGGACGGTGCGCCGTCGTCGCTACACTCGGACCGCTGCGGCACACCTCGCCGCGTCGCCACCCCCGTCGATCGCCGCATGATGCCGCCTGTCGCCCGGGCCGACCTGCCCACGCTCGACCTCCCACCCCACGCGATGACGATCCTGGGCTGGACGCTCGCGGGATACGTCCTTTTCCTGCTCGCGATCAGCCTCTACGCGACGGGCAAGGTCAAGGACGAGGCCGACTACCTCGTGGCCGGCCGCCGCCTGCCGCTGTTCCTTGCTTGGGGCACGCTGATGGCCACCTGGTTCGGAGCGGCGTCGATGTTCGCCGCAGCGGAGAAGGCCCGCGAGCAGGGCCTGCTCGGCGTCGTGCTCGATCCCTTCGCCTGCGCCGGCACGCTCGTGCTGGCCGGCATCTTCTTCGCGCGGCCGCTGTGGCGGATGGAACTCTACACGATGGCCGACTTCCACCGTGTCCGCTACGGCAAGCCAGCGGAGATTGTCGGAGCGCTGATCCAGGTGCCCAGCTACTTCTCGTGGATCGCCCTACAGTACACCGCCCTCGCGAAGATCCTCGAGCTCTACTTCGGCGTCCCGCTGATGACCGGCATCCTGGTAGTGGCGGCCGTGACGCTCGTGTACACCATGATCGGCGGCATGTGGAGCGTGACGCTCACCGACACGGTGCAGATCGTGGTTGGGATGCTCGGCCTGGTGGTGCTGGTGGTGGCGACGCTCTCCGAGCCGGCACTCGGCGACGGCGATCCCTTCCGGGGCCTCGGCGTGGTCTTCCGCCGCGTGGCCGAGACGCACCCCGACCATCTCCACCTCGTGCCGGCCGAGCTGTCGCTGGCCGCCATCCTGCCCTGGCTCGCCGCCTGGGTGACAGGCCTGTTCGGCAACATTCCGGGCCAGGACCTGCAGCAACGGGTGTTCGCCTCCAAGAGCCCCGACACCGCGATGCACGCCTGCATCCTGGCCGGGGTCCTCTACCTGCTCTTCGGCCTGATGCCGGTGATCCTCGGGCTCTCCTCCCTCGTCACCCATCCCCATGGGGCGATCGACCCGGTCGGCTTTCTGGCAGGCGAATACCTCTCCAGCGGCATGCTCGTGGTGTTCGTGGTCGCGGTGATGTCGATGGTCGTCTCGACCGCCACCAGCGCCGTGCTGGCACCGGCGACGATCCTCGGCCACAACCTGCTCGCCCGTGTGCCCGGGCTGGGCGCGGGAGGCCTGCTCCGGGACCGGATCTGCGTGGTGCTCATCTCCGTCGGCGGCATCGCCATGACGCTGCCCGGCAAGTCGCTGATGGAACTGCTCGACGTGGCCCTTTCGATCCAGCTCGTGGCCCTGTTCGTGCCGGTGGCGATGGGCGTCTACGGCCGACCACGGGGCTGGCTGCCGGGCGTGCTCTCGATGCTGGCGGGCTTCGGGGCCTGGCTCGTGACCTTCGCGATCGAGCACCTCGACGGCCGCCTACCGTGGCCGCTGATGGAAGCGGTCACGATCATCCCGTCGGACTTCTGGGGGCTGGGCTTCTCGATCGCCGGCTACGCCGTCGGCCAGGCCCTCTCGCCACCGCGGCCGCAGCTGGTCGCCTGACCCGCCGGCCCGACGTCAGGCGAGCACCGCCCGCACGACCCTGCCCGCGACGTCGGTGAGCCGGAAGTCGCGGCCCTGGAACCGCCAGGTGAGCCGCGTGTGATCGAAGCCGAGGAGGTACAGGATCGTGGCCTGCAGGTCGTGGACGTGCACCGGGTCACTCGCCACCCTGAAGCCCAGCTCGTCGGTCGCCCCGTGGACGTGGCCGCCCCGCACGCCGCCGCCGGCCATCCAGACAGTGAAGCAGTCGGGATAGTGGTCGCGACCCAGCACGTTGCCCTGTGCCGTCCGCCCCTCGCGGAACGGCGTCCGGCCGAACTCCCCCGTGCAGAGCACGAGCGTCTCCTCCAGCAGCCCGCGGGTCCGCAGGTCCTCGATCAACGCGGCCGCAGGCCTGTCGAAGGTGGCGGCTTTGCTCGTCAGCCCGTCGCGGATGTCCTCGTTGGGATTGGTGCCGTGGAAGTCCCAGCCCCAGTCGAAGAGCTGCACGAACCGCACCCCTTGTTCGACGAGCCGCCGGGCCAGGAGCACGTTGTTGGCCAGGCTCGCCCCGCCGGGCTGCGCACCGTAGGCCTCGAGGACGTGCTTCGGCTCCCGCGAGATGTCCATCACCTCCGGCACGCTCGCCTGCATCCGGTAGGCGAGCTCGAACTGCGCAATCCGCGTCATCGTCTCCGGGTTGCCGAGTTCGCGGGCCTGCAAGTCGTTCAAGTCGTGGAGCGCGTCGAGCGTCCGCCGCCGCATCGCCCGGTCCATGCCGGGCGGGTCGGAGACGTAGAGCACCGGATCGCCCTTCGAGCGGCACTGCACCCCCTGGTAGACGCTCGGAAGGAACCCGGAGCCGAAACTGCTCGTGCCGCCATTGGGCTGGACGCCCGACGAGATCAGCACGACGAAGCCGGGCAGATCGGCGTTCTCTGTGCCGAGGCCGTAGGTCACCCAGGAGCCGAGGCTCGGCCGGCCGG
>Ga0194129_10008089_pt1 | contig 12302 bp, 9 predicted proteins | sample TA2KigCa35mmetaG_FD_150862 | JGI IMG/M metagenome (GOLD analysis project Ga0194129, IMG submission 150862) | Freshwater microbial communities from Lake Tanganyika, Tanzania - TA2015038 Kigoma Deep Cast 35m | ecosystem: Environmental > Aquatic > Freshwater > Lake | place: Tanzania: Lake... | reverse complement strand
CGCCGCCCCGGCGCCGTCCCGCCCCCGTCCCGTCCCCGAACCCGTGCCGCCCGGAGGTCCCCGTGAAGCTCGCCCTCGGCCTCGACCTCTACCGCGGCGCCACCATGGCCGTCCCGGTGGAGCAGGTGCGCGCCGCCGAGGCCCTCGGGTACCACTCGGTCTGGACCGCCGAGGCCTACGGATCCGACGCCTTCTCGCCTCTCGCCTACCTCGCCGCGTCCACCACCCGCATCAAGCTCGGGACGAACATCGCCCAGATCGCGGCCCGCACCCCGGCGGCCACCGCGATGCAGGCCATGACCATCGACGCGCTCGCCGGGGGTGGACGGGTGATCGTGGGCCTCGGGGTGTCGGGCCCCCAGATCGTCGAGGGCTGGTACGGCCAGCCGTGGGGGAACCCCAACCGCCGCTTGCGCGAGTACGTGGCGATCATGCGCAAGGTGTTCGCCCGCGAGCCGCTGACCAACGACGGGGTCGAGTTCCCCCTGCCCTACACCGGACCCGGCGCGCTCGGGCAGGGCAAGCCGCTGCGCTCGATCCTGCACCCGGCGGGCGAGATCCCGATCTGGCTCGCGGCCGGGGGCCCGCAGAACACCGCGCTGGCGGCCGAGGTCGCCGACGGTCTGCTCCCGATGGGCTGGGGCGACGACGGCCCCGAGGTCTCCGGCCCGCACCTCGACGCCGGCTTCGCCCGCCGTGGGGGCACGCCGGCCGACTTCGAGATCTTCGGTGGCGTGTCGGTGGTGTGCACCGACGACGTGCAGGCCACGCTCGACGCCATGCGTCCGCTCACCGCGATGTACGTCGGGGGCATGGGCTCGCCCACCCACAACTACCACCGCGCCGCGATGGCCCGCCGCGGCTTCCCCGAGGCCGCCGCCCGCATCCAGGAGCTCTGGCTCGCGGGCGAGAAGGACGCCGCAGTGGCCGCGGTGCCCGACGAGTACCTCGAGCAGGGCGCGCTGATCGGTTCGCCCGACCGCATCCGGCGCGAGTGGGCGGCCCGTGAGTTCCGGGGTCTGACCGGCCTGATCGTCCGGGGCGAGGGGACCGAGGGGCTCGCGCTCCTCGCCGACCTCGCGGGCACCCGCGACGCGGTCGACACCGCGGGCACCGCCGCACCGGCACCCGCCACCGGGGAGGCCTGACGTGGCGACCGACGACTCCACGACCACGTTCGCCACGATCCGGGTGGACCGGCCCGCGCCCTTCGTGGCCCGCATCACCCTCGACCGGCCCGACAAGCGCAACGCGATCAACACGCCGATGCGGGCCGAGATCCTGCGCGTGCTCGAGGCTCACGACCACGACGACGACGTCCGGGTCACTGTCGTGCGCGGGGGTGGCGACTGCTTCTCGGCCGGCTACGACCTCGGCGGCGGCCTGATGGACGACCCGCCGTTCCATTCCGCCCCCGGCGATGGCGCGTGGACCCGTCAGGCCACCGACACCTGGTTCCGGTTCTGGGACCTGGCCAAGCCGGTGATCGCGCAGGTGCACGGGTACGCGATCGCCGGGGCTACCGAGCTGGCCCAGGCCTGCGACCTCGTGTACGTGGCCGACGACGCCCGGATCGGGTACCCGGTGGTGCGGGTGGCGTCGCCGCCCGACTGGCAGTACCACATGCCCCTGCTCGGGGTGCGCCGGGCGCTCGAGATCATGCTGACCGGCGACGACCTCACCGGGGCCGAGGCCGCGGCGATCGGGTGGGCCAACCGGGCGTTCCCCGCCGCGACGCTCGAGGCCGAGGTGCTCGACGTCGCCGAGCGGGTGGCCTCGGTGGCCTCCGATCTCGCCCAGCTGCACAAGCGGATGGTGCACCGCCAGGCCGAGGTGATGGGGGTGCGGGCCGCGATGCGGGCCGGCGCCGAGTTCCAGGCCCTGGCCGGGCACCAGGCGTCGGTCGCGGCGTTCCGGGACGATCCGTTGGGCACGATGAAGCGGCTCAACGCGGCCGACGCCGAGCGCCGGGCCCGCCGTGACGTCGACGCCGCCGGGTCGAGCGGGTCCGCCGGGTCCGCCGGGTCCGCCGGGTCGGGTCGGTCGCTCGACCCCGCCCCACCGCCCGGGTCCGCCGGGTCCGTGACACCGACCGAGTCCACCGAAGGAGCCTCGTGATGTCTGCCCGCCGCCGTGCGACCCGGGCTGGGTCGCTGCTCGCCCTGGTCGCTGCGCTCGCAGTGGGTGCGGGTGCACCGCTCGCCGCGGCCCAGACGAGCAGCCCGACCCCTGCGACCACCGCACCCGCGTCCATCGCGTCCACCGTGCCTGCGGGACCCTCGTCGGCCCGGACGACCGCCACCACGGGTGGTGCGCCCACCCCGACCACGACCGTCGCCCCGCCCCCCGGCCTGCGCGTCGCATCGTTCGGGTCCACCCTGCCCATCAACGCCCCGGGGCAGCGGCTGTCGATGGTGCGGGTGACCGCCGAGCCGGGCACGAAGGTGCCGACCCACGTGCACCCCGGCGTCGTGATGATGCGGGTGGAGGCGGGCACCGCGGTGTACACGCTCGAGCGCGGCGACATGGTCGTGATCGACCGCAAGGGCCGCAGCCGCACGGAGTCGGCGCCGACCGAGTTCACGATCCGCAAGGGCGAGACCCTGGTGGAGCTGCCGCTCACGGTGCACCGGGCCGAGAACCGCGGGAAGCGCCGGTTCGTCGGGACCCAGGCCCTCCTGACCGACGACGCGCTGGCACCGTCGTTGCCGCCCGACGGGGTGCTGGCGCCCCCGATCACCCTCACCACCGAGATCGTGTCGGTGGACAGCATCCTGAGCAACGCGCTGCCCAACCTGCGTTACGGCTGGAACCACCTCGTGGGCACGGCCACCCTCGCCGGGCAGCCGGTGCTCTGCGACATGCTCGGCAACGTCTCGTACGAGAGCGGCCGGGGTCCGTTCTTCGGGTTCGTGACGTTCAGCTGGCCCGACGGCTCGGCCATCGTGACCGAGATGTACGGCCGGGCCATCCCCCAGAGCGACGGGGGCAGCATCGTCGAGGCGCTCCTCACGATCACCGGCGGCACCGGTCGCTACGCCGCCGCGGGTGGCTACGGCACGTTCGTCGGTCGCCGCGACGCCGCTGTCGGCGCGCCGGTGCGCTCGGAGTTCACGCTGGTCCCCACACCCGGTCCCGCCTCGGGCGCGACCCCGGCCCCGACGTCGGCCTCCGCACCGGCTCCCACGCCGACCGCCGCACCGGCCCGCTGAGCCCCGCCGACCGAGGAGCCGACCCCGACCGTGCCCACCGCCCGCCTCGGCGATCTCGACGTCTACTACGAGCGGCGGGGCGAGGGCCCGCGTCTGCTCTTCTGCAACGGGAGCGGCGCGACGCTGGCGACCACCGCACTGCTGCTCGACCCGTACGTCGCGCGCTTCGACGTGCTCGCCCACGACCAGCGGGGCCTGGGCCGGACCGACGTGCCCCCGGGTCCCTACGAGATGGCCGACTACGCCGCCGACGCCGTCGCGCTGCTCGACCACGTGGGCTGGGACCGGTGCCGCGTGGTCGGGGTCAGCTTCGGCGGGATGGTGGCGCAGGAGCTCGCGGTGACGCACTCCGAGCGGGTGGAGCGCCTCGCCCTGGTGTGCACCTCGCCCGGGGGTGCGTTCGCCTCCTACCCGTTGCACACCCTCGCCGACGCGGACCCCGACGGGGCGATGGCCCTGCGCACCACCCTGCTCGACACCCGCTTCACCCCCGAGTACCTCGTCGCGCACGACGCCGACCGCATGCTCGCCGAGTTCGTGACCGGTCGCCGGGCCGAGCCGGTCCCGGAGGTCGCGCAACGCGGCATGGCGTTGCAGCTCGACGCCCGCAGTCGCCACGACGTGGTCGACCGCCTCGGCGCGATCACCTGCCCGACCTTCGTCGCCGCGGGTCGCTACGACGGCATCGCCCCACCGGCCAACAGCGAGGCCATCGCGTCCCGCGTCCGCGACGCCACCCTGCGCGTCTACGACGGTGGGCACATGTTCTTCGTGCAGGACCCCACGGCCCAACCCGAGATCCTCGACTTCCTGGCCGGCTGACCGACGCAAGGGCACCTCGGCACCCCGACGCCCCGACTCTCCGCCTCCCCCATGACGGGACTCAGGGTCCGGGTCCGGCCCGGTCGCGTTCGGCGGCGAGGGCCGCCAGGGCCGGGAGGTCGTCACGGTCGACCAGGGTGAGCCCGGCGGGGTTGTTGGGGTTGCCGAGCAGGAGCCACCGGCCCTGGGGGGCGAGCTGTGCGTGGTGGGTGCTGCAGACGGCGGCGAGGTTCCAGCGGTGGTCGGTGCCACCCCACGAGACCGGCCAGAGGTGGTGGGTCTCGAGGCCGTGGCGTCGGTCGCACCCGGGCCAGCGGCAGTGACCGTCACGCTGACGGACCACCCGCCGGGCCTTCTCGCCGAGGACCGACCGGGTGCGCCCGACCCCTTCCCGGCGGTCGGCACCGGCATCGGCACTGCGGCCGGCGTTGGCACCGGCACCGGCGTCGGTACCGGCGTCGGCGAGCACCCCGTCGGAGTCGGGCAGCACCGGCTCGACCCGGGCGTCGGCCCGGAGACGCTCGACCATCTCGGCAGGCAAGGGGATGCCGGCAAGGGTGGCGGGTCCGGTGGCGGGGACTTGCACCACGAAGTGGGCGCGGGCACCGCTGGTGGGAGCATCGGGGTCGCGCTCGGCGTAGGCGCGGCACAGCTCGAGCAGGGCGTCGGCGCCGCGGCGTTCGTGGGTCTCCCAGGCCTGGCCGCGGGCGGGCCGCATGCGCTCGACGAGGCCGCCGACGACGGTCTCGAACGTGGCGCCGTCGATGTCGGGGAGGGAGAAGCGGCCGTCGAGCATGCCGGTGTTGCGGTTCCACCACCAGCGCAGCGTGCGGGCGTCGCGCCGGGCTGCCGCCTCGGCGAGCGTGGGCCGACGGAGGGTGCGGGCGTGGTGGGCGAGGTCGTCGGGGGTCCAGGCGGGGGCCTGGCGGGCCCAGTGGTGCTCGTCGGTGGGGTCGGCGACCTTGACCAGCTCGGTGAGCTGGGCGTCGGACAGGTGGCCGGCGGCGGCCGCGGCCGCGATCGTGGGGAGGTCCTCGAGCGCGCGGGCGGTGGCGACGGTCGCGCGCGCGGCCCGGATCGAGATACCGTCGGTGGCGGCGAGGGTGTCGTCGATGGCGCCGCGCTCGTCGAGGACGCGGGTGAGGGCGAGCTCGCGGATCCGCAGGGCCCGCTGGTGGCGCACGACCCGGTCGCGTTCGGTGTGGATCCAGTCGGTGGTGTGACAGCGGAACTCGTCGACGAGCGCCGGGTAGTCGGCCGCAGCCGGGTCCGCGCCGTCGCCGGCGTGCTCGCCCGAAGGCGGGCCGGCGGGTGCACCGGGATGCTGGTCGCGGGGGTGGATACCCATGTGTGGATCGTCGCACCCGGGTGTGACGGTCATCCGGGGGCGGCCGGTCCCGGCCCGGGTGGCTGCCCGGTCGGCCCGTCTCGGCCCGGGTGGCTGCCCGGTCGGCCCGTCTCGGCCCGGGTGGCTGCCCGGTCCGCCGGTCGGCAAGGATCGGGGGGCTCGCCCCGATCGCCCGTCCCCCGCGTCCCGGTCCCCGGAGGTCCCCATGGCCACGCTCCTCGACGGCCCCGACGGTGTCCGCGCCGCGGTCGGCACGCATCTCGGCTACAGCGACTGGCTCACCATCGAGCAGGACCGCGTCGACATGTTCGCCGACGCGACGGGTGACCACCAGTGGATCCACGTCGATCCTGAGCGTGCCGCGGCCGGGCCGTTCGGCGCCCCGATCGCCCACGGCTACCTCACCATGTCGCTGTCGAACCACTTCCTGCCCCAGATCGTGGAGGTCGAGGGGTTCAGCGCCGGCATCAACTACGGCGTCGACAAGGTGCGGTTCCCCACGCCGGTGAAGGTGGGGGAGCGCATCCGGGCCGGCGCCGAGATCACCGAGGTGACCGACGTGCCCGGCGGTGTCCAGACCCGCATGGTGGTGACCATCGAGATCGACGGTGGTGCGAAGCCGGCGTGCGTGATCGAGGCGCTGTCGCGCTGGCTCGTCTGAGCTCGCTCCCCACGGCGCGAGCGGACCCACCGGCGTGGCCCATCCGGCGCAACTCGCGTTCTTCGCCGACGTGGTGGCCCGGTTCCCGGACCGGTTCGCCGGACACGTCCTCGACGTCGGGTCTCACGACGTCAACGGCGGACCGCACACGCTGATCGACCCGGCCCGGTACGTCGGGGTCGACCTCGCGCCGGGTCGCAACGTCGACGTGGTGGCCGACGGCGCGATGTTGGCGTTCCCGTCGGGGTGTGTCGACGTCGTGATGTCGAGCGAGTGCTTCGAGCACGCGCCCGCCTGGGAGACGATCGTCGCCGAGATGATCCGCACCCTCCGACCCGGTGGGCTGATCGTGTCCTCGGCGGCCGCCACCGGGCGACGCGAACACGGGACGACGCGCTCCGACGGTGGCGTGGGATCGCCGGCGACCGTGGCGCGGGGTCAGGAGTGGTACCGCAACCGCACCGGTCGCCGGGTCAGACGGGTGCTCCGACGGTGTGGCGTGCGGGTCCGGACGGTGCACGTCGATCGGCGGGTGGCGGACGTCTATGTCGTCGGGGTGCAGGCACCGACCACCCGGGCCGACCGGTCGGCGTGTCGGGCGGTGGGCCAAGCGTCGCGCCGGCGGCCCGGTCCGAACCGCTCCCCGCGACCGTGGCGCCAGCGGATCATGCTGCGGGTCGGCGGTGACGTCGGACTGGCTCGGCTCGTGACGGTGCGGGCCCGGGTGTGCCGCTGAGCGGCGGGGAGCGCCGGGGCCCCGTCAGGGCTCGACGGGGCCCGGGGTCGCCGGCCAGGTGCCGTCCCGAAGCGCCTTCGGGACACCGGTGGCGACGAGCGCCCACGCGACCAGCACCGGCTGGAAGAACAGTCGGACGAAGCGCTCGGTGTCGGTGTCGAGTCCGAAGGCGTCCACGCCTTCGCGCCACTGGGCGATGTTGCCGGGGAAGATCACGACGAAGAAGACGGCGACGACGGTGCCGACCAGCACGCGGTGGCGGGGAAGGGCGACGAGAGCCAGGCCGAGGACGATCTCGACGATGCCGGAGACGACCACGACGAGGTCCTCGCCCAACGGGAACCAGCTCGGCACCTGGGCCTGGAACTCGGTGCGCAGGGTGGTGAGGTGGCCGAGGCCGGCGCCGACGAGCGCCACTCCGAGCAGCCAGCGCAGCGGGGTTCGGTACCAGGGGCCGGGGGTCGGTGGCGTGCCGGTCACGGAATGGAGGGTAGGCGGGGGCCCCTCGGGCGCTCGGGCCCTCCGGCGCCCGGCGGGAGCAACCCGGCAGGGAGCGTTGCGCCGGCGGCTGGTAGGGTGGGGGCACGCCGCGGGGTGGAGCAGTCTGGTAGCTCGTCGGGCTCATAACCCGAAGGTCGTGGGTTCAAATCCCACCCCCGCCACCATCGCATTCCGATAATCGAGACGGAAAACCCCGGAACCCCGGGGTTTTCTCGCGTCCGGGGCCCTGGCGCGGCTCCCCCACGAGGCCTTGCCCCGCCTCATTCTCGGAAGACTTCCGATAATCACCACCAGGGCCCCATGGGCCGTGCCCGGGCCCGGCCCGGGCGGCGCCGGGCCCCCACAGCGCAGTCCCGGCGGCCGGGCCTGGCGCGTCCCGGGTGCGGGCGACGACGGCGTCGAGGCCGTACCTGCGGACCAGGAGGAAGCCGTGATCGCGACAGGCACGGTCGAAGTCGGCGCGCGCGGTGGCGCCGGGTTCCGAGACGTCGACGACCGGGACGAGCGCCACACCGCAGTCTGCCCGCCGGGGCTACGGGTAGTTGAACAGGACCTGTAGGTTGCTGGAAACGGCCACGACTGCATGCGCCATGACCAGGCGTCCTAGAACCTAAAAAAGCACCTGTAGTTTGGCGTCCTGTCCGAGTACGGTTCCGCCGTCCGTGAGGGAGACCGCCGGCTTCGACGGCTCGTAGGGCACGCCGGTGGTGTAGTCGACCCCCGTGACGGTGATGACCTTATTCTCCACGAGGTTTGCGACGTCCGGACCGCCCTGTTCGCTGGCCTCGGCCACGAGCGCCGCCTCCTCGGCGGCCGCCGCGCCCATGGTGACCACGGCCACGGCCACGACGACCGCGATCACCACGGCCAACTCCACGAATCCCACGACCTTCGGGTGATCTTCAATCCACTTGCCGACGGCCACGAGGGCCTTGTCTTCCAGCATGAACGTGCACGTCGTGGGGCCGGACCCGGGGCCGGCGAGCGCGCCAGTGAGGGTTCCGACCCACGCCCCGTTCTTGGTCGTGAGATCGACCTGGTAGTACTGGCCCGAGAAGAACTTCGGCATCGTGCTGCCGGCGCTGCACGGCGACGGCCAGTTGTTCAAGTTCGGCAAGGACCAGACGACGATGTAGTCGGTGCACGTCTCGAAGCACCTCTGCTTGTTGACCCGCATGTGGAACACCGCCACCAGTTGCGACGACTGGGCCGAGCAGATCCACCGGAACTTCGGCTGGGCGATCCGGTCCACCAGCCTGGCCGTCACCCGGATGCGGGCGGCCGGCCGGGGCGGGAGCATCATCAGCTTCACCACGATCGAGGCCCACCGGGGTGCGCCGATGTACGCCGTGTACGCCGGAGCGAAGGCGGGCCTCACCAACTTCAGCCGGTCGCTCGCGGTGGAGCTCGCCCCCGAGGGCATCCGGGTCAACACGATCGCGTCCGACACCACCCCGAGCGCCCGGCTCACCGCGCTGATCGACGACCTGGAGCGTCGCGCCCCGGGGACGATGTCGGCGGAGCTGCGGGCCCGCTCCCACGCGGTCTACGTGCCCGCGGGTGCGCCGCCGACGGTCGACGACCTCGCCGACGTCGTGCTGTTCCTCGCCTCGGACCTCTCCCGGTCGGTGACCGGCACCACGCTCCACGCCGACGGCGGCACCTGGGCCTCGTCGGGCTTCCTGCGCTGGCCGGGTGGGCACGGGTGGGCGCCGTCGCCCCCGGGGTCGCTGCTCCCCGACGCCTGACGCCCGGGCCCCGCCTCGACCGGCCCGGTGGCGGTGGTGGGGGGGCTTAGTGCCTGGGGCACCACGACGGAGTCACCCGGATCCGGCCCCCCTGCACCCCTCCAGCCTGGTCGGCGAATGTGAGGGTTGTGTGAAGGGCGGTGCCGGGCGGGGTCAGGTGAGGAGGTCGGCGGGGACGTCGCCGACCACGTGGTCGGGCAGCACGAACGCTCCGTCGGCGAGGTCGGCCCCCTGCTCGACGATCTCGGGGTACCGGATGCCCGGCAGGGCGAGGACCTCGAAGATCTCCTCGACCTGACCGCGGAACTGGGCCCAGGCGACGATCGCCCCGGTACGCACGTCGAGCACCCACACGCCGCAGTTGCGGTCGACCCCCTCCCCGGTGAGGGGGAGGTCGTCGAAGACGTGCTCGCGCACCTGCGACAGCCCGATGAACGCGTACGGCCCGACCAGGGCGAGGCCGCGGGCGAATCCGGGCACTGCGCCGACCCGGTGTCGCTCACCGGTGTCGAGGTCGACCGTCACGAGCTCACCCCGGCCCGACTCGAGCAGCCAGAGTCGACCGGCGTGCCACCGGGGAGAGTGGGGCATGCACATGCCGGCGCTCACGACCTCGCCGCTCGGCACGTGCATCAGCACCCCACCGTCGAGCTTGCGGTCGCGCCAGCCGTCCTTCTCGTCGAACATCCCGAGCATGGTGACGAAGCGGGGCTCGTCGTCGACCACGCACAGCCCGTTGAGGTGGCAGCGGTCTTCGGGGGCGAGGGCGGTGATGAACGGTGGCCGCCACCGGGGCACGAAGCTGTGCTCGCCGTCGAGGGTGGCGAGACACGAGAACCGGGTGTTCACGATCCAGGGCTCCCCGCCGGCGTAGGCGAGGTCGTGGATCCGGATGTCGCCGGTGGTGTAGGCGGTGCGGGGGATGAAGCAGGCGTCGTGGGGCCCGGGGTCGGCGAGCCGGTGCACCGACTGGGGCTGGTTGTGGAACACCACGACCTCGGCGCGGGTGCCGAGGGCGAGGTACTGCCCGTGGCGGGCCATCCCCATCGGGCTCGGGAACTGCCGGAAGTGGGTGTTGAGGACGCCGTCGGCCTCACGGAACGCGATCAGGTGGCCGGTCTGGTAGGTCGAGACCAGCAGCGAGGTCTCGAGCTCGGCGAGCAGCGCCGGGAAGCTGGTGGTGTGGGAGCTGCCGAACACCTCCTCGGGCGGGGCGTCGGGGGCGGTGGCCGTGGTGATCCGGCTGCGTCCGTCGGTCCCCCGGTCGGCCGTGGCCGAGGCCCGCACCGGCTCGGTGCGGGGTGGGGCGGCGAAGACGTCGTGGGCCCGGGCGGCCGCCTGGACGACGCGGTCCCAGACTGGCTCCATCTCGTCGGCGTTGCGCATCCACTTGTCGGGGTGGGGGGAGTCGAGCGTGGTCCGGGAGTGGGGGAGCTCCCCCTCGAGGCGGGTGTCCCAGCCGACCTTGGCGAACGCGGCCAGTCGCTCCATCTCGGAGTGAGGGTCGCCGAGGAGCTGGTCGTAGCTGATGACGCACCAGCGGTCGGGCGGGAGGTCCTCGAGGTCGTCGAGCAGCAGGTTGGTCGCGGTGGCCCACTGCGTGGTGACCACCTCGGCGAGTGGCTTCCCGATGAGGTCACGCCATCCGGGGACGAGCAGGAGCGACCACGGGAGTCCGGTCCAGCCCGGGAGGTCCGGGTAGGTGACGAACCCGCCCGAGCGCCACGCGTCGAGCATGCTGCTGACCGTCTCGCGCGGGTCGCGGTACAGGTAGATGAACTGCGCGTCGGGGAAGACCCGCAGCAGGAACGGGATCCGCAGCCCGTTCTTCGGGGTCTTCTCGAGCATCCGCACCGGTCCGAGCGCCGGGCGCCCGTTGCGGTTCCGCAACCGGGCGATGAACGCGGACCGGAGCGCCGAACCGGTCTCGGCCCGGGCGTCGGCGGCGGTAAGGCGGTTGGACTCCCAGTCGTGGTCCTCGGGCGCCAGTCCCGGGATCCCCTCGATCAGCGTGTGGCTCTCGCTCCCGATCGTGAAGAGGTCGGGGGACCGGGCCAGCGTCTCGAACAGCAGGGTGCTCCCCGAGCGCGGCGAGGCCACGATGAAGATCGGCCGCTCGATCCGGGCGCTGGTGCGCGATGCCGGGGCCGCCGTCGGCGCGGCGACGGCGGCAGCGGGTGCTGGGGGTGCCGGCGTGGGGGCGGCCGGGGCGGGCGAGGCCGGTCCGGGGGCGATCAGGGCATGGTTGTGCATCGCCTCGGCGAACGTGATGCCGTTGGGGAGCTTGACCGAGCCCCCGGTGCGGGCGATCAGACCCTGGGCCTCGCGGCGGAGCCGGGCGAACACCGGATGCCCGGCCGGGTCGTCACCGAAGCGGGCCCAGGCATTGCGCCAGGCCCGGAGGATCGGCGTGACCACCTGGAGGAGCGCCTCGGCGGCGGCGGTGTCACGCAGTGCGACCTCACCGAGCAGGGTGCGGGCGGCGACCTCGAGCTCCCACGGGGAGGCGACCACCGGCTTGTTGACCAACTCGGTCACCACCGGGGCCTCGGCCCCGCCGAGGGTGACGGTGCGGGCCTCCCGGTCGGGCTGGTCGATGAGATCCCACAGGGCCTGGCCGCCCACGGTGTCGATCACGAGGTGGGTGCGGGCGTGACTGGCGGGGTTCACCACCTTGTGCACCCGCCAGGTGTCGAAGACCCAGACCTCACCCGGGGCCATGTGCACGACCGCCCCGTCGCAGTGGAACTCCACGCTCGGATCGCTGACCACCGGGACGTGCACGCGTAGGTGATCGCGCCAGTAGTAGGCCACGTCGACGTGGGAGAACAGGTCGCCCTCCTCCCGGATGCGCATGAGCCGGGACCGGCCGATCACGCTGTCGAGCGCGCCCATGACCCGGCGGGCGTACGGGAGGGCCGCGAGGTGCGGGGTCGCCAGCATCGGGCCGTCGACCGCGTCGTCGTCGGGGTCGCCGTGCGCGGCGACGAGCGGCACGGCGGTGTTGCCCGGCGCATTCTCGGCGTGGGCCTTCCACGCCGTCGGTGCGACCGCGTCGACCTCGGCCGCGAGGGCCTCGGCGTCGATGGCGAACGGCAGCCGGATGAAGGGGTGGGGGAGTCGCATGGGTCCTCGCTGACCGGCCTCGAGGTCGGGCCCGGCCGGCGGGAACCTACCAGCGGACGCGCCGGGGCCCCCGGTTCTGGTCCCGCCGGTCGGTGCCGGGGTCGGGGGTCGGGGGCCTCGGGTGGAGGGTGGTGCAGTCCGGGTCAGC
>Ga0194129_10008085_pt1 | contig 12305 bp, 10 predicted proteins | sample TA2KigCa35mmetaG_FD_150862 | JGI IMG/M metagenome (GOLD analysis project Ga0194129, IMG submission 150862) | Freshwater microbial communities from Lake Tanganyika, Tanzania - TA2015038 Kigoma Deep Cast 35m | ecosystem: Environmental > Aquatic > Freshwater > Lake | place: Tanzania: Lake... | reverse complement strand
GGCACCAGCACCAGGAGCACCAGGAGCACCAGGAGCACCAGCAGTTCCAGCCTGTTCATACTGTCCGTTGGCGTTGTGCTGTCCATATATCGTCTTATTTATACTATGTTTATCATTAATTTTTGTTCCATCTCTCGTCGTATTACATAAAAACGCAACAATATTCAATAACTCGGTTATGGATGTTCTACTCGTAATAATACTACCTGCTGCGAGGGGAGGTTTTTCAACATCCAACGCAAAATCGGGTCCATATTGTCTTCCAGTTGCTTCTAATATAATGTTATTATCCAGTGCCGCAGCCATCCTTTATCTCGTCAACGATATACATACTCCACACAAAATAATATAGACATACCCGTCTATCTTATATAAATGTCGTCTCAATTCTCCGACTACGACGAAGCAACCCAACGCCACATCATCGAGTTGGGTTGCTTTCTACACGAAAAATCTCTCGCACATTACCGCACGCATCTCGCCGGCGCTGCCGCCACCGCCCCCTGGTCTAAAGAATACGAATACAATCAACTCAAGCAACAAACCGCCAATCTCTCAACACGCATCTTTGAAGTCCGCGAAGAAGAGTATAAGAAGGGAGAAGCCAAAGTCGCGGAATACAAGCAACAACTCGCCGCGGAGCGACAGCGTCTCGACAAAATCCTCGCAACCATCCAATCCGACACCGACCGGCAAATTGCAGCCAAGACCGATCACCTGAACAAGAAAATCGCCGACCTCGAAGCGAAAAACAAATGGTATTACAGCTTATACGAGGATAAATCCAAAGGCAAGAATTATGAAGAAGAACTTTATCCTAAACTCCTCGATTTCAACGACGCGAATCTAAACTCCGTTTGGCAAATCACCCACGTAGGTTCCGTGTTAAGCGAGAAGACCGACTTTCATTTTCGCAACAAGGACACCGGTGTCGTCATCTTGCTCGATACCAAAAATAACCTCCCAACCAATCCGGTCGTCAGCACCGCCGAGTTTGAGCGCGATGTCCTGCGCAAAGAAACCGCAGCCATCGGCGGAATTATGCTCGCAAACGGCAATATCGCGTGTAAAAAACGGTTTGAAGTCAATAAACTACAACAGAAAATCCTCGTCTACGTCTCCGCCTTTGACCGGAACAACATCCCGTTCTTATTCTCGCTCCTAGATATGATAATTGAGATGACACGCGGGTCCACCTCCACCGCCGCCGCCCACGGAGCATTTCGCGCGCTCCTCATCTCGGATTATAAGCGCGAACAATCCAATCTTGACGCTGCCGAGAGAATGCGAAAGACAGCGCAGAAAGAGATGGATGCCATCCTTGCCGAATTTGACACTCACTTCGCTGGTGAAGATATCGAGATGGCCGCGAAATCCGACGAAGTCAATGCGAGTTCGGTGCGTGTGAAAGAGAAAACAAGCACGGACATTATCGATTACACCGCATTGGAGAAAGACCGCACCGTCATCGGGCAACGAAGCAAATATTACTTGGAATATGGAACAACGATTCAATATTTCAAGAACAATTATGCGCGGAATCAGAAGGTGAAGGCGCTTCCATCGTCGCCGATTGTCATTTCGGTGGAAACAAAGACAAATAATAGGTAGACTACGCTAGGCTACGCTACGCGCCAAAAATCCGCAGGTTTATGCCAAAATGGTTTATAATAAACAACGCCATTTGTCAAGAGTGCGGCGCAATAACTAAATGACGACCGAGAGCATACCAATATATCAGCAAAAACCATTCCGTGAAATGTGTATAAAAGGTCACTATTCAAATAGAATTTTATGCGGTCATTGTCGCCGCTTGGATTGTATAACTTCATACATCTCTCCGAGTCTTCCGCACTTCTTGTCTGTGAATAAATATGAAACATCAATGGCTTTCCATCCGCGGGATGTGAATCCTGTATCGTTTTCATTACATCGATATAATATGAATCCGGTGTTTCTGTTCCATCCAATCGCGAATCATCGGAGTTCAACCTACGAATGTGAACTGCTACATTATGATAGTGTGTGTCAAAATACGTATTCTTGTCAGCATAAAAATACGTTTTAATCGTATTCATCGTCGGACTTTTCAATAATTGCGTTAGGTTATTTTCAACATATGTATACGTTGACGTGGTTTTGTAATTATTGACGGTGTGAAATGCTTTATTCGGATAGTATCGACGTAAATTCATATAACGAATCAATCTCTCGGTAAACCCTGAATCTCTCGTATAGTTGTGTTCAAAACTTTTTATATCCGGGAAAACATAATGATACTTGGTATTACTATACGTAAAGAGGATGTCAAAGATAATATTCTGGAACTGTGCGCCGAATCCGTCGGTTCGTGGTTCGGTTGTCACATAGACAGAATGAATCATATTCGTGATGAATACCGTCGGTGTTTTATATAATTCATATGGGATAATTATATCATCCGTTATTCGTCATCCGTTATTTGTTATTTGTTATACGTGAACTCACTTATAAACTCCTCTGTTAGTAAATCGTTTTCTAATCTAATGTGTGAACCTATCATAACATTCCTCGCATAAGGGTTCGTATTTGTAGGAAATTTCAGTGGAAAATCTTCGTGTCTTGGTTGTGTTTTCACGCAGTATACATAATTGAAGTTGTTGCGTAGTGTCTCATATAAAAACAAACGCCCAGGTCTACAACCAAACCCATCTCCTGCTTGATTATTCGCACCAATGTCTTCTTTTGTAACATTGATGGAACGGTCGTTTTGCCCGTTTGTGCATGTAGATAACACGATAAACTCATTACACGATTGTGATAAATGGTGGATTGCGTCGGCAGGTTTATTTAGATGATATAATGTCCCGTAACAAATAATAATATCAAATTTTTTATCATTTTTCAGCATCAACGGTTTATTCAAATCCCACGTGTTGAATTCAAGTCTTCGTTGTAACGCATTCATCAACGACATAATGTTTTCTTGACGATAGTCGTTTAATGTAACAATCGCGTTCTTGCTCAATAAATAACGTGTTATATCACCTTTCCCGCCACAACCTGTTTCTAATACGCTTTTATTCGTAAAATTCAATTTCAATGTATCTAGATGTTGAATTCTAGCACGGTTGATTTCTAATGCGCCCCTGTAATTGAATAATTCCATCGTGATATAGTATATATACTATTACTATTATATACTACGAAATGGCAACTTATTATTACAATCATCGTAATCCAAACTTTCCAGTTTCTGTAACGGATGAAACGTTGAAACTAACGCCTCATACATTTACAAAAAACCGACCTGTTTGGGAAGAAAAATCAATCGATTATTTCTATGATAATATTCCAACTGATAAACCAATTACGGTCGTTGATATAGGAGCGCAGACAGGTCTGTATACATTATACGCCAAGTATTTGCCGCAGAGCACGTTTTATTCCTTTGAACCATTTTTACAATCATATAATGTATTAAACGATAACATTGCTCTGAATAAAATCACAAATGTGAGGGCGTATAATATTGGAATATCCAATTCTAAAGGCGAAGCCATTTTACATACATCACGGTCGCATAATGGTCTACATACGATTGGTTCAAAACCAACACGTTTTCGCGATATTGCGCCGGTTACGATAAATGTAGACACATTGGATAACTTATTTTATGAAAAAGATATTTCGGTAGATTTTATGAAAATAGATACAGAAGGGTGGGAATATTATATTCTAGAAGGTGGTAGAAAAACAATACAAAAATATAAACCGATGATTCAATTGGAATGGAATAAAGAGAATATGGCGCAATGTAATGTGAACATTTATAGATTTCAGAAATATATTGAAAATGTGTTAGGATATACGAAGAAGAATATGATTGCGGAAGAGTTGTTTATTGTCTATTCTGGGTCGTCGGATGCTCCACGTGAATGAGTTCGCCAGAAAAGTGATATTCATTTCCTTTCATTTCCTTTCCTTTCCTTGTATGTTCGGTTGTAAAATTGGATAAAACTTAATATCAATCCAATGTTATACATATTCACTATCCACATTAAGTATACGTTTCGCGTTGTTTCAATCGGCAAGTATAACACATTTGACAACACCATTGTAGAAAATAGTTGCGTCAACTGTAATGTTGTTATGTATTTTTTGATAAACCGGACTTGGTTGATTTTCAATAGACAACAGAAGTAATATGAATACATTATCGTGTGAACAAATGAATTCGCGATACTTGGTATCCAAACTGTATCTACCTTGTATACATATGTCAAGTGCCAACAAATCACCGCGCCGATATGATGATATTTTTGAAGGAAGATTGGCGTTTTACCGTTTAGATATAATAAAAATGTATCAAAGAACTCATAATATTTGGAAAGGTAGAACCAATAGATGACTCTCTCGAACTGCGGGTTTTTAAAATAATAATTGGATTGGAAAACGAGTCCATCGGTGTATAAGATTTGCGCCAAAGAGAAAAACGTCCACGCACTGAACGCAATTAGTGCACCATTGTGAATAAGGGACAACACGTATAAAACGGATGGGTTTATCCGAAGTTGCTTTGGATATGCGACATACCCAGCAATCGCGACCAGAGGCGGGATATGACACAATACATCGCTCGTATTCATTCTATGTAATGAAATGGAATGGAATGTAATGAAATGAAATGGAATGTATTTATATCACATTATACGCCGACGTGAATGAGTTCCTCCGGTGAGAGATGTGAATCGTGGAGGAGCGAGAGTCCCGGGTTTTCACTAGAGAAGTAACTTGGCGAGAGAATGCTCCAGTCTGTGTCTTCGGGTAGAAGCGTGAGCTGTGTATAAATATAACCGATAAATGCGCTACACACGAACCGATTGGTTTTTTGAGGCTGTGGGTCTTTCTTACAATACGCTTCAATCCAGTCCTTAATTACGACGTCATAGGGTTTATCGTATACGACGTCGTGGATTCTCTTTAAGTTCTCTTTGGTGAATAACTGGAAGTGCTTCCAACAGTGTAACTTGCGGACATATAATTTCCCGCCGTAGGTGCGCACGTATTCGTCGAAAGGGACGAATTGGACGCCGAATTTCATCGTATTGTCTTCTGGGTCGGGGACATTGGATGTGCCTGACATCCAGACATACGTTCCTTTCATTGGCGGATTAGTGAAATCGGGGTCTTTTACGACCATCGCGATATGAGAGAAGTCGCTTTTTGTCACGAATTTGATGAGCCAACTGAAGAGTCCCCAATCTTTGTATTCAAGGTCATCGCATAAAATGAGGTCGCCTGTTTTGATGGACTCCATTGTTAAATATATTTATATATTAGTTATTTATGAAAATCCGAATAGTTTGAACAACTGAAAAAATAATGAGTAATTTTATTTTTACTTACTGGCGACACTTTTGGACCGCATAGTGTTCTTGTCAAGGTTCAATAGCAAGCTCTTATATGAGGGACGACCTCGTTTTTTCTTCACTGGTAACTCTGGGGGCGCATCACCGAGGCCTTCCGGATGCTGGGGAACAACGATGTTTATAGCATTACATTCGCTACCCTCTATGGCTATATTTTCATCGTTGTTACTATCAAATATGAAACTACTATCGGCATTACATTCACTAACCCTTATAATTAGATTTTCATCGTTTTTGCTATCAAATATGACACTACTATCGATATTGTATGGAGGGGGAGGGGGAGGGGGAGGGGGGATTGTGCAATCAGGAGATATCGCTGCAGGACACTCGTTGGTGACTACTGACGATGCTGCAGTTTCGTCAGACGGTGTCTTTACAGGACGAGGATTGAGTGAAACACTAGATTCATAAAGCGCTATTCTGGACTGAGCTTCCTTATCCCCTTGTGCTGCAGCGAGTCGGTAGAATCGCACAGCTGCCGCACGGTCTCGTATGACACCTATACCATACAAAAGCATTTCGCCCAATTCGAACTGAGCGTGAACGTTCCCCTGTTCTGCTGCGAGTCGGAACCATCGCGCAGCTTCTACATAATCCTGCTTAACGCCTTGTCCTTTCGATAACTTCTCGCCCAATTGGAACTGAGCGTGTACGTACCCCTGTTCTGCTGCAAGGCGATAGAGGCGCGCAGCCTCTACCTTGTCTTGTTCAACACCTCGACCTTCATCAAACATGCGTCCCAAACTGAACTGTGCGAATGCGTTCCCCTGTTCTGCAGCAAGGCGATAGAGTCGCACAGCCTCTGCCTTGTCTTGTTTAACACCTACCCCACAATCAAACATGACACCCAAGTTGCACTGAGCGCGCACATGACCCTGTGCTATAGCAAGGCGATAAAGTCTAACCGCCTCGACATGGTCATGTGCAACACCATGACCATAATCAAACATGTGTCCCAAACAAAACTGAGACTCTGCGTGACCCTGTTCCGCAGCAAGTCGGTACCATCGCGCCGCCTCTGCCTGGTCTTGTTCGAGAGATCCACCGGCATCAAACATGCGTCCCAAACTGTACTGAGCATCTGCGCGTCCTTTTTCCGCGGCAAGGCGATAGAGTCGTGCCGCCTCTGCCTTATCTTGTTCGACACCTAACCCCCAATGAAACATGCGTCCCAAACTGAACTGTGCGAATGCGTTCCCCTGTTCTGCAGCAAGGCGATAGAGTCGCATAGCCTCTGCGTTGTCTTGTTTAACACCTAACCCACAATCAAACATGAGACCCAAGTCGCACTGAGCGCGCGCATGCCCCTGTTCTGCCGCAAGCCGGTATAGTCGCGCAGCTTCTACATAGTCCTGCGCAACACCCCGACCGAAAAAACACGCGACACCTTTTCTGTAGATAGTCTCTACATCCTCCGACGTCACCGTTGACTTTACTTCATTACTAACAGGTTTCGGATTTGTTACTAACTCAATTAACACTCTTATATATTTTTTCTTATCTTCCGTAAAGTAGTTTATGAATTCTCTATTGTATAAAACACCTTTGTCTTTTATTTCAGTAATTTTTTTATACTCCACGTATAATTCGGAAGATTTTAATTTATTTTTATCGATTTCGTCAAACAATTTCGCGCATTCAAACTCCTTTTTATATAATAATAATTTTTGTTCTTCTTCTTGTTTCTTGCGTAATTCTTGTTGTTTGCGTATTTTTTCATTTTGTTTATTTTCAGTTTCTTTACTAAGAAGACACGTAACAACACAATCAATAAATGTGGTAATATTTGTATCATGTGAATCTCCAATAATATCCCAACTGAATTCTTTACAATCAAAGTAACAGGATAAGTGCGGATACCCACGCTTGAATTCTTCAAACATGTCGTATTTATCACTAACCAGTAACTTTTTACAATTTGAAATGAGTCGTATCCAATGTGGTATTATATTTCGTAATGCGTCTCGTTTGTAATCTTCAAAAACGGATATTCTGTATTTTTCCCAGTAAGACATATCTTGTCCAGACGATGTCTGTTCGGCAGGACAACGATACGTTCCCATATTGTTGTGATACTGTTCATTTATTCTATAGATTATATGTCTAGGTTCAACACAACCAGTGCATCCGGTTTCATAAATGAATTTTTTTAATTGCTCAACATCAAAGTCTTTTAGATATTTTGAAGCATATACTTTTTCTGTAAAGACCGTCGTCATGTCGTTTACGTCGTTACTGTTATTCAAGATATATGTTTATCTTGTTTATACACTTGTTAAGTAGACATCCAGCACACAATCTCTCAACATCTGGCGTTAGGATTTTGCCCCCAGCGGTCGCTGGGGGACAAGAATGGAACGCGGATTTGTGAGAAAGTCTTGTGCAGGGGATGCCGGGTTTCGCGTTTTTCACCTGATTCTCTCGGTGAACCAATGACCGTGACTATTCCATCCGACGCGTTCACCACCCATCTGTAATGACTGGACCGATTCGTAATCATCTTTTGATAAAATTTCCACTTTCAATCCTTCAACAAAGGGAAAGGATTCTCTCAAGATGAAGTTATCCGTCACCGCAAGGTTTTGTAAGTATTGAGATGAAATATTGTTGAACCAAGGATGTAGTATATGACAGGTTTGATTCATATCATCGTCTTCTTTTGATAATCTCTCATTTTCATCCAATAATGTCAATACGAATTCTTTATAACTCGCGGATTTATCCCAAATGGGTTTCAATATCTCGGCATTATTTGTTTGCTCAATTGCGGACTCAATAATGCTCCAAGGAGGTTTCGTGTTGACGAATTCAATATATTCTGTAATCTTGCGTAATATCCAAGGATATAAAATACTCGCATTCAAATGACGCTGATACCACGTTTTCCCGTATTGTAACAGTTCACGACTTGCGAGGTGAAACCTATAATTATGATGTCTGGTTTTACAATGGAATACACTATGGTCACGAAGTGTAAAGATATCAATTTTGAAATAAGTATACGCGAAACTGATAGCAACCCGTGAGAGCATAACTGCGTCTTTAATGTAATTCTCATTTTTACATCTCTCTTTATAATCCACGATAAAGACGGCTTCAACAAGTCTCACATTATCGCTCGCAGATATGTTGTATATGTTTATTTTGACACATTCATCTGGTAATGAAAGTGTGCTACCACACACTCGGATTTCTATTCCACCACTCGCATATGATTTCACTTTCACAATAAAGGTGTCGTTTGTTTCTAATTGCGTTACATTGTAATACATCGGTTCATCAAACATATTCTCTACAAGTGGCAATATCAGCGGTTCATATAATGAACCTGTAACAATAACGCGCTGGCCTTCCGGGATATAGCTTCTGTGTAAATAGATAGAGGTATCATTCGGTTGAGATGAAATCGTTTGTTCACTTGTTTGAGAAGAAGAATAAACTAATTCTGGGATTCCTGACATAATCTCTCGGAGTTACTTATACATCCAAGAGACTATAGTTTAAGCGTAAACCTCCGGCACCCAATCTCTCAAACATCTGGCGTTACAATTTGGCCGTTGGCAAGAATGGAACGCGGATTTGTGAGAAAGTCTGGTGCGCGAGATGCCGGGTTTGTATTTTTCTGTTGAAATCTCTCGGAATGTTTGGTTGGATTCTATGATTCCGAGAGATTGGATGGTTGATTATAATGGATTGGTTAGGTTGTGATGAGAGATTTATGATTATGGAATGGTTATGGATTGTTTATAGATAACTCCAGCACCCAATCTCTCAACATCTGGCGTTAGGATTGTGCCCCCAGCGGTCGCTGGGGATTGAGCAAAGCGTCAATGCCGTCGGCAAGAATGGAACGCGGATTTATGAGAAAGTCTGGTGCCGGGGATGCCGGGGTCGTCTTTTTGCGACTGAAATCTCTCGGAGTTGACGGATTGGATTCTATGATTCCGAGAGATTTGGATGGTTGTTTATGATAAGTATTTGTTATAGTTGAAATAGATATTATGGATTTCCGAGTGAAACAATAAAATGTATAGCGCCAGAATCGTAAAACAAAGTGTATAGTTCGTGTTAGTCTTGGTGTATACTTTGTAAAGGATGATGTAAATCAACGGTGAATAATGTAGTATGATGTCATATACGACCAATAATGGCGTGTGTTTAGGCGCCTTGGCATTTACAACTTTATAATAACCTGGATAGTAATGAAAGAGGAAAATACTACCTATCAATATAATAATATTTAGGGGAATAATATTTGAACCAGATTTTATGAATATCAGCGTAAATGTTATCACTAAAACAATGAACGAAAAGGATTTCGATTGTGTAACTAAGAACTCATAATGATGCGTAAAATTCTCTAACATATTTTATGTCTATATATAGCTACTAAATTAGTATTTGAATAATAGTATACAATATGTGTTACGTTAGTAAGGTATAACGTTATATTGAAACATAGTTATAAATATACAAATGATAACTCTGTTTTGTAATATTTTTCTTCACGGTATTGAGTGTTTTATTTGTTTGTTGATGAATTACCAACCTTTTTTGTAAGTTGTTTACCTTGTTTTGGTTGGGCCGGTTGTGCCGGTTGCGCAGGTGGCGCAGGCAGAGTCAACTGAAGATTTGATTGAGATTCATCAGTATCAATATACAATGGAACATTTACATCAGCAATAAAGTTTGATAATTTCGACCAGTTCTGTATTTTCTTCTCGTTCAATTCGGGTAATACATTCATTCATCGTTTCTACTAGCTTATCTAATTTATCGGAAATATCGATTTTACTTACATTCGTATCTGGATTGAAACGAATAAATATCCATTTACCACTATGTATCATATAAACGTCATCATAACGAATATCTTCGTCTTTGGCGTCATATCCACGATGTCCGAATTCATCAGTTTCAATCGCTAGTATTGTATTACCTATTAGTTTACGATGGTCTATGCGCCTACGATGCGAACAATTGCAATTACCTGTATATAATGGAGTGTCGTGAATAAATCCATCAAAGTGTTCATTGATATGGTTTCTTACCATTAGTTCTTTGGTATGATTGTATCTTTTTTTACTGCGTTGGTCGTTTGGAAATAGTCGTTTGAAACAAGTAGCACAATATCCGTCATATTCTGGATTTCCACACCGACTATCTATCCAGTCAATACAATTAGGGCATCGTGCTCCACCTCCGTGGGCGAAACATTTACCAGTTCTACCTGCGGCACATTTACCACAACCAGGTTCAATGCATCGTGTTCCACCGCCGTGAGCCACACATTTATCGGTTCCACCTGCGGCACTTTTACCGCAACCAGGTTCAACACATCGCCGTCCACCTCCGTGTGATACACATTTATCGTATCCGCCTACGGCAGATTTACCACAACCAGGTTCAACGCATCGTTTTCCACCACCGTGGGTTTTACAATTATCGGACCCATACGCAGCACTATTACCGCAACCAAGTTCAATACATCGTTTTCTACCACCGTGTGCGGCACATTTATCAGTTTCACCCTGAGCACTTTTGTCACACCCAGGTTCAATACATCGCTTACCACCACCATGAGCTTTACATTTATCAGTTCCACCCTGGGAACTTTTGTCACACCCAGGTTCAATACATCGCTTGCCACCACCATGAGATTTACATTTATCGGTTCCACCTGCGGCACATTTACCGCATCCAGGTTCAACACATCGTTTTCCACCCCCGTGTGATACACATTTATCAGTTTTGCCTGCGGCACATTTACCGCATCCAGGTTCAACACATCGTTTTCCACCCCCGTGTGATACACATTTATCAGTTCCACCTTGGGTACTTTTACTACAACCAGGTTCAACGCATCGTTTTCCGCCGCCGTGTGTTTTACATTTATCAGTTTTGCCTGCGGCACCTTTACAACAACCAGGTTCAACGCATCGTTTTCCACCACCGTGTAATACACATTTATCAGTTTTGCCTGCGGCACTTTTACCACAACCAGGTTCAACGCATCGTTTTCCACCACCGTGGGTTTTACAATTATCGCAACCATATGCGGCACTATTGCCGCAACCAAGTTCAACACACTTTTTATGTGGCATACTATTCTATAATATAATTTGTATTTATTATCGGTTCAATTTTATTGTTTAATAGATTTGATACATTAGGAATGATATTGAGAGAGAAATATCTCGTAATTGAAATATATATTGTATAATTGGGAATGGAATATGAGTAAATATGTCAGTAGAATTGCGATAGATAAAGGATAGTTTATAGCTGTTGTATAATACACTTTGTAGACTACTACCAACGGTAGATAATGAACGATAATATCATAAAGAAGTAATAATAGCGTTAGTGTAGGGTCCCTAGTCTTTACAATAGTATAATATCCCAGATTGTAATGGAACAAATAGAGGCTTCGAAGATAAGTTAAAATATTTAGGGGTATAATATTGATTTTACTATTTAAGACGAATAACATAAATGTTATAATAAATACAATAAAAGAGAATCACTTTGATTGATTGTAAATGAAATCGGAATGCGTAAATTTATTAAACATTTAATAGATACTTATATATCATATAATACAAAATAATATAATATTATTATTTATATAAATTGATTTTATGAGACGATAAATGGTGTAAAATATAACACTATTCATAATAATGTATCGTTCAGTAATGTGTAAAAAATACTAAAATAACAAATATTATGAGACGATAAATGGTGTAAGATATAACACATTTTTTACTATTTAAAATATACAGTAACGTGTAAAATATGATAAAAAATAAATAATATGACACGATAAATGGTGTCAAAAATATTTTAATATTTAAATTAGATATTTATCGTCACGATTTAGACCTTAAC
>Ga0194129_10008084_pt1 | contig 12306 bp, 13 predicted proteins | sample TA2KigCa35mmetaG_FD_150862 | JGI IMG/M metagenome (GOLD analysis project Ga0194129, IMG submission 150862) | Freshwater microbial communities from Lake Tanganyika, Tanzania - TA2015038 Kigoma Deep Cast 35m | ecosystem: Environmental > Aquatic > Freshwater > Lake | place: Tanzania: Lake... | reverse complement strand
TGGCCTGCAGCCAGGAACCCCTCAACTTGGTTTCCCGGCGCCGTGAGGATGGCGTCCATGGCCGGCACCACGCGCACATGGGCCAGCAACAGCGTCAGATTGGCCAACCCCAGACGCAGGACCTGCTGGGCCAGCAGGGCCGTGGCCGGCGCCGTGGTTTCAAAGCCCACCGCCAGAAACACCACCTGGCGGTCGGGATGGCAACGGGCGATGTCGATCGCCTGCAACGGAGCGGTAAGCAGGCGCACGTCGCCTCCCTGGGCCCTGGCCTGCAGCAGATCGGAGCCGATCGCGGCCGGATCGCTACCCGGCACCCGCAACATGTCACCAAACGAGCAGAGGATGACCTCGGGCCATGCCGCCAACTGCAGGGCCTGATCGATGGTGATCGCAGGGGTAACACACAGGGGACATCCCGGGCCATGAATCAGGCGCAAGGGCTGCGGCAGCAGTTGATCGAGGCCCCAGCGCAACAGGCTGTGGGTCTGGCCGCCACAGACCTCCATCAACGTCCAGGGACGGGTCAGTCCCGCATGCAAATCAGCCAGACAGCGCGCCAGATCGGGATTCATCGGGCAGATGCCCCGCAAGCCGCCAAGGTGCGAAACAGGGCCCAACGGCGATCAAGCACGACCTGGGCGGCGCTGGTCAGGGCCCGGGCCCGCTCGGGCTGGCTGTCGCGCAGGCTGCGAAAGCGCTGTTCGGCCTGCATCGCCTCATCGAGCGACCGCCTGGGCGCCGGGCTGTCGAGCTGCAGGGGGTTGTCACCCCGCTCAGCACGGCGCGGGTCGTAGCGGTACAGCAACCAGCGCCCCGACTCGACGGCCAGTTGCTGATGCGCCATGCCCTGGGCCATGTCGATGCCATGGGCAATGCAGTGGGAGTAGGCCAGGATCAGGGAGGGTCCCGGATAGCTCTCGGCCTCCAGGAACGCCCGAATCGTGTGCTCATCGCGGGCACCCATCGCCACGCTGGCGACATACACGTGGCCGTAGGTCATCGCCATCAGGCCCAGGTCCTTCTTGGCCGAAGCCTTACCCGCCGCCGCGAACTTGGCTACGGCGCCCAGTGGCGTGGCCTTGGACGCTTGCCCACCGGTGTTGGCATACACCTCGGTGTCCAGCACCAGCGCATTGACGTCGCTGGTGCTGGCGAGCACGTGATCGAGACCACCAAAGCCGATGTCGTAGGCCCAGCCATCCCCACCCACCAACCACACGCTGGTTTTTACCAGGGCATCGGCCACCTGCAGCAGGCTGCGGATCGGTTCTTCGAGCCCAGACTGGGGGTCTGAAGCCGGCGCGGAGCGCAACCAATCGGCAAGCCGCTGCCGAAGCAGCCCGACTCGCTCACGCTGCTCGGCAATGCCGGCTTCATCGCTCTGGTCAGCGTCGCGCAGGCCACTCAACAGAGCTGCGGGAATTCCGGCAGCGGAGAGCGAGCTCGCCAACTGCTGCAGCAGGGTGAGGGCCATCTGGCGGCGCTGATCGAGCGCGATCCGCATGCCGTAGCCGAATTCAGCGTTGTCTTCAAACAGCGAATTGCTCCAGGCCGGTCCGCGGCCATCGCGGTTGGCACACCACGGCGTGGTGGGCAGGTTGCCGCCATAGATCGAACTGCAACCCGTGGCATTGGCGATCAGGAGTCGATCCCCAAACAGCTGGCTGGCCAACTTGAGATAGGGCGTTTCGCCGCAGCCGGCGCAGGCTCCCGAAAACTCAAACAGAGGCTGTTGCAGCTGCTGCTGGCCGATCTTGCGGAGGTTGAGCCGGTCGCGGGGTACCTCGGGCAGCTGCAGAAAGAAGTCCCACTGGGAGCGGGCCTGCTGGCGCAGCGGCCGCTGGGGGGCCATGTTGATCGCCAGGCGTGCGGGTCTTGTGCGATCACGGGCAGGGCAAACCGCGACGCATAGGGCACAACCGGTGCAATCCTCGACCGCCACCTGCAGGGTGAAGACTTGCCCCGCAAAGGCTGGGTCGCGGGCCGGCGCTAGCGCAAACCCCACCGGCGCCGCGGTGAATGCCTGTGGCGCTGCCACCTTGGCGCGAATGGCCGCATGGGGACAAACCATCACACACTTGTTGCACTGGACGCACAGATCCGGTTCCCAGACGGGAACAGCGTCAGCGATGTTGCGCTTCTCCCACTGAGCCGTCCCCACCGGCCACGTGCCGTCGCAAGGCAGGGCGCTGACCGGGAGCTGGTCGCCGCGGCGCTCGAGCATGGGACCGATCACCTCACGCACAAACGACGGCACCGGAGCCAGTCGCCCTGCCAGGGAGGGACTGGCACATCGCGCAGGTCCAGCGGTGTCAGCGCTGGCTTCGGCGATCGGCCTGGCATCGAGCAGCCGCCAATCGAGCGGCATCAACTGCTCGATGCTGGCCTCGAGCGCCGCCAGGTTGCGGGCCACCACCGCCTCGCCCTTGGCCCCATAGCGCGTGTGGATTGAGGAGCGGATCCGCGTGAGCGCCTGCTCGCGCGGCAAAACGCCGCTGATGGCGAAAAAACAGGCCTGCATCACCGTATTGAGGCGCGGTCCAAGGCCCGCCTCGCGGGCCACCCGATCGGCATGGATCACAAACACCCTGAGCTCTTGCTCACGGATGCGTCGGCAGAGGACATCGGGCAAGCAAGCCCAGGTCTCTGACGCATCAAAGGGACTATTGAGCAGAAACACTCCACCCGGCACGATGCCCTCGAGCAGATCCAGTCGCTCGACAAAACTCCATTGATGGCAAGCCACGACAGTGGGGTGTTGGATCAAATAAGTCGAGCGGATCGGCCGCGGCCCAAAGCGCAGATGCGACACCGTGACTGACCCCGATTTCTTGGAGTCGATCACGAAGTACCCCTGGACAAACAGATCGGTGTCCTCACCGATGATCTTGATCGTGGCCTTGTTGGCTCCCACCGTGCCATCCGATCCCAGGCCGTAGACGATGGCCCGAACCTCCCCTGGAGCCAGGGCAGGTTCACCACCAGCGGTGACGTCAACCGGTAGAGAGTGATGGGTGACGTCGTCGCCGATACCGACACTGAAATGGTTGAGGGGTTCGCTCAACTGCAGGTGCTCGAGCACCGCCATAACCATGGCTGGCGTGAATTCTTTGGAGCCGAGCCCAAAGCGACCGCCCACCACCCGCGGCGGCGGGCAGCCCACACCATGGACGGCATGCCACTGCTCGGCGATGGCCGTGACCACATCGAGGTACAGCGGTTCACCAGCGGCTCCGGGATCTTTGCAGGGATCGAGCACGGCAATCGCCCGGGTGCTGGCCGGCAAGGCCTGCACCAGCAAGCGGGCCACCAGGGGCCGAAACAACCGCACCCTGAGCAGCCCTGCGCGCTCGCCCTGGCGATTGCACTGCTCGAGAGTCTCCTGCGCCGTCTCGCAACCTGAACCCATGAGCACCAGCACCCGCTCGGCATCGGCCGGCCCCTGGTAGTCATAGGCGGCATAACGGCGACCGGTGAGCTGGGAAAACTGCTCCAGCACGGCGTCGAGGTGCCACGGAACAGCCTCAACGAAGCGGTTCACCGACTCGCGCGCCTGAAAGTAGACGTCTGAGTTTTGGCTGGTGCCGCGAATGACGGGGTGTTCAGGGCTCAGGGCGCGAGCCCGCTGGGCTGCGATCAGCTCCTGGGGAATCAGCGCTTTGAGTTCATCATCGCCAAGCAGCTGAATCTTCTAAATTTCATGGGAGGTGCGAAAACCATCGAAGACATGAAGAAATGGCACACGGCTGCGCAAGCTGAGTGCGGTGACGATAGCGGCAAAATCGCTGGCCTCCTGCACCGAAGCCGAGCAAACAATGCCGCAACCCTTACCGCGGGTGGCCATCACATCGCCATGGTCGCCAAAGATCGACAGTCCCTGGGCTGCCAGGGAACGGGCCGCCACGTGCAGCACCACCGGCGTGAGCTCCCCCGCCCACTTGTAGAGGTTGGGGATCATCATCAGCAGCCCCTGGCTTGAGGTGAAGGAAGTGGTCAAGGCACCGACCTGCAGGGCACCATGCACCGTGCCTGCAGCGCCCGCCTCGCTCTGCAACGTGACCACTGTCGGCACAGCGCCCCAGAGATTGGGGCGCGCCGCGGCGGCCCAGGTGTCAGCCCACTCGCCCATGGGTGAAGCGGGGGTGATCGGGTACAGGGCGATCACCTCATTGAGGCGATATGCGACGCGGGCAACGGCCTCGTTCGCATCGACTGTGGCGGCAACGGGCGTCATCGTTCGTCCTCCTCCACGATGCTCAGGGCCAGGCCCACATGAACCAGCACCCGATCGCCGACCCGCGCCTCAGGCAGACAGGCCAGAGACACCCACTGGCGCACCCCCCCAAAGTCGACCTGGGCCCGCAGCCAAAGCGCCATGGCGCCGGTGTGAATCACGGTCGTTGTCGGCGACTCGGTCTCGATGCAGAGGATCGTGCCGGTGGCTGCCAGACACATCGGGCTGACCTCCTGGGGGATGTGTTGTTGGTTTAGGCAGCCCGACGGCCGGCGGCGGCCGCTGCTGCACAACCGCTCCAGTTCAGGCCGGAAGACTGGCAGCAAGGCTGGCGGCCAACAGCTGTCCCAGAGCCAGACCGCCGTCGCCGCAGGGCAGCTGCTGGGCCCAGAGGGGCTCGAGGCCGGCACGGCGCAGGGCCGCGATCGCCCCCTCGAGCAGCAGGCGGTTCTGGAAGCAACCGCCGCAGAGCACGACCACTGGACGGCTCGGCCCAGGCCAATCAACCGCCGCGGTTGCGGCCCAGGCCGCCAGAGCCTGCACCAACGCGGCGTGGAAACGCAGCGCACAGCTGCCGGCTCCGACCCCAGCGGCACGATCGGCCAGCAGTGCCTGCAACAGCGGCTGCCAGTCCCACCAGCAGGGCACAGCGCCCCCATGCGGAGCCGCCACCAGCGGCAACCGATAGGCGTCTTCTGCCAGACCCGAGGCCGCGAGCCTGGTCTGGGCCGCCCCCTCCATCACCAGGCCGCCCTGACCTTCGTAGCTGAGCTGCTGCTGCAGATCGAGCAGGGAGGCTGCCGCATCGAACAACCGCCCAACGCTCGAGGTGAGCGGGCTTTGCACCCCTGCTGCCAGGGCCTGCAGTACCAGCTCGCGCTCGTCGTCTGCGAAGGCAGCCCACGTGGCGCGCGCCCCCGGATGCCGCAAGGCGGCAACGCCCGACGCAGCCAGCCAGCCCAAGGCCGAGCGGCGGGGCTCACTGCTGGCCCGTCCAGCCCCCGGCAAGGGAAACGGCCGCAGCCTGACCAGGCGGCTGCAGCGGCCATCGGCGCTCAGCTGCAGCCCCTCGCCGCCCCACAGGGGCGCATCGCCTGTGCCGTACCCCAGCCCATCGAAGGCGATCACCTGGGCCGGCGGGCGTTGGCCGTGCTCGGCCAACACCGCCAGGCCATGGGCCTGGTGATGCTGCACCGCGACATGATGCCAGCGGCCAGTGGCCCGGCAGTGTTGACGGACCCACTGCACACTGCGATACCCGGGGTGCTGATCACTGCAGATCGTCTGCACCTGATCGGCATAACGCTCGAGCAGCACCGCAAGACCGCCCTGCCAGTGGTCATGGCTGCCGGCATCGGCCAGATCCCCCAGATGGGGCGCGAGCCAGACCCTGGGGCCCAAGCGCAGCGCTGGAGCGCTCTTGAGATCGCCACCCAGGGCCAACGCCCCATCAGCTGCGGGCAACGCTGCCGCGAGCGACAAGGGGAGCGGGGCGTAGCCCCTGGCACGGCGCAACACCGCCGGCCGCCCATCGATGCAGCGCAGCAGCGAATCGTCGAGGGGCCGGGCGATGGCCCGGTCGTGCACCAACAGGCCGTCGGCGATCGGCGCTGCCGCATTGGTCAGCGCGGCTCTGGCCTCCTCGAGGCTGATGCACATGGGTTGGCCGCTGCGGTTGCCGCTGGTGGCGACCAGGGGTGCCGCAAAGGCCTCGACCAACAGCAGGTGCAACGGCGAAGCCGGCAGCATCGCCCCCAGTTCGTTGCTGCCAGGTGCCAGGTTGGCCGGCAGCTCGGCGCTCGGGCACAGGGGATCCGGCCGCTTGCGCAACAGCACAATCGGCGCCTCAGGGCCTTGCAGCAGCTGCCGCTCGATGGGCGTGATCTGCACCCATGGCTCCAGCCAGGCCGGCTCGGCCACCAGCAGGGCCAAAGGTTTATGGCGCCGCCGCTTGCGCGCCCGCAGCCGCGCGATCGCCGCGGCGTTGCGGGCATCGACCAGCAGCTGAAAGCCCCCCACCCCCTGCAAAGCAACGATGCCGCCGGCGCGCAGCAGGGCCACCGCCTGCGCCATGGGCTCGGCTGGGGCATCGGCAGGCCCGATGTCGTTGGTTCCGCTCGGCGTCACCGAGTGCCACCGCAACCGCGGCCCGCAGTCGGGGCAGCCGATCGTCTCGGCGTGGAAGCGGCGATCCGCGGGATCGTCGAACTCGCGCTGGCAATCGGCGCACAGGGCAAAGCCGGCCAGGGTGGTGTGGGCGCGGCTGTAGGGCTCGGCCGTGGCAATGCTGTAGCGGGGGCCGCAGCGGCAGCAGCTGATGAACGGGTAGCCGTAGCGCCGGTTGGCTGGATCGCGCAGTTCCGCCAGGCAGTCGCGGCAGGGGGCCAGATCGGCCGCCAGCGCCGGGGCGATCAGTCCCGGGCCCAGGGGCTGGGGGGCGGCGGCCGCAATGCGCAGGCCGCGGGGGGCTGGGCTCAGGGGCGGGAGCCAGCTGGGCTCCATTGGCTCCAACGCGCCGGGGGGCTGCAACGCCACGGGCAACCGCCGAACCAGCTGCTCGAGCTGAGCGCGCTCGCCCTGCAACAGCAACCGCACGGCGCCGGCGACATTCTCCACCTCGCCCACCAAGGCCAGCTCTGTGGCCAGGCGATGCACCAGGGGCCGAAACCCCACCCCCTGCACCACACCGCGGCAGTCGAGCTGCAGCCGGGCCTGCGCCATCAGGCCGGCACGGGCAACGCCAGCGCGCTCACCAAGGCATCGAGGCCGGCGCCACTGCGGGCCGAGGTCTCGAGCACCGCGGCACGGGGCGCCACCCGGGTGATGGCGGCGCGGGCGGCGGCGCGGTCAAAACCCACCGCCTCGGCCAGGTCGATCTTGCTGATCACCACTAGATCGGCGCGGTGGAAGATCGGCGCGTACTTGAGCGGCTTGTCCTCGCCTTCGGTGGTGGAGACCAGCACCAGCCGCAGGCTTTCGCCCAGGTCGTAGGCGGCGGGGCACACCAGGTTGCCAACGTTCTCGATCAGCAGCAGATCAAGCTGCTCCAGCGCAATGCCCTGGTGCTCCAGGCGATGGAGCCCCGCCTCGACCATGGTGCTCTCGAGATGGCAGGCCTGACCGGTGGTGATGGCGACTGCGGGCAACCCGGCAGCGCGCAGCCGTTGGGCGTCGTTGTCGGTGGCCAGGTCGCCGACGATCACCGCCATCCGCGGCGGCTCAGCCTGGGCGCCAAGCTGGCGGCAGATGGCCTCGAGCAGCGCCGTCTTGCCCGAGCCGGGCGAGGAGAGCAGGTTGACGACGCGCACCCCTGCCGCCGCAAAACGCTGCCGCAAGCCAGCGGCCCCGACGTCATTGTGGCGGAGCAGATCGCTCTGCAACATCAACTCGCGGCACATGACGGAAACAATCAACGCCCGGTTCTGAGGCTAAAAACGGTTCGCAGGGACAAGGCGCAATCAGCCCGGGTGCTGCACCGCTGCTGCGTTTGCTCAGCGCCATGCCGCCAGCACCCTCACTCCACCTCGAGCGACAGCAACTGCAGGGCGCGGCCACATAGCAGCTGACGGCTGATGGTGCCGCAGCGGGGGCAGTCGCAGCAGCCATCGCGCGCCTCAAAGGAGGCATCGCAAGGGGCGCAGTGGCAGGTGGCGGGTTCGATCTCGATGCGCAGCGCGGCGCCATCGGCAATGGTGCCCGCCAGCACGACCGGGCCGGCAAAACGCAGGGCGTCGACCTCGACACCCGCCAACGCCCCCACCCGCAGGCTGATGGCGGTGATGCGGCAGGCGCCATCGGCCTGGGCCGCCGCCAGGACCTGATCGCGCACCGCGGCCATGAGACTCAGCTCATGCATGGCCGTGCAGCCACTGGTGCAACAAGGTGCGCGCCGCCGGCAATGCCTGCTGCAGCCTGGTGCTGAGCGCCGTACCGTGCGCAAACGCGCTGGCCGGCACCAGCAGCAGCTGGGCCGCAGGGGCGCGGCCATAGAGCGCCTGACACACCGCCAGCAGGGCGGCCGGCTCAAGCCGGTGGCTGTCGCCGCTGGCGCCTGCGGGCTGCAGGTCCTGGAGTTGGGGCTCCGTCCCCGCTACCGCCTCCCAGGCATCGATGAACAACACGGCATCGAGGTGAGCCAGCTCGGCCGCCAGCTCGGGGGTGAGCTGCTGCACACAGCGCGCGGCCGTTTGCACGGCGGCCTGCTCAGCCAGCAACGCACCGACGCCGTCATCACCGCGCAGGGGATTGCCGATGCCGATCACCAGACGGTTGCTTGCGGGATGCCGCTGCACGGGCTGCAGGGAGGCTGCTTCCAGTGTGGCTGGCAAATTCCGGGTCAGGGCCTCCTGCTCAGGGCAGCTGCAGCCATCCGCGCAGGGCCAGATCCAGATCCAACAGCACATCGGGCTCCAGCTGTCCCACCACGTCGCCAACCGCCTGAATTGGCACGCTGAACAGCTTGTCGACCATCAACTGTGAGGGTTTGCGCAGGCCGTTGCGCGGCGAGGACTCCACAGTGATGCGCACCAGGGGAGCCTGCCTGATGGTGCTGGCGAGGGGGCAGAGGGTGACGCTGGGATGGCCCTGAAGCCAGCGATCCGCCTGCACCACCACCGCCGGCCGTGGTTTGCCGGAATAAGCCCCTGGACTGGCCACGGTCACGACCGCGCCGCGACGCAGAGCGGCTGGCGTCATGCGGTCCAGTCGCTCCAATCGGGCACCTGCTCACTCCAATGCGGCTGCTCCAGCTGGGCCAAGTGCTGCGATTGACGCCGCGCCTCCTCACCGTCGCCATGGCGGATCAGGTATTGACTGATCGCCTCGCGAATGCAGGCACTGCGGCTCTTGCCCAGCTGGAGCGCCAGCTGATCGAGCTGCCGCTCCAACTCCGGCTCCACCCGCACACCGAGCACCATGACGACACACGTAGAACGCTTCATACAACATTTTAAGGCGCGTGTCGGCATGGCTCACGCCGCAAGCTGCGGTACCACGATCAGCCCCGAGGCCGGCTCGCCGTAGGCGTGGCAGAGCTGACCGCTGGCCAGGTGGTGGGCGGCGAGAGCGCAGAGCCTGCGGCGGCACTGCAACTGCAGCCACAGCCCACCCCGTCCTGGGTCTGTCCACGGGCCAGAACGGGAGCACGCTTGGGGCAACTTGGCCAGGCGCAGGCTCCTCGAATTGCCGATGTTTACCAACCTGGCTCGCATGGCGACGCCTCAGCAAATGATCACGTTGTGATCACAGCGCGGCGGGAAGCAGACTGCTCAGAATGAAAGGTCGACGGTTCTCCTTGACCCCATCGTCGGCCACACGATTCCTGTTGCGACGCTGCAGCCCTTCAAGACGATCAGCCAGGTGGACGAAGCCAAGATCCAAGGATTCGGCAACGCTCGCCAGCAGGTCCACATTGCTGCTCACCGTGACACAATCTGTTGGAGAATCCAAAGAGCGAATGGAGGCTGAACTTGAACTAATTGATACATGCAATTGCCTGCTCTCTCAAGGTTTTATTGACTCGAGACCACGCAAAGAAGAAGGTTACACCTTCAAAAACTGTCGCCACCGTGCGCACAACGCTTGAGTGAACCAGCGCATGCCAGAGCGGGGAAACCGAGTGAGAATGATATAAAATCTGGTCCAGCCACGCCGAAGCACGTCCGACTGAACGAGGGGTTAGGCCCCAGCTGTGAACTGTGTACGGGAACGCCACGCAAGGATGGCCTGCCAAATAGAGACAGGAAAGGTGCCAATGATGACCACGACTGAGACTGGCAAGTGAAACTCTGTAAAGCCGGTGACTGCGAATGCTGCGTGGATTGGCAAGACGACACCAGAAAGCCCCGCAATCAGGAAGGAACTGCGCAGCCCAGTGCGCTTGCGAGAGAGCACTGCTGAGTACAGCCACAACAAGAGAAAGAAGGCAGCCAAGTTGAAGAGGATAAACAGTTGGATTCCACCCGGGAGGCCGAACATTTCCCACTCTTTCCAGTACGCTGCATCGGCTTGGTGCGCCATCACGAGCGAAAGATTCAGGGTGACCACTCGATCAAGAACGCGCATAACTGATCTCCGCATTGGACCTAACGCCAGCAATTAGCTGCCCACAGGAGCTGATGCCAAGGCTATTCACTGGCTGCATACATCTCGGGTGCGGGACAGGCGTATTGCATCGCTAGTCAGGCCTCTACACAGCGAACATCACTTGAAGAACACCCAGCAGCTCATTAAGCGTAGCCTCCGAAAGCCTCCCCAATTGCTTAACGAGATGTTCCCTATCTATAGTCCTCAACTGGTCAGCCACAACGTGACCGTCCTTACCATCAAACGTGCAACGCACACAAAAAGGATATGGATGACCGCCAGTTGTGAGTGGCGCAATGATGAAAGTGCGTATGTGAAAATTCAGCTCGTCTGGCGACACGATGACACAAGGCCTTGTCTTTCTGATTTCAGATCCGCGAGTGGGATTCAACGCGACAAGGAAGATATCGCCTCTTGAGACGTGTCCTTCAGTCACCAGGACCAATCTTCATCATCAAACCGTGTGGAGCTCATCTCATCGAGAAGCCCCTCCGGCTGGAAGGACGATGCCGCCTCTGCCCAGCCCGCCCTCGGTTGAGCCGATGGCCTGATGGTTAGCACCCCTGGAGCCGCCTCAATCTCGATTTCGTCAGCCAGCCCAGCAACCTCCAGCAGCGGCTTGGCGAGACGGACCCCTCTCGAGTTGCCGATCTTGACCAGTTTCGCTCGAACCACGGCCACAACCTCCAGACGTGCTCACATTGTAATCACGCTCGCAGCTATCGCGCATCCCCCGGCTAACTAACGCTTGCCATCACCTGGCAGCAGTGCGCAAAGGGCAACTAAGAATTATTTGGAGGCGGCTCAGGTGTATGGCGGTGTTAGCCGATTTCCGCTTGCGTCACAGATCACCTGGCTTAAGGCCGGTGTGCTTGGCAATTCGAGACAACATCCTGGGACAAATCTCCTCGCCATCATGAAAAGCAAAAACGTAGTCGGGATAATCTGCGTGTTCAAGCGTCTTGTGAGATCCTGACTGACGCTTAACTTTCCATCCAATATAAAGCAAGGACGCCAAGACTTTTTTTGGCTTTGGCTGACGGCCAATTACTCATGCAGGGAGTGGAAGCGAGAACCGGATGCTGACTGGCTCAGATTCGCCATTTTCAAGCTGATCAGCGATAACACGAAGGGCCAGGACCTCGGCCTTTGCCATTGCATCAGCAGAGGTACTCCCGTATGCAAGGACCCCAGGTAGCTGCGGCACCTCGGCGATCCAACGACCGTCTGTTTCTTGTTCGCACTCCAAAGTGAAGTTCATGTTCAGCCCCCTATTAATCTGACTGTAGCAATCTCACTGGCCATAGCGCATCCTGTTCGTCCGCTCAGCCCGGCTCCCTTCCCAGAGATTCAGCCTAACGCTTCCAATCACCTGGCCGCAGTGGGCAAAGGGAAACTAAGAATTATTTGGAGGCGGCTCAGGTGTATGGCAGTGTTAGAGAGTGGCAGGAGTATCAGTTTCGAGAAGCGGTAACACTCGCGCAGTAACCATCGCCATGACATCTGAGGAAGTCCGCTCGATGAATTTCACCTTCCTCAAGCTCCAGTCAAGGCTCTTCAACTGATCGGATAGAACAACTCCGCTCACGGCAGATCCATGAGGAAGCTGCACCTCGAAAGGATATCCTTTGATCTTTGACGTCACAGGGCAAAACAACGCCAGACCAACCTTGCCATTGTAAGTCTTTGGAGATAGAACAAGGGCTGGTCTTCTTCCGCGCTGTTCACTTCCGGCTTGTGGTGTGAACTCCAGCCACACCAGATCACCGCGATCGGGCACGTAGGACGACATCAGAATGCTTCGGCCCCTACGGCATCTCCCGTATCAATGCAGGCGTGAATGTTCTCTGGCGTGACCTCCGCAAGAAGATCCGCAAGCTTCAGCCGGCTTGGCACAGAGGGCCTCAAGACCAGCTCTCCATCCTTTGCGGTGAGACTGACCTCGGCGCCGGCCCCCAACCCAACCTCCTCAGCCAAGCCGCGTGGAA
>Ga0194129_10008083_pt1 | contig 12307 bp, 15 predicted proteins | sample TA2KigCa35mmetaG_FD_150862 | JGI IMG/M metagenome (GOLD analysis project Ga0194129, IMG submission 150862) | Freshwater microbial communities from Lake Tanganyika, Tanzania - TA2015038 Kigoma Deep Cast 35m | ecosystem: Environmental > Aquatic > Freshwater > Lake | place: Tanzania: Lake... | reverse complement strand
GTCTAAATACATACCTGAATGACGACTTGAGATCGTACTCATTAGAAAAACATAATCTATATTGCACATCACATTGTTACTGTGATTTTCAAACCAACACATCATTTTTCTTATCTCTCTCTATGGGTGCTAAATGAACATCACAATCTTGATACCAATTTTTACCATTAGGTTGAACTAATGCCCTTGAATTGAACAAGGCTATACTCCTCCTAAAAGATAACCCATCTTGTATATGAAATCCTGCACCATGATAGTTATTTATCAAAAACATAAGTTCTTTGTTGTATCTAACTAGATTACCATGTGAATGAAACCAACATATCATTTTTATATTTTCTTTCTTTGAACGAAAATCTTTTCGTTCAAATGCATAGTCTTTGGGATATTCTTTATATCACAAAAGATTGAGTATGGTCGATTTTTGTTTAGCATATATGCTTTTAATCTCTATTTGTGCCATCAAAAAACATATCTATATTTTTTGTGATAGATAGAATTGTTGGTAATAAAAGCAATATTGTTCCTGATAATAGCCTCATTGCGATAGGTGGTAGTAGAAATATAAAAATAAAGCCTATTGAACCACTAAATGCAATTTGTGATACATTTTGTTCTTTGTTGTAAAGAGTATAAAGACTATGTATTTGGAATACAATACAAACTAGAATTGGTAAATACTCATGTATTTCACTCAAAACCACACCTAATTCATACCCAATAAATAAAAGTGTGAGCATAATTGAAAGAGTGATTGTGGATATGAGAATATGTTTCAAATATTGATCCATATGCTTTAAGTCCTTTTGTTTTGAAAAAGTTTTTTTGTTTTTATCTTTTTGGTTTACCTATGTACAAATCATTTGAATTTTGCCAATTTGATTTGACCATAGATCTAACACTAAACAATGTAAAACAATGTCTTATGTTGCTTGAGTGGATGTAAGCACCTCTCCCCATTAAGTGATGTGAATCACCACCATAAGATGTAGACGATGATAGGTGCACAAATTGATTATGCATGGGGTCATTCCCAAAGGATGTAAAGAATCCATAGTGATTACTCATTTGTCTTATCCTCTTTACCCATGTATCTATCTTGATCGTTTATCCATGTATGTTTAGATAGTCCCCTCGCACTAAACAAAGCTATGCAATATCTCAAGTTGCTAGAGTGGATATATGTCCCCATTCCTTTTATATCTCTAGAAGTTGCTGCTGATGTTGATGATATAAAATATACTAAATGTGATGAGCCTTCAACATTATTACCTGCATTGTTAAAGAAACCATAGTGATTACTCATTTATGTTATCCCTTCCCATATATCTATCTTGATCATTTATCCATATGTGTTTTGATAACACCCTTGCACCATATAATGCAATGCAATGCCTTATGTTGCTTTGGTGTATATATGTTCCAAATCCTTTTAAGTGATGTTTTCCACCATCGGATGTTGAGGACATTAAATAAGCACCTTGTACTGAGTGCATTACATTATTACCTTCACTGATAAAGAAACCATAAGGACTACTCATTTATTTATCCTTACCTAAATAGACATCATTACTATTTATCCATTGTGATTTTATAAGTGTCTTTACTACAAATAAAATCATTGTTTGTCTTATATTATCTTGCTCTACATAATGTCCAGCTTGCCCCATTAAACCTATACCACATCTAGGATAAGACCTTGTACTTAATAAGTAGCAATCTTGCATACCATGCTGTACATCATTCCCATTACTATTGAAATAACAAATCATTTCTCACTCTTTTCCTATATAAACATCATTGTTATTTACCCATGTGCTTTTAACTAAAGCCCTTGTACTATGTAAAGCGATTGCTAGTCTAAAGTTGTCTACATATAGGTAATGCCCTATTCCTTTTGTGGCATATTGTTTTGTTGGTGATGTTGATGATGTCATATAAACCCCTTGTGCTGAGTGTAGTACATCATTACTATCATTACTAAAAAACCCATAGTGATAACTCATTTTAAGTCTTTCTACTCTTTCAAAAATCCATATTCATAAACACCAGGTCTAAGCTTGTCCCCTAGTTTTTTGTGTGAATCCTTAAGTGCTTTAAAATCTGTGTTGTACTCTTTTTCCCAAAAAGTTTTTAATTGATACCAACCACAATCCCAACAATTGAGCTGTAGGTCAGGATTTGCAAGAGCATAAGCCTCTCTTTTGTCTAAGGATTTCAACCATAGACTTGTGGCTTGTTCAAGAACATCAATAGCTTCTTTACTAAGAGTTAGATCAGCGATAAGAGTGGCAACATAAGACTCTTCATAATATTTCTCATAATCAGCCTTGATTGTTGGGTATTTTTGTAGCAAGCCACAAATACCAAATCGTTCTAACCAAAAGAAATGGTTTTTGATTTGCCAAATTTCGCCACCCCAAGAAACATCCCTCATAGATGTGCAATTGTTTTTTGTTTCAAAAATAGAGTAGATATGACAATCATCTACCCATTGCTCATACCCAACCTTTGTTTCAAGTGCTGTATACTTGTATTTACCATTCTCATCTAACCATTTTTGTGTAAATGGAATAGGTGGGTGAACAATGTGTGGGATATCCTTTGGTGGTGCTTTTTTGATAGGACCTGTTTTTTGTCGTTCCTTAATCTTTAGTCCACTTGTCATGATTGGGTATTCATATGTTTCCATACCCTTGATTGGCTCTCTAACCCACTCAGATGCTGATTTTTGATTATCGCAATTGTAGATATTTTTGATTTTACCTGTGGATGTGCCATCTAGTTCCCTAATATCAAGCATAGGATTGTTGATGTTTTTGCCTTCATTCCAAATGGTAAAGCCAACCCCCCACTCGCTAGAAACACCTGCAAAGGCTGATGCATTGAAAAAAAAACCATTTTTGAATTCAAATTCATTGTAGAACCATGAACGAAATTTGATAGCAGTTTCTTGGATCATGAATTTGATAGGTGAAAAAAAGCAAAGAGAAATCTTTTTGAATCCAAATAGATTAGCTTGTCTAATACACTCAAAAATGAATTGGAAATAGAGATTGCTTCGACAAGCACCTAAATGCTTCATTTTTTCTTTAACAAGTGTATCTGAAACACCTGTTTTGTTTTCCTCATCGTCCTTAAGAGTTCCACTAGCAGCATAAGGTGGATTGATAAAAAACAAAAGTCTTTTATCATCCTTAGCGAATTGTCTTAGCTTTTTCTGCACATTCGCAGGAATAACATTCAATGCACTTGTATCTACATCACTAGCATTTGATTTGTTATCGCTTGTTGTTTCTACCACATTGCTATCAGCACTTGTTTCACCCAAAAGATCAAAGAAAGAGTATTGAGTAGAATTCTTCTCTTTTTTTTCCTTTGTTTCTAAAACAATATCAGTGGGGTTTAAGAAATCATATTTGAATGCATCTACATAGCCTTGCTTATTTAACAAGTCTAATTCATCTTGGCTAAGTGTAGATACAATCAAATCCTTGAAATCATAATCCCTAAATAGATTTCCTGTACCTGCACAACAATCCCAAACAATGTTTTCATTTCGCCAATCCTTGCCAAATTGCTTTTCTATTTCCTTATGTGCCTCATCAACCCAAAGCTTAGGTGTGAAAAAAGCACCTTGTCTAGTGCGAATTTCATTTTGTAAGCCTTGATCATAATTTTCTAGCTTCATAAATGGATACCTCTATAAAATGTGTGTGTGTTTTTATCTTTATTTGATTTTTATACCAAAAAGAGATGCTCTATGATATCAAGACTAATGTGTAAAAGCAAATCTAAAAAATAAAATAATATAGTATATCGTTGATTTGAACAATATTGATCAATAATTGTTTGTCTTTTACTTGACTTTTAAATGGATAATAGGCAATATTGTTTTCAACATTTTTAGCTAATACAATAGCTTTGAAAGGATTGTATAGATGCTTGAATCTAATAATAGCATTAAAAAAGAAATCACTCTTGATGATTTGACACCATTTGATGAATTTGTGGATAAGTTTGAAATACCTTGTATGCTTGATGAAAAACTTTTTTTCTATCATGGGTTTATGAAAAGAATTTCACAAGAGATTTTGAAGATTAGATCTGATTGTGATTTTGGTTATTTGAAATGGGGGCAATATACATTCCAACCATATCGTAATTTAGTTGGAACACCATATTTTTTTGATCACAAAAACCCATTTATTTTAGTGTGTTGTAAAACTCAAGAAATGAATGGGTGGCAGGTAGAACTTGAGCATATCAATCACTTACATGAAGCAACTACAATACAAATGAAAATAGGAATGAGTATCAAAAACAAGTTTCAAGTATTGAAGGAATTCGATTTTGATATTTTATCTGATGAGAATGCTTTGATTGTGATCAATTACATCTTGAATGATCTTTTAGAGGCTAATTTCCCAAAGTTTCTAAATGATTATATGCTCGCTCAAGCCTTTAAGGATGATGTAATAAGTAAGCTAAAAAGTTTTTTACATAGTAATTACAAGGTTGTGGATTGTGATGATGGTGTGCAAATATATCCTTATTTAGGTTGTCATTTTTTGAAATACAAAATCCATTTAAGCTTTGATTGTAATGCTTCATATGATCCAAATGAGAATCTATCTCTAAGTGCAAAGCCTATTGAGTGGGAATACCAAAACCTAATGGGCTATTTTTGTAAGGTCAACTTATCTTTGGTATATGTTGAAAGTAGGTATAATTTAGAAACCAAAGCATTTGATATTGCATATATTGAGGATCGAGATACTAAGCTAATTCAAAAGGGGGTATGGGCAACAGATTTGAATACACATATTTTTACACAATTCATACACCAAACCATTGAGGCATGGTGTCCAAACTTTACCAATGAGATTAGGAATTTGTTGAATTACCTTAGTCAAATCTATATGGACATAGATTTCTATGTAGATCGTAAAAAATTGAAGGGGATGATAAATCAATTTTATGATCGTACACCCTTAGCGATAGACCAAGAAAGATTCAAAAATGATTTGATAGTTGTGTACAAAGATCATTTGAAACGTCGTGAAAAATATTGATATTTAGGTTCATTAATTTAAAAATTTACAAATAGAGATTATTTTGTTTCAATTAGTATCTACCATAAGGTCCGCGACCATAGCCTTGCATACTTTGTGATTGTCCTTGTGGTTGTTGTTGCCACATCATTTCTTGTTCTTTCTGCTTTTTTCTATTGTAATAAATAGCACCACCAACACCTAAAACTGCAGCACCACCTATGACCCATAGCAATAGATTATCCCCACTAGTCAATTTGCTTTCACTCTTATCATCATCAAAATCAGGATCACTATCAGGTGATTCAGGAGATGTATCAAGATTATCAAGATTATCCATATTTTCATTTCTCTTGATGCTATCAGCAGTAATGGAATTGGCTAATGGCATATTATCAAAAACACTAGTTGAAAGAATATCTTCACGACTGGTAAATGATGAGTATTTTTTTTTGAATTTTTCTTCATATCCATTGAGTAATCCCATAAACAATTCTTCATCATATGAGTTCATAAAGCTAATGAAATCCTCTGGTGGTTTAGCCTTCCCCCAATCGGATCCTCTCATTAATGCCCCCATTTTGATGATAGGCATAAGGGTATTCCATTCCCAAGGGCAAAGCACTGTTTTCCATTTACCATTAGCTTCAACTGTTGGAGGGGTCATATAAATATTCCATACATTTGTTGAATCGGGTACAGGATTCAACATATTGATTGATAGACTTTGTAATGTGGTATAAAAAGCACTTGATGATCCATCGCTTTTATTTTTTCTACCTGTGTCAACTAGTGTTTTGTAATCCGCATCACCAATCAAAATCATGTCATAGATTTTACCCCAATCCTTAGTTTTGTCATCATTATTACCACTAGCCAAGCGATAGGTAATTTTCCCTTTACCAAACAAGCTTTCATCTTTGATCATCACACCTGATTGAGGGTCAATTAGCTTATCTGATGTTTTGATTCTACGATCATTTGCTCTTTGTAAAAGTTTATTAATTCTAGAAACCTTTTTCCAATTACTACCATAATTACCATTTTTGTTGTTCAAGCACTTGTAGAAATCTAGCCAATCACCCCAATATTTAACAAATGCTGAGGAAGTCCACTTCATAGATGCAGCTTGACCTAATTCGAAATTGAATAAACTCCACCATATAGCACCATCCCAACCAAGACTCATGCCCTTAGCATATTCAATTTTAGTAGGAATTAATACTTCAGCATAATAGCTTTTGATCAAGCTAAGGTCTTGTGTTGAACCACTAAGTGCATGGTATCCTAGACCTTGTAAGGTTGATAATTTTTTTTTCATTTTGTTTATCCTTTTGTTTTTTATTTTCTAGGAGGTAATTTCATGCCACTATTACCTATTGTACTACCTTTTGTATTTCTTGGGTAGTTTGTTTGATAATTTTGTGGGAATCTTTGTTGTGTTGGTTGTTGATAGGGCTGTGTTGCATCAAGAGATGCTTTTTTCTTTTGATTATAGTAGTAATATCCACCAATTGATGCCAAACCTAAGACACCTAAGCCAATGTAAAGCCAAGTATTGCTTTGGGATTCATTAGCACTTTGATTTTGTTCTTGTGCTAATTCTTCATCAACTAACTCATTTGACATTGCTTGTTGTTGTGGGATTTCATCTTTTGGAGGTTCTTCCTCAGATGCAAAATGGAATTTTTTCAATCTCAAAGTTTCATCTGCCACTTGGAATGATTGTTGTGCATTGAAGTAGTATTTTGAACTTGCCCCACCTTCAAAAATTGTATTATAAAAATACATAAATCTAAGTAAGTCTCCATCAAATACATCACCAAGCTTACCAAACACTTTTTTCAATGCTAAAACCATTACAATTGATTTGAACCATTCTATTGGCTTTAGTGATGTATTGATCAATGTTTTGTTGTCTGCTTGATATAGTGTATAAGGACTATTACTATCGGGCAAAACACTCATCATATCGAATAGCTTAGACTCTAAGCATTCAAGGAAACGATCAAAGTTTTGCATATATGAATCATACAATTCTTGAAAATCTCTTAGGGAAGCATCATAAACTCGCTTGATAAAATCCTTATCTATTTGTGTTAAATGCGTTGGTAATTCCTTTATACCTATTTGAAGCCGAAACCCTTTACGCTCTGCATGCAATTTATCAAAAATAGACATGACACAAGAATAAAGCACCTCTACATTACCTATTGTTGGATTGTAATCACAAAGAGGGAAATATTCATCAGATATAAATTTATAGCAAGGCTTTAAAAGACTCGCATGGTAATTGTAAATAGTCAATGAAGGGTCTGGGTCTAAAGGATTAAATGCGAATGGGATGCCTAACAATATGTTGAATTCATTTAGATTTACCTCTTGATTTAACAACCATTGTTCACCTTGTGCTTGCTGCATATTGGTATCAATGCCTCGCATAGCTTTTATATATCTAGCAAAATTTTTGATATCTAGCTTTAGCATTTCAACATATGAAGGGTCGTTGATTTTGTTTTCATTTACTTTGAAAACTCTTGGTACAGCGCCAAGTCCACTATCCATACTCATATATTTTCTCATATACACAATCCTTCAATACTAAAAAACTTTTATAATATTGAGAATACAAAAAAATAGTAAAAAACAAAAAGTTTTTTTCAAAAAAAAATGAATGTTATACATTTGCATAATAGGAACAAATAATATATATATTTTTTCAATTTTTGATGTATGCTTTAAATGTTTTTTTTCAAGGGTATGTATATGACAAATCAAAATGTTGGTGTGACAAGAGTATTCAAAAACAAGAAAGATTTTCTTGATTTTATGTCTAATGATGGCAATGATATTTGTAATCGAATGATACGAGATTTTTTTGAAAAAGATTTTTCAAGATTCAATGATGTATCTAAAAATGAAAAGCTTTTTAGTGTATTTAATGCATTTGTTGATTTCATTCATGCTTATGCTATCAATAAACTAAAAGATGGCATAGAAGAACTTTTTGAATACCAAGCTGAAATGAACAATCAAGATATTGAAGATGCTCAAGATGTTGAATTTAATGTAGAGAATTACATACAAGAAACAATAGCTAGATTCAATATGGTATTACAAGAAAATGATGAATTTGTTTTGTATAGGTATCACCCTATTGATGATAGTGGTCAAAAATTCACTTGCGATAAGCCTAAAAGAGTAATGACAATGTTTTTTTCAGCTCACAACAATGTTGACATATATGATACAACATTCAAATGTGATGGAATGAATTCTGAGAATTGTTCTATAATGTTGTATGCTAAAAAATATGCCATTTTAAGAGGCTTTGATGAAGAGTACTTTATCAACAAAGCAATAGAACTCATAGCAAATGAAAATGTTTCTGACGAAGATCATACATATGAGTATGAACACTCTAAGATGTTAGAGGTTATCATAGAAAGTAGTGTTTCAGCTAGTGATTCATTCGTTTCAAGTATTGATTCCAATCACACACAAAATTCCCAAAAGAGTGATTCGATAGACATTGAGCAAAAAATGAAACAAAATCCATTTTTCAAGGATGATGGTTCTATGGAAGTAGATTGGGATAAAGTACCTAAAGACATGCTAAAGGACATAAATTTTGACTTTGTGCTTATGGATAATTCAAGTGTTGATAATTTAGAAGAAATGGGTAGAAGTTTTATTTCTGGAAAATTCCCATCTGAATTGATAAATACTTTTTTTGTATCGTTCACTTTGAAATATTTGAATGTTCTATTGAGAAAATAAATTTGACTTTTTGTTTCATAAAAATAATAATGAAAGCACCTCAATGAATCCTTTGGAATAGTATCAAATGCTATTAAAAGAGGTTTAGTGTGGTGTGTGTGTTTGAGATAGCCAAGTATTTTGTATTTGGCTATTTTACATAAATTGTTTTTATGTTGTGATATATTTCAATAGCTTTGAATTAGTTTTTCTATGGTATCTTTTGTCCCTACTAAGCATACCATTCTTTGCTTTTTGACTAATATAGAATTTCTCATCACAATCTATTTCTACAATGTCTTGTATTGTTGCTTTGTTTCCAATATTCATAATATTTGAGTCTATATTCCACAAGTATTTGATAAATAAAACCCTAATCAAACGATAGCCAAGCCATTTAATCACAGGAACTGCCCAAGAATTACCTAGCATTTTGTATCTATTAGTATCACTAACACCATTAGCAAGTGTGTAATTTGTGGGAAGTCCCATAAGTCTTTCACACTCACTTGGCGATAATCTACGAAGTCTATCATTTTGAACAACAAACAAAGATCCATTGACAGATGCTGAATTACCATTCCATTTAGTGCCATAGGCTGAATAAAGACAATCAGTATAATCCCTAAATGCAATAAAGCTATGACCATCCTTTTCGAATTCTAGGTCTACCCCCTTGTACGATTCATATAAACTACCACAGCCTTGTTTCATGTTCTCACCCAAGCCTAATATCTCACTTGCAGAGTATTTACGATCAGTGGATACAACGAAAACTCTTTTTCTTTGTTGTGGTAAACCAAAATATTTAGCATCAAGTATTCGCCAAGCAACCTCTCTATGCTCGTTTTTGAAAAAGCCATTATCCCCCCAAGTTTTCCACTTGTAATTAAATTGAGATGGTCTTTTTGGTTCTTGTTCATTTAATAATCCTGCTAGAAAGCAACCAAAAGCATTTTGGGAATCGCTTAAAACCCCTTCAACATTTTCCCAAACAATTGTTGATTTTGGCTTTTGGCTTTGTGATGTGATTGTATCCATAGCCTTTACAATGTCCACAAATGCGAGTGTCAAAGAGCCTCTTTCATCATCTAGGCTATTACGATGACCTGCAAGAGAGAATGCTTGACAAGGAGTTCCACCAAACAAAATATTGGGTATTTGGATTTCTTTCTCTAAAATCTTTTTTGGTATTTGTTTCATATCACCTAAGTTTTGAGTTTTTGGGTAATGCTTTTCTAAAACTTTGATGGGGGCTTTATCTATCTCTGAGAACCAAATAGCTTGAAATCCTAAAGGATTAAGGGCAACACTAGCTGCATCTATACCTGAGCATACACTTCCAAAGGTTATCATATTGAACTCTTTTTATGTATTGTTTTGTTTTAAAATACTTTTTCATTTAGCGATAATACATTACAAAAAATAGATTGATTTAGCAATTCTTTATTAAATACAAGACAATGAGCAACAATCAAATTTGAAATAGTGGTAGTTGTTGTTCTTGAAAGCCTTGATAGTAAACCACTTCACTCGTTGCTTTTCTTTGGTTATTTACCAAGTTTGAGAAATGTTCAAAGGGTAGCCAATCAGCACCTTGATTCTCACATACAACAACCTCACCCTGTCGATTCTGACACCAATTAGCAAGATGCTTGAAATCGATGTTTTTGCTTGATTCCTTGTAGCCTTTGCCTGCGATTTGATAAGGTGGGTCAATAAACCAAGTTGCTTGTTCATTATTTATGTTTTCATAGCTATCTTGCTTGATTTCCCAATGCCTAATGTGTTCAACTTGACTAGCGATTTTGTTCTTATTCTCAATCGTCCAGCTACAAAAGTTTCTAGGTTTTTCTTTTTTTCCATTTTTGTCTATGAATCCTGTGCTTACTTTGATTGCTCTACTTGTCCACTTAGTATCTGGTTTATAATTAGACAAGTGAATCCAAAAGCCGATAAGCCATTTAGCCTCTTGACAAATATCGTAATCATCAAGAGTTTTGTCAAAATCAATAAGTGGCAATGCTAAGATTTCAGATTGCTTTGTGTGGATAAGATAATCCCAAACCCCACACACAACATCATATTTATCGAATAGCTTTACCTTTTTCCAATGGTAATGTAGAGCATAGCAAGCTGAACCTGCAAAAGGCTCAATGATTGTATCTTGATTGGGTTGGTTGTATTTCTTTGATAGGTTGTATTTACTACCAAAGTAACTAAAAAAAGGTTTTAGTGGTTTACTCATGATTAATACCTAAACCTAAAACAAAGAAAGTTGCTTTGATTGGTTTTCAAAGCCTTGTGTATATATTGCTTCTATTGTTGCTTTACCAATAGTGCTTCTTAAATTTTGAAATTCTTCAAAGGGTAGCCAATCAGCACCTAGATTTTCACACACAATCACATCACCTTGTCGATCCTTACACCAAGTGGCAAGATGCTTGAAATCGATGTTTTTGCTGGATTCCTTATATGCTTTCCCTGCCATTTGATAAGGTGGGTCAACAAACCAAGTTGCTTGTTCATTATTTATGTGTTCATAGCTATCTTGCTTGATTTCCCAATGCCTAATGTATTGCAATTGAGATGCAATAATATTTTTTTGGGATTCACTCCAAGATTTGTGGGGCATAGTTTTTCTCTCATACCCATCCTTATACATAAGCTTTCCTTCCTTAGAATGAATTTTTGAAAACCCTGAAAGTTTTTTAGATGGGCTAGTGTGCCCTGTTGCCAACCAAAAACCAATCAAGTTTTTGGACTCTTGTGGGATATCAAAGTTGTCAATGTGATCATCATCCTTTAGAATAGGTAATGCTAGGATTTCAGATTCTTTCACATTGATAAGATAATCCCATACCCCACAAATAACATCATATTTATCGAATAGCTTTACATTTTTCCAATGGTAATGTAGAGCATAGCAAGCAGAGCCAGCAAAAGGCTCAATGATTGTATCTTGATTGGGCGATGGGTATTTTTTGGCAATTCGATATTTACTACCAAAATATGTGAAAAAGGGTCTTAGTGGTGTGTGTGTCATATTATCCTTTAGCCTTTTGTGTGTTTGTTAGAGTCTATGTTTGTTTTATATATATAGATTAGTCTTTGAAAAGTCAAGCTAAAAGAAAAAAACAAATGTTTTTGTTGTTGAAAAAAACTTTGATTTTCTTAGTAATAAAAAAGAAAATACAAAAAAGTTTTTCAACACTCAATGGAATGTATGTGGTTTTTAAAATGAATAATGATTTTTATAAAAAATTTGTGAAATGTAATGACAAATATTTAGATAGCTTTGTTAGGTACAAGGACAAACCTAATTTCATGAATCCAAGACTTATATTGCTGTTTTTCAAAATTGATCAAATAGAAATACAACAAAAAGTTATGGGAAGCGAGATTAGAAAGAAAAGTATTAATATATTTGATATAGATAATTGTAAAAGTTTTTTAAATTTCTTTGATAGTACAAAATTGTATCTTCTTTTTTT
>Ga0194129_10008082_pt1 | contig 12307 bp, 19 predicted proteins | sample TA2KigCa35mmetaG_FD_150862 | JGI IMG/M metagenome (GOLD analysis project Ga0194129, IMG submission 150862) | Freshwater microbial communities from Lake Tanganyika, Tanzania - TA2015038 Kigoma Deep Cast 35m | ecosystem: Environmental > Aquatic > Freshwater > Lake | place: Tanzania: Lake... | reverse complement strand
CAGGAACGACTTCAGACCTTCCTGGACGTCCCACCCGAAGCGATCGGTTGCATGGGTGGTGGCAAAGCCAAGCCCACCGGCCAACTCGACATCGCCGTGATGCAGTCGCTGGTGCGCAAGGGAGAGGTGAATCCTGTGGTGCAGGGCTACGGGCAGGTGATCGTCGACGAATGCCACCACATCGCGGCGGCTTCCTTTGAGGCCATCCTGCGCCAGGTGAAGGCCCGCTACGTGCTGGGGCTGTCCGCCACCCTGGTGCGCCGCGACGGTCTGCAGCCGATCCTGTTCATGCAGTGCGGCCCCATTCGCCACATCGCCCAGCGGCCTGCCGGATCGCCCCAGACTCTGGAACTGGTGAGCCGCACCCATCAGCTCCCAGCACTACCCGCCGATTTGCCGATCCAGGAGCTGATGCGCCGATTAGCGGAGGACCAACGCCGCACCGAGCGGATCGTGGAGGAAGCTCTCGCCTGCTGGGGTGACGGGCGCAGTTTGTTGCTCCTGAGCGAGCGCACCGATCACATCACGACGATCGCCGCAGCTCTGGCTGGGGAGGTGCCGAACTTGTTCCTTTTGCATGGTCGGCTGAGCGCACGCCAGCGCAGCGCCACCCTCGCCGCGCTGGAAGCGTTACCTCCTGATGCACCCCGCATCGTGGTGGCTTCGGGGCGTTTGGTGGGTGAAGGCTTCGACCACCCGCCGCTCGACACCCTGTTGCTAGCTCTACCCGTGTCGTGGAAGGGCACGCTGCAGCAATACGCAGGCCGCCTGCACCGGCAGCAAGCAGGCAAAACCAACGTGCGCATCATCGACTGGCTCGATCTCGGCCATCCGGTCACGCAACGGATGTGGGAGCGACGGCTGCTGGGCTATCGGGCGATGGGGTATGCGCTGATTTCCGATCAGTGATCCACCAGGACGCCATGGCACATCAGCACCGGCAGCATCAACGCATTCAACCCTGATGCATGGCTATAGGCCCTATGGTGTTGTACAGGCAGTTGGACACCGCCATGCAGGTCGTCAGTTTCTCCGAGGCCCGCGAGAGCTTCAAGGCGGTGCTCGATCGTGTCGAAGCCGATGCCGATGTGACCCTCATCACCAGGCGCCACGCCCAGGGCGCTGTGGTGATGTCGCTCGACACCTACAACAGCCTGATGGAAACGGTGCATCTACTCCGCTCTCCCGCAAACGCCGCCCACCTGCAGCGCTCCCTGGAGCAGGCCGAACGCGGGGAGCTGCTGGCCCACCCCCTCATCGATGCCGACCCGCTCGACGCCGATCGGCTCAATGCCGTCAGCTGAGCGGCTGGCGTGGACCCCCGCCGCCTGGGAGGACTGTCTCAACTGGCAGGGCCAGGACCATAGACAGCTGAAGCGGATCAACCAGCTGATCCAGGCTTGTCTCCGCGACGCGTTTGTAGGGATCGGCAAGCCGGAAGCGCTGCGGGAGAACCTCTCTGGCTGCTGGTCACGCCGGATCGACGACGAGCATCGGCTCATCTACCGGCTTGAGGGAACCACACTGGTGATCCTGGCCTGCCGATATCACTACAGCTGAACGCGGAGCATGGAGAGACCCAAGCCGGAACCATCTCACAGACCTTCTCACATCCAATCCTGAAGGCCTAGGAGACTTACTGCGGCACAGGCGATTCGGCCAATCAACCGAGAAGCTTCCCAAGCTGAACGTCGCCGGTTCGAGCACGGTCACCCACTGAGATAGAAGGAAAGCTGCCAACTAAGAATCAAGCTGGCATAAGCCAACCCTTTACTCATAGTGGCTCCAGAGGCGCAACATCTTCACAATGCGCTTTTCCTCCAGCACCTCATACACGATACGGTGCTGGATGTTGATACGCCGTGAGCAGGCCCTCCGAAGCTCACCGACGAGGGCCTCGTAGGGCGGCGGTTGCGAATAGGGGTCTTCAGCCAAAAGGCTAAGCAGGGCCAGGGCCCTCTGCTTGAGGGCAGGGGATGCGGAGGCAAGTTTGCGTGCATCTTTCTGGGCCTGCTTCGTATAGAGAAGTGTCCAGCTCACCAACCCGGTTCGCTGCTCAGCTCATCAAGATCGGTGGCCATGCCTTCGACGATCGACTCGCGCATGCCGGGGATCGACACCAGGTGCAGGGTCTCCTCGATAGCACGCCAGTCTTGTTCCGAGAGCAGAACGGCATTGCCCCGCTTGCCGGTGATTTGCACAGGCTCATGGGAGTGCCCAACTTCATCAATCAGGGCATAGAGCCGCTTGCGCGCTTCTGTGACGGAGACGGTGGTCATGACACTCTTGCTGCCGTACGTTATAGCGTACCGGATCGAGGGAAACACGCCACCGGGGACGCGGCCCCCGATGGCGTGAAAGACACAGAGCGACATTCCCTGGCCTTCAACGGGCTCGAGCAGCGTCTCTGACCAAAACGGTTCGGCGCAAAGCGAATGCGCTCAGACCGATTCCAAGAGCCACTGCGGGTCAGCCTCGATGCCCGATGAGCTGGCCTTTCATCCCGAGGCCCTGGAAGAGCTGCTGCGCCGCCGGGAGCAGGAACGCTTCATGGCCGGGCTCGTTGCTGCTGCAGAAGCGCTGGCGAGCGATGCCTCGACACGGGCCGAAAGTCTGGATGTGGCGGCGGAATTCCTGCCGGCTGGCAGCGAGACCCTGGCGTTGGCAGAGGGGGCCGCCTCCCAGGAGCAACGTGCACAGCCGACGCCTCAGCCGTGGTGGCGCTAAAGCGTCGGGGTGAAATCTGGGTGGCGCGCCTCAATCCCAAGCAGGGCGCCGAGGTGGCCAAGCTGCGTCCACTGCGGCACTCCCCGATCAGCGCTGAAACTCATGCCCCATGAACGGCTTGGAGACGGACTCAGACCCGGGGCTTGATCAATTGCAGGACCTGGGGCCCACGGCTGGCCAAGCGGCGTTCACAGTCGAGTGCGGCCAAAATCAATTTGGCGGATGCCGCCACATCTCCCTGACCTGCGGCAGCTTCAGCTTGATGGAGCAACTGAACTTTTTGCTGCTGCAGCGAGTCAGCGCCCTGCTCACCATGCCGCTCACGATGGAAAACCATGGGCTTGGCTTGCGCGGTTGCCATCAAGGGAACTGTCGCCGTCATCACCATGAACAGTTTGAAACCGCATTGCCGTTCATTGACGGCAATGCAAATGCTAACTCAACACCAGCAAACCAAGGGCAAAGCATTGTCAGCAATGTCCCAGAGAGCGATCGTCAAGTAAGCAAACGCTCACCATTCGACTGGGCCGCACTGGCGAGCTGAGCTGACGGATCAGGTTCCAGGCTCCTCGCAGTTGCCGCCAAGCTCATCAATCTGACGGCGTAGATCAAGCGAACGCTGCTGATCGCCACGGGTCAAGGCGATTGCCAAGGCAAACTCAAGCTTCTCAAGTTTGTGTTCTCCCTGGGTTCCACCCACTTGCACCTCCGGATTGGAGCGACAGTGAGGCGAGCGCTGAACCCGCGCTAGTAAAGAACCCTGGGGGGTCGTCCGGGATGATTGGGGGAAGACCATAGCTGGCTTTCTTCCAATTGTGGCACCGCTGACCAGGGTCTGGCGGTTGCCACAGATGACGCCTGCCAAGCTGATTGGCCGTCAGGATTCAGGCCGCATCGCGCTGCTCTGCCACCGGTGTCACGACGGCCAACTCAGCCGGTTCGTCGAGAAGGCTGCGGCAGTCATGCAGCAGGCGCTCAACGTTGTCGAGGCTGCTGATCTCCTGCGGGGAGATCGACGGTTCGCTGCCGAAGCCTTCCACTTCGAGCTCGAGCGCCGCCAGCTTTTGCTCAAGCCGCACCAGCCGGTGGGAGAGGGCATGGATCGTCTGGGCCAGGTCTTCGGTGCTGCGGGTGATGCGGAAGGAAACCGATTCCGATGCCATGGCGACCACAGGGGCAGATTGATGGTCCGATGACAACACAGACGGCGGCGACACTCAAGTGATCAACTCCTGCAGACTGGCCTGAATGACCCCCTCCCCCTGGACGCTGCTGCTTTACGGCTTGGCGGGCTGCCTGGGAGGACTGCTGGCCCTGCGCACCGGCATCCCGGCGGCTCCCCTGGCAGGCGCCCTGCTGGGAGCTGCCGTGGCGAGCTTGAGCGGCAAGCTCGAAGCAGCGCAATGGCCCGCCGGCACGCGCACCGTGCTCGAAATCGCTATCGGCACCGTCATCGGCACCACCCTGACCGCGCCCGCCCTGGCCGAACTGCAACGGCTCTGGAAGCCTGCGGTGCTGATCACTGTGACCCTGGTGCTGACCGGGGTGGTTGTGGGACTGTGGTGCAGTCGGCTGCTGGGCATCGACCCAGTGGTGGCCCTGCTGGGCGCCGCTCCAGGGGGCATCAGCGGCATGAGCTTGGTGGGCGCCGAGTTCGGCGTCGGCGCGGCGGTGGCCGCCCTGCATGCGGTGCGGTTGATCAGCGTGCTGCTGCTGTTGCCGCTGGTGGTCAAACTCCTGCCCCAGCGCTGAATCCAGGGCTTCCGACACCTCGACAGACCGATCTGGATCGATACGGTGAAGCTCGAGTGAGCATCGTGCTGCTGTGAACCTGTTCGTACGCGTCGCCCTGGTGGCCGGATTGGCGCTCAGCCAAGGAGCTGCGCTGGCCCAAAGCGAATCAAGGCGCAATGGGGCGGCCGCCGCTGCCGACAGCAACACAAGCACGACCCTCACCACCGCCGAAAACACCGCCGGAGCCAAAGGAGCCAGGACCTATTGCTTCATGCGGGGGGCCGGAAACACCCACAAAGTGAGCTGGGACGCGGCCTATGGCCTGATCAAGCGGCAAAGCGCCTCGCTGTTCAAGACCTCTCCGGAGCATGCGGCGGTAATGATCACCGAAGCTGTCGTCAACAACCCGACGGCCTACCCCGACTGCGGCAAATACCTTGGAGATCTGTTTGTGCGCTGAGCTGCCAGCATGAATGCCCCTGTCCTGGCGGCCCTGGGGCTGACGCTCACCGCAGCATTGGTCGGCTGCAGCGAAGCCGACCTGCCCCAGCGCACGATGCGGCGCGACGACTGCCTGCGGGACGTGAGCCTGCAGGCCCTGCCCCAGGCCCTGCGCCGCTGTGACCAGGTGGTGGCGCGGTTTGCAAACGATCCGGGCCCGCGCAACGAACGCTCGGTGCTGTTGGCCCTTGCCGGTGACGACAAGGCCGCCTGCCGCGACATCGAAGCGGCCATGACCCTGGTCCGCCAGGCACCAGCGAAACGACTGGATCCACTGCTGGTCTCGGAGCTGAAGACCCGGCACCAGAGCTGCCGCGACGCCAACTGAGGCTCAACGGCGGCTTAACGGCCGGCAAACAGCGCTTCGACCATGGCCGCCAGCCGCTGGCGGCGCAGCTCGTGGGTCTTGTGCTGCAGCACCACGGCAATGCGTTCGGCCTTGCTGGCGATCAGCGCATCCACCAACTGATCTGCCGGACCCAGCGTCAGCCAATGGCATTGCAACGCCGCCCCCATGCCAATGCGGTGGCAACGGTCTTCGGCCTGCTCGGCATCCCCGGGGGTCCAGGGTCGCTCGAGCAGCACCACATGCCGGGCCCGGTGCAGGGTGTAGCCCAGACCCCCGGTGCCATAGGTGGCCACCAGCAGCGGCATCGCGCCCCGCTGAAACGCATCGACCTGCTGTTGACGCAGCGGTGCCGGCAAAGACCCGATCAACAGTCCTGGATCCCCCGGTGCAGCCAGGCGCGCGTGCAGGGCCTGAGCCGAGGCCACAAACGCGGTAAACACCACAACCGGCTCACCGTGTTGAAGCAGCGGTGCAATCAGCTCAACGGCCGCCTGCGGCGTGTAGTGCGACGCCAACTGCCGCATTGTCGTGAGCAACGCCAGGGCCTCGGCATCGCGCCGCACCAGGCCCAGGCTGGCGCGCAGTCGATAGTCGCGGACCGACGCATCCACGTCGCGATCGAAGGCCTCGGCCTGCTGGGGCGTCAGCGCGACCGGCCAGTGCTGGCGGTGTTTTGGCGGCAGATCGAGGCAATCCTGCTTGCGGCGATGCAGCAGCAGGGGGCGGACCAGCCGCTGCAGCTCGGGCAGCGCGCTAGCCCCCTGGGCCGACCACTGACGACGCCCACCCTGTTCGCGCCAATAGCCGCCGCAGTAGCGCTGCTCAAAGGCGCGCTGATCGGCAGCGATGGGATGGCCGATGGCGGCCAGCAAGGGAAACAACTGGGCTGGCCGGCCGTTCTTCATCGGGGTGCCCGTCAACAGCCAACAGGCCCGCAGGCGCGGATGACGGGCCAGACGCAACAGGGCCTTGCTGCGCCGCGCGTTGCCGTTCTGGGCGTAATGGGCTTCATCGACGATCAGGACACACCCGGCCTCGGGCAGATCCTCGGGAACCGCCGCCCAGCTGAACAACACCAGCTGCAACTGCAGCGCGGCCGCTTCCCGTTGCCAATGGCTGTGCAGGCCCACAGGGGCCAGCACCACCACGCGGCAATCGATCAGCCGCACCAACGCCCGGGCCGCCACCAGGGCCGTGAGGGTCTTGCCCAGCCCCATGGCATCGGCCAAGACTGCGCCACGCCGTGCCAACAGCCAACGCACTCCGGAGCGTTGATGGGCAAACAGCTGGCGACCATCGGGCAGGGGCTGCTGCAGATGGGCGGCGGCCACCAGCTCCCGGTGCGGCGGCAAGGGGGGCAAGGGACGCTCCAACCAGCGCAGCCAGCGCTCGAGCTCCGGGTCGAGGGCAAAACGGGAACCAAGCTGCTGCCGCAGCACCAGAGCCGCCTCGAGGGGAAAGTCCCAGCAGCGCCGACGACTGCACCAGGATCCGCGTGGCCTCACGGCCCGCAACTGAGCCTGGGTGACGGCATCAAAGGGACTGACCACTTCGATCGCACCCGTGGCACCCAAACGCAGCAAACAGCGTTGAACCACCGAGCAAACGGCGAAAGTGCAGTCCTCGACACATTGACACCCCTGCCGCCAGGGTCAGACTGCCAGCAACCGAAACGCTGGCATGCACGCCCGGGATGCGGTCTTCCTCGAGGATCTCTGCCCAAAACTGCGTGCGCGCCGCTGGCGCCAACAACTGCACCGGGTCACCAATCAGCGGTGCCTCTACTGCGGCCAGGCCTCTGAATCGATCGATCACGTGTTGCCCCAGAGCCGTGGCGGGCTGAGCATCACCGAAAACTGTGTGCCCGCCTGCCTGGCCTGCAACGGCCACAAAGGTGATGCCGACGCCTTTGTCTGGTATCGGCGCCAGAGCTTCTACGACCCCCGCCGGGCCATGGCGCTCAAGGCCTGGACCGAAGGCGACCTGAAGCTGGCGATGCGACTGCTGCAATGGGCCGAACCCAAGGCATCAGAGGCCAGCCAACCCCAGGCTCACCAGACTCGACAGGCGTCAGGGCCGTTGTGGCGCTGGCAGATGGCTGCCTGATCCTGGGGCCGCTCTGGGGCCAACAGGGCCGCCGCAAACAAAAAGACAGCCACCAAGACAGCCGGAGCCAACACGGGCTCCCAACCGCCGCCGCGGCGCTTGGCGAGGCCGGGGCGCGTTTGGCGCGCGCGCAGGGAGGATTCAGTGCGGCCTGGCCGCCCTGAGCTGGGCGGCATTAAAACGGGACAGGATGCGACCATGACCGTTCAAGCAGATAGTACAAGCGGACTGAACGCATCGGCGACGGTCAAGCTGCTGGTGCTGGGGGGCGGTTATTGCGGCAGCCGACTGGCCCAGGCCGCTGCGCGACAAGGCCTTGCCGGGTTGATGAGCCAGCGGCGGCCCCAGCAGGCTCCCCCACCGCCACCCGGGTGGCAGACCATCGGCTTTGACACGGACAGCGGGCTGGTGCCCAGCCTGGACGCCCTGGCCGGGGTGACCCATGTGCTGAGCACCATTGCGCCCGGGTCCGATGGTCGCGATCCAGTGCTCGCAACCCTGGGCGGGCACCTGGGCGCCCTGCGCCCCCATTGGCTGGGCTATCTCTCCACCACCGGCGTCTATGGAAACAGCGCCGGAGCCTGGGTCGATGAGCAGTCGCCCTGTCAGCCCGGCGTGGGCCGCAGCCGGGCACGGCTGGCCTGCGAACAGGCCTGGCAAAGCCTGGGGCTACCGCTGCAGATCTTCAGGCTGCCGGCGATCTACGGTCCGGGCCGCAACCCATTTGCCGAGCTGCGCGCCGGCCGCGGCCGCCTTGTGCACCGCCCGGGGCAGGTGTTCTGCCGGGTGCATGTCGACGACATCTGCGGCGCGCTGCTGCACTGCATGGCGCTCGAACCGCAACGGCGGCCGTTGATCGTCAACATCAGTGATGACGTGCCCTGTCCCTCGAGCGAACAACTGGGCTACGCCGCCCATCTGCTGGGTTGCCCTCTGCCTCCACTGCAGCGCTTTGAGCAGATCGAAGCGAGCATGAGCCCAATGGCCCGCAGTTTCTGGCTGGACAACCGTCGGGTCAGCAATGCCCTGCTGTGCTCAACCCTCGGCTATCGGCTGCGCTACCCCAGCTACCGCGAAGGCCTGCGGGCATCCCTGGCCGAGGAGGAAGAGGGCGCCGCTGGCGCACAGTCGCCCTTTGACGGTTCAGGATCAGCCACATAGGGAACGCCGAAATCGCGCAACATCCGGCCCCAGCGCAGTTCGATCCAGCCCTTGCTCACTCCGGTGACCAAACCAAAGCCGATTCCAGCCAGCAACAACCAGCGCAGCATGGGCAACGCCCCGGACCGGTCCCCATCCAACCCCAACAGCACGCGCCTGGCCATTGCCCTGGGCGATCCAGCCGGCATCGGCGCCGAAGTGACGCTCAAGGCCCTGGCCCAACCGCAGCTGCGGCAGCGCTGCCCCGATCCGCTGCTGGTGGGCTGCCGCAGCTGGCTTGAGGCGAGCTACAGCCAGCTGCGCCGCCACAGCGAGGTGCCCCTGCGGGACCCGGCCGAACTTGAGATGGTGGAGCTGCCGCTTGAGGCGCCAGCCCAACCAGGCCACAGCAATGCCGCCTGTGGAGCCGCCTCGTTTGCCTGGTTGAGCCAGGCCACCGACCTGGTGCTGGCGGGACGCTGCCAGGCCCTGGTGACGGCTCCGATCGCCAAATCCAGTTGGCATGCAGCCGGGCATCGCTACCCAGGGCAGACCGAACGGCTGGCCGAGATGGCCGGCGGGGCTCCAGCCTCCATGCTGTTCACCGCACGATCACCCCATGGAACCTGGCGGCTCAACACCCTGCTGGCCACCACCCACATGCCCCTGGCGGCCGTGCCGGCGGCGCTGGACGCGGGGCTGATTGCAGCGAAGCTCGACGTCTTGCTGGGGTTCTGCCTGCGCATGACGCAAACGCCGCAGCTGGTGGTGGCCGGGCTCAATCCGCACGCGGGTGAGGGGGGTGCCCTTGGCAGCGAAGAACGCGATTGGCTGCAGCCCTGCCTGGAGGCCTGGGGCAGGCAACACCCCCAGGTGAACCTGCTCGGCCCCCAGCCACCAGACACCTGCTGGCTGGGGGCTGCAGAAGCCTGGCAGGGGCAGGCTGCTGGACCCGATGGCTACCTGGCTCTGTACCACGATCAAGGGCTGATCCCGGTCAAGCTGCTGGCCTTTGATGCCGCCGTCAACACCACCCTGGGGTTGCCATTTCTGCGGACGTCGCCCGACCACGGCACCGGGTTTGCGATCGCGGGGCGCGGGGTGGCTAGGGCCGCCAGCATGACGGCCGCCATCGAGACAGCGATCGAGCTGGGCTAGGCCCCTGATCGACGAATCAGCCCGGCTTGACGCGCATCAGCACCTGTCCAAACTCGACCGGAGTGCCGTTCTCAACCAGGATTTCCACCACTTCACCGCTGACTTCGGATTCGAGCTCATTCATCAGCTTCATCGCCTCGAGGATGCAGACCGGCTGGCCAGAACTGATGCGGGCACCCACCTCGACAAAGGGCGGATCGCCGGGGGCCGGAGAGCGGTAGAAGGTGGCCACCATCGGAGCGGTGATCTCGAGCAGATCGCTGCGCACGGCCGGGGCGGCCGGCGGCGGCGCCGAGGGGGTTGCCGCTGCTGCTGCGGGGATGGCGGCGGCTGGAGCCACCGGCAGCGCAGCGGCCACGGGTGAGTGAATCACCTGGGAAACGGCGCCAGGCAAATTGCGCCGCACCTCGAGACGAAAGTCATCGCCCTCGAGCTTGAGCTCTTGGATGTCGCTGTCCCCGAGGAGGGCCAACAGCTTGTGAAGCTGGTCGTGATCGAGCTGCATGGGGTTCAGTTCTCCCGGCCCAGATAGCTGTCCGTGCGGGTATCAATCTTGATCTTCTCGCCAATCGACAGGAACAGGGGCACCATCACCTGGGCGCCGGTTTCGACGATGGCCGGCTTGGTGCCTCCAGTGGCCGTATCACCCTTGACACCGGGGTCGGTCTGGGTGATTTCAAGCACGACCGAGTTGGGAAGCTCCACCTCGAGTGGCTTGCCGTTCCAGGCGACCACGTTCACCTCCATGCCTTCCTTGAGGTATTTGCGGCTGTCGCCGATCTGCTTGGCGGTCAGGCGGGTCTCCTCGTAGGACGCCATGTCCATGAAGACGTAGTCGTCGCCTTCCATGTAGGTGTGCTGCAGGGTGCTTTTCTCGAGCACGGCCTGGGGCACGCTCTCGCCGGCACGGAAGGTCTTTTCCACCACGTTGCCGCTCTGGACCGCCTTGAGCTTGGTGCGAACAAAGGCCGAACCCTTGCCGGGCTTCACGTGCAAAAACTCGACGACCCGCCAGACCTGGCCATCCAGCTCGATCGAGGTCCCGGTGCGAAAATCGTTGCTGGAGATCATTCCGGCGGATCGGATCGGCCGGATTGTACGGCTGGCTACTGGATCTGCCCCGCCGGTGCCGCTGCTGACGCACGATTGGTTATGCCAAAGTCCGCTCAACGACAGCGGATTCCATGGGCACGCACAACGCCAGGACCTGGGTTCAAGGGCTGACACGGCAGTTGCGCCAGGCCGCTCTGCTGATGGTTGCCGTGGCGTTGACCATGAGCTGCGCAGCGGCAGCACCAGCCTGGGCTGCACTGCCCGAAGGCAACGCTGTGAAGGATCCCAGCGCCATCCTGCGCAATGCCTTGCCCATCGAGGCCCCGGATCTGCAGCAGCTGCAACGACGGCTCGAGGCCACCAGCGACGACCTGCGCGCCAAACGCTGGAGCGCCTTGGTCAGCACCAGCAAACGCAGCCAATCGCTGTTGAGCAGCAAGCGCGACGCCATGCTGGCGGCGGTCCCCGCTGACCAGCGGGCCGAGGCCGCCCAATGGCTCGATGAGCTGGGACCGCAGCTGACCGCGCTCGAAGCGAGCAGTGAGAGCGAGCAGCGCGACGCGTTCCTGGAGGCTCGCCGCGCAGCCCTGACCACCATCGGGCAGCTGGAGGAACTGCAGGTGGAGACCTTCCCCTTCACGATTCCGGCCGAATTTGATGCATTGCCCAGGCTGTTGGGCCGGGCGACGGTGAAGCTTGAGACCAGCAAAGGCCCGCTGACCGCCGTGATCGACGGTTACAACGCACCGATCACTGGTGGGGCCTTCGTTGATCTGGTTGAGCGCGGGTTCTACGACGGCCTGCCGTTCATCCGCGCCGAAGATTTCTATGTGCTGCAGACCGGCGATCCCAAGGGGCCTGACGAGGGCTATGTCGATCCCCGCAGCAAACAGATCCGCACCGTGCCGCTGGAAATCCGCATCAAAGGTGATGCCGCTCCGATCTACAACCTGACCTTTGAAGATGTGGGACGCTTCAAGGCCGAAGCGGTGCTGCCCTTTGCCACCTACGGAACCCTGGGCTGGGCCCATTCGGATGAACGGCTCGATGACGGCTCGTCCCAGTTTTTCTTCTTTCTCTACGAACCTGAGTTGACCCCGGCCGGACTCAACCTGGTGGATGGCCGCTACGCCGCCTTCGGCTACGTCGTCGACGGCATGGATGTGCTTGAAGAGTTGACCGTGGACGACACCATCATCAAAGCCAGGGTGATCGACGGCGCCAACAACCTCCAGCCGCACGCCTGAGCCGGCCCGGCCAGCCTGCCAATGGATCCTGGGTCCTAGCTGGGGCGTGCGCCGCAGACGGTTCCGGGCGGCGCGCTGCTGAAGGTGAACACCATTGTGGACACCTTGCCAAGAGCACGATGGGGCCCACACCTGCGAACCCCGGCATCAGCCCTGTCCACGCCGGCCAACCCGTACGGGCGGCGGAAGCACCCCTGCAATCCCAGCAAAAAGCCGCCCCTTGCGAGGCGGCTGGGTCGTCACAAACAGACGTGCTTGCAGTGAAACGTGCTTGCAGTGAAACAGTTGAGCG
>Ga0194129_10008078_pt1 | contig 12314 bp, 11 predicted proteins | sample TA2KigCa35mmetaG_FD_150862 | JGI IMG/M metagenome (GOLD analysis project Ga0194129, IMG submission 150862) | Freshwater microbial communities from Lake Tanganyika, Tanzania - TA2015038 Kigoma Deep Cast 35m | ecosystem: Environmental > Aquatic > Freshwater > Lake | place: Tanzania: Lake... | reverse complement strand
AAGAACGGGATCGTCGGCGACGTCGACGACGCCGACGCTGTCTTCGAGGCCGGCTTCGTCGACGCCTTCACGGCGCTTGGCGCGCCCCGCGAGGAAAACGGCGTGCCCATCGGCGGCAGCGACGGCGTCGTCGAGGTGCGCAACAACCCGCAGCTCGACCAGGCCGACTTCATCGAGCTCGTCGTCCGCAACCTCGACAACCTCGCCGACACGCTGCTCATCTTCTGCGGCAACGATGGCTCGACCGAAGACGAAGACGACCGCGACGAGACGGTTTTCTCTGCCGTGTGCCCGGCCGGTTAGGACGGCGTGTCCGGGCAGCTCTGAGGGTGAGGGGCCGCCCCCGCGCCGCGCTCTGTCGGAGCAGCACTCGGAGCTAAGCACTGGCGTCGACGTCAGGGTTGAGTTCAGGGTCGACGTCGGCGTCAGAACACCTGCTTGCGGCGGTTCGACGGCAGGATGCCCAGCTCGTCGCGGTACTTGGCGACGGTGCGGCGGGCGATGTTCACGTTGCGGTCCTCGAGGATCTTCACGATCGCCGAGTCGGACAGCGGCTTCTTGGGGTTCTCGCCCTGCACGATCTTCTTGATCTCGTCCTTCACCGCCTCGGACGCAACGCTGTCGCCGTCGCCGGTGTTGATGCTCGAGTTGAAGAAGTACTTGAGCTCGAAGACGCCGCGGGGCGTGTGCAGGTACTTGCGGCTGGTCACGCGGCTGACCGTCGACTCGTGCATCTCGATATCGTCGGCGACGTTCTTCAGGATCAGGGGCTTCAGCGGGCCGTTTCCGTCGAACCAGTCGCGCTGGTACTTCAGGATGCTCTCGCACACCCGGTAGATGGTGCGCTGGCGCTGGTGGATCGACTTGATCAGCCACTCGGCGGTGCGCTTCTTCTCTTTGATGTAGGTGCGGCTCGGGTCGGCGGGAAGGCGCACGCCCTGCTTCTTCGCGATCTGCTCGGCGCGCAGCTGCTCGACGTAAAAGCGCGACATCCGCAGCTTGGGCAGCCCGTCCTCGTTCAGCTGGATGATCCATTCGTCGCCGAGCTTCATCACGTAGACGTCGGGCGTGATGTATTGAGCGTCGGGGCTCTCGCCCTGCGGGATGTAGTTGCGCGCCGGCCGCGGCTCGAGCTGCTCGACCAGCTTCATCGCGTCGCCGACGTCCGCCAGCGTGACCTTCTCGGCCTTGGCGATGGCCTGGAAGTTGTGGCGCTCGGCGTCCCGCAGGTGGTGGGCGACGATGGCCCACACGAGATTCTCCTCATCGTAGCCCCAGACCTCGAGCTGCGTCAGCAGGCACTCGCGCAGGTCGCGCGACAGACAACCCACGGGGTCGAAGCGCATGATCCGCCGCCGCACCGCCTCGACCCACGCCGCGTCGACGTCGAGCTCGTCGGCCACCAGCTGCACCGGGTCGACTCGCTCGTCGGCTGCCGCTGCCGCCGCCGCCGCCGCCGGTCCGTCGGCGGGCGCAGTGGTTGGCTCATCGTCGTCCTCGCCGGCGGGCGCGGCCGGGCCGTCGCCCAGCAGCGCCCCCTCGTCGTCGGCGCCGCCCTCGCCGCCGGCGGCGGCGGCCTTGTCGCCCGCGGGCTGCGGGGCCAGCGACGGCGTCTGCAGCGCCGAGACGTCCAGAAAGCCGTCGTCGCTCATCTCGCCGAGGAGCCGCAGCGCGATCTGGCGCTCGAGGGCGTTCATGTCGCTCATGCGCACCTGCCACAGCAGGTGCTCCTCAAGCGTCTCCGTGCGCGTCAGCGTCTGGTCGATGCCCGGGAGGTCGTCGAGGCCTGAGTCCTTGCCGCTGCCCGCCGAGGGCGGCAGGTAGTTGTATTGGTCGGCGTAGGCCTCCCAGTCGATGGAGGGCTCCTGCGCCGACGTGGTCGTCGTCACCTCTGCCGGCCGCTCCGAGACGGGCGCCGCCACCTGCTCGGCCTCCCGCGACTCCTGCGGCAGCCGCGGGTCGTCGTTGAATTCCTCAAGCACCGGGTTCTCGACGAGCTCCTGCGCCACCGCGTCCTTCAACTCGAGGTGGTTCAGCGTCAGCAGCTTGATGGCCATCTTCAGCTGCGGCGTCATGACGACACCCAGCTGTAGTTTCGGGACGAGCTTCAACTCCATGTCGGGACTCTATGCTGGTCACGGGGTTAGCAAGAAAGGCCTCACACGGGAGCACACGTGGCGTTGGAATGCGCGTCCTCGCTATCCCCGCCCACAACACAGGAACTCGCTGCCCGCCGCAAGGCAGGGGCGGCCTTGTCGGCGTTGCCTTCGTCGCCCATCGTCCCGGCATGCGGCTCTTGTCTGGCCCGACCGTCACCGTCCTGCGCGCGCTGCCTCTCGTGGCCGTGACGTCGGCTTCGGGGTGCTTGGCGCCGACGCCGGTGCGTGCGTTCGAGGACTTCTATTCCGCCACCGTCCGCCGGGACGGTCCAGCGGTGCGGGCGCAGCTGTGCGGCGAGGCCAGAGCCGCCATCGTCGGCGTCGACGACGCGGCGCTGCTGTCGACGTTCGCCGTGTGGCGCGTGGTCCGGCGCGCGGCGCTTTCGGAGGAGCCGGCCAGCGCCGACGGCGCGGTGGGCGTCGTCGTCGAAGACGCCCTCGGCGCTACGACGACGGTGGCGCTGCGGCCCGACGCGGCGGCGCCGCGGGGCTGGTGCGTAGCGGGGGTCGCGTCGTCGCCGTCGCCGGCCCAGGACACGGCAGGCGCCCGTTGAAGGCCGCGGTCCTCATCGCCATGGGCTTGCTGGCGGCGCCGACGACGGCGCGGCCGCGTGCGGGGCGCCCGCCTGCTCCGTCGCCGGCGCGGACGCCGGCCCCGGCGGCGGCGGTCTGGCACGCGCCCGCCGACGTCGACGCCGAGCCACGGGTACGGGCGCCGTGGCGCGCTGGCGTCGCCGAGCGGCTCGTGGACGTCACCGACGCCTTCGTCGGCGCCCCCTACGTCGTCTCGCCGCTCGGCGAGGGCTTTGGCCAAGACCCCGATCCGCGCCTGCGCTTCGATGCCTTCGACTGCACGACCTTCGTCGAGACGGCGCTGGCCCTCGCCCTCGGCCACGACCTCGACGACAGCCGCCGCGTGCTCGACCGCATCCGCTACCGTGGCGACGTCGTTGCCTACGCCGAGCGGCGCCACTTCCCCGAGTCCGAGTGGCTCCCCGGTCTGCAGCAGGCCGGGCTGCTCGTCGACGTCACACGCGCCGTGGGGGGCGATGACATCGTCGTGGCGACGAAGACCCTCGACCCGGCCCGCTGGGCGCGCGCGCGCGGCAAACACCTGCCATCGCTGCCCGCCGAGCGGCTGCCGTCGGGCCCCGCGTCGCTGGACGTCTGGGCGCTCGCCGCCGCTGCCGCCCATCCCGAGCGCATCCCGGCCGGCACCGTGCTGTCGGTCGTGCGCGTCGACTTCAAGAACGTGCCGGTGCGGGTCAGCCACCAGGGGCTCGTCGTGGACAAGGACGGTCAGCGCGTGCTGCGCCACGCCGCCGACCGCCTGCACCACCACGTCGTCGATGAGCCCCTCGATCGCTTCTTCGCCCGCCTGCAGCGCTACGGCCGCTGGCCTGTCGTCGGCGTGCATCTGGCGCAGGTCGTGCCGGCGGCGGACTGGCGCGTGCGCCTCGGGGTCGGTGAGCCCTCGCCGGCCTCGCCGGCCGCCAGCACCCCGCTCGCGCCGCCGGCGCCGTGAACGATGGCGTCGTCGTCGTCGTCTACGTCGACGGCGGGCCGAGCAGCCTGCGCAGCACCGACGTCCACGACAGGACCAGCAGCGCGACGCCGCCGATCCACGCCGTCAGGTACTGCGGCTGGCCGCCCGGGCGCTCGCCGACGATGAGGGCCCGCGCCGTCGCCGGCACCGGCGCACGCAGGCGGTCGCTGAAGTAGCCACGCACCTCCCCGAGCTCGGAGTCGGGCCCGAACGACACAAGGCGCCCCTCGACGTCGGTCTGTACGAAGGGATCGAGGTCGGGCCAGGCCTTCGGGTCGAACTCGATGAAGAGCGGCGCGCCGACGACCTCGCGCACCTCGATGGGGCCCATGCGCAGGCTGCCCTTGCGCCACTCGGGGATCTCGGCGGCCTTGTTGCCGAGCACGACGTTGACGCGCGCCCACGTGCCGTCCGGCACGCGCGCGAGCACCGGCGCGCTGCCGTCGAGCAGGTCGGTGGGCGCCGCCTGCCGGGACAGATGGAAGGCCAGCTCGTCGGTGGTGGGGACCAGGATCCAAAGGACGGCGAAGGTGGCCGCGACGGCGAGGACGACGCGCACCGGGTGCACGCTCCGTCGGGGGCGTTGCCGGCGCACGAACGCCGCCAGCTCGTCGTCGAGCTCCCGGTCTAGCTCGGGGTCGCCGGCGCTCCTGCGCGCCGGCGGGGCGCCGGCGGCCAGCGCGGGGACGGTCGGCGGAGGTGGCGGCGCGTCGGTGCTCATGGCCGGTGACAACGAAACGGCGGGCGTCAGGAGTCGACGACGCGATCCTCGGTGGGATCCAGCGCCTTCTGCAGCGGGTCGTCGGGCAGGAGGTCCTGTGGGTAGACAAAGACGTAGTCGGCGGCCCGCCGCGCGAACACCTCGAGCGCCCGCGAAACGTCGGCCGAGTCGCGCAGCAGCCGGTTGTCGTCGTCGCCGGGGACAACCGCGACGCGCACGCCGTCACGGACGGCGACGTCGGTCTCGGGGGCGTCGTCGCTGCTGCTGGCGAGCACCGCCTTGAGCGCTGCGACCTTCCACACCGATGGCCCCTGCAGCACGCGCAGCCGCGACCGTTGCTCGACGGCGACGAGGGTGTCGCCGTCGCCGGCGGCCACGACGTCGATGGCGTCCACCGTGGGGACGGCGGCGTCGGCGGAGCGAGCCGCAGCGACGACGCGGTCGACAAGGCCGGCGGGAGCGAGCGCCCGCGCGCCCTCCTGCACGATGACCAGCTCGACGTCGCTGGGCAGCGCCTGCAGGCCCGCCAGCAGCGCCGCGCGCCGGTCGGGGCCGCCGGCGACCACGCGGTCGATCTCATCGAGCCCAAAGCGCTCGATGACGTCGGCACGCACCCGGTCGGCGAGGTCGGCGGGCACCACGAGCACGCCAGCGACGCCGGAGTCGGCGGGCAGGCCGGCGGCGATCCCGCGAGCGAGCAGCGGCGCGCCGAGCAGCGGGTCGAGCAACGCGTGCGGCTCCAGGCCCGAGCCCTTGTCCGCGCAAACCACGATCAACCCCAGCATCGACACCTCCGCACGGCGTTCGCCATCGTCGAAAAACAGCGCCCCGCAGCCCGTACCCCCCGAAGCTTACGGGGGCCGGCGCGCCGGGTGTACGAGCCCGCGCGCCGGCGTCAGCACTTGAAGATCGTCCGGAACTCGGTCTCGACCTCTTCTTCCGACATCTGCTTCGAGATCGAGATCTCCTTGACCAGCAGGGAGCGCGCGGTGTCAAGCATCTTTCGTTCGCCAAACGAGAGATCCTTGTCGCCCTTCAAGAGATAAAGATCCCGCAAGACCTTCGCGACCTCGAAGACCGAACCGGTCTTGATCTTCTCCATGTATTCGCGATAGCGCCGGTTCCAGGTCGTCGACTCGACGACCTTCTCCTTCTTCCGCAGGATCTTGAAGACCTCGTCCGCCTGATCGGACGAGATAATCTCGCGCATGCCGACGGCCTTGACGTTGGACGTGGGGATCAAGACCTTCATGCCGTTGTCGAGGATCTTCAGGACATAAAAGGTCATCTCGTGGCCCGAGATTTCCTTGCGCTCGATCGAGACCACCTCGGCGACACCATGCGCGGGGTAGACTGCTTTGTCGCCGACCTTGAAAGTATCCATCCCACGGCTCCAGAGACGAGAGCATCCATACGACGTCGGCGCGCGCGGACGAGCCGGGGCGACGACCCCCTCGCCTGCGGCCAACGTGGGCGCGGGAGGGGCCGGGCAGCGGGCGTCGACGACGTCGAGCCTCCCTTGCCAAGCCCGGCGGGGGATACCATCTCCCCGCCCGTGAGGCCAACGATCAATCGCTGCATCCACCCCGCCCGTGCGTCGTGGTCCGTCCGGGGGACCATCGCCACTGCGGGCTCCGCCGGCGGCGCGTGGCTGTGGCTCGCGGTCGTGGCGTTGCTCGCCGGCGGCGCAGTCCGAGCCCAGGCTGTCGACCTCACCGGGCGCACGTCCGTGGTCGACTCCTTTGGCGGCGGCGAGGCCCGCGGCGCTTCGTCGGCCGCGGCGACGGCGGCCCGCAGCAGCGTGAGCGGCTCCGCTGACGCCAGCGCGTTGTTCGGTCTGGTCGAGCCCGCCGGCGGCCGCGAGGTGGTCACCCTGGCCGAGCTGTTGGCGTCGGTGGCCGACGCTCCCGACGCCCGCATCGCCCGCGAGCGCGTGGTCCAGGGCGAGGCAGCCCGCCGTCGCGCCTGGGCGTTGCTGCTGCCGACGTTGTCGCTGGCCGGCGCCTACACGCACACCTGCACCGGCGGGCTCGGCGGCATCGACTGCGCCGACCGCACCGCCAACGTCGGCGACCCCAAGACGCTGCAGCAGCAGGCGCTGTTGTTCCGCAGCCTCGCCGACATCTTCGGCGCCGCCGCCGAGGCGGCGACCAACCCCGACGACGCCGCGCGCCTGCGGGCGCAGCAGGCCGACCTTTCGGGTGCCGCCGACGACATCGAGGGCCGCGCCGGGTCGCCGCCCATCGTCGTGCAGCCGGCGTCGCAGCTGACCGGGCAGCTCACCGTCGCCGTGCCGCTGTTGAACCCGCGCGCCTACGCCGCGGTGCAGAACGCCGCCGACGGAGTGGACGTCGCCACGGTCGGGCTCGCGCAGGCACGCCAGACCCTCGCGCTGGCCGTCGTCCGCGGCTACTACGCGGCCTACACCGGGCAGCGCATCGTCGCCGCCAGCGAGAAGCAGGTCGCCCTGGCCGAAGCACAGCGCGCCGCCGTGGCGGCCCGGGTGGCGGCGGCGACGCTGCCGCCGCTGGCGTTGAAGCGTTCCGAGCTCGAGCTGGTGCGCGCGCGGCAGACGCTGGCGCAGGCCCGCGCCGCCGCCGACAACGCCGTCGCCGTTCTCGGCGCGGCCCTCGGGCGGAGCGAGATGTTCACGCTGGCGCAGCCGACGCCGCCGGCCGCCGTCGATGGCAGCGAGGCTGACCTTGTCGAGCACGCGCTGAGCCACCGTCCCGAGGTGCGCGTGCAGCGGTTCGCGCTGCGCATCGCCGAGCGGGGCACTCTCGACGCCTGGCTGCAGTTCCTGCCGACGGTGGGGCTGTCGGCGACGGCGCGGGCGACGTCGTTCACGACGGGCTTCGTGCGCGACCCGGTCACCGGCGTCGTCAGCCTGACGGCGTCGTTGCCGCTGTACGACGGCGGCCAGCGGTACGCTTCGCTCGATGACGCCGCGTCGCGCACCGCGGAGGAGCGGGTGCGCCTGCGGCAGTTGCAGGACCGCGTGGCGGCGCAGGTGCGCGGCAACCACCGCGAGCTCGCCGTGCGCGATGAGGCGGTCCGCCTGACCGCGCAGGCGCTCGCCGTCGCCACCGAGGCGCGCGCGCAGGCGCAGGCCCTGTTCGACGCCGGCGTCGGCACGGCGCTTGACGTCAGCGACACCGCCGTCGCGCTGTTCGCCGTTGAGACCGAGGCCATCCGCGCCGAGGCGGAGCTGGCCATTGCGCGCCAGTCGCTGCGCTGGGCGCTCGGTGAGCCGCTCGATGGGCCGTCTTCGCCGCTGGCGGTCTCGCCGCCGGCGGATGCGGCGGCGTCTGCGCCTTGACCGCGTCGTCGAGTGCGGTAGCACCGCGCCCATGACCCGTTCAGCCGACCACGCCATCGATCCTTCGTTTCTCCGTCGTTTCTCGCCGCGGGCGATGTCGGGTGCGCCGCTGCCGCGGGGGGAGCTGTTGCGCCTGTTCGAGGCGGCGCGCTGGGCGCCGTCGTCGGCCAACGGGCAGCCGTGGCGCTTCGTCGTCGGCGAGCTGGGCACGCCGGCGTTCGACGGGCTCTTCGGGGTGCTCGACGAGTGGAATCGCTCATGGTGCGTCCGCGCCGCTGCGCTGGTGCTCGTGTGCGCCGATACGGTGCGGGTGACGTCGAAGGGCGAGCGTGTGCCCCGGCGGCTGGCGACCTTCGACGCCGGCGCGGCGTGGATGAGCCTGGCGCTGCAGGGGAGCCAGATGGGTCTGGTCGTGCACGCGATGGAGGGCTTCGACCACGTCGGTGTCCGAGCGGTGGTTGGCGCCCCCGACGGGGTGGAGGCGCTGGCGATGGTCGCCATCGGTCTGCCGGGGGACGCGCAGGCGCTGCCCGAGAAGTACCGCGGCGGTGAGGCTCCGAGTGGCCGCGAGCCGCAGTCGACGCGCGTGTTCTTCGGCCGCCTCGGCTGATCGACCGCCTGCTGGGGCACCGTCGGAGCCGTCGACGACGCGAACGAGCACCCCTGCCGCGCCGCCGCCGACGCGTCGCGTCGACGCCCGCGCTCGACCAACGCGGTCGCGGGGCGCTATGCCCCCGCACGAATTTGTCGATCGGTCCGACGGGGATCGATCAGCGGAGGTCCCGATGGCCGGCATCACCAAGCACAAGCGCCTTCTCGCCTGGATCGACGAGATGACGCAGCTCTGTCAGCCTGAGCGCGTCCACGTCTGCGACGGCTCGCAAGCTGAGTACGACGCGCTTTGCCAGCAGCTCGTCGAGGGCGGAACGTTCCTCAAGCTGACGAAGCGCGAGAACAGTTTCCTTGCCCGGTCGGACCCGCGCGACGTGGCACGCGTCGAGGACCGGACGTTCATCTGCTCGCTGTCGAAGAACGACGCCGGCCCGACGAACAACTGGATGGATCCCAAGGAGATGAAGGCGAAGCTGACCGCCGACTTCACGGGGTGCATGAAGGGCCGCACGATGTACGTCGTGCCGTTCTCGATGGGGCCGCTCGGCAGCCACATCGCGCAGCTCGGTGTGCAGGTCACCGACTCGGCCTACGCCGCCGTCAACATGCGCATCATGACGCGGATGGGGCAGGGCGCCCTCGACGTGCTGGGCGAGCACGGCGACTTCGTGCCGTGTCTGCACTCGGTGGGCCGTCCGCTTTCCGCCGGCGAGAAAGATGCCGCCTGGCCGTGCAACCCCGACAAGATCACGATCGCCCACTTCCCCGAGACCCGCGAGATCTGGTCGTTCGGGTCGGGCTATGGCGGCAACGCGCTGCTCGGCAAGAAGTGCCTGGCGCTGCGCATCGCCTCGGCGATGGGGCGCGATCAGGGCTGGCTCGCCGAGCACATGCTGATCGTCGGCGTCGAGAACCCGCACGGCGAGCGCAGCTACGTCGCCGCGGCGTTCCCGTCGGCGTGCGGCAAGACGAACTTCGCGATGATGGTGCCGCCGCAGGGCATGGAGGGCTGGAAGATCTTCACCGTCGGCGACGACATCGCGTGGATCAAGCCCGGCAAGGACGGCAAGCTGTACGCCATCAACCCCGAGGCGGGCTTCTTCGGCGTCGCTCCGGGCACCGGTCGCAAGACGAACCCAAACGCCATCGACACGCTGCACAAGGACTGCATCTTCACCAACGTCGCGCTCACCGACGACGGCGACGTCTGGTGGGAGGGCCTGACCGACGAGAAGCCGGCCCACGTCATCGACTGGAAGGGCAACGACTGGACGCCCATGTCGACGACGCCGGCCGCGCACCCGAACTCGCGCTTCACCGCGCCCGCGTCGCAGTGTCCGTCCATCGATCCCCGGTGGGAGGACCCCTCGGGCGTCCCCATCGCCGCGTTCATCTTCGGCGGCCGCATGTCGAAGGACATGCCCCTGGTGTTCCAGGCGTTCAACTGGAGCCACGGCGTCTATCTGGCCGCCACGATGGGCTCCGAGGCCACCGCCGCCGCCGTCGGCCAGGCTGCCATGCGTCGCGATCCGATGGCGATGCTGCCGTTCTGCGGCTACAACATGGCGGATTATTGGTCGCACTGGTTGAACGTCGGTCGTCGTATCCCGAATCCGCCCCGTATCTTCCGGGTCAACTGGTTCCGGAAAAACGAGAATGGCAAGTTCATGTGGCCGGGATTTGGCGAGAACATGCGCGTGCTGCGCTGGATCCTCGACCGGGTCCAGGGCAAGGGTTACGCCGTCGAGAGCCCGTTGGGCTGGATGCCACGCCACGAAGACCTGTCGTGGGAGGGCCTCGAGTACGACAAGAACAAGTTCTACGAGCTGATGGGCGTGGGTCGCGAAGCAGGAGCCGCTGAAGCCCGCGCTCACGAAGAATTGTTCGACAAGTTCTTCGACCGTCTTCCGAAGGAACTTATCTATGAGCGCGAGCTGATGCGATCGCGCCTGTGGCGCAGCCCCGACCACTGGGAGCTGGCGCACGAGGGCGACTGAGCGACCGCAAGACTGGCGGAGCATCGGTGCGCCGCTGTTCCGTCAGCCGGTTCAGCCTCTGGTCCGCGGGCGCGGGTTGGGTCGGTGCGTTGATGGCTGGCACGCAAGGCATCGGCCGTACTGCCGGCCCGCGGCACGAGGTCCGCGACCCCCGCGAGCGGGGGGACGGCCCCGGCCCCCGGCGCCAGCAGCACCAGCCCGAGGGCGCACACGCAGAGACGACGGCGCATGACCACCCACTCGCAAGACCCGGGCCAGCTGCGGAACGTCCATGGGCAGGGCCACCTGGCGTCGGTCGTCCTCGACGCTCGACGCGGCGTCGCCGGAAATCCGCGGGTCCGCGGTTTGTCGACGACCACGCCGGGAGCGAGCCACCGGTGTTCCTGCGGTTTCCAAAAAACCGAGGTTGTGCGAATCCCTTCGACGTCGCTGGCAGCGGAGGCAGATGATGAAGACGGCGCGCGAGCAGCTCTACGAAGAGGTGAGCGCTCTGCTCGAAAAGCGGGCCGACGCCGCCGCCACCGGCGTCATGCGGAAGCTGATGGCGCGCTACCGCGTGCAGACCAAGCCGGGCATCGAGATCCCCGTCGGCACCACCGCCCGCGACGCGCTCGGTGACCGGCTGCTCGACCTGTGGCGCAACGGCGGCCCCGACGACGCCACCCGTGCCCGCGTCGGCGCCACCGTCGACGAGTTCCGCATGCAGCTGAAGCAGTCCGGCGTCGGCGGCATCGACAAGCCGTCGCCGCCGCGCCCCGCGCGACCGTCGTCGTCGTCGCCGTTGCCGGGTGACGACGACGATCCGCCGCCACCGCCGCGCGCGTCGTCGTCGTCAGCGTCGAGGGCGGCGCCGCCGAACCCGGGGTCGCGCACGCCGCCGTCACCGCTGACGAACAGCCCGCCAAAGGCGCGGCCGATGCCGCCGCCCACGGTGCAGCTCGGCGTCGCCGAGGCGCCCGCGCGCGTGACCCGCGGGCCCGAGCCCGTCGCCGGCGGTCCGCGCGCCCGCAAGAAGGCGCGCGGCGAGTGCCCCAAGTGCAAGAGCAAGGGCGTGGTGCTCGCCCGCAGCTACTCCGGCGACGAGTACTACTCGTGCATCTACTGCGGCTGGCAGGCGTACAAGGCTGTCGACGAAGACGACTCGAACGCTTCCCTGGCGGTGCGCCTGCTCGGCCAGACCGCCGGCACCGAGTAGCCCCCGCAACCGACGAGAACGCCGTGGCCGACACCAGGAGCACCGCGAAGACGCTGCCCTTCACGGCTCCGCTCGAGCGGTACCTGCGTGCGCAGGCGCTGATGTCCGAACGCGCGTTCGTCGCGGCGCTCCCTGGCGCCGCCGTGTTCGTGCGCGTCGACGAGCGCGGCGGCGCCGACGAGCCTGCGCCGTGGGCGGTGCCCATCGTCGATGTGCTGCCGCTGCCGGTCCCGGGTACGCCCGGCGACGATGTGTTCTTCGACCTCTCGTCGATGTTTGGCAGCGTCGAGGCGACGGCAACCGGGCCGGCGCAGCCTCCGCTGCCGTTCCCCCGGGCGCGGGAGCAGGCGACGGTCTACGTCGTGCCCGCCGCCGGTGGACACATCGGCCGCGACGGCGGTGGCGTCGTCGTGCGCGAGCGCTCGGTGAGCCGCCGGCACGCCGACGTCGCGCACGACGAAGGCTTCTGGTCGATCGTCGACGTCGACAGCCACAATGGCACCGCCGTCAACGGTATGCCGCTGTTGTCCGGCGAGCCGCACCCCCTGCGCAGCGGCGACGTCGTTCAGGTCGCCGACGTCGTGCTGCTGTTCCTCGACGCGGCCGCCTTCTACTCGCACCTGCCGGCGCTCGTGGGGGCTTGACAGCCTGCGGTGAAAAATGGCCGAAGGCCGTGTTCACCGCAGGCTGCGTCCTGAGTGCGGGGCCCCGTCGAGCTTGGCTCGACGGGCCCTCCCGCCGACAGTGAGCCGGCCACCGGCGCTC
>Ga0194129_10008077_pt1 | contig 12314 bp, 7 predicted proteins | sample TA2KigCa35mmetaG_FD_150862 | JGI IMG/M metagenome (GOLD analysis project Ga0194129, IMG submission 150862) | Freshwater microbial communities from Lake Tanganyika, Tanzania - TA2015038 Kigoma Deep Cast 35m | ecosystem: Environmental > Aquatic > Freshwater > Lake | place: Tanzania: Lake... | reverse complement strand
GCTGGCCGAGCAGCGCATTTTCCGCCATCGCGCGGAAGCCGCCGTCAGGCTTGCCTGGGATATGATGGGCTGGGGCAATCCCGCGCCGGGCGCCGCCGCGCCTCCGCCGGAACCGCGCATCATCGCGAACCTCGATGAAGCGACCGCGACGCAATTGGTGTTCCTGTATACGGAGGCAAGCCAGCGCTTGCGGGGCGATCCCGCGAGCTTCTTTGCGCTGACCGGGCGTGCGCGTGAAGGCTATGGTAAGGCGCCTTCCTTGCGGGTGGCGAGCATTGATATTGGTGGCGGCACCACGGATTTGATGATCTGCACCTATTCCGCAGAAGCCGGGCAGGAAATTGAACCGCATCAGAATTTCCGCGAGGGTTTCCGCATTGCGGGTGATGAGGTATTGCAGGAAGTCATCCAAAGCATTGTCCTGCCGCAGCTTGAAGAAAGCCTGCGCCAGGCCGGGGCGCGCGACCCCAAGGCGCTGCTGCGTGAGGTGCTGGGCGGGGATCGCGGGGCGCAAAGCGAATTGGAACGCCATTTGCGTCGGCAATTCGTGACGCAAGTGCTGGAACCGACCGGGCTTGCAATCCTACATGGCTACGAAAAGATTGATGAACGCGCGACGGGCGAATTCCTGCGTGAGAAGCTCAGCACCATTCTGCAGGGGCGCGATGTGGCGGCACCCTTACGCTACTTTGAACAACAGGCGGCGCGTGCCGGGGCGGCCGGTTTCCAATTGCTTGAAGCGGACATGGCGGCGGCAGCGGGCAGCGTGGATGCCATTGTGCAGGCCGCACTTGGCCAGGTGATCGCTGATCTCTGCGAAGTGGTCTATGCTTTCGATTGCGATTGGTTGTTGCTGTCTGGCAGGCCGTCTCGGCTGCGGGCGATTTTTGACATGGTGCTGGCCAAGATGCCGGTGCCGCCGCATCGCATTGTCGGCATGCACCGCTATCGTGCCGGGAGTTGGTATCCCTTCCGCGATTCTGCGGGACGCGTGGATGACCCGAAGACCACGGCGGCGGTTGGCGCAATGCTGTGCGCTGTGGCGGAGGGAAGATTGGAAAGCTTCCTGATGCGCACCAGTCGGCTTGCCATGCGTTCAACCGCGAAGTTTCTGGGCCGCATGGAAATTTCTGGGCAAATCCTGCGGCAAAATGTGCTGCTGCAGGACCCGGATGCGACGCTGTCCAAGGCGCCAGGTGCTTCGCAGGATGTGAAATTCTCCATGGAATTCCGCGCGCCAGTATTTCTTGGCTTTCGCCAATTGGATTTGGAACGCTGGACCGCGAGCCGGCTTTACATTCTGGAATATGCCAATCCCGATAATGTGCCGCGACTGAAACTGCCCTTGAAGCTTGCAATTCAGCGCGCAGAAATAGACTCCGAAAGCGCCGACGCTGAGGAATTGCGGGAGGATTTCACCATAGACGAAATCCTGGATGCCGAGGGCGATCCGCAGCACCGCGGCATTGTGCGGCTACGTCTGCAAACCGAACGCAGTGAAGCGGGCTATTGGCGCGATACTGGCGCGCTTTCGGTGCCTTGAGGAATACGTCATGACAACGCCGAATGCCGAAAACGAAGCCCTGGCCCAACGCTGTGACGCGGTGGCCGATGCCGCGCAGGGTGCGATTGAATGGCTTGGACAAGCTGGCGATATAGTGCGGGAAGAAGGCCCCGCACTCGCGCGCGATTTCCGCCGTGAAGCATTGCGGGCGCGCAAGCTGGCCAATGCGGCGCGCCGGCCCATGTGCGTTTCCGTCTTTGGTCCAAGCCAACAGGGAAAAAGCTATCTGATCGCGTCCCTGGCGCGGAAGGAAGGCAAGCCAACCACGATCCGTTTTGGGGAGGAGCTGCGCGGCTTCAACCGCGACATCAACCCCGATGGCGGCAAGGAATCGACCGGCCTGGTGACGCGTTTCACGACGCGCCCGGTGACTGGTCTGCCCGGCATGCCCGTGGTTTGCCGCATGTTGTCTGAAACCGACATCGTAAAGATCATGGCCAATGCCTTCATGGAAGATTTTGACCGTGACACGGTGATTCCGCTCGATGCCGCCGTGATTGAAGCGAGCCTTGCCAAGGCCCGCGCCAAGGCCACGCCGGCGGCGACAGGGCGGCTGAATGAAGATGATATCTATGATCTGTTCGAATATTTCGAACGCTACTTCCTGAATCACCCGACGCATCTGGCGCTGAAGCCCGGCGCCTGGCGAGAGATTGAAAGCCTTGCCCCGCGTTTGGCCATTGCCGATCGGATGGAGCTTTACGGGCTGCTTTGGAACAATACGCCGACCATGACGGCAACGGCGCTTAAATTGATTCAAGCGCTGGCGCAGCTTGATTTTCCGGAAGATGCCTGCTGCCCCATGCTGGCCGTGGAGCCCAAGGCGCAGAGCATCATTGATGTCGAAACCATGTCGCTTTTGGGCAAGGGTGATGGTGATCCCGTGCCAGTGGCAACGCGTGCCGGGCGCCGCGCGGAATTGCCGCGCGCAGTGCTGACTGCGGTGGTTGCTGAATTGCAGTTGCAATTGGAAGACAAGCCCTTCGATTTTTTTGATTATACCGATCTGCTCGATTTTCCTGGCGCGCGCGGACGCGAAAAATACAATGCTGCCAAGGCCGAGGACGTGGCACAGAGCGATCTGTTCATGCTGCTCCGGCGCGGCAAGGTTGCCTATCTTTATCAGCGCTATCTGGCGGAACAGGAACTGACTTCCATGTTGCTCTGCCTGAAGCACAGCAACCAGGAAGTGCGCACCGTGCCCGCAATGGTGCGGAATTGGATTGATGGCACCCATGGCGCCACCCCAGAGGCACGAAAGGGCCAGGATGTCGCCTTGTTTCTGGTACTGACTATGTTTGACATGGAATTTGAGATCAAAGGTGGCGCGGAAGACAATGTGGAACGCTGGTCCACCAGGTTGAAGACGACGATTTTCGAATTCCTGGGCCTTGGCCATGATTGGCCAGCAGAATGGGTGCCGGGGCAGCCTTTCAAAAACACCTTCTGGCTCCGAAATCCAGAAGTGTTGAATAAGGGGCTGTTGGATTATGATGATCGCGGAAGGGAAGTTTCCTTTCGTGACGGGGAACGTGTGGCGCGGCTGAAGGCAAATTTCCTCGCCAATCCAGATGTGCAGAAACACTTCGCCGATCCCGAACGCGGCTGGGAAGCGGGCATGGCGTTGAATGATGGCGGCATTGGCTATCTTTCGGAAAAGCTCCGTCCCGTCTGCAATCCTGCGCTGAAGCGGCGCCAGGTGCAGGGACAGCTTGGCGATCTGGCGCGGCGAATAGCAGGCAGGTTGGAAGGCTATCATGTCTCTGGCGATCTTGATGCGGAACTGGCCAAGCGCCGGGCGGAAGCGCGGCTGGTCGGGCGGCAATTGCTCGCTTGTGCGGAAGCCCAAGCCTTTGGGCTATTGCTGCGCGAATTGCAGGTGCAGGGCGAAACCCTGGCCGAGCTTTTCCGTCGCCAGCAATTGGCCGCGGCTGAAGCGCCGTCTGCCGTCACCGCACCTGTTGGGCGCAAGACTACGGCGCGCGAATTGCGGGGCGAATTTGAAGCGCTGTTTGAAGATGACCCCGCCCCTGCTGCGCCAATGGAGGAAGCGGAAGAAGGCCCGCGCGATCAGGCGGATCTTTTCGCCGAAGCGGCGGTGGCGGAATGGTTGCAGAATATGCATCGCTTCGCCGCGCGCACCGATAGCCCTGAATTATTCCGCATGGACCGCGAAGCCATCGCAACGCTGGTGGCGCAGCTTGCTGCCGGGGCGCGGCGGCTCAAGCTGCGGGAGAATATTGCCGCACGCATGCGCACCCAGGCGGCCTATAATGAATCCATGGCCAATCGGCTGCTAAAGCCGGTCATGATTGCCGAAAGGGCAATCAATGATTTCGTCACCTGGATGGGCTTTGACAGCATACCGGTTGAAGCCCGCCCCAAGGCCGGGCGCGAAGGGCGCAGCATTTTCATCCGCCCGCCGGCACCTTCGGATGATATGCCTCGGCTTTCAGAAACCCCCATCGCTTATGATGCGGCATTCTATGTTGATTGGGCAGTCGCCTTCGTCAGGTTGGTGGAAGACAATGTGCGCGGTGCAGGGGGCGCGATGGTGGATGAGAAATCCAATGCCCGCCTTGGCAGCCTTCTGGGCGGCCTGCGCAAGGCGGCCGCCTGAAACATGAAGCACGAAGGCCGCACCCCATGATGCTGCATGTTGAAAATGATCGGCGCCTATCCTTGGGCCATGCGCGCATAACCCTGCCTGGAATGCAGGCGCCGGGTGATGGCGGATTTCGGATCATCCGCGAAGGCTATGCGGCTGCCAATCTCGGCCGTCGTGGCTGGCAGGTGCAGGAAGAAAAACTGACCCCGGTTGAAATTCGCCAGGAAGGTTCAGATACGGTTTTGGTGATTGGGCCACGGCTGACGCGGCATCTTGAACCGGGCCCCTTGGTTTTTTTGCTGCCGGCTACTGGATTGGAAGCAAGCCTTTTCTGGCCGGATGATATTGATGTGTTCGATGGCGAATTGCCGCCGGAACCGGTGATGCCGCGAGAGCCGGAACTGCCGCCTTCGCCGCCGCCGGTTGCGGCAGCACAGCCCATGCCCGCGCCGCCACCGCCACTCGTGGCGCCGCCACAGCGCGAAGATATGGCGCTGCCTGCAAAGCAGGAAGGCGCCTCACGCACGCCCTTGTTGGTTGGTATTGGCTTACTGTTGCTGGTGGTGATCGGTGGCGCTGCCTGGTGGTTCACCGGCGCCCCGCCCACATCTGCACCAACGCCAATAGCAACCCCGGCGCCAACACCTGCACCACCAGCACCGCCACCCGCGCCAGTTATCGCGGAACGCCCTTGGCTGGAACGTAGCGATGCGATGGCCCTGCGTGACCTGGTGCAATCAGCACCTGATGCCGCCGGCATTCACGCCGCCGCGCTCAGGCGTCAGGCAGCCGGGCGGCATGATGATGCGCTGGTGCTGTTTGAAGAAGCGGGTGAACGCGGCCATGCGCCAGCGCTGACCGCCGTGGCGCGGCTTTATGACCCGATTGGCTTTGTCGCGGGCCGTCCCTTCCGCGCGCCAGACGCACGCGCCGCGGCCCGGTATTACCGTGATGCTGTGCAAAAAGGTGATGCAGCGGCCGAGGTCCCGCGCGCTGCGCTCAAGACTTGGTTGGAAGAACAAGCGCGCGCGGGCAATGGCTCGGCGGAAACCGCACTCAAGGAATTTTGGCCATGATATCACGTTGCGCAATTTGGGTTCTTGTAATTGGCCTGTTGTGCGCCTTGCCGTTTGCGGATGGCCAGGCGCAGCAAGCCGCGCGCCAGCCGCTGCTGATGGAAGGCCGCAGCGCGCTTTTCCAGCGCGTCATTCTGCGCCCTGGTGTCCGCCTTGCCGAACGCCCGGAGGCGAATGCGCCATCTCAGCCAACGCCAGGCTTTGGGGTGTTCTATGTTTACGCGCGCCAAGGCAGCGGTGCTGACGCCTGGCTTGAAATCGGCGCGGCTCAGGATGGTCGCACCCAGGGTTGGGTGCCGGCGGAACGCACGATTGATTGGAAGCAGACCATGGTGCTGGCTTTCAACAACCCCGCCGGGCGCGAACGCGCCATGTTTTTCCGTGATGCCGAAACAGCGCGCGCGCTGTGGCTGAATACCCGCGGCGGTGCGGCAGAAGCCACACGGCTGCGCGAAGCCGCCAGCGCCAATGCCGATGGGCCAGTGATTGCGCTGGAACCTGAAAATTTCATCGATATCACAAGGCAATTCTATTTGCTGCCAATCCTTTCAGCGGATCGCGTGGAAAATGAAAGCGCGCAGGAAGCGCGTTTGCTGGAAGTGATTTCCGCGCCCACCCAACAGGCGCCTCCGCCGCCAGCGGATCCGGATGCGCTCCGTAATTATCGTGGCGCGGTAGTTTTTGTGGTGGATACCACGATCAGCATGGGGCCTTACATTGACCGCACGCGGGAAGCGCTGAGGCGCGTGGTGGATCGCATTCGTGACACGGCGGTCCGCGATAATTTCCGCTTCGGCATGGTGGCCTTCCGCGATCATATGGGCGGCAACCCCCGGCTTGAATATGTCACGCGCATGGTCTCCCCACCCGATATGGCTGAGGCTTCGGATGCGATCCTGCCGCGTCTTTCGCAACTTTCTGAAGCACGCGAAAGCAATGAGGGGTTTGATGAAGATTCTCTCGCTGGCATCAAGCTCGCCTTGGATGAGGTGCCTTGGCAGCAATATGGCGGGCGTTTCGTTATTCTGATCACGGATGCCGGCGCGCGCGATGCGAAGGACCCGCGCGGGCAGACGCAGATGGGGCCAGCAGAAATGCGCCAATTGGCGCAATCGGAAGCGAAGCAGGTCGCGGTCTATGCCATCCATCTGAAAACAACCGAAGGGCGCAACAACCATGCGCGCGCCGAACGGCAATACCGGGAACTCACGCGCTTCGGTGCGGCGGGGGAGCTTTATTACCCGATCAATGAAGGCAATTTGAACCAATTCGGCCAGACAGTGGATGCGCTGACGGATGCGCTATTGGCACAAGTGGCGGCAGCCGTTGGGCGGCCCATTGCCGGCATTCGTGCGCCGCAAAGCGTCGCCGAAAGGCGCATTTCGGAACAGGCTGAAATTGTTGGCACTGCCATGCGGCTTTCCTATCTGGGGCGCGAAAGGCAGGAAGCCGCGCCTGATGTGGTGCGGAGTTTTGTGCTGGATCAGGACCTCAACCCGGCTGATCCGCGACCCGAAAGGCGGCCCTTGGATGTGCGCGTGCTGCTGACGCGCAATCAGCTTTCCGATTTGGCGACAACGCTGCGCAACATTATCCAGGCGCAGGCCGCCGCGCGGCTTTCACCGGAAACCTTCTTTGAACGCGTGCGCGCCGCCGCCGCTGCCACCGCGCGCGACCCACGCCGCATGGCGGAATTCCAGCGCCTGAGTGGCGCCTTTGGCGAATTCCTGCAGGATCTGCCTTATCAAAGCCAGATCATGGAATTTACGCAGGATGAATGGAACAGCATGGGCGCTGGTCGGCGCACTGAAATCGTCAATGCCCTCGACGCCAAGCTGCGCCTTTATGAGGAGTTCAATCGTCAGCCATCGCTTTGGGTGAGCTTCGATGGTGGGCGCAATCCCGGTGAGGCAATGTATCCCGTGCCCTTGGATGCGCTGCCCTGAGGGCATGCATGCAAAAAGCCGCGCCGACCCTGCTGCTGCAAGATGTCATCATTCGCCATCAGGCGCCGGGTGACGCGGCGGGGTTTGAACTTATTGTTGAAAGCTTGACCATTGCGCGCGGCGAGGCCCTGGCGCTGGTCGGCCCTTCAGGTTCCGGCAAATCCACCTTGCTTGATCTGCTGGCCTTGGCGCGGCGTCCCGCCAGCGCCGCGCATTTCCAACTGACGCCGCGCGATGGCGCGCCAATGGATCTTGCCGCGCTTTGGCGCGCGCGCGATGAAAATCGCCTGACTTCCACGCGCGCCGCGCATTTCGGCTATATCCTGCAAACCGGTGGGCTGCTGCCGTTTCTTTCCGTGCGGCGCAATATCGCGCTGAGCCAGGCGGTGCTTGGCCAGCCTGATGCAGCCCATCTTGAAGCCTTGGCAACGCGGCTGGAGATTTCGCATTTGCTGGAGAGAATGCCTGCGGCCATTTCCGTTGGGCAAAGGCAGCGTGTGGCGATTGCCCGCGCCTTGGCGCATCGCCCGGAAATCCTGCTGGCCGATGAACCAACCGCAAGCCTTCACCCCGCCCTTGCCGATACCGTGATGGCATTGCTGCTTGAACAGGCGCGCGAACAGGATACCGCGCTGATCCTGGCCACGCATGATCCGGACCGCGCGGCGCGCCACGGCTTCACCCTTTTGCCGTTGCAGACCGAAGCGGGCCAGCAAGGGGCTGGCCGTTCCCGACTGAAGCGCGCCAGCGTGCAAGCATGACAAGATCCTCTCACCACGGGTTGCTGGCCGGGCTTTCGTTGCGTGATCTTTTGCATGAACGCACCTTGGCGCTGTGTTCGCTGATTGGTCTGGCAGCCGTGCTGGCGCCGCTGATTGTGCTGTTTGGCTTGAAGCAGGGCGTGATTGATGGGCTGCGCGCGGAGCTGATTGATAATCCGCGCAGCCGCATGGTGGTGAATGCCGCCAATCGCAATTTTGATCAGGCGTTTCTCACGCGGCTTGCCGCGCGGCCTGATATCGCCTTTGTCATTCCGCGTATCCGCAGCTTGAATACCGAAGCGCGGTTCGAAAACCCGGTACGCGCTGGCACGGTGCTGCGGGCTGAATTGCTCGCCACCGCCGCGGGTGATCCCTTGCTGCGTGCCCTGCCCAGCCTTGCGCCAAACCAGATCATCCCCAGCGCATCCTTCGCCGCGCGGCTTGATCTGCAAGCGGGCATGCGAGTGACATTGCGCGCCATTCGCGGCGATGCCAGCGCACGAGAGGTTTTGAATTTTCCAGTCATCATAGCAGCCATCGCGCCGCCCAGCGCCTTTGGGCGCGATGGTGTTTTTGTGGACCTTAAGACGCTTCTGCTGGTGGATGGCTTCACCGATGGCGTGCTGCCTGCTTCCACCATGCCCGCCGATATCGCGGATGATCCAGCGCGGATTTACGCGGGTTTTCGCGCCCATGCGCGGCGGCTCGAGGATGTTACGCGCATTGACCATGATTTGCGGCGTGATGGGGTGGAGGTTGAAACACTCGCGGAGCAAGTGGAAAGCCTGCTCAGCCTGGATCGCAGCCTGACGCTGCTATTCGCGTTGCTCGCGGGGCTTGGCGGTTTTGGGTATCTTATTTCCCTTGGTGTTGGGCTTTATGCCAATGTGGAACGCAAGCAGCGTGATCTTTCGCTCTTGCGGCTGATTGGACTTTCACGGCGTGATCTGGTGGTGTTTCCGCTGATCCAGGCACTGATTATTGCGGCTGCCGGCGCGGCATTGGCCAGCCTGATGGCGCTTTCAGTCGCGGGCATTGTGAATCGCCTGCCGCTTGGCGGTGCCAATGCCGCTGGCGGGCGCGCCATTTGCGCCATCGCGCCGGAACATCTTGTGCTGGCCTTGCTTGTCAGCCTTCTGGGCGCGGCGCTGTCAGCTGCTTTCGCCGGGTATCGCGCCGCCCGGATCGAACCTGCAGAGGGGTTGCGCGATGCGTGAGCTATTTATCGCAGTGATTGCCATGGCAACCATTTTGCCCCAGGTGACGCAAGCGCAGGAAAGATGGCCGGCGGAGCTATGGAATCCCAAGCCGCTTACCGATGATCTGATCCTGCCCATGCCATGCGGCGGCGCCATGGTGTTTCGCCCGGTGCCAACGCCGCTCGGCCAAGGCTTGCTCGCGGATCGGCCAGCCATGTTGGGCCAGGCGGATGCGGCAACCAATTACAGCGAATTTCTGCGCCAGAGCTTCATCGCCGGGCCGTTTCGTGGCGCCGATGCCGCCGCACCGCCGCGCTATTATATCGGCAAGTATGAGGTAACGCGCGATCAATACAGCGCTGTCACCAATGAAGCCTGCACCACAGCAGCGACCGCAGGGCGCCTGCCTCAAGCAGATATCACCTGGCATGATGCGGTGGGCTTCACGCTCCGTTATTCCACCTGGCTTGCGCGCAATGCGCGTGATGCCTTGCCCATGCGCGATGACGCGCGCGCTTTTGTCCGTTTGCCAACCGAAGATGAATGGGAATTTGCCGCGCGCGGTGGCACGGCGGTAACGGAGGCTGATTTCGGCGCGCGGGTTTTCCCGATGCCGGAAGGCATGCAGCGGCATGTCTGGTTCCAAGGCACACGATCCTCAGGCGGGCGGGTGCGGCCCATTGGCATGCTGGAACCCAATCCGCTTGGGGTTTTCGATATCCTTGGCAATGTCGCGGAATGGGTGCTGGAACCCTATCGGCTCAACCGCGTTGGCCGACCACATGGGCAGGCGGGCGGCATGGTTGCGCGCGGTGGGGATTTCCTGACGCCGGAAGATCAAATCCGTTCCAGCTTGCGTATTGAATTGCCGCCGCTTGATCGCAATGGCGAAGCGCTGCGGCTGCGCAGCCTTGGCTTTCGCCCAGTGCTGGCTTTGGTTGCGACCAGCAGCGACCAGCGCCCCGCGCAATTGCGCGCAGCGTTTGAGGCGGAGGCGCAATCGCGCGGCAGCGCCAGCGAAGACCCGGCGCGGCTATTGGAAGTGCTGAAGAATGACACGCCAGACCCGGCGCTGCGCCAAGGGATTGATCGCGTGGGCGCGGCTTTGCGTACCGCGCAGCGTGAACGCAATGATCAGGAAATGCAGGCGATCCAAAGCCAAATCGCCGCCGCCGCGCAAATTGGCCGGCAAATCCTGCTGGCTGAAGGTTTTGGTGAATTGCTCGGCGTTTTTGCGCGCGTGCAGGCGGAAACCGTGCAAGCACAGCGCACCTTGGCCGAAGATCAGGGCCGCATCGCCGCCGCCACGCAGGCTGAGATTCAGGTGGCGTTGCGCCGGCAGCAGGAACGCACGCAGCAAATAACCAATACCATGGCGCGCATTGAAGCCGCGCTGCGGAGCCAAGCTGAAGGCCAGCCTGCGCGTGCCCAGGAATTGGTGGCAAGCTATCTGCGCAGCGTGCTTGCCGTTGGGCGAAGCGCGGACAGGCTACGCATCGCGGATGCCGGCAATGTGGTGCAGCAGGAAATGCAGGCGCAGAATGTGCAGTATTTGCCGGAACTCGCGCGCATTGCGGCGCGGCATATGGTCGCGGTGAGCAATGGCAATCCACCAAGCCGCGATCAGGCGATGGCTGATCTCAAGGCTGTCTTGGCACCTGCCACGCCCACGCCGCCAGCGCGGCGATAACCTGATCAAAAGGGCGGAAAGCCGCGCAGCAAGCATCATGCTGCCAGCCGATCCAACTCCAGGCTGGCATAAACATCGCCACTATTGGCGCTGGCCGGCAAAGCCGCGATCCATTCTTGCATGGCCGCCGCATCACAGGGCGCGGGCAGGGCGAAGGTAAGGCTCTCCCCCAGGCTTGCCTGGAAATGCTGATAGCCAAGCGCCGCCAGCAGCCCCAGGCATTCGCCCGCCACATCGCGCTGAATGGTGGTGAATTCGAAGGAAAGTGTGCGCGGCGGGCGGGAGAGTGCCTTCAGTGCCTCGGCCTCATAGCCTTCGATATCCAGCTTGATGAAATGCGGCATGCCATGCGCCGCGATCAGCGCATCCAGGGTCGTCACCGGCAGTGTTTCGGCCTGATCCCATGCCTGCCCTTCCCACCCCGGCGCGCCGGCGGCGGCGGCAATGAAGGCAGGGCTTGCGGTGGCAACAGTTGGGTTGGCGGTATTGAGTCGAAGCTCCGCCCGGCCCGCCCGCGCCCCCACCAATTGCGAAACGAGCGTCACGCCGGGATCGCGCCGCAGCAAAAGCCGCAATACGCGGGCGAGTGATGCTTGCGGTTCCACCGCCACCACGCGCGCGCCAAGGCGCCGAAAACACAGCATCCGGTCCCCCACATGCGCGCCGACATCAAAGGCCAAATCGCCAGGGCCAAGGAAGCGGCGATAAAAGCCATCCAAAGCCTCGGCCCGGCCCGGCGCGTGATAGGTCCGTAGGCTCCGGCTGATGGCAGCGCGGTTCACGTGAAAATAAGCGCCGCGCCGGCGGCGTATTCGGGCGGCACCATGATGCCTTCCGGCGCTTCCCGCGTTGGAATGCCGGCCAGGATGCGCCTGGCGGAGGCTGCGCCATCGGCGGTACGGACCACCATCCCCGCCATGAAGGGGGAGGCCGGGGGCACAACGCCCGGCAATACGCTGGAAAGGGCTTCGGGCGTCAGCACGCGCACGCGGGTTTCAAGCGCCGGCGCCTTGGGGCCAGCAGCGCGCGCCGCCCCTGGCAGGCGAAGCAGAAAGCCCCCCGCCGCATCGGGTTCCACCGGCAAGCCAGACAGGCGGGAAAGCCGCGCGGCGGTCTCGGCCGGGTTGTCGGCGCATAGGATGGCGGCTTCCAGAACCTCGGCCTTGTTGGTGTGATCCATCCAGCGATCCTGCCAGACCAATTCGGGCGTAAGGTGCCGGATCAGCTGCACGCGGCCCTCCGGCGGGTCCGGGAAGGGCAGGCGGGCAAAGCGCGCAATCGGCCCGCCCGCTTCCACAGGCCGTTCCAGATAGGCAACGCCTGGAATATCCACCCCTGCCGCGCGCAGCCGCGCAAGGTTCGCTTCTTCATCCAGCATGGCTAGGGCCAGGATATGCATCCCCGGATAGCCCGCCAGAAACGCGTTCAGGTTATTGTCGAATAGCGCGGGATCAAGGATCGCGATCAATT
>Ga0194129_10008075_pt1 | contig 12318 bp, 6 predicted proteins | sample TA2KigCa35mmetaG_FD_150862 | JGI IMG/M metagenome (GOLD analysis project Ga0194129, IMG submission 150862) | Freshwater microbial communities from Lake Tanganyika, Tanzania - TA2015038 Kigoma Deep Cast 35m | ecosystem: Environmental > Aquatic > Freshwater > Lake | place: Tanzania: Lake... | reverse complement strand
GGCGACGCCGGCACGCACGTAGGCGTCGCGCAGGAAGTGGATCGGCTCGCCGCTGTCCTTCAGCGCGCCGAGGTCGAGGGTCAGCTGCATCAACGCGCAGTAGACAGACTTCGGGATGCTGATCGGATCCTGCTCGCGCGAGGCGTCGGGCAGCTGCACGTACTTCGACTTCGCGATGTCCGCCTGCAGGAGCGGCTGGTACGCCTTGATCGGATTGCGGCTGTCATCGAGCTGGAAGAGGCCGTTGAGGCTCTCGGCGTAGATGGGAAACCAGCGCAGCTGACGACGCAGCTCGTGGATGCCGGTCTCGAGCTCGCCCATGTCGAAGGGCGTCGCCTCGAGCTTCCCGAGGCGACGCGACAGCTCGGCCTTCACCTTGTCGATGTCCTTCTCATAGCTGCCCCACTTCGCCTCGCCCCAATCCTCGACGACGTCCCGCAGCGCAGGGATACGCCCCTTGGCGTCGGGCATCCACTCAGAGACGATCAGCTCCTTCAGCGCCGCCCGCGACGCCACCATGTCCTTCTTCAAGACCGCCACCGCCGAAGGGTCGGCGCCTACTTTCTGAGCAGCAGCGAGGTTCGACTTCGTCATCGAGAACTGGCCGATTTGATCCTCGAGCCGCTTGGCGCCGTCGTAGACCTGCTCGGCCTTCTTGCCGTGGATGTCGGTGTAGAGCTTGGCGATCCCCTCGAGCAGGAAGACCTGCCGACGCAGATCCTTGGTCATGACCAGATCGACGAGCTTGTCGGCGTCGGGTTCGCTGCGCAGGATGGCGTCGATCCGCGCCGCGTGGACGAGGACGCGTTCGAAGGGACGGTCGACCGGGCCCTCGACCTTGTGCCGCTCGAGCAGGGCGGCGACGTCGGGCACGTTTTGTTGCAGGCGACCCTTCTTGTCGAGCAGGGCGTCGAGGGCAAAGCGGTTGACGCCGGCGCCGCCCACCGATGTGCCGACACCGACGCCCGTCTGCGGGAGACGCCTCGTACCGGCCGCACCGAGGAAGGCTGCCAGTCGCTCGCGCTCGCCACCTTTCATCCCGTCAAGGACGACGTTCTCGAGAGCCCGGACGAGCTCCGGATCCTTCGCCTTGACCTGCTCGAGGGCCCGCTCGAGTCCCTTGCGACTGTCGAGGGCCTCGGAGGAGAGCCCGAGCTTCTGGAACGCTGTGGCGATGTCTTGGTGGCTGCGCAACGTGACGGTCATCGGTGGCCTCGCATGGTCTAGTCGCGTTGTAGCGCGGACAACGTCACTTTGGCCCACCGGGCACCGCCCGCTGGCACCGCCCGCTGGCACCGCCCGCTGGCACCGCCCACGGGTCGGCTTCGGGGACGCTCACCGTGCCCGCCCGAGATGCCGTCGGAGCCGGAGCGGCAACGTGCGAGCAGCCTGCGGTGAAAACGACCGAAGGCCGTTTTCACCGCAGGCTGCGCCATGGGTGGCGGGCCCCGTCGCGCTTCGCTCGACGAGGGCGGGCCTCGAACAGACCTGCCAGAGGGACAGCAGGCTGTGTTGAAACGCCGCCGGCGTTTTCACCAGAGCCTGCTAGGGTGCCGCCATGAATCCGAACTCTTCGTCTTCGCCGACGCCGGCCCCCCCCACGGTCCCGACGCCCACCGTTCGCCGCGACGGCCTGGACGCGCGCCTGCCCGACACGCTGATCGATCTGCACATCCACGTCGGCGGCGCCGTCGCGCCGCACATCCTGTATTCGATCGCGATGCAGCAGGGCTTCAAGCTGCCGACGAAGGGATACTGGGAGTTCGTCGAGCTGGTGACCATCCGTCCGGGCGCGACGCACTCCCTCGACGACTACCTGAAGGTCATGCACGAGTGGACCGAGAAGATTCAAAGTTCGCCCGCGGCCATGGAGCGCGCGGTCTATGAGATTATTGGAAAAGAATACCGGAGCAGTCGGGTCGAGCACATCGAGCTGCGGTTCAATCCGATGAAGCGCAACCTGCACGGCGAGCGCGACCTCGACCACATCATCCACGCGGCGCTGCGGGGCATGGATCTTGCCGTCCTTGAATACGGCGTCAAGTGCTGCCTGATTTTTTGCCTGGCGCGAGAGTTCTCGTTTGAGTTGAACGAGATCATCCTCGACAAGGCGATCAAATACCAGTCCCGCGGCGTGCTTGGCATCGACCTCGCAGGCCCGGAGTCGAACAACCTCGAGCTACGACTGAAGGACGCCGCGCGCTACGAGAGGCTGTTCACCCGCGCCCGCGCCGCCGGCCTGAAGACGACGGTGCACACCGGCGAGACGAGCCACACATCGGGCGAAGGGGTGATCGCGACGCTGCGCCACCTGAAGCCGCACCGCATCGGGCACGGCATCCGCGCCGCCTACAACGACGAGGCCCTCGACATGCTCGCCGACAGCGGCGTCGTGCTCGAACTCTGCCCGTCGTCGAACCTGGCGACGAAGGCCGTCAAGGACCTCGCCGAGTTCGGGTTCGTCCTTTCGCGTTTCCGCGAGCGCAAGATCCCCTGGACGATCAACACCGACGGCCCGTACCTGCTCGACACCTCGCTGGCGAAAGAGTGCACGATGTTGCTCGACGCCGGCATCGTGACCGCAGCCGAGCTGGCGCAGTCGTTTCAGGTCGCCAGGCAGGCGTCGTTCATCCCGACGTGACCGTATGAACGTCTCGACGTTTCCGGTCTTCCCTGCCGTGCGTCATGCGCGCTTGTCGCCGTCGCACGCGCAGGCGCTGCTTGGGCACGCGCCGCCACAGATCATCCACACCATGTGGTGTGGCGACGACGTCAGCGACGCCGTCATCAGCGTCGATGGCCCTGGCGGCCGGCTTGACGACGTGCGCGTCGTGCTGCCGTTCGTTCCGCAATCGTACGTCGCCGTGCCCCTGCGCGACGCGCGGCGCCTCGGCGTGACCGGGGCACTACCGGCGACAACCGCGGGGGCGCCGGGCTGCACGCTGCGCGGCCCGGCCGGCGTCGTTGTGCTGGCCGCCGGCGTCGTCGCCGCCGATCACGTTGTGCTGCCCCCCGGCGACGACGCGACGGTCATGGTCGATGTGTTCGTCGACGGCGACCGCCCGCGGCTTCTGCGGCGGGTCCCGGTCGCCCGCGGCGCCAGCGCGCGGCTGTTCGTGAGCGACGATGGCTCGAGCGACTTCGGCGCGACGGCGCGCGCCCGTCTTGCCTGACGTCGCGCCCTGCGGCCCTTCAGTCCCGGACGTAGAACGGGTTCGCGTATACCCACGGATAGTCGACGCCGGCGAGCTCGGCTTCGTCAAGTATCCGGCGCGCCTCGTCGACGAGCGCGTCACGCAGGTGCCACGGCATCATCCGCACCTCGACCCGGTACGCGCCGGCGACGTCAGCCACGACTTCGAGCGTGGCCCCTTCGGTGGCGGCGACCTCGACGAAGCCGGCGGCGTCGTCGACGGCGCGCAGGACCCTGGTGACGAGCCGCGGCGGCTCGGCCTTCGGGTCGAGGTTACGCACGCGCGGGGCGACGACGCGGATCGCGGCGCCCACCGGCACGTCGTCGCCGAGTTCGAACGTCGCGCCGTCCTTCGTCGCCGACGCGTCGAAGCCCTGCGGGTAGCCCATCACCTCGAACGCGCCCCACAGCCGGCCGCGTCGCAGGGCTTCCTTCAGGTCGGCATCGTCGATGACGTCGTCGTCGCCGGTGGTGACGCGCAAGTGGTTCGAGAAGGCGATCATCATGCGACGGTACGAGTCGGCGCGCTCGCCATCCGCGAGGATCGTCCGGAACGTGTTGCGGTGGCAGTCGGTGCCCATCGTCGATACCACCCTGCGGCCCCCAGCGAGCACGCGCCCCCAACGCTCGAGGTAGCGCGGGTCTTCGCTCTGCAGCGCGAGCACGAGCAGATCCGGGTGCGGCAGCCCTTGGTCATCGTCATTGGCGCGAACGAGCAGGTCGAGAGCGAAGCCCGCGTTGAGCTCGGTGTTGGCGTGCAGGTTGAACATCTCGAAGCCATCGAGGGGCAGCTCCCGCAGCTGCTCGACGGTGTAGTCCTCGGGGTGGGCGAGCAGGATGACGGCGCCCGCCGCGCGCAGCGCGTCCGCGGCCTCCGCAGTCAGGGGTCCGTAGACGGCGTCGCGCGCGGCGAGGTCGTCGGCGACGTGGCGCTCGAGGCCGACGGGCATCAGGCCATTTTCGCTGCCGGCGGTGACCAGCACCGTGCGCCCGTCCTCGCAGGTGATCCGGTTGGCGACGGGCGCACCGCCGCGTTCGATGAGCACGTCGCCACGGTCGGCGCGAAAGAGCAGGACGTCGGGGAACTCGTGGTTCTGGAAGCGGTTGCCGTGGTCGGTCAGGAAGACGAAGTCGTGACCGCTCTGACACATGCCGCGCCGAAAGTCGTCGAAGCAGACGGGGTCGTAGGAGCCATCCTCGAGTACCGGCGCGTTGTCGCAGGCGTCGTGGGAATACACAGAGTGGGCGTGGACAAGCCCGCGGACGTCGGCGAAGCCACGCGCCACTGGCCCTTCGGCGGGCAGCACGGTGCCGGGCTGCCACGCGGACCGATCCAGCGGTGGCGTCGGCGACGCAGAGGGACAGGCGGCGCCGAGACCGAGCCTTGTCGGCCTGCGCCACGTCAGCGACAACGCGCCAATGCGGTTGTCTCTTCGTCTCCCTTCGCTCGTCGTCCTGGCCCGGACCCCCGTCCGCTTTACGCGCGGAGACGTTCAAAAAGGGGCAGGATTGCGACCCGGGGGCAGGACACGCTACGACACCGGGCCGCCAGCGGGAGCGCGGGAGTGGATGCGATGACGAAGAGCGAGCTGATCGACGAAGTGGCGCGGCAGGTGCCGGGCCTGTCCAAGCGAGATATCGAGATCGTCGTCGACACCATCTTCGATGCGATGACCGAGGCCCTCATCCGCCGCGACCGCATCGAGATCCGCGGGTTCGGCTCCTTCGTGGCCAAGAAGCGTCGGGCCCGCGAAGGTCGCAACCCCCGCCGCCCCGAGATCAAGGTCAGCGTGCCGCAGAAGCACGTGCCCTTCTTCACCTGCGGCAAGGAGCTCCGCGAGCGGGTGAACGAGCTGACGCCGACGTCGACCGGCGGGGGTTGACGAGGTGGACGGCCTCTACGCCCCCTGGCGCCTCGCGTATGTCAAGGGCGCCGCTGCCAGCGAGGTCGTGCCGGCTCCATCAGGTTGCATCTTCTGTGACTACGTGTTGCCCCGTGGGGCCCCGTCTCCGCGGGCCGACGAGCGCGACGGCGACCGACGCACGTTCGACCGCCGACGGCTCGTCGTGACGGTGCGGGAGCGGGCATTCGTCATCCTCAACAAGTTCCCCTACGGCGTCGCCCACGCGATGGTCGTGCCGCGCGTCCACGTCGAGCACCTCGACGCTCTTGACGAGGACACCTTCCACGCGACACAGGCCCTGTTACGCGAGACCGTCCGGGTGGTCCGCGAGGAATACCGTCCTGACGGCGTCAACGTCGGAATGAACGTCGGCGCGGCCGCTGGCGCCGGCATCGCCGCCCACTGTCACTGGCATGTCCTGCCCCGGTGGACAGGGGACGTGAATTTCCTCCCCGCTCTCGCCAACGTGAAGGTCCTGAACGAGGCGCTCGCAGACACCTGGGAGCGCCTCGCCCGGCGCCTGCGCCACGCCGACGAAGACTCGTGATCACGACGGCATGCACGGCGGACCTCTCGGACCAGACGCATCGCAGCAAGCGCCGTAGACCCCCGAAATTCCTGCGATTTTCCTACGTCTTCGGCCACTTGACACCCGCGTCCTGATCTCCTAAGCCGCGCGGAACGCTTTACACATCCCGTGCCACATCCCCGGCCGGACCTCCCCCGAAGCGGTGGGAACGATGGTCGGGATTGGTGTCTCCGGGGCTCACTGTCGTTGAGGACGTGCACCCAATGCCCACCGCGATCCAGCAGAACTTCTCGCTCCGGAAGAACTTCGCGAAGATTCGTAGCCTCGTCCCGGTCCCCAATCTCATCGACATCCAACGCCGCAGCTACGAAAAGTTCCTCCAGCTGACGACGGACCCGGAGAAGCGGGAGAACATCGGCCTGCAGGCCGTCTTCAATTCCGTGTTCCCCATCCGCGACTACAACGAGGCCGCGAGCCTCGAGTTCGTCGGCTACAAGCTCGAGAAGCCCAAGTACGACGTCGACGAGTGCCGCTCGCGTGGCATGACGTTCGCGGCCCCGATGGTCGTCACGATTCGCCTCGTCGTCTGGGACAAGGACGAGGTCTCGGGCACGCAGAGCATCCGCGACGTCAAGGAGACGGACGTCTTCTTCGGCGAGATCCCGCTCATGACCGAGCACGGGACGTTCATCGTGAACGGCACCGAGCGCGTCGTCGTCAGCCAGCTGCACCGGTCGCCCGGCGCCTTCTTCGACAGCGACAAGGGCCGCACCCACGCCAGCGGCAAGCTGCTCTACAACGCTCGCATCATCCCGTACCGCGGCTCTTGGCTCGACTTCGAGTTCGACCACAAGGACATCCTTTACTGCCGCATCGACCGTCGCCGGAAGTTCCCCGCCACCGTGTTGCTGAAGGCCCTCGGCTTCACCGCCGAGGAGCTGCTCGCCAAGTTCTATAAGTGCGAGACGCTGCTGCTCGAGGGGAAGGGCAAGTTCGCGAAGAAGATCGACTACGCGCTCCTCGAAGGGCAGCGCGCGACGCGCGACATCAAGGACCCGGAGAGCAAGGAAGTCCTCGTCAAGAAGAATCGCAAGTTCACTTCCGGCGCGCTCAAGCGCATGAAGAACGCCGGGATGACGACGCTGTCGCTGTCCGACGACGAAGTGAACGGCCTGATTTGCGCCGAAGACCTCGTGAATCTGGACACCGGCGAGGTGTTCGCCGAGGCCAACGAGGCGTTTACGCTCGAGAAGCTCGACGAGCTTCGCAAGTCTGGCCACGAGGAGGTGAAGGTCCTCTTTATCGACGGCCTGAACTACGGGCCGTTCCTGCGCGACACGCTGGTGATGGACAAGGTCAACTCGCGCGAAGAGGCGATCCTCGAGATCTACCGTCGCCTGCGCCCCGGTGACCCGCCGACGGTCGAGACCGCCGAGACGCTCTTCCAGAACCTGTTCTTCAACGCCGAGCGCTTCGACCTGTCCGAGGTCGGCCGCCTGAAGCTGAACCACAAGTTCAACATCGACGAGCCGCTGACGAACCGCGTGCTGACCAAGCGCGACATCGTCGAGGTCGTCAACTACCTCATCGAGCTGCGCAACGGCCGCGGATCGGTCGACGACATCGACCACCTTGGCAACCGCCGCGTCCGCGCCGTGGGCGAGCTGCTCGAGAACCAGTTCCGCGTCGGTCTGGTTCGCATGGAGCGAGCGATCAAGGAGCGGATGAGTGTTCAGGAGATCGAAGCTCAGACCCCTCAAGAGCTCGTGAACCACAAGCCGGTGGCGGCGGTTGTGAAGGAGTTCTTCGGGTCGTCTCAGCTGTCGCAGTTCATGGACCAGACGAACCCGCTGTCGGAGGTGACGCACAAGCGCCGCCTCTCGGCGCTCGGGCCGGGTGGTCTGACGCGCGAGCGCGCGGGCTTCGAGGTGCGCGACGTGCACCCGACGCATTACGGCCGCATCTGTCCCGTCGAGACGCCCGAAGGGCCGAACATCGGCCTCATCTCGTCCCTGTCGACGTTCGCACAGGTCAACGAATACGGCTTCGTCGAGACGCCGTACCGTAAGGTCAAGGATGGCCGCGTCACCGACGAGGTCGAGTACTTCACGGCGCTGCAGGAAGAGCAGCACGTGATCGCGCAGGCCAACGCGCCCATCGATGGCAAGGGCGCGTTCACCGAGACGTTCGTGCAGTGTCGCGCGGCCGGTGAGACCGAGTTGAAGAAGCCCGAAGAGATCACGCTGATGGACGTGTCGCCGTCGCAGCTGGTGTCGGTGGCCGCGGGTCTCATCCCGTTCCTCGAGAACGACGACGCCAACCGCGCGCTGATGGGCGCCAACATGCAACGTCAGGCGGTGCCGCTGCTCCGCTCCGACGCCCCGCTCGTCGGCACCGGGATGGAGTACAACATCGCCCGCGACTCGGGCGTGTGCTCCATCGCCAAGCGCGCCGGCGTCGTTGACTACGTCGACGCCACCCGCATCGTTGTCCGCGTCGACGCCGGCGCCCTCGACGACGCTGGCAGCCAGGTCGACATCTACAAGATGAACAAGTGGATGCGCTCGAACCAGTCCACGTGCTTCACGCAGACGCCCGTCGTGTCGGTGGGCGATCGCGTCCAGCCGGGCGACGTGATCGCCGATGGTCCGTCGACAGAGTGCGGTGACCTCGCGCTCGGCCGTAACGTCACCGTCGCCTTCATGCCGTGGCAGGGCTACAACTTCGAGGACTCGATCCTGATCAGCGAGCGCATCCTGAAGGAGGACCTCTTCACCTCCATTCACATCGAGGAGTACGAGTGCGTCGCCCGCGACACCAAGCTCGGCGCCGAAGAGATCACGCGCGACATCCCGAACGCCGGTGAAGAGGCGCTGAAGGATCTCGACGAGGCCGGCATCATCCGCGTCGGCGCCGACGTGAAGGCCGGTGACATTCTCGTCGGCAAGATCACGCCGAAGGGCGAGACGCAGCTGTCCCCCGAAGAGAAGCTCCTGCGGGCGATCTTCGGCGAGAAGGCCGGCGACGTCCGCGACACGTCGCTGCGGATGCCGCCGGGCACCTACGGCACCGTCATCGACGCCAAGGTCTTTACCCGCAAGGGCATCGACAAGGACAGCCGCGCCCAGGCCATCGAGGACGAGGAAGAAGCGAAGCTCCTCAAGGACCAGAACGACGAGGTGCGTATCATCCGCAACTCGGCGCTGGAGCGAGTGCGTACGTTGCTGTCGGGTCAGGTGACCGCGAACAAGCTCGTCGACGACAAGGGCAAGGTGCTGCTGAAGAAGGGCGACACCCTTGAGAAGGCCGCCCTCGAGCAGATCGACTGGAAGTACTACGGCGACATCCCGCTGTCCGACGAGGCGATGTTCGACCGCATCCGCCGGATCCTGAAGACGATGGCCGACCAGACCGAGCTGGTGCGCACGGCCTTCTCCGAGAAGATCGAGCGCCTGAAGAAGGGCGACGATGGTCTCGCGCCCGGCGTCATCAAGATGGTCAAGGTCTACATCGCCGTGAAGCGAAAGCTTCAGCCCGGCGACAAGATGGCCGGTCGCCACGGCAACAAGGGCGTCGTCTCGCGCGTGCTGCCGCAGGAGGACATGCCGTACCTCGCCGACGGCACCCCGGTCGACCTCGTGCTGAATCCCCTCGGCGTGCCGAGCCGGATGAACGTCGGCCAGATCCTCGAGGTCCACCTCGGCTGGGCAGCCAAAGGCATCGGCGAGCGCATCAACCAGATGCTTGACGAGGGCGGCGGCGGCGCGGCGATCCGGTCGGTGCTCGACAAGGCGCTGCACGAAGGCACGCACAAGGACATGGTGAAGAAGCTGTCCGACGACGACCTCGGTCGCCTGGTGCGCAAGCTGAAGAAGGGCGTGCAGATGGCGACGCCGGTGTTCGACGGCGCGAAGGAAGCGGAGATCCGCGACCTGCTCGAGCTGGGCGGCCGCGACCGGAGCGGTCAGTCCATCCTGTTCGACGGCCGCACCGGCGAGCCGTTCGACCACGACGTCACGGTCGGCACGATGTACATGCTGAAGCTGCACCACCTTGTCGACGACAAGATCCACGCGCGGAGCATCGGGCCGTACTCCCTGGTCACCCAGCAACCGCTCGGTGGCAAGGCCCAGTTCGGCGGCCAGCGGCTCGGCGAAATGGAGGTCTGGGCGATGGAGGCCTACGGCGCGGCCTACGCGCTGCAGGAGTTCCTCACCGTCAAGTCCGACGACGTAGTGGGCCGCACGCGCATGTACGAGGCCATCGTCAAGGGCGAGCACGTCCTCGAGTCGGGCATCCCCGAGTCGTTCAACGTGCTCATCAAAGAGCTCCAGAGCCTCGCGCTCGACGTGCAGCTGCTCGAGGATCAGGACGCGCTCTACTCCTGAGCGCGGCCCGCCCGTCTGCCGACGTCGTCGGCGGCGGGCGCTGCTCCGGTCGTCGTCGCGACGCCGCCGCATCCGCTTCCGAATTCACCGTTTCGTTCCACGACCTTTTTCCGCCGACCGCGAGGGCCCCCATGAAGGACATCTTCAATTTCTTCGAGAAGCCCAACGACCCGCTTTCGTTCAACGCCATTCGCATCCAGCTGGCGAGCCCCGAGAAGGTGCGCGACTGGTCGCACGGCGAGGTCAAGAAGCCCGAGACGATCAACTACCGGACGTTCAAGCCAGAGCGTGACGGGTTGTTCTGCGCGAAGATCTTCGGGCCCATCAAGGACTACGAGTGCCTGTGCGGCAAATACAAGCGCATGAAGCACCGCGGCGTCGTCTGCGAGAAGTGTGGCGTCGAGGTCATCCAGTCGAAGGTGCGCCGTGAGCGCCTGGGCCACATCGTGCTCGCGACGCCCGTCGCGCACATCTGGTTCCTGAAGAGCCTTCCGAGCCGCATCGGCAACCTGCTCGACATGACGATGAAGGATCTCGAGAAGGTCCTGTACTGCGAGGCTTACGTCGTCATCGATCCGGGCAGCACGCCCTTTACGATGGGCGAGATCCTGACCGAGGAGAAGTACCAGAAGGCCCTCGACGACTACGGCGAGGAGTCCTTCGGCGCCGGCATGGGCGCCGAGGCCGTGCGTGAGCTGCTTCGCCAGCTCGAGCGCGGTCCGACCAACGATGGGCGCGGCCTGGAGCATCTCGCGCGGCAGCTGCGCGGCGAGCTTGAGGGCGCGACGTCGGAGGCGAAGCGCAAGAAGATCGGCAAGCGCCTGAAGGTCGTCGAGGCGTTCCGCCCGATGGAGGGCAAGCCGCAGAACAAGCCCGAGTGGATGATGCTCGAGGTCATCCCGGTCATCCCGCCGGACCTGCGCCCGTTGGTGCCGCTCGACGGTGGCCGCTTTGCGACGTCGGACCTGAACGACCTGTACCGCCGCGTCATCAACCGCAACAACCGGTTGAAGCGTCTGCAAGAGCTGAACGCCCCCGAGATCATCATCCGCAACGAGCGCCGGATGCTGCAGGAGGCCGTCGACGCGCTGTTCGACAACGGTCGCCGTGGCAAGACCATCACCGGGCCCAACAAGCGCCCCCTGAAGTCGCTGTCGGACATGCTGAAGGGCAAGCACGGTCGGTTCCGTCAGAACCTGCTCGGCAAGCGCGTCGACTACTCGGGCCGCTCGGTCATCGTCGTCGGCCCCGAGCTGAAGCTGCACCAGTGCGGCCTGCCGAAGATCATGGCGCTCGAGCTGTTCAAGCCGTTCATCTACAACAAGCTCGAAGAGCGCGGCTACGTCACGACCATCAAGTCGGCAAAGAAGATGGTCGAGCAGGAGAAGCCTGAGGTGTGGGATGTCCTCGACGAGGTCATCCGCGAGCACCCGGTGCTCCTGAACCGCGCGCCGACGCTGCACCGTCTGGGCATGCAGGCGTTCGAGCCCGTGCTGATCGAGGGCAAGGCCATCCAGCTGCACCCGCTCGTCTGCACGGCGTTCAACGCCGACTTCGACGGTGACCAGATGGCCGTGCACGTGCCGCTGTCCATCGAGGCGCAGCTTGAGGCCCGTGTGCTGATGATGTCGACGAACAACATCCTGTCGCCGGCGTCGGGCAAGCCGATCATCGTGCCTAGCCAGGACATCGTCCTCGGCTGCTACTACGTGAGCCGCGCCAAGCCGTTCGGTCGCGGCGAGGGCATGACCTTCTCGGGTGTCGACGAGGTCCGCGCCGCCTACGACCAGGGCGTCGTCGAGCTCCACGCCGAGATCCACTGCCGCGTCAACGGCAAGGTCGAGAAGACCACCGTCGGCCGCGTCATGATGTACGACGTTGTGCCGAAGTCGGTGCCGTTCGCCGCGGTCAACAAGGTGATGGGCAAGAAGGAGCTCGCGGCCCTGATCGACCGCTGCTACCGCCTGAACGGCCAGAAGGACACCGTCATCCTCGCCGACCGGCTGCGGACCCTCGGCTACACCGAGGCGACGCGCGCGGGCATCTCGATCGCCATGATCCACATGGAGATCCCGAAGGCGAAGACGAAGGTGCTCGGTGAGTCCCAGGCGCAGGTCGAGGAGATCTCGAACCAGTACACCGAGGGTCTGATCACCAACGGTGAGCGCTACAACAAGGTCATCGATATCTGGTCGAAGGCGGCCGAAGAGATCTCCAAGGAGATGATGAAGAACATCTCCACCGTCGAGGCGGTCAGCGCTGACGGCAAGGAGAAGAAGACGATGCCGTCGTTCAACCCGATAT
>Ga0194129_10008073_pt1 | contig 12319 bp, 8 predicted proteins | sample TA2KigCa35mmetaG_FD_150862 | JGI IMG/M metagenome (GOLD analysis project Ga0194129, IMG submission 150862) | Freshwater microbial communities from Lake Tanganyika, Tanzania - TA2015038 Kigoma Deep Cast 35m | ecosystem: Environmental > Aquatic > Freshwater > Lake | place: Tanzania: Lake... | reverse complement strand
CAGCACGACGACCACCGGAACCAGCAGTAGTGTCAGAAATCGCAACGCGGCGGCGATCTCGGCCCGCAGCTTGTCGTCGTCTCGTTCAGCCGCGTGACGCGCAAGGGCCGGAAAAGCCACGACCGCTAAGCCACTCGCGCTGAGCGTCAGCACCGCCGCCGCCAAACGCGAAGCGTAACCGAGTTGCGAGATGCTGCCCGGTAACGGTGACGTCAGATATCGATCCAGAAGTGGATCGAGTTGGTTGCAGGCCAAACCAATCAGCAGTGGCAACATCAACATCAAGCAGCGTTTCACGGCTGTCTGTGACTCTTTCGTTACGGGCCAGCCGCGCGAGAAGATTTGAACCCAAGGCATCTGCATCGCGAATGTGACCAACGCGCCGATGCTGACCGCCTGCGCGATCTTGTCCATGCCGCCACTCGCCCCACCGCGCCAAGCCAGCGCGACCGTGAAAGAATTGCCGATCAGTGCTGCGAAGCCCGTCATGGCAAATCGTCCGTGACAGTGATTCCACGCGCGAGCCAATCCGGACAAACTGTTCCAGACCATGAGGCTCGACAGCGTTTCAAACAATTCGGCTGTGCGTCTGATTTGTTCGTCGTCGAAACCGGGATGCAGCGTTCGCATGCACGGCTCAGCAAGGTGCTTCGCGACCTGCCACAACAACAGCGTGAACAACGACAGCCAACACACAAGCTGCACTGCCATCGACCACGCGACCGTCTCGCCGACACGTTCACGAGTCTCGACGTAGATCGGCACAAATGCGGAAGCCAATGATCCGGCCAGCAACCCACTGACGACCAGCGGCAATGTCGAAGCGGCAACGAAGGCGTCCATGTCGGTCTCTGTCCCGAACCATTTCGCCAGCAGCAATTGCAGAACGAATTGCAGTCCAATTTGCCCCAGCGTCAGCAACGTCAGGACGGAGACAGACCGAAGCGATGTGGTGGCTTGAGGCATGAAAACCATCGTGAACAAATGGCGGCCGAATGTTGAGAGGCGGGAGTTTAGTGGTTGCCCGGTGAGGCCGTCAGGCCGAGTCCAGACTTGGCAACAAACGGCTGTCCTGACCGTAAATCCTCGGTTAAACTTGTGCTGTGTACCCTCCCGACTTCCACGCGTGAGCCTGATGTCCGCCAAGCCCACCAAACAACTGATCCCGATCACCTGTGCCCAATGTGGTGCCACGTTCAAGGTCGACGCACGGCACACTGGCAAGCAAGGACGTTGCCCCGTTGAAAAATGCCAAGCGGCCTACACAGTGCCAGCCGCAACTGGCTTTGAACGGGCAGTTGAGCGCAACTACGCAGCGGTGTTGAAAAGGCCGGCCGTTAAGGCGCAATCCGCATTCCCGTCGCGAGCTCACAGAGCGAAACGTCCCGTCCGGTCGGTTGCTCAACGATTGTGGCCACTCTGGAGCGCCTGCGGCCTCGGAGCCATCTTCCTCGTCGGCGTCGTGATGTGGGGCACGGGAGCTGTCGAACCTCAGCGTGTTGAAGCCGCAAAGCCGGACACGTTTCAAGCGCAGATCGCTCCGTTCCTCAAGAAGCACTGCCTGGCATGTCACGGAGCCGAATCCGCCGAAGGGGGCATCGCGCTGCACACATTCGATTCCGAGAAGTCCGTTCAGAAGGCTCGCAAGGTTTGGGAAAAAGTGCTCCCGATGTTGCAGATCGAAGCGATGCCGCCCGTCGAAGAGGGTCGCGAGCGGCCGATGCACGACGAGTATCTCGCGGTTGCATCGTGGCTGGAGAACGCGCTGTTCAACATCGACTGCAAGCTCGACCGGGATCCAGGGCGAGTCACCGTCCGGCGTTTGAATCGCGTTGAGTACAACAACACCGTGCGCGACCTGCTCGGCGTGGATTTCGAGCCGGCAAAGGATTTTCCGTCCGATGATGTCGGTAACGGATTCGACAACATCGGCGATGTTTTGTCCGTCTCGCCGCTGCTCATGGAGAAATACCTCGATGCCGCCGAGAAAATCAGCGAGAAAGTCATCGATGCCTCCAACCCGGCGAAGTCCCGCCAAGCCCGCTACGCCGGCAAGCATCTCAAATCGGGGGGAGCCGCCGAAGATCAGGGTGAGTTTTACGGAATCAACTCCGTCGGCCACGTCGTCGCCGAGCACAAATTCCCGCGAGACGGCGAGTATCTGCTGCGAGCCAAGGCGGCCGCCGACCAAGCAGGTCGCGAACTGGCAAAAATGGAATTTGCCATCGACGGCAAGCCCGTTCACACCTTTGAGGTCAAAGGCCGCCGCGAATCGGAGGAGTACGAATTCAAACTCCAGCTTTCCAAAGGGGACCACAAATTTCGAGCTGCGTTCACGAACGACTTTTACGACCCGAAGGCCACCAAGGGGGGCAAAGACCGCAATCTCTACATCGGCTGGCTGGAAGTCGCTGGCCCGCTCGACGTCCGCGACGATGATTTGCCGGAGTCGCATCGCAAGCTGATCGTCGCGACACCCACCGCCATGCGACCGCTCGCCGACGCCGTTCGCGAAAACCTGCGACCGTTCCTGCGGCGAGCATTCCGCCGGACCGTCACCGACGACGAGATCAACCGTTTCGTCCCACTCGTCGAGAATGCCGTCTCGCAAGGAGAAACCTTCGAACGCGGAATGCAGTTTGCGCTGCAAGGGGTGCTCTGTTCACCGAACTTCTTGTTCCGCGTCGAAATGGACGCGAACCCAAACGATCCGAAAGTTCGGCACGAGGTGACGCAATTCGAGTTGGCGACCCGTCTGTCGTACTTCTTGTGGAGTTCGATGCCCGATGACGAACTGCTCGCTCTGGCCGCAAAGAATGACCTCCGCAAACCTGACGTGATTCAGCAGCAAGTCAAACGAATGCTCGCGGATGCTCGATCCGAGTCGCTGGTCGAAAACTTCGCGATGCAATGGCTCAACCTCCGCAGCCTTGATGAGCTGACCCCGGATGTCACGAAGTTCCCGGATTACTCGCCACAACTTCGCGACGACATGCTTCGCGAGACATCAAAGTTCTTCGGGCACGTTCTGCGTGAAGACCTCAGCACGCTGGAACTGCTCGACGGCAAATTCACGTTCGTCAATGAGCGGCTGGCGAAGCATTATGGCATCGCCGGCATCAACGGTGACGAGTTCCGCAAAGTGCCGCTCGACGCCGCACGCGGCCGAGCGGGATTGCTCACGCAGGCGAGCGTCCTCACCGTCACTTCGAATCCCAGCCGAACTTCGCCGGTGAAGCGGGGCAAGTGGATCATGGAGAACATTCTCGGTACCGCACCGCCACCTGCGCCGCCGAATGTCCCCAGCCTCGAAGAGACGCAGAAGGCCAAGCCCGAAGCGTCGTTGCGCGAGCAACTGAAACTGCACCGCGAGAACGCGATCTGCAATTCGTGTCACCGCCAGATGGACGACCTGGGCTTCGGCTTTGAACACTTTGACCCGATCGGCCACTGGCGTGATCGTGACGGTCAGCACGACATTGACGCTTCGGGGGTCCTCCCCAGCGGCGAAAAGTTCAACGGTTCGACGGAGTTGATCGCGATTCTGAAGGGCCGTAGCAAACAATTCAGCCGCTGCCTCGCCGAAAAACTGATGACCTACGCAATTGGCCGAGGACTCGAATACTACGACCGCTGCGCAGTCGATAAACTCTTGGACGCCCACGCCAGGGATGGCTACCGGTTCTCAGCGCTCATCACGCAAATCGTGCTCAGTGAACCCTTCCAAATGCGCCGCGGCGAAGGCAAGGCCGAATAGCAAAAGGGAATTGTCATGACTCAACGCTTTAACCACATCACCGCAACCCAGCGAGCGACCATCCGGACGTTCTCCGCCACCGGTTCACTGTCTCGCCGGACGTTACTCAAAGGCCTTGGGGCTGCCGTCGCTTTGCCCGTGTTGGATTCGATGTTGGCGACGCATTCGTTGGGCGTTGCGGCAGAGAAGGCCGCGGCAGCCGGCAAAGACATTCCCATCCGATTGGCGTTTGTGTCGCAGCCAAATGGAGTGATTCCGTCGGCGTGGTTTCCGAAGACGCCCGGGGCAGACTTCGAGTTGGTTGAATCACTCGAAGCGTTGGCTCCGTTGAAGAGTGATCTGATCGTGATCAGCGGGTTGGCTCAGGACAACGGACGAGCGAAAGGGGATGGGCCGGGAGATCACGCTCGGTCGGCGGCGAGCTTGCTGACCGGGGCACATCCGAGGAAGACGGCGGGGGCGAACATCAAGGTGGGCATGTCGGCCGATCAGTGGGTGGCGTCGAAGATCGGGCATCTGACGCGGATTCCGTCGCTGGAGGTCGGCATCGAGCCGGGACGCTCGTCGGGGAATTGCGATTCGGGATATAGCTGCGCGTACTCGAACACAATCTCGTGGAAGTCAGAATCGACGCCGATGGCCAAGGAGATCAACCCGCGTTTGGTCTTTGAGCGACTGTTCGGCGGCGAGGAAAACAATCCCGAAGCTCGAGCCAAACGGGCGGCGTATCGCAAAAGCGTGCTCGATGTCGTCGCGGGAGACGCGGCCAAGCTGAAGGAAAAGCTGGGGCAGACTGATCGGCAGAAGCTCGACGAATATTTCACCAGCGTCCGCGAGATTGAAACTCGGATCGAGCAAGCCGAGACGCAGGCGAAGAACAATCGTCCGGACTTCGAGATTCCGAAGGGGATCCCCAAGGACGGCCGTGAGCATTTGCGGCTGATGTACGACCTGATGACGGTGGCGTTTCGCACGGATAGCACGCGGGTCATCACCTGCATGACCGCGAACGAGGGAAGCAACAAGACCTACCCGCTGGTCGGCGTCAATGAAGGGCATCACGAGTTGTCGCACCACCGCAACGAAGCCGACAAAATCGAGAAGCTCAAGAAGATCGACAAGTTTCAGATGGAGCAGTTCGCGTACTTCCTGCAACAACTCAAGTCGGTTAAGGAAGGAGAAGGGACGCTACTCGATCATTGCCTCGTAATGTTTGGCAACGGTCTCGGCGACGGCAACGCGCACTCGCACCACAACCTGCCGATCATCCTCGCGGGCCGTGGCAGCGGTTCGGTGAAGCCGGGACGTTATCTGAAACTCGAAAACGAAACGCCGCTCAACGATTTGTTCCTGTCACTCTTCGATCGCATGGGCGCGCCAACCGATTCCTTCGGCGACAGCAAGGGCCGATTCAAAGAGATCGATGTCTAAGCCAGCCACTTCGCAGCGTCTTTGGCGAAGTACGTCAGAATCATGTCCGCGCCGGCGCGTTTGATCGACGTGAGGATTTCCAGCGCGATGCGTTGCTCGTCGATCCAGCCGTTTGCGGCCGCGGCTTTGACCATCGAGAACTCGCCGCTGACGTTGTACGCGGCCAGCGGAATCTCCGGGTGAGCGAGTTTCACCCGGCGGATCACGTCGAGGTAACTCAGCGCCGGCTTGACCATCAGCATGTCGGCACCTTCGGCGACGTCGAGCGCGACTTCACGCAAAGCTTCGGCCGCGTTCGCCGGGTCCATTTGGTAGCTGCGCCGGTCACCGAATTGCGGAACACTCTCGGCCGCATCGCGGAACGGGCCGTAGAATGCCGAGGCGTACTTGGCCGCGTAGCTCATGATCGGGATGTTCTCGAAGCCGGCGGTGTCGAGGCCGCTCCGCAAGGCAGCGATCATGCCATCCATCATGCCGCTGGGAGCGATCAAGTCGGCTCCCGCCTGACAATGTGCAACCGCCTCTTTGACGAGGATCCTCAAAGTCGCGTCGTTGTCGACATCGGTGTGCCCATGCTTGTCGTTGACGATGCCACAGTGTCCGTGATCGGTGAACTCGCAGAAGCAGACGTCGGTCATCACAAGCACGTCTGACCGAGCGGCCTTGATGGCTCTCACCGCTTGCTGAATCACTCCGTTCGGATCGTAAGCGTCGCTGCCAACTGCGTCTTTGTGCTCCGGGATGCCGAACAGGATCACCGCCGGAATTCCCAGTGACGCGATCTCATCGATTTCGCGCGGGAGATGATCAAGCGTCATCTGATCGTGGCCCGGCATCGAATTGATCGGGATCCGCTGATTCTGTCCGTGTCGTACGAACAGTGGCAGGATGAAGTCGCGCGGATTGAGTTCGGTCTCACGCACAAGATCACGCAGTCGCGGATTGGATCGCAGACGTCGCAGACGGAGAGACGGAAAGCCAGCGGAGGTCGGGTGCATCATTGCAGTCACTTCTTGAATTGCTCGGCGAAGAGTTTCGTCATCCGCTTCCACGAATCTTCGTCGGCTTGCTTGTCGTACTTCATGCCAGGGAGGTTGCGTGCATCAGCACCAGGCACGGTAAAGCTGTGAACAACTCCAGGATAAGCGATAAGCTCGTATTTCGTTCCCGCCTTGTCAAGCGGTTCGCGAAACGCCTTGATCGCCATTTCGGGAATGAATGTGTCCGCTCCGCCGTGGCAGACCAGCACGCGTGCCTTCAACGACTTGGCTTCGTCAGCCGTCGGTGCCGGCAACGCCGCATGAAATGTCGCAACCGCTTTGAGGTCCGCACCGGTGTAGGCCAGTTGCAACGCGGTCGAGCCACCGAAGCAATAACCAATCGCCGCCAGCTTGCCGCTGTCGCACTGCGGCTGAGCCTTCAAAACCTCCAATGACACTTGGGCTCGCTTCCGCCAGTTCTCGACATTCATACGGACAGTCGTCGCCAACTTGCGAGCGTCATCGGGATGCTCGGCGATCTTCCCGTCGCCGTACATGTCGCACGCAAACGCAACGTAGCCGAGCTTTGCGAGTTGAGTTGCTCGCGAACGAGCATACTCATCGAGGCCCCACCACTCATGTACGACCAGCACACCAGGCCGCTTCCCTTCGACGGCATCATCCCAGGCGAGAAAGCCTTTGCATTCCAAATCGCCATGCTTGTAGCTGACAATTTTCGTCTGCACCGCGGCCTCGGCGGAAGTCGCCAACAGCAACACCGCCAATCCGATCATCAGTCTCCGCATGATTGTCCCTTTTTTTCAAGTGCAGTGCGTCAGCACCGCGTTGGATCGATACGTTAGGATATCGCGTCACCTTGCAGTCGCACATTCACCGCGAATGCTGCGTCCGCCATAATTCCAGCCGAGGCGGCAATTCATTCGGCCGAGCCACGCCTGTCGTCGCCAATTGCTGTACGGTAATCGACGCCACCAGATTGCCGATCAATGCGGCCTCCGGCATCGTTCCACCGGAAATTAGCGACAGCACCATACCGGCAGTGACGCTGTCCCCCGCCCCGGTTGGGTCGATCGGTCCTTCCACGCGAACGGCGGGAACAAACGTCGGCACCGGTTCGCTGACCATTAAACCGCGGTCGCCGAGTGTCACGACGACCGGGGCTTGTGTGATCGCTCGCAACGCCGGCAGTTCAGCCTTCAACCGTTCGAGTTCGATCCGTTCATCCGGCAGCGGGTTTGCGTGACCGACTGCCTCGAACTGGTTTGGCTTGATGAGCATGTTGCGAAAAGTGCGGATGTGTTTCCGACTGTCGGCCCAGAAAAGCACGCTGGGATACCGCCGCGCACGCTCGGCCAGGGCCGTCCGCATTGCCGCCGTGATGACGCCGCAATCGTCCTCAACCACTTGATCGAGCACGATCACCGCCTCGACGTCGGGCAGCAATCGGTCGAGCGTCGCAAGCACTTGATCGAGCACCGTCTGCGGCATCGGCGAGCGGTTCTTGGTGTCGTACCGCTCGTGCTCGCCCGCGAGACTCGGCTCGCGCATGTCGCGCGGCTTGAGATACGTTGGGGTCATGATCTCACCGCACGTCACTAGACCTTCGGTCGAGCACCCAACCTTGTGCAAGCAGTGCCGTAGATCGAACGCCTCGCCGTCATCGCCGACCGCACCGATCGCGTGCAGCGTCCGACAACCGAGCGCCGCCAGGTTGTTGACGACTGTACCTGCGGCTCCGGCGAACCGCCGGATCGCCGCCACCTGGTTCGCGTTCAGTCCGGTCTCAAACGACGGCTCATCCAGTGCGTGATCGACTTCAAGATACTTGTCGAGAAAGAAGTCCCCAACCACGGCTATCTGCCGCGATGGGAAGCTCGTAATCAGTTCCGCCAGCCGTTGAGGAGTCATGGACGCACAGTCTCCGAGCGTCGAGTCAGTGATTCAAGCAGTTGTATGGATTGTCTGGCCATCACCTGTGACGAGTACCGTTCGCGGACCTGCATTTGACCAGTACTGGCGAATCGCAATCGCGCATCGGGATTCAATAACAGCGATTCCCATTTCGTGATCAAGTCGTCGAGGTTGCCCGGCTCGAACAGCAGGCCCCCTTGCGTGGCTGCGAGGAGTTCAGGAAACGCACCGTGCGCGGGTTGCACCACCGGGACGCCGTTGGCCAAGGCTTCGAGGATCGAGAGTCCTTTCGGTTCGCGATAAACCGTCGGGACGCTCAGCACGTCTAGCGATTTCAGAAACTCGACCTTCTCGGCCTGCGTTGCCGGGCTGCCGACAAACTCACACGCGCAGCCGAGCCGAACTGCCTGCGATCGAACTTGTTCAAAGTAAAGCCGGTCCCGCTCTCCCAGGTAGCCACCGATTCGTAGTCGCGTTCGCGGATGCTTTGTGTGCAAGCGGCTAAACGCTTCGACCAACAGATGCAGTCCTTTTTCCGGACAGAGTCGCGCGAAGTATCCGACCGTGAACGGATCACCGGCTGGGCGCGGCTGGCCGTCCTGGCCGGTCAGGTCGATGCCGAGCGGCAGTTGATGAAATCGGTCGAGCGGCAAAGCCAGTTCGGCGACCATGTGCTCGGCGTAGTAGCGGCTGTGAGTGATGAAGCCGTCGAAGTCGCGAACTCGCTCGCGCAGTACGGACATGACTTCTTCGCGATGCGATTCAGGGAGCGAGTCGAGGAAAATGTCATCCCCTTGCAGTACGCAAATCACCGGACCGTTGAAAACCTGTTTGATTCGGCGGACGGCTCCGGCCAAGAGGGCGTTGCTGAAGAGAACAATGTCGGGCCGCAGTTGCTCCCCGAGGAACTGCGCGAGCTCGATGACTTGCTCGCACTGCGGACCGGACTCGCCGGCGAGCATGTCGAGCGTCAGTTGGCCGAGCTGAGCTGCGTCGTTGCTAAGCGCCTTACGAGTCGCCAACCGGATGAACGCCGGATGATCGAGCCAGCGTCGCACGAAACTTGGCACGGCTCGCCACCAGCGCCACTTTGAGGCGAGATAGACGTTGATGCCGCCAAAAAAAACGTGCTGAGAACTGACATCAGCCTCATCGACTCGGATCGGCGTGTAGGTCGGGATCAACGACACTTCGGCCCCGGCTGCCATCAACGCGCGGGCCCACGTGTTGTCGTGCATGCACGATCCACAAAACATTCCCGCTCCGCCAGCTGTGATGATCGCGATGTGCATCTTGAGGATTTGGCCTTGTGGATCTCGCAAAAAGATAAGACGGCGATCAACATTCGGCTCACGGCATTCGGCCGCAACAAACAGGAGAATTTACTCGGCAATCCGCCTTGGTGCTGTTTATACTCCCCGCCCGATGCGAGTATCTACGCACTCCCCGCCTCCTCGTCCCACCGAATTCAAGCTCATGACGCGTTTGAGATCACGATCGAGTTGCTGGCTCTTGCTTATGAGTGTCGCGTTGGAAGCGGCGACAGCCTCGCTGGCCAATGAGCCATTGCACTCGCGGGTCGACGCACTGATCGACGCGAAGCTCCCCGGACGGCAGGTCGCGGCACTGGCGGACGATGCGGAATTCTTGCGGCGCGTCTTTCTCGATTTCGTCGGACGCATTCCGACTGTGACAGAGACACGCGAGTTCTTCAAAGACGCGGCGGCCGACAAACGGCCGAAGCTGATCGACAAGCTGTTGGCTAGCGACGAATATGCCATCCGCATGGCAGACCTCATGCACGTCACGCTGATGGAACGCCGCGGCGAGCATCCCGAGTGGATCGCGTACCTTCGCGAGTCGTTCAAGCAGAACAAGCCGTGGGACGTGATGGCTCGCGAGATAATCTCCCCCGACCCGAAGAACGAGCAAACACGGGCCTCGGCATTCTTCCTCAGCAAGCGACTGGAGCATTACGGACAGAACGCGATCGACTACCCGATATTGACTCGCGACGTCGGCCGGTTGTTCTTGGGGATGGACCTGCAATGTGCTCAGTGTCACGACCATCTTTTCATCAAGGATTACAAGCAGGACGACTTTCAGGGCTTGTACATCGCTTTCGTCAACACAGAGCTTCGCAACGATTCCAAGTTTCCCGCCGTCAGTGAAAAGTTGATGACGAAGAAGATCGAGTTCCAGTCGGTCTTCAATCCGGAGAAGAAGTCCATCGGCCCGCGTGTCCCCGGTCGTCCCGAGATCGCGATTCCAGAATTCGCGAAGGGCGAGGAGTACCTCGAACCGCCGGACAAAAAGACGAAAGAATCTGGCCGTCCGAAGTTTAGCCCGCTGGAACAACTCGCGCAGCAAATCGCAGCCGCCGACAACACGCAGTTCGCAAAGAGCATCGCCAACCGCCTGTGGTTCATCGCAATGGGACGCGGACTCGTGCATCCGCTCGATTTACATCACAGCGACAACCCGCCGTCGCATCCTGAGTTGCTCGACCTGCTGGCCGGCGAATTGACGGCTCACAAGTTTGATCTCAAATGGATGCTGCGCGAGTTGGCTCTGACTCGTACCTATCAGCGATCGGGAGTTCTGCCAAGCGGCGCGAAAGAGCCGCTGCCGGAGTACTTCGCGGTCGCGTTGGAAAAGCCGCTCTCCGCCGAGCAACTCTTTGCGAGTGTCACAACTGCCGTCGGCACGAAACCGGCCGAAACCATCAAAACAAAGTTTGTAAAAGCCTTTGCGAACCCGCCGATGGAACCCGAGGGGGCATTTGCTCCGTCATTGCGAGCGGCGTTGTTTCTGATGAACGACGCCGAACTGTTGAAGTTGCTCGACGCACAGCCGGAAAATTTGCTGACTCGACTCAAGGCTCTCGATTCCCCGGCCGGCGTGGCCGATGAAATCTACGTCAGCGTGCTCTCACGAAGTCCCTCGGCCGAGGAAATCACTGAGATCGCCGAACAGCTGAAGATCGCGGGAAATCGCAGAGAAGCGGTGCTGAAACAACTTGTCTGGGCACTGCTGGCGTCGTCGGAGTTTTGTTTGAACCACTAAGAGATCACCGATGAATCACTCTCGTTGTTCTGGTCCCGTGAGCCGTCGCGACTTCTTGCAAGTCGGTTCGCTGGCACTGGGCGGACTTGCGTTGAGCGACCTGTTGGCGGCGCGCGCGAGGGCCGGGACGTCGAATGCCAACACCTCGGTCATCATGCTCTACTTGCACGGCGGTCCGTCGCAATTAGAGACGTACGATCTCAAGCCACAGGCTCCAATCGAATACCGCAGCGTCTTTCAGCCGATTCCGACCAACGTGCCGGGCATGGACATCTGCGAACTTTTCCCTCGGCAAGCGGCGATCGCCGACAAGTTCTCGCTGGTGCGGTCGTTGAACCATGACATCGGGATTCATAGCGATGGGGGCATCATTGTGATGACCGGAAAGCGGCCGAGCGTGCTCGACCCGACCTCGCAATCAAAGAGCGAACATCCCGATTTCGGCTCGATCGCCAGCCGCGTGCGCGGCATGCAGGCAAACGCGATCCCGCCGTATGTCTCCGTGCCGAGCCAGCCGTACTACACGCGGCCGACATATCTGGGCCGACATCACGCGGCGTTCGATGCGGGCGATCCGTCGTTGCCGAATTACGCTCCGCTGAAGACGCAGATCAGCGTCGGGCGCGACGTCTTGGTGTTGGAGAATCGCAAATCGTTGCTGACCGAATTCGATCGGATGCGAAAGGATCTCGACCAAAGCGGACAGCTCGAAGCGGCCGGTCTATTTCGCGAGCGAGCGTTTGAGTTGCTCACCAGTTCGACGACGGCGACCGCGTTCGATTTGTCGAAAGAGGACGACCGATTGCGGGACCGCTACGGCCGCAATCTGTGGGGTCAGGGATGCCTGTTGGCTCGACGATTGGCCGAGGCGGGTGCGGCGGTCATCAATCTGGCGATCAATACTCCCGAGAATGGACCAGACTTCACAAACTGGGATGACCACATCTTGAATGCGATGCGGCCGGGGCATTTCGGCGGTTACATGCGAACGCGTTTGCCGTACATGGATCACGCGCTAGCATCGCTGATCGAAGACATCTTTGAGCGAGGGCTCGACAAGAAGATTCTTGTCGTCGTTGTCGGCGAGTTCGGTCGCACTCCACGCTTGAGCCATAACGCTTCGGGGACCGGTCGCGATCACTGGCCACAAGCG
>Ga0194129_10008071_pt1 | contig 12321 bp, 10 predicted proteins | sample TA2KigCa35mmetaG_FD_150862 | JGI IMG/M metagenome (GOLD analysis project Ga0194129, IMG submission 150862) | Freshwater microbial communities from Lake Tanganyika, Tanzania - TA2015038 Kigoma Deep Cast 35m | ecosystem: Environmental > Aquatic > Freshwater > Lake | place: Tanzania: Lake... | reverse complement strand
ATTTTTTACATATAACCATTATAAGTAAAAATATTTTCTAAATAGATGTTCTACAATAGGGACAAGCACTATTTTTTTCTAACCATTGATTTATACATTTACCACAATACTTATGTCCGCATTTTGTTACTAGACACTCTATAAGTATAGTATCCATACATATAGGACATTGTAATGTTTCTCCTTCAGGGATAGGTTCCTTTGTAAGTGTGTTTGGTAAGCTAATTCCTATAGATAAGAAGAGTGTTTTATATTGATAACATTTTGAAAGATCAATCGTGGGTTTCCAATCGTAGAGTTGTCTGACTACTTCTAAATGGCCTTCTTCGCAAGCAAAAAGAAATGCATATTCATCCTTGGCTGAAATATCAATTGTAGGTTTCCACTCGTAAAGTTGTCTGACTACTTCTAAATGTCCATTTTCGCAAGCGTATCTAAATGCATCTTCATCCTTGGCTGAAATATCAATTGTAGGTTTCCATTTGTAAAGTTGTCTGATTACTTCTAAATGTCCATTTTGGCAAGCCCATCTAAATGCATTTTCATCATAGGCTGAAATATCAATTGTAGGTTTCCACTCGTAAAGTTGTCTGACTACTTCTAAATGTCCCCATGCACAAGCCTTTATAAATGCATTTTCATCTTGGGCTGAAATATCTATTGTAGGTTTCCATTTGTAAAGTTGTCTGATTACTTCTAAATGTCCATTTTGACAAGCCCGTCTAAATGCATCTTCATCATCTATTGAAATATCAATTGTAGGTTTCCATTCATAGAGTTGTCTAACTACTTCTAAGTGTTTATTTTGGCAAGCCAATCTAAATGCCAGTTCTTCATGGATTGAAATGTCAATAGTAGGTTTCCACTCGTAGAGTTGTCTAACTACTTCTAAGTGTCCTCTTTCACAAGCGTATCTAAATGCGAATTCATCATCGGCTGAAATATCAATTGTAGGTTTCCATTCGTAGAGTTGTCTTACGACTTCTAAATGTCCATAAGCACAAGCCTCTCCAAATGCGTATTCATCTTCGGCTGAAATATCAATTGTAGGTTTCCATTCGTAGAGTTGTCTGACTACTTCTAAGTGTCCATTTCCACAAGCCCATCTGAAAGCCTCTTCACCATTCGCAGAAATATCTATACTTGGATTTAACTTGTATATTTCTCTTACGGAGTATAAGTCTCCAGTTTTACATGCTTCTTTAAATTGTTTATTCAATGCCATTATTTATAATTAATTATATTAAATATTTAAATAAAAAAATATCAATTTTTTACATATAATTCATTTATAAATATAAATATTTTCTACCAAAGGTACCTTCGGTAAATAGGTGCTCTACAATAGGGACCCTCCTCTGATATTGTATAATTTTATATACTTTTGTATAAAAAGATATAATATAATCATACAGTCTTATGGCATTGGAGGCTTGCCAGTCTGGCTTTCATACCAGGCATTATATAATATTTTTCTCATGTTTTGTTCTATATCTCTTCGCAGTAGCTTTAGATACTTTTTGAACTGATGAGTTTTTATAAATGATATAAATATAATTTTATTACTTAATTTATTTTTATTTATATGATATATATATATAATATAATTTTAAATTATTTAATATAATTATAATTTTAGTATATAGTACAATTTTATATAAAAGTATATAAAATTATACATTTTATGGTATCCGTTAAGTTGTGGAAATAATTTTTTAGATTGAATTTAAAAATTTATTTTTATAAATATACAAATAAAATGGAAAATATAATAGCATAACCACTATATTTATCTGCTTTTCAAACGAACAGATAGTGAACTACCTTTCTTTTATAAAAAACTTTTAATTATACCATAAGATATTTATAATTTTATCTTACATTAAATCTACACACAGGACAAGTTAAATTACTATTCAACCATTGTGAAATACATAAATTATGAAACTTATGACCGCATGGTAATATTGACCAAGATTGTATATTATCTAAATCCATACAAATACAACATTCATCGTGTTCATTATTTAGTCGTAATGGTATAGTAAATGTTATATTATTTCTTTTTTTATATAAATATGATTGTATATTAAAAATATAAATACTTGATACAAGAAATATTGACAAAATACCTATAAATATATATATTAAAAAAAGTGATACGATGTGTATTTTATAAATACTTTCTCCTATTTCACAAAGATTATTAAAAGAAAGTGAGAGAGGATATATTTTAAAAAAATAACTTATTTTTATTATAAATTCTATAATAGAAAATATTAATCTTGATTTAGATAATTTTTCTTTTTTCCATAATTCAAATTCTTGTTCTGAACTAAATATGGTTCTATATCTTTTATAAAGTTCATATTCATATCTAATACTATTTATTGTTGCCAAAACCATAAAAAATATCATACATATATAAAATTCATTTTTATAACAATCAGATAATGTTATTATGTAAAAAATTAGACCAACAAATTTAAAAAAAATATAAAATTTAGAACATATTCTATAATCATTATATATAAATTGTGGATATACAGTTATACTGTTTGTATTATTATTTTCAAAATAGAAATCTAAAGCATAATCCATAATATATGTAGTATAAACTATTATCTATATATATTTTATTCTAAATTTATAAGATTATTTTATAACTTAATAAAAAAGTTTGGATCTCCTGTTATATTACGCAAAACCAAATTAGTATATGTTCTTACAACAGCATCTGCTTTATAGTAATTCCAATAATTATTCTGTAATGATAAATCAGAACGTGTTTGGTTTAAATTACATAATACATTTGTGAAGTGACTTATCGTGCAGTAATTTGATTGTTTTGGATAATCATTTTTAACAAATACACCCTTATATTTTAGATGAGGATAATTTGGACTTTGGATAAGATATGTTTCTCCACATCTTAATTCTGTAGGACTTACGATTTCAAGCTCTCGCATTTCTTATTATAAATCAATATAATAAAAAATCAATTTTTTAGATTACTAAGTTTAATTTTTATATAATTTTCTACATAACTATAACTACTTTACTATTTATAGAAATATCTAATATTTATATATTATACATATTTTCAATAACATTTTGATATCTTTGATGAATATTTGATCTTTTTAATTTCATAGTTGGAGTCATTAGACCATTTTCTACTGTAAAATCATCATTTATTAATGTATATTTTTGAATTTTCTGTGCACTAGAAATAGCATCATTATTATTATACTGGTCAATGGCATTTTTAATATATTGTTCGCATTTTATTATTTCCTCTTCTTTATGTGGTAAATAAATCAAAGCACTTAAAAATTTCCTTTTATCACCAATAACAATTACTTGTAAAATATTTGGTCCATATTTTTTTATATTATTTTCAATTATGACAGGTGCTATATTTTCTCCACCTGCTGTTATAATTAATTCTTTTTTTCTACCTGTAATAAATAAATAACCATCATTATCAATCTTACCAACATCACCTGTATGTAACCAGTTACTATTATCTAATATTTCATTTGTAGCATCATCATTATCTTTATATCCAATAAAATTATTTACTCCTTTATATAATATTTCACCATCTTCAGCTATTTTTAACTCACCAATTAATGATTTACCAACAGAACCTTTTCTATAACCTGAACTATTATTAGCAGTAATAACGCCACATGTTTCACTCATCCCAAATATTTCATATATAATTATATCTATTTTACAAAAATAATTTAAAGTATCAATAGAAATAGGTGCTGCTCCACTAAAAAATAATTTACAATTTTGAAATCCTAATGCTGTTTTAACCCTATTAAAAAATAAATATTTTGATATTTTGTGCATCAAATAATTCCATTTTGATGTTTCTCCCTGATGAAAACTTAGGGTTCTATCCTTAAAATAATCAATAATACTTTTTAATTTTTGTCCTGCCCAACCTCTGTATTTTTCAGCAGCTATTAACTGCATTTTCTCACTTATTTTTTCCCAAACACGAGGCACACCTAAAAATATAGTTGGATTGACACTTACTAATGTGCTTCCTAAACTACCTTGTAAAGCATCTTGTTTAGCAAAATATATAGTTCCTTTATGATAAAAATGACAAAACATATCAAACATACTTGCAGCAATGTGAGAAAGTGGTAAATATGATACAACCTTTTCATTAGATAAATTATAAATTTCAGTCATTTTAGAACAAGTATATGAAATATTATTATATGTTATTTTTACAGCTTTACTTTTTCCTGTTGTACCAGAAGTCATTATATAAGTAGCAATATCATTATTATTAAAAAATAAATTTGGTTCATTATTTGGTGATGGATAATATTTATTTTTAATTATATCTGAAAATTTTGATACTGATATACTATTATGTTCATTGCTTACAGGTTCATCATTATAAATAACAATTTTTTTTAATTTTTTTTGTAATTTAATATTATCTAATAATTTATTATCCTGAATAACAAGAATAGTCGCATTCGAGATATTTAAAACATGTTCAACTTCTTCTGGACCATTTGTTGGATATATACCAACATATGTGCTTCCATTTAGTAATGTTCCTATTGCTGAATAAAACCATTCAGGTGAATTAAAACCCATAATCGCAACAGACTCATTTTTTTGAACTCCGTATGATTTCAGAAAATTTGAGAAAGTCACACATTTACTATAATAATTCCGCCAAGTTATTTGTTTATTATTATTAGAAACTAAAGCGATTGAATTATTATAAGCAATTTTATTAAAAATATTTAAAAAATTTTGTTCCATTATTAATATATATATATTAATATATTTAAATTATTTTTGTATTTATATATAAATTTTGTATCTTTTTATACTCTAGTTTCATCAACAACAAAACAACAGCAAAAAAAAACAATACACGTAGCTATATATGTAAAACAATTATTATCATTTTGTTTTGAGCTTACTATATTATTATGATAATTTTGATTATAATTAGACTGCATATACCTTGGTATTGGCGTAATATACTGTGGATTCGCTATATGTTGTGGATAAGTAATATATTGAAATTGTAATTCAGGCTCCAATGGTGGAGCGCTTGGTTGTGGATAAATATTCATCATATTTCTTTTTATATAATATATATTTTTATAATTTATTAATTTTATAAATAATCTTTTTATATACTAAAATGTAAATTCATTTCTAAATAATCCTTTTGAATAATAAATTTTATTTGTATTTATTGTATTAAAATCAACTAAATGTGTTAAATATTTCTTAATAAAAAATACTTTATTTATATTATTTTCAAGAGATAAATAAAATGAATAAAATCCAATAGATGTCCAATCATTTATATAATCGTGAGTATTAAATAATTCATTCATTAGATTATGAATTATTTTTTGAATAGTTTCAAAGTCTTGTTCTTTTTGATTAATCATATTTGAAGCAAGAGCTATTTTATTTTTAATTTGAATTTCTTCTAGTTTTTCATTAAAATTATTTTTTATTCTATTATAAATAGTACAATAACTTTTATGTCTATATTTACTATCTAATATTTTATTAAGATTTTTAAAATACATAACTAGTATATCTTTTTGAATTTTAGTGCTAGTAGTTGCTTGTAATGAACAAAATAATGATACTACTAAAGTTGATATATATGGTTCTTTTTCATCATAATTTTCTAAAAAATCTCCATAAAATGGATCATTATATTCATCTATACATATATATATATTTATTTTGTTTTCAACTAAATAATCATATAGACTAAAAAACATATCTCTAAATTTCATATGATATTTATCATGATAAAAATCATAGAACACTTTCTTTAAAAAATTATCCATTATTAAGTATAAATTAAATAATACTTTTATATATAATCATTTTCTTATGTAAATAAATTATTATAATAAAGTTTTTATAATATTATTAGACTTTGATAATTATATGGAAAATTATAAAGTATTATGTATAACATGATATTCAAAGTGAGGTATTCTTGTAGATAAAATATATCCATTATATCTTGTTAAAAAGTATATAAATTATTAATTTCATAACAAAATTAATAATTTAATATTATATATTAAAGTATATTGTGAATACTAAAAATTATTAATTTATTCAAGCAAATAACTTTATAAATAAAAATAGTTAAATATGTGTCTTGTTTTTTCGGTAAAAAGTTTAATTGATGAAATTATTTAGGAAAACCTGGTAAAGAACGACTTGGGCCACTGTAAGGACCACTAGGACGTCCTGCTAAATGAAGTCCAATAGCGCTTGCTTCATTACGAGTTAAAGCACCTGCATTGTTGGCTGCGTGTTGAGCAGCACGAGAAGGATTTGCTAAAAATCCTGTATTAGCACTAATAGTGTGACCACCTGATTGAAAAGTTGGGCCACGAGTGCCATTGGAAGAGCCACCAAAAGGTACTCCAGAACCTGGTCGAGAAGAAGAACGAGACATCAAATGTATTTATATATATATTAGATATAAAAATTTCTTTATATAGAAATAAAATTATAAAAATTATTTTGAAAATACTTATGATTACATTTTTTAACCACACACTCTCTACCAAAGATACCTTTGGTAAGTATAATATCCATACATATAGGACATTATAATGTTTCTCCTTCAGCAATAGATTCCTTTGTAAGTGGGCTCTGAAAAGTAATTCATAAAGATAAAAGAAGTGATTTATATTGATTGAATTTTGAAAGATCAATGTTAGATTTCCATTAGTAGAGTTGTCTAACTACTTCTAAGTATCCATTCTAGTAAGCTAGTTCATTATAGACTGAAATATCAATAGTAGGTTTCCATTCGTAGAGTTGTCTGACTACTTTTAAATGTCTATTATAGCAAGCCATACTTAATACTTCTTCATATTCGGCTGAAATATCAATTTTTGGTTTCCACTCGTAAAGTTGTCTGACTACTTCTAAGTGTCCTCTTGAACAAGCATTTACAAATGCTTCTTCAAGATTTGCAGAAATATCAATTGTTGGTTTCCACTCGTATAGTTGTCTGACGACTGTTAAATGTCCATTAAAACAAGCCAATTTAAATGCATCTTCATATTTGGATGAAATATTAATATTAGGTTTCCACTCGTAGAGTTGTCTAACTACTTCTAAGTGTCTTCTTGCACAAGACCATCTAAATGCTTCTTCATTTTCGGCAGAAATATCAATTGTAGGTTTCCACTCGTAGAGTTGTCTAATTACTTCTAAGTGTTCATTTTCACAAGCTCTATTAAATGCGTATTCTTCAAAGGCTGAAATATTAATCGTAGGTTTCCACTCGTAGAGTTGTTTGACTACTTCTAAATGTCCATTATCACAAGCATTTCTAAATGCGTATTCATTTTGGGATGAAATATTAATTGTAGGTTTCCACTCGTAGAGTTGTCTAACTACTTCTAAATGTCCACAACTACAAGCCTTTCTAAATGCTTCTTCATTTTTGGCTGAAATATTAATTGTAGGTTTCCACTCGTAGAGTTGTCTGACTACTGTTAAATGTCCATTAAAACAAGCCTCTATAAATACTTCTTCACCATTCGCAGAAATATCAATATTCGGATTTAACATGTATATTTCTCTTACGGATTCTAAGTCTCCAGTTTTACATGCTTCTTTGAATTGTTTATTGACTGCCAATATTTGTGATTATTTATAATGATAATTATTTAAATAAAAAAATATCATTTTTTTACATATAAGTATAAATATTTTCTAAATAGGTGCTCTACAATAAGGACAAGAACTATTATTTTCTAACCATTGATTTATGCATTTATCACAATACTTACCGAAGGTACCTTTGGTGTGTCCGCATTTTGTAACCAGACATTCACTTTGTATAATATCCATACACATTGGACATTGTAATGTTTCTCCTTCAGCGATAGATTCCTTTGTAAAGTGGGCTCGGAAAAGTAATTCCTAAAGATAATAAGAGTGATCTATATTGATAACATTTTGAAAAATCAATTGTAGGTTTCCATTCGTAGAGTTGTCTAATGACTTCTAAATGTCCATTTTCACAAGCGTATCTAAATGCGTATTCATCCCAGATTGAAATATCAATTGTAGGTTTCCACTCGTAGAGTTGTCTGACTAGTTCTAAATGTCCTTCACTACAAGCCTTTCTAAATGCTTCTTCATTTTGGACTGAAATATCAATTGTAGGTTTCCACTCGTAGAGTTGTCTGACTATTTCTAAATGTCCTTTTTCGCAAGCCTCTCTAAATGCGTATTCATTTCGTGCTGAAATATCAATCTTAGGTTTCCACTGGTAGAGTTGTTTGACTACTTCTATGTGTCCATTTTTACAAGCCTCTCCAAATGCGTATTCATTTTGGGATGAAATATCAATTGTAGGTTTCCACTCGTAGAGTTGTCTGACTACTATTAAATGTCCATTTTTACAAGCGTATCTAAATGCGAATTCATTTTTGGCTGAAATATTAATTGTAGGTTTCCACTTGTAGAGTTGTCTAATGATTGTTAAATGTCCGTAATAGCAAGCAAATCTAAATGCTTCTTCATCTCCGGCTGAAATATTTATGGTTGGTTTCCATTCGTAGAGTTGTCTGACTACTTCTAAGTGACAATTTAAACAAGCCCATATAAATGCCCCTTCTTTATAGGATGAAATATCAATTGTAGGTTTCCACTCGTAGAGTTGTCTGACTACTTCTAAATGGCCTTCTTTACAAGCCTCTATAAATGCGTATTCATCATAGGATGAAATATCTTTAGTTGGATTTAACCTGTATATTTCTCTAAGGGATTCTAAGTCTCCAGTTTTACATGCTTCTATGAATTGTTTATTCAATGCCATTATTTATGATTTTTTATGATGATAATTATTTAAATAAAAAAATATCAATTTTTTACATATAAGTACAAATATCTTCTAAATAGATGCTCTACAATAAGGACAAGCACTATTTTTTTCTAACCATTGATTTATGCATTTACCACAATATTTATGTCCGCATTTTGTAACCAAACATTCACTTTGTATAATATCCATACATATTGGACATTGTAATGTTTCTCCTTCATGGATAGTTTCCTTTGTAAGTGGGTTTGGTAAGGTAATTCCTAAACGTAATAAGAGTGATCTATATTGATTGAATTTTGAAAGATCAATCGTAGGTTTCCATTCGTAGAGTTGTCTGACTACTTCTACATATTCATAACGACAAGCCTCTCTAAATGCATATTCATCTTCAGCTGAAATATCAATTGTAGGTTTCCATTCGTAGAGTTGTCTGACTACTTCTAAATGTCCTCTTGCACAAGCCTCTCTAAATGCTTCTTCATATTCGGCTGAAATATTAATGGTAGGTTTCCACTCGTAGAGTTGTCTGACTACTTCTAAATGTCCATTCGCACAAGCCATTATAAATGCATCTTCATATTCTGCTGAAATATTAATTATAGGTTTCCACTCGTAAAGTTGTCTAACTACTTCTAAGTGTCCATAATGGCAAGCCTTTCTAAATGCGTAATCATTATAGGCTGAAATATCAATTGTAGGTTTCCATTCGTAGAGTTGTCTGACTACTTCTAAATGACCTTTTTCACAAGCGATTCCAAATGCGTCTTCATCATTTGCTGAAATATCAATTGTAGGTTTCCATTCGTAAAGCTGTCTGACTACGTCTAAGTATCCATTTATACAAGCATTTATAAATGCATCTTCATCCCAAGCTGAAATATCAATTGTAGGTTTCCATTCATAAAGTTGTTTGACTACTTCTAAGTGTCCTCTAGCACAAGCCTCTCTAAATGCATATTCATCATGGGATGAAATATCAATTGTAGGTTTCCACTCGTAGAGTTGTCTGATTACTTCTAAATGGCCTTCTTTACAAGCGATTCTAAATGCCTCTTCATATCGGGCTGAAATATTTATGGTAGGTTTCCACTCGTAAAGTTGTTTGACTACTTCTAAATGTCCATTTTCGCAAGCAGTTATAAATGCATTTTCATCTTCGGCTAAAATATCAATTGTAGGTTTCCACTCGTAGAGTTGTCTAACTATTTCTAAATGTCCATATTCGCAAGCGGTTATAAACGCATTTTCATCTTCGGCTAAAATATCAATTGTAGGTTTCCAATCGTAGAGTTGTATAACTATTTCTAAATGTCCATAATGGCAAGCTTGTCTAAATGCCTCTTCATGTCGGGCTGAAATATCAATGGTAGGTTTCCATTCGTAAAGTTGTCTAACTATTTCTAAATGTCCTCTATTACAAGCCTCTCTAAATGCTTCTTCATCATAGACTGAAATATCAATTGTAGGTTTCCACTCGTAAAGTTGTCTAACTACTTCTAAGTGTCCGTATAGGCAAGCGTATCTAAATGCGTATTCATGATTGGCTGATATATGAATTGTTGGTTTCCATTCGTAAAGTTGTCTGACTACTTCTAAATGTCCATTATAACAAGCCATACCAAATGCGTATTCACCATTAGCTGAAATATTAATTGTAGGTTTCCATTCGTAGAGTTGTCTGACTACTTCTAAGTGCCCTTTATAACAAGCTTCACCAAATGCCTCTTCATATCGGGCTGAAATATTTATGGTAGGTTTCCATAAGTAAAGTTGTCTGACTACTTCTAAATGTCCATTTTGGCAAGCCAATTTAAATGCGTATTCATCTCTGGCTGAAATATCAATTGTAGGTTTCCATTCGCAGAGTTGTCTAACTACTTCTAAGTGTCCATGACAACAAGCCATTCCAAATGCATGTTCATCTCGAGCTGAAATATCAATCGTTGGTTTCCATTCATAGAGTTGTCTGACTACTTCTAAGTGTCCTCCTGAACAAGCGGTTACAAATGCGTATTCACCATGGGCTGAAATATCAATTATAGGTTTCCATTCGTAAAGTTGTCTGACTACTGTTAAATGTCCTTCACGACAAGCCATACAAAATGCATCTTCATTTTTGGCTGAAATATTAATCGTAGGTTTCCACTCGTAGAGTTGTCTGACTACTTCTAAGTGTCCGTATCGGCAAGCGTATCTAAATACTTCTTCATCTTCGGCAGAAATATCAATCGTTGGTTTCCACTCGTAGAGTTGTCTTACTACTTCTAAATGTCCTTCTTTACAAGCTTTTCTAAATGCTTTTTCACCATTCGCAGAAATATCAATCTTAGGTTTCCAGTTGTAGAGTTGTTTGACTACTTCTAAATGTCCATTATAGCAAGCCTTTCTAAATGCTTCTTCATTTTTGGCTGAAATATTAATTGTAGGTTTCCAGTTGTAGAGTTGTTTGACTACTTCTAAATGTCCTTCTTTACAAGCATCTCTAAATGCTTCTTCATCATTGGCTGAAATATTAATTGTAGGTTTCCAGTTGTAGAGTTGTTTGACTACTTCTAAATGTCCATTATAGCAAGCCTTTCTAAATGCTTCTTCATTTTTGGCTGAAATATTAATTGTAGGTTTCCATTCGTAGAGTTGTCTAACTACTTCTAAATGTCCATTAGCACAAGCCCATCTAAATGCATATTCAACATCCGCTGAGATATTAATGTTAGGTTTCCACTCGTAGAGTTGTCTGACCACTTCTAAATAACCATTATAACAAGCTTGTTTTAATGCGAATTCATATGAGGCTGAAATATTAATCGTAGGTTTCCATTCGTAGAGTTGTCTGACTACTTCTAAATTTCCATAAGCACAAGCCAATCTAAATGCTTCTTCACGATTCACAGAAATATTAATAGTTGGATTTAACATGTATATTTCTCTTACAGAATCTAAGTCCCCAGTTTTACATGCTTCTATGAATTGTTCATTAAATGCCATTATTTATGATTTCTTATAATGATAATTTTTTAAATAAAAAAATATCAATTTTTTACATATAACCATTATAAGTAAAAATATATTCTAAATAAGTGCTCTACAATAGGGACAAACACTATTTTTTTCTAACCATTGATTTATGCATTTACCACAATACTTATGTCCGCATTTTGTAACAAGACATTCATTAAGTATATTGTCTCTACAGATAGGACATTGTAATGTTTCTCCTTCATGGATTAATTCCTTTGTAAGTGTGTTTGGTAAGCTAATTCCTATAGATAAGAAGAGTGGTCTATATTGAATATATTTTGAAAGATCAATCGTAGGTTTCCATTCATAAAGTTGTTTGACTACTTCTAAGTGTCCTCTAGCACAAGCCTCTCTAAATGCATATTCATCATGGGATGAAATATCAATTGTAGGTTTCCACTCGTAGAGTTGTCTGACTA
>Ga0194129_10008069_pt1 | contig 12323 bp, 12 predicted proteins | sample TA2KigCa35mmetaG_FD_150862 | JGI IMG/M metagenome (GOLD analysis project Ga0194129, IMG submission 150862) | Freshwater microbial communities from Lake Tanganyika, Tanzania - TA2015038 Kigoma Deep Cast 35m | ecosystem: Environmental > Aquatic > Freshwater > Lake | place: Tanzania: Lake... | reverse complement strand
CTGAACGATAAAGCAAGATTCCACAGCTGGCTTGAATCGCTGAACGCATTTCAAGAGAACCCAATATTCGGAGGCAGTTCTCTTGCAAGCAATCAATTCGAACTCGTAACGCACAATGTTCCAATCAGGATTTTAGGAGATTTCGGTCTACTCGGGCTGCTGCTTTATACATCAATCTGGATACTAATAGTTAGATGTGCGTTGACCATATCAAAAACTCGAGAAACATCATCACGGTGTGTAGGTTATACTAGCCTCGCCGCATGTTTCACCGCATTAGCAGATGCGACATTCCATTCAAGCGGACTATTGCAGCGAGATGTGTCACAAGCCGCAATTATTGGTGCTTGTGTTGGTATGTGCCTGAACATTGCCTCCAAGGAACTACGCTCGAGGAGAGTCGCCAAGGCATAACTTTAAAGCAAGCTAGAGTAAGAACGAGCTAGGATCGAAATTACAGTATTGATTCCACTTCGAACCTAAACTCCAAAAAACATTAGGTTTACGTCCTAATCCTATTTGCAGTGAGGTGAAACAAATACCTAATATGCAATTCCCGGGTCTTTTGATTTCGGCGATATGATTTCTCATGGGCAACGAAAATTGGGAGTTCCGAAAAATATTCAAGAAATATAACCTGCAGCGATCAACTTTCTATAATTAACACTAAACGGATTTATGCTTTAACATAACTAAAAGTTCAATACTCTAAAAGTCCTTGATTAGATCTGCGGGAAATCGATTCAAAAAGTCAAAATCCTCAATATGTTAGACAATCAAGTAAAAGTCCTCCAAATTGTAGCTGCACCAACAAGGCAGAGAGGAAATAGAATAGGTGTAAACGGGCCAGAGCGGCGAAGCCTAAATTTACTCCCTCATTGGAGTAAAAAGTCAGTCAAACCATATATATTATATCCACAGAGGGGTCGCCTCTGGAATGACTTTCGGTCTTTTGATGAAAACGTTAAAAATTTCGAGATAGTAAACAAGTGGTTTTGGCACAAAGCAATTCCTTTAAGAAATTTCGTTCTAGAAAACAAAATCGATATAATCCATACTCAAGGACCGGCATCACTCGATTTCATAGCGGCAATAACATCAATCATCTCTGGGGTTCCATTGGTAGTTACTCGGCCGGTTTTGATAACCGACATGTTTAAACCAAGGAGTCTCCGAGCAATAGTTTATAACTTGATTGACAAGGTTACCACAACAATTGCATCTCGGATTGTTGCGGTATCTGCAGATGGGGCAGATAGGTTAAAAAAAGAATGTAGTGTGCCGCAGAAAAAAATAATAATTATTAGAAACGGCACCGATCTAGGGAGGTTTCTTTGTATAAATCGTTCGTTTAACCAAACCGAAAAAATCACCGTTGGTATGGTTGCACAGCTTACAGATCAAAAGCGTTGGCAAGACTTCATTTCAACAATCAAGGCAATATCGGATAGGTGTTTCCCAATCAAAGGTTTGATTATTGGGGACGGTCCTCTAAGAGAAGAACTAAAACATAAAATAGAAGCGCAAGGATTAAGCAAAACGATAACCATGCGAGGATTTTGTGATTCCGTTGAACGTGAGTTGTCTCAAATGGACATATTTTTGTTTGCATCAAATTGGGAGGGACTGCCCATGGCTGTAGTTGAGGCAATGGCAGCAGGCTTGCCAATTGTCGCGACCGACATCGCAGCTTTAAAAGAGCTTGTCCAAGATGGTAAAAATGGTTTCTTGTGTCCAATCGGAGATGTAGAAGCAATGGCAAATTCGTGCGAGAAAATTATTCGAAGTAACGACTTGCGAGCTGAAATGGGAGACACCTCTCGTAAAATTGCAGCAGAGCTATTCTCTGAGGCAAGAATGCTAGAAGAATATTCTTTCACTTACCATCAAATCAAACTCGAAACTAAATCCAATGAGTAAAAATTTTGTTCACTCGAAAGAAAATAGTCACTCAGCCGAAAAAAAACTTGTATCGCGTTTCTATGAAGATTTTCAAAAACGTCGTGAAAAGAAAGGCACATTAGCAATTCCTGAAAGATTGGAATTTATAAAATCTGAGACTGGAAAAGGTAATACTGTCGCGGAGTTGGGGTGCCGTTTTGGTGATATCTTGCAAGAAATTAAAGACGGGAATGATATCGTTGGAGTTGATGTCGATAGGAACGCAATGCAAATTTGCGGAAAAAAATTGGGAATAATTCCTATCTTTGCGGACTTAAATGAATCCCTTCCTTTCGAGAATGAATCGTTTGATGTGGTCATTATTTCTGAAGTGCTAGAGCATCTACCGTACCCTACCGCAACATTAGGAGAAATCGCAAGAATATTACGCAAGGGAGGCAAAATTGTTGGCTCAGTGCCAAACGGTCAAAAATTGCGGAACAAAATCCGGTTTTTCCTAGAGGGCATAGTTGATACCGATGAAAGTCACTTGCAATTTTTTAGTGGCTCAAGTATAAAACTACTACTTGAGAAAAATTTCTCGGCCGTAAAGATAAAGCATGTATCCGGTCGGTTAATTCGGCTCCGCCCATCCATGTTCGGAAACTATATATTGTTCTCAGCCGTTAAAACATAAATTAAAACTCTCTGTATCTACTTCTGTGTTAGGGCTTTGATTTAGACGATTCCTGCATAAGCAGAAAAAAAGTCTTGTCAAATATTCCTAAAAACGCTTCTCCAAAAACTATTTATCGAGAACCCTAATTAGTCTAAGGTCAGCCAAACTTCTGCGAGATCAAAGCCCAAACCATGTTAGAAAAAGGAGATCTCCTGTAAAAATTTTCTACGCTAGATATATAGTATTCGTTTTCCGGGAAAATGTATTTATGGGAACACGCCGTTGAGTGCCAACAGAATTGACAGCCTAAATAAAAGATCTTGTACAGGGTTGTCGCGGAATCCGGTTGTTAATCGGAGGAAAGACTAGCACAAATCGATCGGGGCGGATTGAACATAGGCAATGCTGCCTTAGAGCAATCTAAAAATTATCGTGCTCTTCGCAAGCCAAATTTGGCAGTTTCATCAACGTCACTACATTAGCCAATAAGTACAAAGTGCTGCAAAGCGCTGTTGATACAATACCCAAATCTAATCAATCTCTTAAACTTGGATCCGAATTAAGGCAGATTTCAATCACGTAAAAATTCGCTGATGGTATTTTCCATACTAGAAAAGAGACGGTTCCGCCGCAGAATTCGCTATAACGCTAAATCGTTCTTTCGGGCGATGACTAACGCATCGATACGGGTTTGGATGCTTATTCCTCGGAAAAGATTGAGATTTAGGTTTGGGAGCAAACGGTTGATAACCACTGCCCTAATTCAACTGAGCTAAGTTCAACGGATCAATAGCATTTCCATGTCGTTCGTTGGGGTATCTGGAAATCATGCGTAAGCGCGCAGTCCACCCATGATTTCTTGGGTGGTGGAAATCTGGTGAGGGAATCACATCGGTATTGCGGCAATGCCCCCGTCCCTCGTGAAGTAGACTGATTTCATGTCCTAACTCGCCTGCAGCAAGGAATACCGATGAGCGTAGTAAGCCTCCAAATACCCAAGGAAATCAGGCCCAACACCAGCTCCGCAACAATACGGTTCCAAGCACGCCGTAAATAAATCAATCTCCCTTAATCGCCAAGCAGTTACTCAAGGACTAAAATCAACTTTCTCGCACCAACCCCTCGAAACTATCGATGTCCGCCAGTTTGAGGAAATCCCGCAAGGCGACCTATCCTTTAGACGAGTCAAACCCTTGACGGTCGATAAGAAGCCAATTGTATTGCCCCCCTCCGGTCGGTTTTCTAAAAAACGACAGACTACTCCTCTCATTGTAACCTTCACCTAAAAGAAGTCAATTATAATGCCAGATCAAAATCGAATTCGAAAAGCAAGAATTAATTTCATCCATGTCCGCACCTCCATGAGATTCACCTGCACGGCTGGGCTAAATTTAGAAAAACCTAATCAATTTCCAGAAACTATATCGTGGATTTGCTAAAAAGGGTCAAAATCCTGAAAAGCATTTAGATTTTAACGCAACGTTGACACCGACTATTGAAAAATTGCGAAAAATCTAACTCACCCGGAGGAATCCAAAACCTCCTCACTTCCAGCTATTAAGAATCTTAAGAAGGTCCGGCGTACAACTTTTGACGAACACGCGCAATTTTTAGAACTATAAAGTCGCAAATAGCGGTAAGCAGAAAAAACAACAGTGCAACAAAACAAAATCAAATCCACAATCGGAATATTCACGGTCAAATCTATTCACAAACACCTTGATAGGTATTATACGTATGGCGGCTTCGGGAAGTATTTAGAAACAATTCGACACCGATTCACAGGTTGCGTTTTAATTGCACACGTAAGGGATGCACCGCCAAGACAGGGTGATTACGAAATTCCATCCGGCAACATAAAAATAATTGGGTTGCCGCCAATACGTAATGAACTTGAGGCACTTCTGACCTTACCAATTCAATTTATTCGGTGCTGGAAATCAGTCAAACTATTCGATATTGCGCATGCGCGGATGCCAGATTACACCGGGATAGTTGGCGCGCTAGTTTGCCGGATCCAAAAGAAACCCTTTTTTTGCCAAATAATTGACGATTGGGGACTACTAGCTCGGAAGACTCCATGGGAAAAAAAATATGGTCTCGGACTATTCCTAAAAATCCATCTATCGGTGTATGATTACTGTGAACGCCTCGTGTGCAGAAATCAAATGGTCTTTGCACAGGGAAGTACTTGCCATCGAAAACACGCAAACTCTTCTGATGCAACACTTGTCTTTTCATCCTCTCATAGTTTGGTCGACGTTATTACTCCAAAGCCTCGATTTACAACGTCGTCGCCAGTAATATTAAATGTCGGAAGATTTAACGCAGTAAAGAATCAAAGTCTCTTAATCGACACATTGGTTCTTTTGCGAAATCGAGGAGAGAATTGGCGCTTGAGATTAATCGGCCAAGGACCCCACCAAGATGCACTCTTGCAAAAAGCAAGCGGCCTCGGCGTAATGGATGCGGTAGAGTTTATAGGTAAGGTAAAGCATGGCAATGATTTGTGGACACACTTTGACAATGCAGATGTATTTGCATTATCAAGCCTGTCCGAGGGTACTCCTAAAGTTCTACTCGAAGCAATGGCTCGTGGCTTGCCAATCGTGGCTACTGCAGTGAGTGGAGTACCGGATATGGTGCCCCATAAAGTCCGAGGGTTATTACTTGAGGAAATTTCCGCCACTTTCATGGCATCAGCAATTTCAGAGATGCGCAACAACACCGCACTAAGAGAATATTGTGTCAACGGCGGATTTGAATTTGCAAAAAACAACACGGTTGAAATTCAAATCGATCAAATGCTCAACAAAGTTCAAAATAATATATATCAAAAAGCAAATCAAAAAAAGGGAAGCTATGTGGCCTAAGCGGTGGGAGGTTGTTATATTTTTACATCATGGGATTGGCGATCTAGTTATGGCAATCCCAATGCTCACGGCGTTACTTGAAAAATGCACAGATCCAAGCGCTGTTCTTGTGCTTGTAAAATGTAAAACCACCCACCGCTTACTTGAAGTTGCAGGATTCTCTAAGTATTTTCAAGTAAGGGTATTTAACAGAAAGCTTGCCATATTCTATCCACTAATCCTTAGTTTAGGGCGGCCCAAAACATTAATAGCACCTCAGGCATGCGGGGACTGGAGGATGCCGTTCTTATCGGCATTTATCACCGCAGACAATAGTGTTGGGCCTGCAACAGAAAGAAACTGGCCTAGCTTCAAGAAGACAATTCCAGATCATGATCGGCTCGAGTTGCATAAATCTGATTACTATATATCAATGTTAGAATTAGCGGGGTACCGGGTCTCAAAAACCAAAATAAAAAAGTCAATTCAGTTACCCCTTGAGACGCTACTCCAAGGGCAAATTTTTCTTAAAAACTTATCAGCATCCGCAAGGGAATGGTACGCGTTTGCACCTGGATCGACCGAGAGAGAAAAACATAAGCGATGGCCTGAGCAAAATTACGGACGACTATCTACAATGTTGCTTCGAGATAATCCGAATTTAAATATAATAGTAATTGGTTCAACGAGTGAGATAGGTGTATTATCCTCCGTTAAGGAACATGGAAAGTATTCGAATCGAATTCACGTTGTTACGCCAGACGACATTGGATTAACGATGGCAATATTCGCATCCTGCCTTTGCGTAGTAACAGGGTGTAATGGTCCATCGCATCTAGCTGGCCTAGTTGGAACTCCATTAATATCAATTTATGGACCTACAAATCCAGGTAACACAGGCGCATGGTCTGAGAAACGTCGTGTCTTAAGCGCCAAGCTACCTTGCTCACCTTGCTATCGCCTTGGATTTCTAAGTGGCTGTGAAACCCCGATATGCATGAAACTTGTAACACCTGAGATGGCCTATTGCGCCATTCGGGATTTAATTTCGGCCGGTGGTTGTGATCCCTTGCCGTGGCTAAAGGATAACGGTTCAACTAAGCCTTTTAACTTTGACTGTGTGCAAGGTGGAATAGAAAACTCAAAGTAAGATCCTAAAATGTACCTGGATTCAGTCACGCTTTCCTGCGATCAAAAAGTCTACTAAATCCATGCTTGACTCGATGGCAAAATAGATCAGTCGCCTATTTTCATCCAAGAATCGATTTGGGCGAGCCACCTGGCTATCTAAAGATACACCGTTTGGAAGTTCATTTGCCACTCAGCAGTAGCTCTTAATTGAAAATTGGTTCTAACCAATATCGGTAACGACGTTTGGTGAGGCTAAAGCACCACTTCGAAACCCAATGCGAACAGTACTGATAAAAACCATTGACGTTATCACTGGTGTCAATGATAGGCCTAACGTATATTTGTTTCATAAAGGACATAAAAATTGGATCTTCGGTGCAAGTAATACAAGGATCTGTCAATTGTAAAAGCGATCAGAAAATCTCCTAGGGCTCGGTGACATCAACTCTCCCTAACAAAAGTAAAACTCTCATTTCGGAAACCTATATCAGCCGCAAAATTAGGCTCAGATTAAATTTCGAAACCTCGTTCTCTACAAGGTTTCTGCATGTAAAAATCGAAAAATCGAATATTGACTGTGCAAAGAAATAAAATACTATTTTTAAACCAAGTTAGCGGTTCACTTTTTCTTGAAATGGCAGAAGACGTGGCAAGTGCCTTGGGTGGAGCCGAACTCGTTACCGGTACCGACTGTGGTGCCGATAGAATTCCCCATCAAACACTATGTATCACCAGAGTTTCTAAGTACAATCGGTCAAGTAACGCAACGCGACTTTGGTCATGGCTGAAATACTTTTTTCGAGCGGCACTACATGTTTTTTGGGATTCAAAGAAACCATTACTCTTTATAGTCTCTAATCCCCCGTTTCTGCCGGTGTTAGGTTGGATGGCCGCAATTCTACGCGGCCAGCGTTATTGCGTGCTCGTGTATGATCTATATCCAGGAATCTTGATTTCTCTAGGTCGTCTGTCAAATAATGGTTTAGTCGCGTTTTTCTGGCGGACATTCAACCGCTTGGTTTGGTCTAAAGCCTCCTTGGTCTATACAATCGGAGACGATATAGCGGCAAACATCAAAAAAGAAGCGAACGGGATCGTTGGTTTGCAAATCAAGGTGATACCAAATTGGGCTGATACAAATGTAATAAAGCCATTACCAAAAATCCAAAACGATTTTCTAAAATCTCTAGGTTGGAATGATGGGCGTGTAGTAATTCTCTATTCAGGAAATCTCGGTAACTCACACAATATCAATGCACTACTCGATGCAGCACACTCCCTTCGAGAAAGGTCTGATATTGGTATTTTAATTATTGGGTCCGGAACCCGCTGGAAGAGCCTTCAAGAGGATGTCAAAAATCGCAGCCTCCTCAATGTTAAGCTGTTGCCGTTCCAACCAGAGGATCTCCTTCCACAAACATTTCCATCTGGCGATATTGCAGTTGTCGCTATGGAAAGCGCAACAGCGGGCTACATGGTGCCAAGCAAAACCTATAATTATCTTGCTGCGGGTGCCGCGTTGTTGGCCTTGGTGCCTGCGAAATCCGAGATAGGCGAGTTAGTAGAACAAACTGGGTGTGGAATTCGTGTAGATCCGGAGGCAAGCTGTGAGGTGTTGGCAGCAATAGAACGCTTTCTTCGAGACCCGACCTTCCTACAGCAATGCAAAGTCCGGGCTCGTAAACTAGCAGTTAGCACTTATGGTCGGTCTAATACTAACCAATATATCCAAAGTATAAAGGAAATTCTCGACCAAAAATCTTGACTTCGCCAAAAAATTTCCAATTTGATTCAAAACTAGATCCTCTATTGTTGGTTTTCATTTTGCCTAAGGCGAGCGTAAAGTCTAGGCTGAGCATCTGAAAAATCTGACCTAACAATAAAAAATTTGGGGAACCAATATAAATATCTATGCCGCAAATTTTGCTGTCCAAAAACCGTCGCATAACTAGTGAATCCGGCGTATCTGCCTAGGTGTAGAATCATGCTTTGACAAGACCAAAAACCTAATGCCAATATGATTTACTATTCATATATGTAGCTAGTGTGGTAAGTGATCATTTCGTGCAATAACTCCGGAAGAGGGAAATTCTCTCTGAGTGCGAACTGGAAGGCCTACCAAACCACTAATTCTGAGCGACGAAGAACGCTCCAAGCTGGAACCCATGGCTCGCCGTCCCAAAACCGATCAACGGACCGCGCAGCGGTCTCGCATCGTACTGGATTGTGCCAGCGGGCTGAACAACACCGCGGTCGCGGCAAGGTGCTCGGTGACGATCCAGACCGTGGGCAAGTGGCGGGAACGGTTCCTGAGAGGTCGCTTGGGGGCTATGGTGGACGCACCTCGCTCGGGTCAGCCTCGCAAGATCACCCACCAAGAGGTGGAGGAAGTGATCACCCGGACTCTGGAGACTCGTCCCAAGAACGCCACCCACTAGAGTACCCGGACCATCGCCGAGGCCAGCGGGTTCAACCAAAATGCCATCGTCCGGATTTGGCGGGCGTTCGGGCTGAAGGTCCACTTGACTGAGAACTTTCTAAACAACAACGGCGGCGACGACAGCCACGCCCGGGAGACCCTGCCCCCTTCGCTACCGTTGTTGTAAAAAGCCCTCTCTTCCCCCTCTGTGTTCCCTGTGTCCTCTGTGGTGAACTTTTGGCTCCAGATGATTTCGTGTGGGTTGGAAGGGAGCGGACCTCCGGTTTGGGTGGGCGCTAGGGCGGATGTCCGCCCCCGGTAACCCGATGAAGAAGCCCCCGGGGACAAGCCCACTGAGGGGCTTCTTCATCGGGTCACCCGGGGTTGGCTACGAAACATTTTCGGGAACTGGGTCGATGACGCCTACACAGGTCTCATGGCACTCTCCTTTTGTGGATCAGACGGAAGTATTCGCGTTGGCTCTTTGACTCACGGGTGCCCCCTGGAAGGTCACCGATCTCCGCTTTGACAGGGACCTCAAGCGTCTGGACATCGACCTCGATTTTATCCCGGGCTGCCGCTCTCCTCATCCTGAGAGTTCCGTGCCTTCTCCCGTCTACGACACCGAGCAACGCTCCTGGCAGCATCTCAATTTCTTCCAGTTCGAGTGCTACGTGAATGTCCACGTCCCCCGCGTTGATGGAGGACCAGGCCATGGGATCAATCGGGTCCTCGTTCCGTGGGCCCGGCCTCACAGTGGCTTCACCCTCCTCATGGAATCACTGATGATGGTTCTGGCGCAGACGGGGATGACGGCGGCGGATGTCGCCAAGGCAACTGGCGAGTACCCCCAGCGGATCTGGAACGTCACCCTCCATCACGTCGCCAAGGCACACGAGGCCACGGGCCTCGCCGACGTGCGCGTGATCAGCGTCGATGAGGTGTGCCGTACCCGAGGCCAGAAGTACCTCACGATCATCAGCGAACCCAAGCAGGACGGGCGTCCGACGAGGGTGCTCCTGGCGCTTGAGGGGCGTGACAGCAAGACGTTGAAGCAAATCCGCGATCACCTGCAGCGTCGGGGGTTGGATCCGGAGCAGATCGAATTGGTGTGCTCGGACATGAGTGCAGCCTACATTAAAGGAATCTCCGAACAGTTCGGTGGAGCGCTGCTGGTGTTCGACTATTTCCACGTAGTGAAGCTCGTGAGCGATGCCTTGGACAAGGTGCGCAAGCGCGCGCGCCGGGAGTTCCCCGAGGCGCTCAAGGGTGTGCGTTGGGCCATGCTCAAGGGCGACGACAAGCTCACGGAAGAGGAGCGGAGGCTCCGCCAGCGGGTGTGTGCCGGAAAACTCCAGACCGGCAAGGCGTTCAACCAGCTGGAGCCCCTTCGAACCATCATGAAGCAACCGGACCCGGTTGCGGCAGAGAAGGACCTGAAGTGGTGGTCCAGTTGGGTGGGACGCTCGAAAATCCCGGAGATGAAGAAGGTCTCCAAGACGATCCGGGAGCACTGAGACGGCGTGGTCGCCTACCTGACAACTCGCGTGACCAATGGGGCGGTGGAGGCGATCAACGGAATCATCCAGACCGTGAAGCGGAAGTCGCGTGGCTTTAAGGCGGTCGAATACATGGTCGCGATGATCTACCTAGTGGCCTCGCGCCTGACGTTCGACCTCCCGGATCCCCTCGGTGCAACCCACACAAATTCACATTGAGGCATAAATATCCATATTACAAAGAATGAACACCCAGCTACTGGAGATCATAAACCACGTTCGTTCCAATAAGGGCCATACCCCGCTTCCTTCCATCACAATCCAATAGAATATCGAGGGCACATCTCATTCAGAAGGTTGTTGTCTGAACTATATTTTGCTATAAAGCTGCTATTCCTGTATTATCGAGAAAGGGCAAGGCCAGATCTAATCATAACAAAAGAACCACCTATCTTCGTTAGAATAGCTGTACTGCTAATCAAAAAAATTCAACGGCACAAAATTTAAAGTTAATGTGATCGATTTGTGGCCTGAACTCCATATCAAAATGTTACCGAGGCTGTATTCAAACCTACTTAGTCCACCATGGTTGGTTAGGAAATATATCAGAAACACTATCTTAAAAAATGCCGACCAATTTGTTATTTACGCAAATGAGATGCGTTCAATTGTGCCACTAAATAAAAGAACAATCGTCGTATACAACACAATAAATCAAGAATCAGGAGTCGAAAACGATGCCGATCGAGATAAATTAGTAGGAGAGGTCAAATCGCTAAAAGCAACAAAATTTGTCTACGCAGGTACACTGGGTGAGAATTACGATCTCACATGTATCATAAGTGCATTTAAACGAGACGCAAAATGGACTCGGCGTCCGTTCTTTTAATATTTGGTTCTGGTCCAAGAGAGGAGGAAATTCTTACAGCAGCTGCACCAAGTCCTGGTAGAATTAAATTTCTTGGAAGAGTTCCGTTCGCTTGGCTTGCCACAATTTTACAGTACTGCGATGTGGGGCTTCTGCCGTATAGCGCCTCATCAACCGTAACACTTCCAGACAAATTCTATGACTATTCAAATGCAGGAATCCCAATAATAACATCAATTAGAGGAGAAGTTGGTCAAATCATAAAGAACAATGGGATTGGCGAATTGTATGAGGCAGGATCGGCCCAGAGTCTTTCATTAGCATTAACCCGCATGACGAGAAAAGAAAATTGGCGAACTATCGGGAAAATTCCTTGAAAACGCGATTGGATTTCAGTGTGGATAGCCAATTCCCAAAATATGTCGAAGCGATCGACAGAGTTTTATTAGATACTTTTGAAAGCAGCAAAAATTAAAATCAATTACGAAATTCTAAAAGAAAGCCTTTTGCTCTCAACGCGAGTAAAGAACGCTAACCAAAATTCTAGTAAAGCCGGAAAAAGTCACCCCTTAAAACTGAAACGTGACGGCGAAGAAAATCTCAACAAAACCGACAACCAATATTAAAACAATCAAAACGTATTTAACTTTTGGTTAAAACGACGAGTTCAACATTCCCGATTCAAAACCTCCTTTAACACAGCCCAACTATTATTGAGTCTTGAAAGCCTTCGAAAAAAAGCCAACGAGAACACGGACTATTATTTAGTATCGCATATTCGACAGTCTTCCTTCAACTGTCTAGGTCAGTCCTTTGACACTCCAGACTTTAGCGCACTATTGACCCTGTATTCAGACTCACAAACCGATATGATCGAATCAATAGAAATATATACTCCTGAAATACGCTTAACAAACCAAATGCTCGAATCACAGTTTCCAGAGTGGCCGGCAAACAAAATTTATGATAAAACAGGAATAGTCGAAAGGCATAT
>Ga0194129_10008065_pt1 | contig 12328 bp, 8 predicted proteins | sample TA2KigCa35mmetaG_FD_150862 | JGI IMG/M metagenome (GOLD analysis project Ga0194129, IMG submission 150862) | Freshwater microbial communities from Lake Tanganyika, Tanzania - TA2015038 Kigoma Deep Cast 35m | ecosystem: Environmental > Aquatic > Freshwater > Lake | place: Tanzania: Lake... | reverse complement strand
CAGCCCGGCGAAGACCGCGCCGACGACGTACAACACCCACCCCTGGGGAATGACCAGTGCGATCACGAAGGCGATGGCGAATCCGATGATGGTCCCCGCAGCGCGGCGCAGGGACTTGCTCATGGCGTCGTGGAGCGACGGCTGGATGACGAGCAACGGCGTCATGATCAGCCACCCGCCGGCGTGCCCCCATCCTGCAAGCACGGTGATCGGCGTGGTGATCGCCGCGGCCAGGCCGAGCATGATTGCGAAGCCACGGGTGCGAAGTCGGGCCACCGGTGCCGAGGGTTTCGGCGTAGCTCCTCGGGACAGCGCGGCTGCGACCAGAACCCCGAACGCGACGGTTGCCACCATCGCGAGGCCCACGAGCAGGAAAGGCCGATCCCCCGTCACCGCGCGGGTCGGAGGTTCTGCGATGGCGAAGCCGACGGCGATCGGGGCGAGGACCACTCCGTGCTGCCATCCGCGCAGGGCGGTGAACCCATACAGGACGGAGGCGAGCACCATCAGCGCGGTCGCCACGAACTAGGAAGCCGCAGCGACGTCAGCCAGCACCACGCCGACCGTGACGGCCACCCCGGTCGCGGCCCCGACGCGCCAGCCCAAGGTCGCCGTCGCGATCACCGCCGCAAGACCGGCGAGTCCCACGACACCGGCGTGGGTCAGCCCGATGCGTCCCAGGATCAGCCCGGGGACGATGAGGGTGATGGTGACGGTGACGAGGGCGATGACCAACTTCTCGATCGCACGACGCTGCGGCACGCCCGGACCCCAGACCGGTCATGTCCTGGACACACTCCATCTTTGGACAAGATCCACGGACTCACCTAGGGTCGGCGTGTGGCCCGATCCGTCGAACTACTGCGCGAGCACGGAGTGACCGTGACTGCGCAGCGGGTGGCGGTTTTGACCGCGGTCTCCCGCCTTCCCCACGCCACCGCCGACGAGGTGGCGGAGTCAGCCCGCCGGGAGATCGGATCGATTTCGCGACAGTCGGTCTACGACGCCCTCGGGGTGCTCGTCGAGGCCGGCCTCGTACGTCGGATCCAGCCGATCGGCTCCCCAGCCCGCTACGAGGATCGTGTCGGGGACAACCACCACCACGTCATCTGCCGCGAGTGCGGAACCCTCGCCGATGTGGACTGCGCGGTGGGCTCTGCCCCCTGCTTGACCGCATCGGACGATCGTGGGTTCGTCATCGACGAGGCCGACGTGGCCTACTGGGGACGCTGCCCCGAATGCCAACCCGAGTTTGATCAACGAATCACAGGAAGAGGTCAGAATGGCAAGTGAAAAGTGCCCGGTCACCCGCGGACTCGCGCAGGGTGGCACACAAAACGACGACTGGTGGCCGAATGCGCTGAACCTGCGCATCCTCCACCCGAATCCACCGGCGACCAATCCCATGGGTGCCGACTTCGACTACGCGGCCGAGTGCGCCACGCTCGATCTCGCCTCGGTGAAGGCGGACCTGCGCGCGCTGATGACCGATTCCCAGGACTGGTGGCCGGCTGACTACGGGCACTACGGCCCCCTGTTCATCCGCATGGCGTGGCACGCGGCCGGCACCTACCGCACCAGCGATGGCCGCGGTGGCGGCGGCTCGGGCATGCAGCGCTTCGCCCCGCTGAACAGCTGGCCGGACAATGCGAACCTCGACAAGGCACGTCGCCTGCTCTGGCCGATCAAGCAGAAGTACGGGCGCACGTTGTCCTGGGGTGACCTCTTCATCCTCACCGGCAACGTCGCGCTGGAGTCGATGGGCTTCCAGACCTTCGGTTACGGCGGGGGGCGTGCAGATGTCTACGAGCATGACGCCACGTACTGGGGCACCGAGGCCGAGTGGCTCGGCGATGCCCGTTACTCCGGTGAGCGCGATCTGGCCAACCCACTTGCAGCCGTCCAGATGGGTTTGATCTACGTCAACCCCGTAGGTCCCAATGGTGTTCCCGATCCGATGGCGTCCGCACGCGACATCCGCGAGACGTTCGCGCGCATGGCGATGAACGACCACGAGACCGTCGCGCTCGTCGCCGGTGGCCACACCTTCGGCAAGATGCACGGTGCAGGCCCCGACTCGCTCCTCGATGAGCTCCCTGAGCAGTTCGTGGGCCCCGATCCTGAAGCTGCGCCAATCTGGCAAATGGGTCTGGGCTGGAAGAACTCACTGGGAACCGGTAACGGCGATGACACCATCTCGAGTGGTCTTGAGGGTGCGTGGACATCGACCCCGACCACCTGGGACATGAGCTACCTGGAGACACTCTTCGGGTACGAGTGGCAGTTGACCGCCAGTCCTGCAGGCGCGGAGCAGTGGATCCCCACCGATCCGGCCGCGGCCACGCTGGTTCCCGACGCCCAGGATCCGAACAAGCGTCACGCACCCGTGATGACCACCGCGGATCTCGCGCTGCGCTTCGACCCGATCTACGAGCCGATCGCGCGGCACTACCTGGCGAACCCGGACGAGTTCGCGGATGCGTTCGCACGTGCCTGGTTCAAGCTCACCCACCGCGATATGGGCCCGAAGGTCCGCTACGTCGGACCCGAGGTTCCCGCGGAGACTCTGATCTGGCAAGACCCCGTTCCCCCGGTGCAGCAGTCGCTGATCGGTGCAGCGGAGATCGCCGAGCTGAAGAAGTCGCTGCTCGCGGCCCTGTCCACGGAGCAGTTGGTGTCCACCGCGTGGGCATCGGCCGTGACTTTCCGTGGCACGGACAAGCGGGGTGGCGCGAACGGTGCGCGTATCCGCCTCGAGCCGCAGAAGGACTGGGAGGTCAACAGTCCCGAGGAGCTCGGCGCGGTCCTCGCGACGATCGAGGGGATCCAGGCAGCGTTCAACGCCACGGGCGGGGCGCAGGTATCGATCGCCGATCTCATCGTGCTCGGTGGCTGCGCTGCCATTGAGCAGGCGGCGGCGAAGGGTGGCCACCAGGTGACGGTGCCCTTCACCCCGGGTCGCACGGACGCCACCCAGGAGTGGACCGACGTCGAGTCCTTCGCGGTGTTGGAGCCCACGCACGATGGCTTCCGCAACTTCCTGGGGAAGGGTCACGAGCAACCGGCCGAGAAACTCATGGTGGAGCGGGCGTGCCTGCTCACGCTGAGTGCTCCGGAGATGACCGTCCTCTGGGCGGGCCTGCGCGCACTCAATGCCAACCACCGGCAGTCCCCCGACGGTGTCTTCACCGATCGTCCGGGAACGTTGACCAACGACGTCATCGTCAACCTGCTGGACATGGCGACCGAGTGGAAGCCGGTCGATGAGGATCAGCAGTACTTCCAGGGCAAGGATCGGGCAACCGGTGCCGTGAGGTGGACCGCCAGCCGCGTCGACCTGGTGTTCGGCTCGAACTCCGAGTTGCGCGCCGTCACCGAGGTCTACGGAGGAAGCGACGCGCAGGCGAAGTTCGTCCAGGACTTTGTCGCCGCCTGGGACAAGGTGATGATGCTCGATCGATTCGAACTGAAGCACTGACCAAGCGAGTGAGGGGCCCCGACTGTGGTCGGGGCCCCTCACTCTTGTTCTGCCACTGTGCGGGATCGCGATGCACCGGGGCGATACCTGCGCACAGGGCAGTTGATACCCCCGACAACTTTCCCGTTCATGCCCTACGCCTACGCCTGAGCCTCGCGACGACGGATGATGACGTGCGAGTTCTCCCCGCCGACGGAGACCTGAATCGCACAGTCCTGCACGAATCGCGTTGCCGGGTCCCGTATCGCGGCGTTGGGCACGATCATCACGAGTTCCTCGTACCCCTCGTCTGCGAATCCACGGACGGCCAGGTTCTGGTCGGGCACCTGCCGCACCAGGTTCTCGAGGTACCCGAGCACTTCTTCGGGGTACCGATCGCCGCGGGTGAAGGGAGTCAGGATCTCCACGTCGACAGTTGCGCCCACGTGTGCCGCTGCCCGAATCAAGCGTCGCGCGAGGTGACCCACGGCATCACCCGGGACATCTGCGAATCCCAGGGATTCGCGGATGGTCGCCCCCTCCGCTGCCGCCCGCGCACGCACCCCGGGGTCGCCGAAGCCCAGGGATCCATCCGCCAGACCCTCGAGTAGGTCACGGGCGCCGGGACCCACCTCGCCCCAGCCCGACTGGACCGCACGCAGGGATTCACCGGTTGCCTCCGCTGTCACCAAAGCCCGCCACTGTGCGCGGGCGCGTTCACGACGTCCCTCGAATACTTCATCGGCCCAGGTCAGGCCGACCGCGAATGCGCTGAGGTAGGCGATGGTGCCGAAGGCCACGAGCACCGGAAGCGATCGACATCCCTCCGGCAACGCGAGAGCGATCGCGATGGTGAGGATCCCCACCGCGATGACGAAGGTCAACCGCGGAACCCATCCACGAATACTGATCAGCGGCAGCAGCGTGGCGCCTCCCGACATCCCGATCAGGATCATCACCACGGCCCAGTCCGACCCACATCCGGGATTCGACAGTGCTGCAAGACCCAGCGTCGCCACCAGGATCACAACCGCTAGCACGGTCAAGGCCACGCGCAGCCGAGATGCGTAGAGCACTGCGATCGCTACGACGACTCCGACGTAAAGCAGCATCCCGGTTAGGAGCAGACCCGACCGTGGCATGGCAGCGGCAACCGGAATCGCGAAGATGGCCATGAAGAGGTTCGTTCCGAGCACGCCGATGCGCGCTGCTGGGTCGGAATCCAGGACACCGAGGAGCTCGAGGCGTGGCATATCCAGCGCCCCACGTACCTCCCTAGGCGCGGTCAAGGAGACGAGGGTGCCACCGAGGTTGCCAACACGTACCTCAACCTGACCACCGATCGACTCGATTCCACTGCGAATCGCGTTGCGCAAACCAAATCGCTCCAATGCTCCCCGGGAGATTCCAATTCCTTGATCACTGATCTCGATGTGCGCATCACCACTGACATGTGCACGGATCAACGCGGTGCGTTCACCTGAGTGGCGCTCGACATTTCGCAAAGCCTCCACGACAGCATCACGGATGACGTTGGCGATCACAGCGGGTATCGGTTCCTGTCGATCGCCGTCGATATCGACGTCGACCCGATCCAGTGTGGCCACACCGATAGCTGCGTGGAGTATCTCTGCCATCGTGGAGTCCGGTAGCTGACGAAGTCCGAGTTCCATCTGCTCGAGATCCCGACGACACGCCACCCGCGCCGCAGCCTGACTCCGCTGTGGAATTCCCATCGAAATCGCCGCGAGCGTGTTCAGGACTGTCTCGTGAATTCGGCGTGCGACAGCAGCCGAAGAGTCACTCCGGGCCCGGAGCCGCTCCCGTTCCACGAGCGTCACTCGAATCTCCGCGTGTTCGCTATCCGCGCGCGCGAGTGTGCGCACCCAACTGTGCCAGGCGATCAACAATCCGCCCCCGGCAAGAATCTGGAGCAGCGCGCCGGTCAGAAGTGGGATCGGTCCACCGTCGTAGATGGCAAGGCGTGCTGAGGGGACGAGGGCAAGTGCAACATCCATGGTCGCGGTGATCGCGATCAGGTTAAGGACTGCGCGCCAGGGAAGTGTGAAGATGCCCGCAACCACGATGGCGAAGGCGATGGTGGAGACGGGAATCCAGGGGTCTCCGGGCACCACGGCGGCCATGAGGAGGAACAGCACGCCGGCTCCGGTCTGAATCCACGCTCGAAACGGTCGCACCGCGGGTGCGAAGCCGAGGAACCACACACCTACCGGGATGAGCCACGCGAGCCAGTCAGCGACGCTCGCATCGCCTCGCACCACCAGGAAGAAAAGCGACGGCAAGAAGATGATCGCGCCGGTGACGGTGAGGGCAATCAAACCGGCCGCGCGCAGCAGGTCCGAGAGCGGAACCTGGTCCTCCTGAGCCTCGACCGCTGACACGGAGAGAGGGTGCCACAGGGTCGTCGTCGCCTCGGGGGCTGCCAGGTTCGAGCGGGACTAGGGAAGCAGGCCCTCGAGCCGTGCCACCTGGTGCAACTGCATCTTTGTTCGTGCGGCGATACCCGCAGCGGTGTACTTGTCCCGAACTCGGTCGAGGTAGTGCTTCACCGTATTGGGGGTGATCTCCATGCGCCGCGCCACCATCTCCAACGTGAGGCCCGAGGCGTAGAGCACGAGGGCGCGCTTCTCCTGGGCGGAGAGTTCCACCGATGTCGATGTGCGCAACACAGCCCCCGCGAGGTCCGGGGGAAACCAGGTACCCCCATCGAGCACGGTGCGCACGGCCATGGAGAGATTGCGCAGGCTCGAACGCTTGGCGATGAACGCCTGGGCACCAGCGGCCATAGCCGCCTGGAGCACATCGGGCCGTGCCATCGCGCTGACCACCACCACCGGGATGCCCCGGGCGGTGAAGGCGGACACGGTCTCGGCCACGGGGGTCTGGTCACCCAGGTCGAGATCCACTACCGCGCAGTCGCAGTGGGATTTCGCGGTCGCGGTCAAGGCATCGAGGAGGGAATCGCCCGAGTAGACGACCTGGGCACCCGGGAAGTCGGTGGTCAACTGGCGCTCCATGCCGTCGCGCACCAACTCGTGGTCATCGAGGACCACGAGGGCGGGGCTCTCCACGACGGCCATGACCAAACCTCCTTATGGGGGCACATCCTTCTGCGGGCACATCCTTAACGGGGCACTTCCCGCTCCGCCCGGCCCGAACCCAGCGGTCCCGCGAGCCTAGGGAGGCCTGCCCCCCGGTGGACCCCCCGATTCGGGGGGTCTCCCTCATGCGGACCCCCCAAATGGGGGGTAAAAGTGGTGCATGCGACACGTGGGGCGTCGGGGGCCATTGATACCTGAGTTACGAGGGGGACACCCCTATCGTTGGAGCGTCCCGATCTTCCCCGACCCGTCGAGGACGCATGAGTAACAGCACCCTGGCCGAACCAGAGGCGCCGATCCGGCCCCTGGTCTCCATTCGTGATGCCCGGCTCAGGGTCGAGCCAGGGCAGATCGCAACCACCGACCTCACGGTGCGCAACCCCAGTGGGATCGTCGAGACCTACGACGTCACGGTGCTCGGGCCCTCCGCGGCGTGGGCTTCCGTCGACCCCATGTCGGTCTCTCTGTTCCCCGGTGACGAGCAGGACGTGACACTCACCCTGCAACCGCCCATGACATCGCGCATCGTGGCCGGTGAGTACGCGGTCGGTGTCCAGGTGACATCGCAGGTGCGCCCGACGAACTCGGCGACAACGGAGACCGACGTCACCATTCCACCCTTCTACCGATTCCGCCTCGTCCAGGCGCAAAGTGCCTACACCGTGCGCACCAAGGCGACGATCCTCGTTCGCGTCGTTAATGAGGGGAACTCAACGGTCACGTATCGGGTCCAGGCCATGGACCCCGAAGGATTCCTGAGCGTCGGACCGAAGGAACCCACCCTCACCCTGGCTCCCGGAGAGTCCCGGTGGGTCGAGATCAGCGTCAAGGTCGCACCCAAGATCATCGGGTCTGGCTTCGAGACACGCTCCTTCATCATCACGGTCACACCTCTGCACGATGTCGATCTCGACCTCGCCATCGTCGATGAGGATTCCGAGGAGATCGGCGCGAGCATCGTGCATCGGCCATTCATCCGGGTTCGCCTCGGTGTGCTGGGGCGCTTGATCCTGCTGCTGACCGTTCTGGGCCTGATCGCCGGATTCATTGTGGCCCGGGTCCTTAATAACCTTCCCCCCGAGACGAACAACTCACCGCAGATTCCCGAGTTCATCACTCCCAGGCTGGTCTCCGGCGAACGCGATGTGATCCTGACGTGGGAAGGGTCCGTAGGTGCCACCGGCTACGCCATCTACGCACTCGGAGCCGCGGGCAACCCCGTTGCCCCGCCCCCCCAGACCGTAATTCTGGAGGCTCCGGCAGGTGCAGCCGCAACCCGCGGCGTCGGCATCCCTCGCGATACGCCACCACCCCTGAATCTCCCCACGCCGATATGTGAGGACTGCAGCCTGATCGCAGACCTTTCCGCCGGTACGACCCGCCATGTCATCGAGGACGTGCCGCCGGGCCTCGCGTGCTACCGCATCCTGGCCAAACGAGGGGACCTGCAGTCCCTGTTCAGCCCGAAGTCGTGTATCAGCGTGCCCGACATCGTGGACGTGAACGGCAATGGGATTCCCGACGCAGAGGATGTCGCAGACCTCACGATTCTGCCCTGCCCCCCGACGGATGCCACCGCGCGGCCCGTTTCCGGGACCACCATCGCGGTCATCTGGCAGCCGTCTGTGACACCACCACGCGGCTTCATCGCACCCGATGCCCCCGAGGCGGCCGCGGCGCTGGCGGCATCGAGCATGGTGGCCAGTGAGGCAGCGGCCGCTGAGGACTCCGTGCTACGCGGGGGCCCCGTCGGGCCCGACAAGGACGGCTCAGGCGGTGCGCAGGTGAGCGTCTGCGACCCGACGCAGGAGGTAACCGCATGGGTGCTGCAACGCAAGATTTTCACCGGCTGGTCGAATGTCGAGCCCGCTCCGGGATCCAAAGACACCGCCACCGAGGTTCGGGACCTTGAGCCCGGCACCCGCTACTGCTTCCGCATGGCCGCCGTGAGCGCCGAAGGGGAATCGGAGTACACCAAACGGTTCTGCGCACGCACTCCTAGCGGCGGATCCTCCTCGCCAGAGCCGGCGGACCCGGGGGACGCTGTCGCCCCGACCGCACCCGCGGACCCAACGGGCACGACGCCGGCACCCCCCGCGAGTGTTGTGATCGAGAACCTGCGCTAGTTCGTGGTTCCCGGGAGCGCCGGGTTCTGGCGCACCTCGGTCGGCACCGAGATGATGCTCGGCGGGCGCGGCGGCTCCAGGAAGTACATGCCACTGACCGCCACCTCACTGATTCCAATTTTATTTGTGTTACGTGGCAGGTAGACGGTGTCGATGCGCATGGTGACCGACTGGGTCGTCTTCGTGGGGAAACGAATCAACTGACGGGTATCATTTCGCTCCTGCACTTTGTCAAGGATCTGGGTGATAGTGCTGCCATCGTCAAAGATCAAGGTGACCGTCGCCGGGGTCGCAAGTGCAAGGATACTGAATAGTCCATTCTGGATCCCGGGCATCACCACAGCACGATTGATCGAATACTGGCGGTCGAATGTCGTAGTGAGCGAATTGCCTGCGCCGTAACTTTCCGATGGCACCGATGCCCAGAAATCCGCAGCATCATTACCCACTCCTGCACGCGGGCTCGTGCCACGCAACGTGGTGCTCGCCGTAGCCGCGACAATATCCGCCTGATTTCCTGCGTAGGGATCAATGAATTGATTGATGGCTTGAAAGAGTTGCGTGGTGCCGAGTCGTACCTGGAATGCGAACGGGCCAAAGACGGCAAGAATCACCGCGCTGAGGAATACGAACGCCAGGGTGCCCGCAAGGATTGGTGCACGCCAACTCCGAGACAGCCTGGGTGATCGGCCCCGTGAGTCGGATTCCGACGACGATTCATCCAACTGCTCCAGGTGAGGAACGGTGGTCGGTTCCACCAGCATGTCGGGCATCACCGCTCCGCACCAGGCACAGAAGTGCCTCCCCTGAATGTTGAGCTCTCCGCACACACCGCACGGAACGTCGCCACGCACCGCGTAGGTTGCCTGCGGGATCGGCACCTCGATGGCCCGGGTCGGAACGACCTGGGGCGCCCGTGCCTCAACCCGAGGCACGTCCGGGGTCGCTACCTCCTCTTCGACGATGGCTTCGGTGAGGATGGACTCAGCCACCAGAACCTCGGTGACCTCCTCCACCGCGGGCTCGGACTCAGGTTCAGGGACCGGTTCTAGTGGCACCCCGCGGCGGGGCCAAAGCGCGACCGCCCAGGCCAGACAAACCAGGGCGAACATCCCTGCGATCCACTCGTTGGTGAGGAACCACAGGCCGACTCCGCCAGCGACTCCCAGAAGCACGACACCCGCCACCGCCACGAATCCAGCGCCTTGACGCTGACCCCTCGGCTGGACCGGCCCGGAGGTCGCGCGCTTGCGCGGGATCAGGACTATTCCCCAGGTGAGGCACATCAGGGCGAACACCCCGCCGATCCACCCGTTGGTCAGGAACGTCAGTCCCAGGCCGCCGATGACACCGATGACCAGGACCCCCACCACCGCAGCCGAGATCATTGCCGAGCCGCGGCCATCGTCGACATCGGCCGTGGACTCGTCCGCGGAGTAGAGGTGGGCGAAGTCCTCCTCGCTCAGCGAGCGTTCCGGCTCGCCGGGAGCGTTCTCCCCAACGACCACCGTCTCCACCACCGTCGTTCCGACAATCTCCTCGACGGCAGGGCCGGAACCGGGCAGGGATTCGGGCTCGTCTGGCTGCCATGGGGGACGCCCGACGAACTCCAGGTAGGCACCGCAGCGGGCGCAGAACGGTGCCCAGGCCACGGTGGAATCGCACCGTGTGCAGTAGATCTCCGGTTCGGAGTTCATAGGGGCCTACGTGAAGGTCACATCCAGGACCACATGCGCCGGGCTGAACTCCCTGATGAGCATTCTGAGGCGCTGCTTCATCACGTCGGTGGTTCCGGCCGGGGTGCGGACTCGAATCCGGACGATCGGGTCGGCAGGGTCGATCCAGTCCTGGGGGTTGGTGGGCATGGTGCTTGCCAGGGTAGCGCCTGGATCATCGATGTCGACGGATTCGGCCTCCCGCGGCACGAGCCGATCTCGCACCCCCTGAGCTGTGCCCAAGAGGGCAAACCGGGCGTGCGCGCGGGCGACATCCTCACGCAGGGTTGCTTCATCCCAGGTGTCGGCTGTGTCAGCGAGGATCCACGATCCCAGGAACGCCACCATGTCTGGAGGCGCAGTCCTGGGATCGAGGTAGGCGTAGAAGCAATCGAGGGTCAATACGACGGGAGCCCAGACCTCATCCAGTCCGGCCAAGAAGGCTCGGATCATCGGGTCCTCCGCGATCATCGCCGGGACCTGGGACTCCAGTGGGAAGGGATTGCGCGCATCGGGGTGGCCGCGCCGTCCTATGCGTGAGGCCATGACTGTCACGTACGGACCTCGATCTCATTACCAACGCAAAAGAGGAGGTCGTGCACGCCCGGTTGCACGATTTCGGCCGGCGCCCCCCGAAGTCCTGACACCACATCAACCGGGATGAGGCGGACGACATCCACGTAGGAGAGACCTGGGATGCGCTGCAGAACCGAGTGGACATCGGCGAGCAGCAGCGGGTAACCGAACGGCCAACCTTCACCCTGCGGCCCTCCCGTCACCGGATGAAGGAAATCCCGGATCGCGTCGTCAGCCCGAGCGGTCAGCACCCGCGGATCTGCCCCGGCTGCAGCCACGAGGCGAACAGCCACGGACACACCGAGGTACCGGGGAGGCTCGATATGCACGACGGTCCCGAGCGGACGGCGGAAATCAATAACATCGCGCACGGCCCTCAATGAATTCTCACTGGGTTGCAGAAGTTGGAAGTCCGGGATGTCGCGCGGCACCCACGGAACGACGAGCACGATCACGTGTCCGGGCTTACCCAACTCCGTCGCGTCAAGGCACGCGACTCGCGCAAAGGATGGCTCCGCCTGCTTGACGATCAACTCATAGTCACGTGCGGCTACCGCGCGTGTCTGGGTGCGGACGGAGATCGCGGCGCGCTGTTTGAGATCCTCGATCGACTCGGCATCGGAACCCCCGGTGGCAGCGCGCGGATTCGTCACTTCACCCACGAAGGGCAGGCTGCTGCGCAGCACCGTGAGTGTGTCGGGCTCGACATTGCCCTCCCGACCACCACCGACGAAGTACTTGGGTATGCGGACCATCGCCTGGGCCGGAGGTGTGGCCCCATAAAGGCGCACACTGCCGTCGGGCTGTCGGATGACGGGGCCGAAGCGCATTTCACCTGAACCTTCATCCAGGGTGAAGTGGCGATCATTGGGACCCGATTCCGAGAAGTACGCGACCCGCGTCCATGTTTCCCATCCATGACTCTCGCTCACGTCAGCCGTCATGTAGTTGTGGAGAGTTCCGGCCAGCGGGTGCCGCGAGAGTTGAAGTTGCTCACCGGGTGCGCCACTGCAGGGACCGAGGATCTCATCCATCACCGGCTCACAGTGGTGGGCCTTGACCATGCCACCCATCGTCTCCGCAGTTATCTGGCTTACCTCAGGAGTGACCTTGTAGCGAGGCTGGGACGCATCAAATTCCTCCACGACGATGCGTACCCACGCCGCCTCGATACCAGCTATGCGGGACAGTTCATGAGCCTCGATGAAGACTTCAATAATTCCGTCACGGTTGAGCCCACCAGTCTCGTCGAAAGCAACTTCAACTCGCGACCAGTCTCGGCCGTTCCAGGCTTCGATGGTGTACGGAGGATTCGTCGGATCAACTCCAATG
>Ga0194129_10008059_pt1 | contig 12331 bp, 12 predicted proteins | sample TA2KigCa35mmetaG_FD_150862 | JGI IMG/M metagenome (GOLD analysis project Ga0194129, IMG submission 150862) | Freshwater microbial communities from Lake Tanganyika, Tanzania - TA2015038 Kigoma Deep Cast 35m | ecosystem: Environmental > Aquatic > Freshwater > Lake | place: Tanzania: Lake... | reverse complement strand
CCATCAGGAGTTCCTTGGTTGTCAGATGGGAAGATTGAAGAGCGAAACCGGAGACCCGTGGCCCCAAACCCCGTCGTTCGACAGGACCCCCTTCGTGGTTTCCGGTCACATCCACGATTATCAACGTCTCGGGGAGAACGTTCTTTACGTGGGAACCCCCGTCCAGGTCAACTACGGGGAGGGTGTTAAGAAGGGAATCTGTCTTATAAACTACGACCACGAGGAAAAAATCAAGGAATTGAAATGGTTCCCGATCCGCGTCCCCAGGAAACTCGTGAAAACCCTCCCTCTGGAATCCCTTGACGATTGGGTTTCGAGACGTTTCCAGGAATTATGTGAACGTTACGAGATAACCATTGACAACTCCGTGACTTCAACGGAAACAAAGAAGAAACCCAAGAAGGCGACCTTAGAGTCCAAAGAATTTGGGACAAATTCTGCCGGAGGCGGCGGTGGTGGTGGCTTTGAAACGATTAATAATCTCTATTCGATTGCGCCGAAGTTGGAGGTTCTACGAAGCCGTATTGTCGAGGATCGGTATTTGGATCATCTACGTCTCCAGGTTGTGATCTCCGGGAAGATTTCCGGCACGGTGATTAAAAATCTTGTGATAAGAATCAAGGAGCTCCCGATCGGAGTTCAACAGGTTTTCCTTGTCGATTCTCAAACCAAGGAAAAGGAAACTCCCCGGGACGAGAATGGGGAGGATCAAGAAACTAAGACCTCCTGGATGGACGTATTGACTGAACGGGTCAAGGATAACGATAAAAAGCGGGAGTTACTAAATTCCCTTTTAAATGATCTTACGAACAAAGTCTAGACAAACCTTTGCCGCGAACTTTGCCCTGGAGGTCAGGAAATCATCCTCGACCTTTGCCTTTTTCAGGTCGGCGGCGGAAGGGTTGAGGTAAATCTCCGGCGTTTTCCAATCGTGACCATTTAGCAGGGCGTTCCCGATAATCCAGGAAATTACCGAGATGATAAATAACTGAACTTCCCCGCCCCTAGGAAGATCGATCTTGTAGAAAATTCTCAAACCGATCCTAATAATGATAAACGATAGGATAAGGTCGAGGAACGAACCGTTAACCGACGTCATTCCGGCGGTCAGGTTCCCAATCGCCGCCAAACTTAGCTGATCAAAGTACCCCCCTTTGGTATTTCTCACCTCTTCAATTGTCTTTGAAACGAACTCCCTGACGGCCATTTTTGTTACTTTATAGTGACGGCTTTAACCTCTGATCGTTATCGTTGGGATCTAAAATAAACCCCATTTGAAAATAAATATCCGATAACGCGTTTCGCCTACCGTCTCTTTGATTCGAAGGCCGGTCGTTCGTTCGAGAGGGGGTGGTGGTGGTGGTGTCGATGGTTAACCGTTTACCGACCGACATCTTTTCTTTCCTAAAGGTTCTGATGTATGTTTTGTAACGAAAAGGTGAAAATTGTCAAAATTATCGATGATACTTTTTAAACCGAATTGCAGGAACTGTTTTAGCAAGTATCTTTACGCCGCGGACAAACTTGATTGGAACGTCTGGGGTAAGACGTTTCCCTACGGAAAATTCGACAAGGACAACGGTTGTCCATGTATCGATGCAAGTCTTGACACCAAACATTTTACGAAGATCGTCGAACCGAATTGCAAGGACGGGTTTCACAGTATGACACATTATACAGTGATCGTTAAAAGCAACTTCCCCAGGATGACAAAATGAGAAGAGATTTTAGAATTTTGAAAATATTGTACCAAATGTTTATGTTAAGGTAAAATATTTTAATTAGTAGGTTGTTTAAGCACTCCGTGCCGCGAAAGGAACTCTGGAATGAGCAGTTCGAGAGAGACGACTGGGAACCGAGACAACAGGTGATGATCTTGTACCAGCGTTGATATTCTGGATAACGGGAAGTTGGGCAATTTCGGCCCTGGCGGCTGTCGTTGCTCGGGTGTGGCGCATGGCGAGCATCTGTTCACGAGTGAATGTGGTCATTTCTTCTTTGCAGGTTCTGGGTTATCAAACTTTCCACCCATCGATTAAGAAACCAATTTCGATACTTTTTCACTCTTAAGGATACCATCCGACAACCTGAACCTTCAGGGCGTAGTTTCTTATCGGGTTGGTCAGGGTGTTCCAGGAACCCCGAAGTTCAACTCTGGAATCGTCCAACTTGACACGAATAATGCCGTCGCCGCCGGTAATCGGGCTGATTTCCACCTCCGCCGGCAAGACATTCGATCCAGAACCGTCGAGAGGAGTTACGGTCGTTACTCCCTTTCTATTGATCAGGATTCTGGAGTTATAGGTGCTGACCGCCCCGGTAAGTTCTCCCCTGGACAGACCACTGACCTCCAGGAGGATTATCCCCCCGTCTGCGATATACATTGTATTCTCATCCGAAATTTCAAAACCGTTCAAGGTAATATCCTCCGAACCGAACATCGTAAAGGTTTCCGTTCCGAACTGTTTGGTGGAATTCTTATTGACAACGATTAATCTTGAAACCCCCGAACGATTATCCCAGACGGATTCCCGGGATCGAATGTAGAAGAAAATACTAAGGGAGACGATCAAGGTCATCACTCCGAGAATCATTGCCAGGAAAACCGACCTCCAGAGATTCATTTCCTTGGACTCTTCGGTCCGTTGTTCCTTTTCATTCATTTTTTGTTTGAGGGTTGTAAAAAGTATCAACCAATCAATCCTTCTTTACCTTACACGAGGCACATGTATCGTACTGCTTCAAATAATAAATCCTATAGGCCTCCGGAAGTGTTAAGACTAACGGAACCGACGATCCCCTGAAGTTGTGACGATGTTCGTTGACCTTGTTATGGAACTTCACCGTCCAGTCGAACAGTTTGGTCACGTTAAACGTTTCTCCGGTCTCCACATTCTTTACCTCCAACATGATGTTATTTCTCGGCGGTTTTACGATCGCCTCCGGAGGGTTTGCCTCAAGGTAATCTCCGAAATGTTTCTTACAAATTTCACAGTAAAAGTTACTCTGAAGTAATCTTATTAGATCACATGCTCTTTGATGATCCTCTAATGTCCTGACGTTTGCCGCCACGACATGAATCGTATGCCAGGAACCTGGTCCGGCTCTTAACGGGTGGAAGGCCGGAAGTTCGGAAACGCATTTTAATAGGTCCGGGTTTTCCTTCCGTTCGTCAAGAGGGGTGCTGGCGACCATTTTACAGGCCTTGTTCGTAATCTCCGAATCCCAGATTTGACCGGGGGTTTTCAACTTGAGGGCAATTTTCCGCTGAACCAACTCCGTCATAATAACCAGAAGCTCCTCATCCATGAACATCTCCGTCTCTTCAGGATGAGAGGTTAAGATTCTCATAGCCAGGGTTGAAAGTAAGAGGTTGTAGGAATTACGATGTACCGGGCTCTGCATTGACTTGTAATCCTCCTGCATCTCATTGAACACCTTCATGAAATCCCCAGCCAGGATCGACATCCTCTCCAGCTTCTCACGAAATGCCGTGGCGTTAACGGACTGTAAATACAAATTGTTCATGGATAATTTTCCAAATTTACCTATCCTTTTTGAAGAAAAAAGTAACCGGTTAATGTAATGGCTTCCGTTTTAACAATTGGCGTTCAAAAACTAAAATAAAAATGAAAGCCAATCAGGAAACATCAATCATGGAGGGAAATAATCAGGAGTTGCGTACGGCATCTTCCCTGAGGTTTGTTTTTACGAAGAAGCAGAAGGAGATTAAGGTGGTGGATATTAAGAAACCAACGGCCGTTAAACCAGATTCTGATGAAACGCCAAAGGCTGAAAAGAAACCTCCCGGAAGACGACAGATCGACAGCGAGAATTCGAAACGTAAGGCCGAGAAGGCCCAGGAAGAGGCAAAGAAGATGAAGGCAGAATGGGGAAAGGCCTATCGATCGGTGACCGACGGCAAGGAACCAACCCACCCGGTCTTCCTGGAGATCAGTACTTCCGAGGAATGTCGTTCCGATCCGTTTTATCTGAAGATGTTTCGTGAGATGGCCTTCGGAAGTTTCCCCAAGGGTATATTTTACGACAGCAATCGGGACACCATGGTTTGTACGGAACCCCCCAGCAAGAAAAATCTTGTGATGAGGAAGCAAAGGATGGAAAAATACATACGGGTCTGTCTGCCCCTTCGTCCGAACTTCGACATTCTCTCCGATGTTACAACAACGACGACCAAGAACACCTCGGTGACAAATGAGGAGCTACCCCCTCTTCTTCCTTCATCGATAAACGAACAACAAGAAGACCAGGAATTTATCTCCTCCTCCTCCTCCTCCTCCTCGATTGAAAATACCAACTCTGAACAACAACGATTGGAGGAGGAACTTCAGACGAGACGGGTTCTACGTTACGTTCATCGATCCTATCAGAGACTTGAACTCCCGGTTCTTGTCCTGAAGAATCAGTTCAGGATGTCCCCGGAGAGAATTTATCAGGAGATCAAGTTGTTCATCTACATCATGATCGATATTCTCTCACCGAAGGATTCCGTACGACTCCAGGAGGACAGCCATCAGATGATTCTTTCCGGCGAGTTGGTCACGTCCCTTAAGCCACAGAAGACATGGAAAAAGCTTTCCCAGCTGGAACAGGTGTCGCTTCTTTGTCAATACTGTCGATCAACATTTGTAAAAACCGAGGGTAGACGCATTGACGAATTGACCCCCTCCCAGGTAAAAATCCTAAGGGAGGTTGAGGAGTACATTACCGGTCTGTATCTTACCGGCTGCATTTCTCAGTCGGTGATTGAATTCAACGGTTACAAGGTTGTCGACATCAAAGGGGTCGAAATTACTACACACGGAATTCGGATCGGTCGTCAGACTCTCTTTGCGGATTTCAAGTACCCGTCAGAACCGGACTCCATCGCCCCAGTTGTTTTCCAGAAATTCAAGGTTGTCGGACTCCAGAAGATTTCCAACGGAATCGCCAAACAGGGAACCAAGTTCTCGAAACTCATCAATGATCTAACGATGACCGAGGAATCTTAAACCCCGACCTATTTTTTCAACTTTGAAATTTGAAAAAACCTTCCTATTCCTAAAGAAAACAGCCCGGATTCACCAACTCATAAAGAAAACAGCAGCAGCAGCACCGAACCCGATATAAAAACAACAACTTCGTATTCAGCAAGCTAAACAGCCTTGAGATACCAGAAGAAAGAAATAAAGATGCCCGCCGCAAAGTCCGCCGCCAAGACCTCCCCCGCCGCCAAGCCTGTCGCAGCAGCAGCAGCAGTGGCAGCAGCTCCCGTAGCAGCAGCTCCTAAGAAGGGCGCCAGCAAGATGTCCCCGAAGGCAGCCGTTGCCAAGGCAGCGACCGTGGAGCCCACCGTTGAACAGACGATTGAACAGATCAACGCCGCCCAGGAGAAAGTTTACACGGAGGACGAGATCAAGTTGTTCCGCGAATGGCTTGAGGAGGAGGCCTCTGATCGTATTGCCTCGACCAGCCATCTTAACTGGTACACGACTCGTGGCTTCAAGGCTCCCTGTGATGTTCCTGAGGGCTTTGTTTATCGTGAGGGTATGGCACATCGTTACACGGAGATTCTTCGTCTCCGCGGTATCGTGAGCTCTGCAAACAAGGACCCCGTGGATTACAAGCATCATGGTGAGGATCGTACGATCTCCCGCAAGGACGTTCGTGCCATGGAGTCTGCATACAAGACCGAGTTGAAGCGCCTGCATGTTATGTTGGAGCATGGTCTTGAGGAGTCCGCCAAGCGTGAGAAGAAGGAAGTTAAGGAGGCCCGTATTGAGGAGAAGGTCCAGAATGCGGAGAAGCTCCTGATCATCCGCAAGGAGATTTTGGACGCCATGAAGGGTTCGCTCGGCAAGGCAGCCACTCAGAGCGATGTCGAGACTCGCAAGACTCGTACCGGTCTTCATCAGATTCCTCACTACAAGTTCACCAACCAGAATCTCGATGGTGCATTGGCAATGTTCAAGCAGCCCCTGCCCACTGTGCGTCCTAACGTGGTGAACCTCCTGATGCGCTACATGTCCGAGAAGAAGCTTCCTCTTGGTATCAGCAAGAAGGGTGAGGTTTCCTCGTTCTCGATGCCCTCTGAGTTCGTCACCGCGTTCAAGAAGGTTGTCGGTAGCAAGAAGGTTGACCTCAACGTTGAGAAGATGCGTTCTTCGGATGTTCAGACCCTTGTTGGTTTGATCACCGAGCCCTTCTCCGGCAAGTTGGACGATAAGCAGAAGGAGCTTATCATGACCGACATCTCCCTGATCGACTTTGCGCGTGCATGCTCGAAGGAGGTTCACGATCGTGAGACCAAGGCCGCCGCAGCCGCCAAGGCCAAGTAAAACCATAAATAACCATATTTAATTTATTTCCAAACAACTAGGAAACAAATAAAGAAGAATATGAAAAGTACCACCCTCCGCCTTATCCTTTTTCTTAAACATGTGTGTTTTCAACGTAGTCTACTAATGAATAAAAACAAATTGATTTTACTATGCCGAGAGCGGATGATAGGGTTGCCCGTGCCTTGGCGAGAACCCAGGAACTTTTACTAATGGGGGAGGATGAGGCTGAAGACGCTTCTTCTCAACAACGTTCTCCCAAACGTTCCCCTTCTCCGAGAAATTCGAACAAATCCCCCTCCACCAGGAAATCCCCCGAGCGTAAGAGTACCAAGTCGGTAAATAAGTCGGAAAGAATTATTATCAATAATCAGGAGATGGACATCGACAAGGTTGTTCAGAAGGTACGAGAACGTCTTTCCTCTCCTCAACGTAAAACTCCCAAACCACCCTCGGAAACCACCCGTCCGGAGGTGCCCTCCCCCAGGAACGTCAGCGTTAAAAGTTCCCCTCGTGAAAACCAATACGTTGAAAGGGCATCGCCCCGTTCACCTGAACTGTTGAGGAGAATCCCGATCGCGGAGGTCGCAACGGTTGAAATTATCCCGGAACCCATTGAAAAGAAGGTTTCGGCAACAACGCTTTCCTACGGGGAGTTGAAGAGAAGTACCCGGGATGAACTCGATAGTAAACTTCGGAGTATGAACTCCCAACAACTTCGGGAGGAAATTTTGAAACTCCGCTCGGAGAAGACCTCCATCAAGAAATCCAATTCGACCAGACAGCAACCTCCTCAGGTTTACTATAATCAACCGCCTTATTCCGCCAGAGAGGAAATTGTAGACGAAAAGATTCCAATCTATGACGAGGAGCGCGGAACCTACGTTCTTTGGTCAAAGAGTAAACTTTCTCAGTTTACCCAACCTCAACAGCAGCAGACTCGCGAACAGTACGTCCCGATCGCCGTTAAACCTCCTCTTTATCGTAGAGGAACTACCAGGGATGCCTATCCGACAAAAACCTACGATCAGGAAAATTACACCTACGACCAGGAGAATCAGCAACAACCGACCGTTGACATCGTGGCCGTGAATGATCAGATTGTTGAAGAGTCGACGGACATTGATTTCGACTCCATGACGGACGTTCAGAAGAGGGAGTTCCTAAACGAGATGAAGATGAAGTTTGCCGTTTTCAAGAAGAACTATCCGACCTTCCCGATCCCGGTGATCCAGGACGACGACAATCCTAAATGGGTGTTTGGAATCTACGAACAACTCCTTGACATGGCCAAGAGCGACGCCTCCCAACCGATCTATCAGACGGGATTGCAGATCGTATTCCTGATTCTCCAGGTTGTGTTGACGGTTTCTGGTGTTCCGGCAAAGAACTTCTTCTCCTTCCATGCCAAGAACTTCGCCAGGTACAACACTTTGATGGCGGAGTTAGGTGAGAAGTGGGGACCTATTATCGACGTTACCTCCAGTGTCGAAACCAAGCTCGCGCTTGCCATCGGTTGGAATACATTGGTTTACGCCGTCGTTTCCGTCGTGGCGGCCAAGTTCGGTGATCGTTGGGGAACCTCCGTTGAACAGATGTTGGACAAGTTGACAACATCCACGACCAATAACGCCAAGATGGAGGAGCTTGAACGCGAACTCTCCGGACGTTCGGAGATGCCCAACGAACCAGCTCATGAATCAACTAACTCTAACGGAGGAGGTGCCATGGACGGTCTCGGCGGGTTGGCAAACATGTTGGGAGGTTTGTTTGGCGGCGGAGGAGGTGGTAATGGTAATGGTGGAGCGGGTAATCTCCTTGGAAATCTCCTCGGGGCATTTGCCGGAGGTGCTGGTGGTAATCAAGGAGCCGCCACGAGCACGGAACGTCGTCCACCGACCTATGACGATTAATAACTTTTTAATTTTTCACCGTTATAAGGTAAAATTAAAAAGAGTGGTTTAGATCAGAACACAAATAATTTAGTTAGAGAATTTACCCGTACATGGTAGTAAACCACTTGACCAGAGGATCGGTGAGTATTTTCTCGGTAAACGTCTCGTTGGTGAGTTTGGTATCCTTCTCGATTTCCGGATCGTGGGAGAATATGTTTAGGATCGCTTGATGTTCCTGAGGAAACTCGGTAGTGGAGGTCTCCGGACCGTAGTTTTTAAAGGCCTTCTTTAACCCCATACCAGGAATTCCCTTCGGGAGGTAGTCGCATCCCGAGGCGACGCATACCTTGATCAAATTTGGAAGAGGAATTGTAATCTCCTTCGTCAGGAATAGTCTCAGTTGACCGGATTCGGTATTCTCCTTACCTCCCGGACCGAAAGATCGTTTGCGTTGAATGAGAACGGGTGCTCCGAAGAGAATGCTATCGACGTCCGCCGACCAAACGGCTGAACAGATAAGTTCCGGGTCATTGGTCAATTCAGGAATGCATAGACGAGCGCATGTCTTCTCGCCCTCTCCCCATGCCTTAACGACCGGAATTCCGATGCTAATCAATATCGTCGTGAGGATTTGATAGTCCTCGAAAGTTGGTGGTCGGGAGGTTAGGTACTCTTCCAGTACCTTTCGATATTCCGCCTGATTCGGAAAGTCATCCTTCTCATATTTCTCAACGAACCGATTCATCTCCTCCTTGATCTTTTCTGTCCGTTCGCGTCTCTCGGCACGGGTTTCGTCCTTCAACTTGGGAACGTTATCGCCGTCGAATACCCATACAACGTTTCTCTTGAGATCGGTGACGATAAAGTCGACGATACGAGTAAGCCAGATTTTACGGACTCGTGTCGTCAGCTCGTCACGGAAGGAGGTGTTCCTGAAAAAGTCAAAGACCTCATCCGCAACCATCCGTTTGACGACACTCGTTTTCGACACATGCATCTGAACGTAACATTCGTTGAACCCATCAACGGCGATTCTACCTGATATCTGAAGGTTCCGGATCGTCGTGTTCTGAATGGCGTTCGGGAAGTTCTCCTCGATGAATTTTGCAAATCCGGTAATACCCATGGTTAATTTTACAACTTGAGTATGAAGGAGAAGTTTAACCTCCCGGGTAAATACTTTTTACGGCTTGAAGTCAAAACGGATGGTTTCAATACACTCTGGATCATCGATCTTGTTTGCCTCTAGATCATTTTCGGCCCTTTGCATATTTTCCTTCAATCGGATAAAAAGTTCGACCGGCGTCGCCGTTCTTTGATCCATCGGCTTGTTAATTTCCTTCAGTATCGCATACTTTGCCTCCAGATATTTGTAGGCGGTGAATCGATAGTGTCTGGATTTCTTAAGAAAGTCATAACCCTTCATGAAGAGAACGATTATCGAACCGATAATACTAATCACCATGATAATCCACCAAAGTTCGTCACGGAGGAAATAAACGGAACCGGAGATCGCGGCGAAAATCACCATCAGAAATCGTAACATACTGTTGTAAATAACTCTCAACCTCCCGGACTTCTGCATACAATAGGTAAACTTCTTCTCGAATAAATCACTAGTTTCTAATAGTTGTTGAACAATTTGATAGTTCCAGGGTGTTGTCAAAGGATCGGGGGTCGTGATCCTAAGTCTAATAACGTCAGAAGCCGGGCGATGTTCCCCTGACATTTTCCTAATTTACCTGTATTTATTTTGTAGTATCGCAGACGGGGGGAAAAAGTATCCAAAGGATTTTAAACCACTTTATTTTTCCAAAATACAAACCAGCCAAGAAATTTATGAACACCATCCCCGAAAAAACCCCTGAGGAGGAAAATCCCCTCACCTGCAAGAAACTTAGTACTAAGTTAACTATGCAAACTGCTCCGCATCTGTACCATCGCGGACCTGCGATCACTGTCGACGCGGTGGTACTGCGACCGGCGGGTCACAATCATAATAAACCACAGTCTCTGGCCGCTGCTCTGGACAATTTGGAAATGCTGGTTATTCGACGCGGGCGGGCTCCTTTCAAAGGGTATCTTGCTTGTCCCGGGGGGTACGTCGAGTACGGCGAAGACCCCGAAGATGCAGTGATCCGGGAGTTGCGAGAAGAAACAGGCGTGAATGGGAAAGTTGTGGAAGTTGTTTCTGTGCGTGGAGACCCGAAGCGTGACCCTTATAAGCATGTGACGACGATTTGCTATGCTGTGTGTGTCCCTGAAGATGTCCAGTGTGTCCCTGGTGATGATGCCATCGAAGTCATGTGGGTGCGTGTGGTCGATGTGTTATCCGGTGCTGTTGTTCTTGCATTTGATCATACCCAGCTGGCATCGGATGCAGTGGAATGGTACCGGAGGATTGGGGAAGATGCGCTGGAACGTGCCATGCGGTTCTTCAAAAGTGCATGACTGGTACTAAGTACGCCCGACGATTCTTAGAAACTTCTTACGACAAGGAAATATCAAAATCGATAAAATGACAAAGACGGTTGATAGTTACTTCCCCCCGACACACAGACCGGAGAGACCGACTAGGAAAATACCCCCTCCCAAACCAAATCAAGTACAGACGACGATTGAAAAGTATCTCAAGGTTGAAAATGGTGGAAAGAACATCGTTTAAGGAAAGACCCGTCTAGGTTATATTTTTAGGGATTCACAAATAAAAATATAAATGCCGCCGAAGAAATCGACATCCCCGGTAAAAGGGAGACTTATTTCGAAAAACCTCACTCAACGACTGGAGGAGGCTCTGGGTCAGGCGGCTGAAGAACAACCCCCAGTTCAGGATATCGTTAAGGAAGAGGCGAAGTTCTGGAAGGAAAATCAAACGACACATTATGTCAGGGAGGAACCCAAGGGAATGACGAAATCTGTAATCATTGTTGAAAAGCCTAGGGAGGCGATGGTCGGTCAGGGAATTCCTGTTAGATTTTTCGACGATACGGAGTTTACCATCCCCCTGCTTAGAATCGGAGTTGAACGCATGGGTGGTAGTTTGTTCCATTGCATTCTGAGGGCTATTTACCCCCCGTACATGGAATGGAATCGGGAGAAGAGGCTTCGTAAGGTGAAGGAATTTCGACAGGACCTCGCCGGTAATTTTGACGGTTATTATCTCAGACTCGATCAGAAGAATATTAACTGGCCTAGTCTCGGCTCGTGCAAGAAAGATCTCGAAACATGCGACGGGGCGATTCAGTACGAATTTCTTGACTACATCGGTAAGGTGATTAATAAGAACATTGTGTTGATTACCGTGACGAAGGACGCCGTTCTTCAACCGATCTACGGAACTAAGGTTTACGGAACAAAAACTGAAAACTCCTCCTCGCAGGCGACGAACTCCCCAAACAATTTGAATCAAGTTACCAAGACGAGTTCGCCGATTACCTATTCGAGGGCTGAACCGGTGTTCGTTTATGTACTTCACCTCGGAGGTCCGGCCTTTGAACTTCTTAGTTATCGGAAGAACGGAACCAACTTTACCCTTTTCCCGGAATCTCATCAACTGACCTCCAGGATTCTTTCCGAGCTGATCACTTCTTAACCCCCGTCGTCATGATCCGTGCGTAAATGAATGACCCGAGAGTCAGGATCATCAGGTAAGAATCGAGAATGTTGAAGGTATGAACGACCTTTGTTGAACCGGTTTTCGGCGTGATTCCCGAGGCACCGTTCGTCGTCGTCGTATCCGTACTGTAATAAATCGAATCGACGAAAACGTTAGTAGGATCGCTGATGGTGTAATCCGAACGAAGAATAATAAACAGAGAGGAGAAAAGGACGATATGAGAAATAACGCTCGTCGCCACCTGCAAGTAATCGAGTTTGCCCTGGAACGTTCTCTGTAAGGTTGTAAACCGTATGTAACCGGTTAAAAGAACGACAATCCAAAGACCGAGGTCGATGACTTGATTACCAGGGGAGTTCGGGGAAATGGCCGCCAGAATAAAAAACCCAACTAATGTAAAGATGGAAAGTGGAAGTGACATTTTGACTCCTCCTAAACCAATTTTTGTTTTATTTCCAACCATTTGGAAATAAAACATCTAG
>Ga0194129_10008058_pt1 | contig 12331 bp, 12 predicted proteins | sample TA2KigCa35mmetaG_FD_150862 | JGI IMG/M metagenome (GOLD analysis project Ga0194129, IMG submission 150862) | Freshwater microbial communities from Lake Tanganyika, Tanzania - TA2015038 Kigoma Deep Cast 35m | ecosystem: Environmental > Aquatic > Freshwater > Lake | place: Tanzania: Lake... | reverse complement strand
TGGTTTTGTTGTTTTTATAGCTGGAGCTTGTGTTATAAACTTATTTTTTTTTCCGGAATAATTTGGTCCATACATTAAGTTTTCGGGTATTTGTCTCAGTTGATTTTCTGCTTTTGTAAAACTGGAACTTGTCGTTGTTGGCATTAAACCATAATAATTATTACCATATAAATTTTTTAATAACTTATCTCTATCTCCAATATCAATTTTCCAATCTCCTTTTGTCCATTGATTATCTAATATTACATATTGTTTTCCGTTTAAGTTGATTGTTCCTTCAGGTGAAAGCAAATTATTTAAAATTATCTGAATATTGTTATCAATAATGCCCGAATAAGTTGCCTGTTCTAAATTATTTGCCGGTTTCTCCTTTGTTTTACTCAATAAATAATTAAATAATGTATTATTAAAAAATTCACTTTTTTTACTTGAAGCAGGCATTTTATCAATAACTTTTTGATTTAATTTAATAAATGGATTAAATAGAACATCGTGACTTGAATTAGTGTTACTTAAAGATAATATTCTTGGTGTTAATTCTATTGATGAAAAGCCTGGAACATTTGTGTTAATTTTTATAATTAATTTATTTGGTGCTATCAATTCATTTGGTTGTGTCATACTTATACTATAATTATATTTTATACTTTATATAATTATAATAAAAAATTGAATACTTAATCTATTTATAAACAAAGAAGTAATAAAAATAATTAATCGATTTAAAAATGTCACTTCATAATGATTTGTGTCAAAATATTTTACTTAAATTAGATAATCTTGTTGAAGGTAATATTATAAGTCGTCCTTCAAAATTAGTAAAGTCACCGTATGTTGCTGATGTAAATATAAAAGGTAAAACAGTATTGGCACATACCGCTTCTCTCGGTTGTTGTGGATTATCTGACGTAAACTCGTCAGTTTTAATGGAGCCAAAAATGAATATTAAATATGACAATGATGAATACGATAAAAAATGTAAATATTCAGTATATTTGTCTATATTGAGAGAGAAAAATGCAGAAGTAATTGTTGGTATACATCCTAAAATGGCTGAAAGACTTGTAGAAACAGCGTTAACAAAAAATTTATTGACAAAATTATATAAAGTTAAATCATATAAGAGAGAAACTAAAATATACGTAAGGAATAAGGTAGACTCACGTTTCGATTTTACGGGAATAGATTGTAATGGTATTCCATTTATTATGGAAGTTAAAAATGTTCCGCTTGCCGATTATGAAAATATTCCATCCAAAGAGAGAAAAAATAAAAATTATAAAAATAGAGATATAAATTCAAAAATAGCTTATTTTCCAGATGGTTACAGAAAAAAAATTACCGATACAGTAAGTCCGCGAGCATTAAAGCATATTAAAGAATTAACACTCATAAAATCAGAGTCAAAAACGCGGTGTATTATGTGTTATGTTATACAGCGAAATGATGTAAAACAGTTTCAATTATCTGTTGTAGATCCAGAATATAAGGAAGCCGTAAAAATGGCAATAAATGCGGGTGTAGAAATAATAACTATGGTTGTTGAGTGGACACGAGAAGGTGAAGCAAAATTTATTTGTGACGATTTATATATATGCGTATAAACACATATATATTAAAATTCATTTATTTATTTATTGTATAATATTATATAATAATAGTAGCTAAAATGAACTTATTATTGTTTCGGTATTTTTATCTATTGTTTCCATAATATTTTCAATTGACTTAACATTATTTATTGCCATATTATCTTTCGTTAAAAACATTATTAAATCAAGTATAACTTTTATTTTTTCTTCAGACCATTGTTGGTTTAATCTTGTTTGTAATTCATTTGTGTATAAATAAGACATTGTATCCTTTGTAAATATTCCTTCGTTTCTCTCTTCCAAATGATTATTAATAATTGCATAATAGTAATTTAAACATAAAATGATAATAGAACAATTCTTATATGTTTCTATTAATTTTTTAATTCCTTCTTGTGCGCATGAAAATAACATTTTAATTTTTGGATATTTTTTTATTGCTTCTTTCGAGAGAAATTGTAAACAGGCAAGTTCGATTGGGTTATACATATATTGAAGGTCTGTTTTATTCGATTGTAAAATAATACGACAAAAAGATTGAAACGGTCCAGGCTCTTGAAAATAAATTGTATTGTTTTGAATTAATATTTTTGTTCCAATTGGTTTATTGCTTAAAACCGCCAATTTAATTATTACTGATAATGGGTCTAATAAATATAATTTAATATTTATTTTATTATTGTTTTCTGGTATAGTTGTAGAACTCATTCTATATCTAACTAATAATAATATAAAAAAAGTTTTATATTATTTTATAATTTTATATAATATACAAATATTTTACATAATATTTTTTAACCCGTAAAATAAAGCATTCAAAGAATTATTTTTTTATTTGTAAAGATTCCATAAATTCCTTAACTAAATTTTCCGGAATACAATCAAAATCTATTATCGTCTTATTTAATTCATATTGTTTATAATATTCATCGTTGTTATTCATCTTCTTTTTAAAATACTCTTCATCTTCACAACATTGTCGTGCTGTTTTGGGACCACATTTCGGAAAAACAGACGGAATATTGTCACTATTGTCACCCATTAATATTTTAATTTTAAGGTCTAATTTTGGGTCATTATGTGAAGTTTTTGTTTCAGCTATATTTTTAAAAGATAAATTATATAAATTAACGTTGTCAGCATTAAGCTGTAAATAGTCTTTATCACTTGTAATAATATATATGTTACAATCAGGATATTTAACCGTTAAATGTTTTACCGATAATGCGATGCAATCATCTGCTTCTAACTGAGGATGTTTTAAAATAGCCTTTACGCCTGCTTGTTCAAATAGTTTATCTTCATACACCATTTTGAAAAATTGTCCACCCATAAATGAATCATCTTTAACTCTATTTGATTTATATTGTGGAAACAATGGAACGCGCCAAATATTTTCTCTCTTACAGTCCTTTCCAACAATTAAAATAGGATTAATATTTTTATTGATCTTTAATTTTTTTGGCATTTTTACGATGTTTTCTACAAACGTCTTTTTAAATTTATCAAGAAATTTCACATTTTCATAAGGGTTATCAAGTTGTTCATCAGGATAGGCATTTTTCCACCATTGATGAAGTGCGAAATACCTATAAAAGCAATAGTAACTTCCGTCAATAAATATAAATGTTGGTGATGTCATATTATCACTTATGTTAATACTCAATATATCTGTCATTTACTAATGAAATAAAAAAGTATTTAATTTGTTTCAATTTTATATTATAAAACTGTAAATAACGTTAAATTACAAGAACTTTAAATTATAAATTAAATTATGCCGAATAAAGGTCTAAAATTTCATCATCAATCTCAGAAAGCAATCTGCTACTAAAATTTTGCTTCATTTTATTATAAGCAGACGATATTCTGACTTCTTTAATTAGTTTATGTAATATTTCAATTATGCGGAGTAATTCATAATCATGTCTCTCTAAATTTTGTTGTATTTCAAAATCTAAACTATCAAATGAAAATGACTTGATAGGTATAGCGTTATCTATATTTAAAACATACGTATATGGCATATCATCTATAACGATTGTATTAAATTCATTATATTCCGGATATTTTGCATAAATTTCGGTTAGTGGTTTTGCTCTTGGCATATTGTAAGTCTGAACATATTCAGGCTCATCATTTCTAGTAATAACAAAATGAAATTGTTCGCCACGTGGAATAACATATTGTAATACTTTTTCAAAGCATAAGTCATACCAATCTTTTGTTCCGTGTGTCCATATACTTACTCTCTCAAATTTTTCAAAAACATATTCCATAAATGTTTTTAAGTATGGTCTTGCTATTGGTCTTGTTTCACATTTGACTTGTGAATCAAATAAACCATAATTAACTGTATTATCTAATAATGTGCCATCCATATCTAAGATAATGTTAGTTATCGATGTAAACTTCAGTTGTGTGGTCATATTTTACTTCTATATTTTTGCTTTTTATTTAAATTAATTTGAATAAAAAACGTTCAATTTTTTCTTTAAGTATGTTTAAAATATATTATATTTCACAAAAGAACTTAAAGACCGATGTTTGAAAAACAACGATTTTTTTTTCCAAAAGTTTTTTGGGAAAGTCAAAAATGGACAAAAAAAATGTCCAAAAATCGATTTTCCAAAATATCTCTCCGAAAAAACATGTTTTGTGACGATACTTAAAATTTATGGTCTTGCTACTTTTCAGAAAAAAAATATTTTGTGACGATAAATTTTTTTTGAAATTTTTTGGCGATTTTTACCATTGATTTTTCTTGCGATTTTAGCAATCCAAGAAATCGCAAAAAATCGCAAGAAAAATTATCGAATAAAATTGTTACTGTTTATGTATAAATTAAAATACAAATTAAAAAATAATTGTCACGATAAATTTTTAAGCAATGGTTTTCAATGGTCTGTGCGATTTTAGCAATCTTTCAAAACCAAAAATATTTTTTTCTGAATTTACATCATATATCGTAACAACGTTAAACAATATTTTTTTCACAAAGTTTTTTCATTTTTTAAATGCAATTTTCTTTAAGTAGGTTTAAAATATATTATATTTCACAAAAGAACTTAAAGACCGATGTTTGAAAAACAACGATTTTTTTTTCCAAAAGTTTTTTGGGACTTTCAAAAATGGACAAAAAAAATGTCCAAAAATCGATTTTTCAAAATATCTCCCCGAAAAAACATGTTTTGTGACGATACTTAAAATTTATGGTCTTGCTACTTTTCAGAAAAAAAATATTTTGTGACGATAATTTTTTTCCGAAATTTTTTGGCGATTTTTACCATTGATTTTTTCGGCGATTTTAGCAATCCAAGAAATCGCAAAAAATCGCATATTTCTATACGAGTATATTTATTATGAATTAACAATAACAAATATATTTTTTAAAAAAATATTTGTTACCATAATTTTTTAAGCAATGGTTTTCAATGGTCTGTGCGATTTTAGCAATCTAACTCGTAAAATATAGTTTAATGAAAAGTTTTATTACCATTACACATAACAAAATATTTAGTTATATGTAATATTTAATATTTAATATTTAATTAAATAGTCGTTTTTTCTTTAAGTATGTTTAACATTTTTATAATTTACAATTGATTTACATGTCAATAAATTAACTTTCGCTTTTATTTTTATTATTTTCGGTTTGTTGAATTTTGTTATAAAGTATATTATAATTATGTGGATTATTTAATTTACATATTTTATATGCATTATAAAAAGAATCTGTATCTATAGTACCGACCCTTAAACAATCATTCATTTGTTTTATCCATACTATATTTTGTTGATTTATAAAAGTGTTATTATCAGTTTTTATATACGATGATTTGTCGTCCATTATATAAGTAATATATAATATGTCTTTATATCATTTTATATATAATGATTAGATGGTGCGGTCTTACACTTTCAATGGTTTAAAATATATTATATTTCTTAAAAGAGCTTAAAGACCGAATGTTTGAAAAACAACGATTTTTTTTTCCAAAAGTTTTTTGGGACTTTCAAAAATGGACAAAAAAAATGTCCAAAAATGGATTTTCCAAAATATCTCTCCGAAAAAACATGTTTTGTGACGATACTTAAAATTTATGGTCTCGTAACAAAAAAAATAATTTATTAATTAAGACTATAATTATTTTTTTATAAATAACTTAAAATTTTTTCTAGACAATAATTAAGCAATGTTTTCAATCGCAAAAATCGCAAAAAATCGCAAGATTTATGAATGTAAATTATGTGACTATACAACATTTAATTCTTATGATATAAAAAAACATAATGACACGATAAAACATAAAATCAATGGTTCGTCAACATCAGACGGCGATTTAGCAATCCCCATTGAAAAATCGCAAAAAAAATATAAGTGTTATAATTGTTGTAAAACTTATAGAGATAACTCCGGATTATGGAGACATAAAAAAATATGCACAAATGTTAATTTCGACATTAATGAAAATAAAGTTTTAAACGAAGAAAATACTTTAGACTCAGTTACGAGCGATAATTCTGAAAATGATAACGACTCATTAGACATCGATTTAAACATAGATGAATATGACGCTGATAACAACGCCATTATTAAGCCTCATATTGATATGAACGCAAGTGATAAAGAGCTTATCATTATGCTGATAAAACAAAATGCTGAACTTATAGACATCGTTAAAAATACTTCGTTTAATAACACTATGATTAATAACACGAATAATGGTGTAAATAATTCGCATAACAAAACATTTAATTTAAATGTGTTTTTGAACGAATATTGTAAAGATGCAATGAATATTATGGATTTCGTCGATTCACTACAACTTCAATTATCTGATTTAGAAAATGTAGGTAAACTCGGTTATGTAGAAGGTATCTCAAATATTATAGTTAAAAATTTAAAAGCTCTTGATGTTTGTAAAAGACCGGTTCATTGTAGTGACTCAAAGAGAGAAGTAATTTATGTGAAAGATAACGACAAATGGGAAAGAGAAAATGAAGATAAATATCGCATAAGAAAAGCAATAAAATATATTGCTCACAAAAATACAAAGTTAATTATCGATTTTAGAGAGAAATATCCAGATTGTAATAAAAGTCATTCAAAATACGCCGAGCAATATAATAAGCTTGTTGTTGAAGCTATGGGAGGTTTCGGTGATAATGATCTCGAAAAAGAAAATAAAATTATTAAGAATATCGCCAAAGAAGTAACGATCGATAAGAAACAAAATTATATTGAATAATTATAATTACCGTCTGATAATTTATATTTAATAGTTAAATTAACGAATCACATTATTGGTATGTTACACATTTGTACTTAATAATTGAATGTAATATTATATCTGTCTTTTTCACACAACTTTGTTCTTTTTCCTAAAAACTTAAAATATTTATTAGCTAAAGAATATTGTCTGTGTTTTTTACTTTGTAACACTTTTAATCGAACTTTCATAATCATTCCTACTTGCCATATACGCTTATGTGTATATTTTTTATTTTTGTATAGGTTTTCTAATTTATCGATAGTGTTTTTAACGTCTTCTAATGTAGTATATTTTATATGTATTGTATCTTTTGGATTTTTGTCAATATATACATCAAAAGATTTTTTAGGATTTGTTGGATTAAATAAAAATTGTTTTTTTGTTTTATTTTTGTGTTTTTTATTTATTCTGTTTTTTTTTGTGTTATTTTTCATAAAATATAATACTATTTTATTATATAAAAAACTGGTGTTTGAAATATAAAAAGGTATAAAAATTATAGAATGGAATTAAGAAACTTAGTAAACTTAAAAATGGTGAAGTTATTTATTTTATTTTATAAAATTTGGATTTCCAGAAAAAATAATTTTGTCTCCCAAAAATGATAATTTATCGGTAATAAACTCTTTCATACAATCAAAATTTTCAAAAGTTAAAAGATTTTTATTATAATATAATTTAAATATTTTGAGTTCAGTAATAATGTCAGTTTTATTAATAATACAGTTATTACAATTATTCAATATTAAAGATTCAATTAAATTATCTAAATTTAAAAAATTACATTGTCTTCTACGTCCTGTTGTTGTTCCATTTTCTTTTCCTAGATCTGCTATTTTATTTAATTCTTCATTGTGTTCTTTTGGTTGAAAAATCATTGTTCCGACGTAAGTATCATATATTTTTGAAATACCGTAAATATTTTTGATATTTTTAATTTGAATTCCTGTATTTATTGCTCCGCTTAGAGTACACGTTGAAGACGTACAATAAGGATAGTTATTTGTCCAATTAATATCGAGTTCAAATCCTTGTGCACCTTCTAATAAAATTTTATTTATATTTTCTTTACAAAAGGATGAAAACCAAAACTTACGCATATCGACAATTTCTACTCCTAATGAAATAAACTCATCATAATAATCTTCAACACGTTTTCCGATTCGTAACATTTTTTGTGAATATGTTGGCCCTATTCCTGAACCTGTAGTACCAATTTTATTATTTTGTCTATCATAATCTATACATTCAGCTGTTATAATATGACAAGATTTGCTAATAAAAAGTCGTCCTCGAATATCTATTCCTTTTTCATAGAGTGTATTAATTTCAGTCTTTAAACGCAAAATATCAATTAAACAATCGCTTGAAATTAAATTATATATTCCGGGAACTAATACACCAACCGGTAATTGATGAACAACAAATTTTATGTCATTTACATAAACAGTATGTCCTGCATTTCCAGAACCATTAAATCTTACACATAAATTATATTTATTTTTTTTTAATAAATCGTATACAACTTTTCCTTTTCCCTCATCCCCAAAACTGCAACCAAGAACAATATCAATTTCATCAGTTTTATTCATTTTTTTATTACACCGATCTAAAAAAAAAATGAGACAAAAACGAATTAATAAAAAAAATGAATTAAAATATAATTAATAAATGATAATTATATTTTACGAAGATAAATAATACAGCTAATTATGGCAGAAGCAGTAGCAGTAGTTATGATTATTTTGTTGGTAGTATCAGTTTGTATTATTACTAACAGGTTATTGTTATTTATGAAAAATAATCATTATTGTGATAAGGTATACGCTGAAGGATAAATAATATTCAATGAAAAATCATAAAAATGTTCAAAATTTTGGTCAGAATATAATAATTTATTATGTCTTTTATTATGGCAAAAAGGTGTATTAAATATTTTTGCATTTTTACTTTTACATAAATAGTCAAAGTTATTATTATTATTATTGTTATTATTATTGTTATTGTTATTGTTATTGTTATCACAATTTATTGGATGTCTAATTAAGTGTGATTGTTCGAATTTAGTGTTTATATTTAAATTATTAATATTTATACTATAATCGTGTGCTTTTATTGAATTAATAATTAAAAATAAAAACAGCATAATATATAAAGCACAAACAAATTTTAAATATGAATAAATGAAGTAATAAATCATTTTTAACTATGGGTTTATACATGTATTATCATAACGTTTTTAAATGTATTTCATTTATTAATTTATACTCAATGAAACAATTTTTATTTTTTACAAAATGGTTAAAACATATAATTATCAACTATTTGTAACCGTATTTTCCGCTTAAACCGCTCTTCATCATTAAATAAAAATAAGCGAAATTTTTTATTTTCGTAGTTTTCATAATTCTCTCTTAAAGTAATTCGTGAAGATAATTTTAAATTTGGCAAAAATACTATATACTGATACAAGCCATCATTTCGGCTGATTTTATCAAATAAATAACCACTATATTCTTTTTCCATAACTGACTTATCATTTTGACATAAATCTAGCAATGAACATTCGCATTGTACCTTTCTTATTGAACGCATAGTAACATTAATATAATCTATATTGTCAATCCATTTACTATAAAATACATCAACATTTTCGCTGAATTTTATTATTTCAAGTTTTTGTTGTAACCTTATCATATTAAGTAAATCGACTAAGCGTCTAATTGGGCTCGTTATATGTATATATGCATCTATATTTAATAATTCATGTCGCGTATTATTACTTTCTTGATCTACTTCACTTCCGCTTATATATTGACCTGATGCACTATTCCATATTTTAATAAATTTTGACACGTCATCAGGTAAATCATCAGGAACAATTATTTCTTTTTTAAGTAATGTTGAACGAAAGATTCCTGTTTTATGTTTAAGTAACTCAATCGCACTATAATAGTTCATTAATACCATTAAATAGCACACCATTTCGTGACTATTACGCACATTATTGATATATTTGAATTTTTTCGATAATAACATTACGTTTTCCAGTAATATTTTATAATTATTATCATTAAGTAATGATGTCTCTTCATAACAATAATTTTTATATACTTTAATGAAACAATTATTATATTTAATATCATAAATTTCATTATTTTCAATATATACATCCATTACAAACGCTATTCTGGTAACATTTTTTTGTAAGCTACAGAGAGAATCCGATAAAATTGTCGGCAACATCGGTCGTTTTTTGTCCGGTAAATAAATAGTCGATATACGCTTTGAAAACGAACACCATAAGTTAAGGACATCTAACCATATTGATACATTTGCGATATAAATACTTAACATTTTTTTATTACCATTATCGTCTAAGTTTATTAGACTAAAACCATCATCAAAATCAAGACTTCTTGGTGGGTCAATCGTCAAAATATTCCAAATATTTTTGTCTGTTCTATCTTCAATATTAGGATATTTTAATTTAATACTTTCAATTAAAGCATCTTGACTTCTGCTGTCAATAGCTAATGAAGTATCTTTATTAAATTTTTGGATTGACGCATTTAGACTTTTACAGTATAGTTGATATTCATAAAAATTATCAATAATATCGACTTGACCAATAACATTATCTAACTTTCCTATTGGGTGCTTATCGTCCCAATTATCGTAGTTAAATGTTACGTATAAATTTTTATAAACTTTAGAAAACCCGACATTTTTGATTTCATATGGCACCAAAAATGGAGGTAAACGCATGTCGTCAGGAATACATTTATATAATAATTTGCTATTTTTTCCGGTGCCAACCTTGTGTCGTCCATATGTTTTGTTATTTTCAATCATTAAAACGCCAGGTATAGATGTTCCGACACGTATTGAGCTATGTAAAATAATTAACTTATTATTTTCATCGAAAAAAAATACATCATTAGAAAATAATTTGTTTTCAATTGGATTAATTTTCAAATCTATTTTTGCGAAATCAGATGTTTCATATATATCCCAAGAGTTGTATGTGCGGTCGTTTACTAATATTTTATATGTGGGCATTATTAGGCTATATTTATAATATGTTATAATACCTTTATATTATCTACGTAATACATATTACAATTGTTTTGAATTACAAAAAAAATTGAATTGAAATAAATGATAATATATAATAACAAATACTTATTCATATATAAATTGATACATTTTAAAACCAAAGAATTTGAATATGGACATTAATGTTGAACAAAGAAACAATCTTGAACCACAATATGCCGGTGTTATTACAAATGGTGGTGAAAGTCGAATTCGAACGATAAGAAGTATTGTTCGGAGATGTTCATTTTGTGGTATGAATGGTCATAGAGTTAATAATTGTAGTGATGAGAGATTACGTGAGTTTGAAACCGAATGTATTGTAAAAATAAATATATTATCATCTGATAATACAGGTATAAATTACAAAATTAATCAATTTAAGCTATGGCTTATGGAAAGATATTGTGTATTTCCAAATACAGTAAAAACATTTGGAATAACAAAATGCGGATATGTAGCAAGAGGACATGATATTGAAGAATGCTTTAATTTAATAACTAGATATTTTTATGGTTTAGAAGAAGAAACCAGAGAAGAAGAAACAGAAGACTTTTTAGGTTTTCCGGATGTTTTGGTGAATGTAGATAATGTAGAAGATATTATGAATTATTATAACAGAAATTTAGAACAAGAACAAAATAATAAATATGAAAGAATTATTAATAATATTAATATTGAAGTAAGTAGTGATATCATTATGAATAATGATAATAATAATTCAAAATTAAATTGTGATTGTAATATATGTTATGAAACATATGATATTAAAGAATTTGTGAGGTTAAATTGTAACCACACATTTTGTAAAGGTTGTATTAAAAATACAATTAAAACATCAATAAATATAAATTCAGTAAGATGTGCATTATGTAGAGAAGTCGTTAATGGAATTTACGTTAAAAATTTAAATACAAAATTTTATATTTATAAATTTTAATTTAATAAAATTTAATTTAATTTTATATACTTATATTATATAAAATGGAATACACAAATGTAATTTTAATTGACAAAAGAATTAATGATTACAATATTTTTATTGAAGCTTGTAACAAAAATACTTACCCAATAATTTATGACGATATAAGTACATCTGAAGATATAATTAATTCTTTAATCAATATAAAAAAATTTGATAGGTTAAGCATAGCATATGAATATTATCAAAATTATATATTTATTAACGGAGAACAAATAATAAATTGTTTAGATTTTTTTATTAATTTGATAAATATTTATGGAATTAAAAATATTGATTTTCTCGCTTGTGAAACACTACTATATAATGAATGTAAAGATTTTTACGATTTACTTAAGGAAAAAACAGGAGTTACAGTAGGTGCGTCTTCAGATCTAACTGGA
>Ga0194129_10008051_pt1 | contig 12337 bp, 8 predicted proteins | sample TA2KigCa35mmetaG_FD_150862 | JGI IMG/M metagenome (GOLD analysis project Ga0194129, IMG submission 150862) | Freshwater microbial communities from Lake Tanganyika, Tanzania - TA2015038 Kigoma Deep Cast 35m | ecosystem: Environmental > Aquatic > Freshwater > Lake | place: Tanzania: Lake... | reverse complement strand
GATGCCATTAAAATATATATTTCATTTAAGCGATTTACATATTAGAAATGGAGATAAACTATACTGTAGATACGAAGAGTATAATTCAGTATTCACGAATACTATCGATTCTATTAATTTAAAGATAACAACAGATAAGTTAGAGTTCAATGAGTATATAACTATTATAACAGGCGACATATTTCATAATAAAAATAATATTGGTAATTATGGCTTATTGTTATATAAGACATTTATTGAGAACTTAACAAAAATAAGCAAAGTATATATATTAGCGGGTAATCATGATCTTTGTCAAGGTGATATATCACAGCCTTCATTAGTTTATTCATCAAGCTTTAATATTAAAAACTTAGTAGTATTAAATGAATCACAATCATTTATAATAGATAATATTGGATTTTCATATGTAAGTATTGAAAGTACATTAGATACATATAAAAATTCGGGAAGAATTCAAGACCTTCCATCTTTTCCGGAAATAAAAGAACCAGTAGAATATAAAATAGCATTATTTCATGGGTCATTTGTATGTGCTAAATTATATAATGGAGATGAAATGAAATTAGAATATAATCCATATCCTTTAGAATGGGTTAAAGATTTTAATTATGTTTTACTAGGTGATATTCATAAAAGACAAATATTTAATTATAAAAAGAATACTATATGTGGATATTCAGGAAGTTTAATACAACAAAATTTTGGAGAAGATATTATAGATCATGGATATTTATTTTGGGATTTATACAATAAAAAAATAAAGGAACTAAATATTTATAATACTATTGGTTATATTAATATTAAACAAGATGATAATGAAAACATATACATTCGCAAGAATGGAAAATATGAATGTTTATTAGAAAAAGAAATAAATGACAATAAAGATTATTTTCCAAAAAAATTAGAAATAAAAGTATTTTCAAAAATAAATTTTGACAAACTAAATACTTTATTAAAAAAACATAATATTAATTTTACAATAATTTGTAGAAGTGATGAAAAATATTTAAATTTAGAAAATAATACAGAAGAATATAATATTACCAAAGATTTATATAATAAAGAACAATTAGATAATATTATAGATAATAATTATATATTAGAATACTTTAAAAAAATATTATCATTAGAAGAATATAATAAGTTTCATGATATAATTATTAATAAAGAACTATTGTTATTTGATGTTAATAAATATCCTGAAGAACTATTAAAAGAATGTAATACCAGAAATAAAGATTTATTATCAATAATTAATTCATGTGTAAAAAATAGTGATATTAAAGAAATTAAACATCCATTTACAATTAGATATTTAGAATGGGAAGGTTTATTATGTTATGAAAATAAAAGTTGGTTAAATATACACGATTTGGATAGTAAATCATTTTTAGTAAAAGGAAAAAATGGAACTGGTAAATCAGCTATTTATGATATTCTTTTATTATCCATTTGGGGAGAAAATACTAAAAATAATAGTTTTTCAGGAGGAGTAATTAATTATAATAAAAATTCTGGTTATACTATAATTGATATTGAATTAAATGGAATATTATATAGAATTCAAAGAGATTTTATAAGAAAATCAAATACTAATAAACTTAATAATAATCATTCAATATTATATGAATTTGTAAATGAAAAAGATTTAATAATTATAGCAAAAGATAAAAAATGTAATGATGATGTAAAAAAACTATTTGGTGATATTGAATCATTCTTATCTTCATCAATGATTACTCAAAATGTTGATTATAATATATTAAAAATGGATGCAAAAGATACATTAAAAATAATTGATAAGTGTTTCAATGTTGAGTATATTTATAATTTATATGATTTATTTAAAACTGCTATTAATAAATATAAAGATTTTAGAAAAATAATCAATAGTAAAAAAGAAGTATATGAAAAGTTAGTTTCTAATTGTAAAATTGAGATAATTGATAGTGAAGCAATTGAAAAAACAAATGAAGAACTGTTAATTAAAACTAAAGAAAATAATGAATTAATAGTTCAGTTTGATGATATTAATATTGATATTAAAGATCCAAAGAATTTAATTATTTTAGAAACTAACTACACTGACTTAATAAATAAATTGGATCAAAGTAAATTAATTTCTGAAACAGATTATAATATTCATAAGAAAGATATAATGAACTAAAATTTATATTAAAAGAAATAATTAATGATGAAAAAGAATTACTAAAATTAAAAGAAAGTTATACTGATGATATTAATATTAAAATAAATTATTGTGTTATTAAAAATAAACCATGTGATTTATTATTTTTAGAGAATGAAAGAAAATTATTATTATCATATTTAAATGAACTAACTGAAAAAGAACTTAATGAAATAAAAATTAATGGAATTGATTTAGATAATGAAAAAATAGAATCATTAGAAAAATCATTAAGTTCATTAAAAACAGAATATTCAGATATTGAAAATAAGGAAAAAGAATTGATATTAATAAAACCTACAAATGCTAATAATTATATATTCAATAAAGAAGAATTATTAAAACAAATACTAAATATATTTATAAGTATTGAAGAATTAAAAGAACATCAATCTAATATAAAACTAATAAATACCAATGAAATAAAAGAATTAAATACAATAAATTATAATGATTATAAAAAACAATTGGTAGAAAAAACAAATTTAGAAAAAAATTTAGAGCTCACTGGAAAAAAAATTAGTTTATTAGAAAAAGAGTTCGAAAAAGTTTTTAAGAAACAACAATCTACAAAAATAATTAATAAACCAACATCAGAACCAGTGTTAACTAATACTAAGTCTATTACATTAACAAATATAACAAAAGAAATAAAATTAATAGATATTAAAAAACTATTAAAAAGTATAGATGAAGATGATAAAGAAATAAATTATTATAATGATATAATAGAAAAGGTAGATAAACTTTATGATGAATTAAATAAACATAAAAATGAACTAAAATTATTAACAACAAGTGATGAATATAAATATGATCCAGAATGTAAATATTGCTGTTCTAGACCATGGGTATTAAAAATAAGTGAATTAAAGAAAACAATAAAAAAAATAGATAATGATATATTGGAACAATGTTGTTTAATTGAAAATGAAGATTATGATATGTTAATAAATAAAAATGAAACAAATAAAAAAATAAAAGATAATTATAATTTATTATTAGAATGGCAAGAATATTTAAAGTCAAAGAATGAATATGATAAGATAACAAAAGAATTAAATAAGATAGTAATTGATAAAAATGAATTAAATAAACAATCAATAATTTATACAAATGAAATTATAAAAATAAATAAAAATACAGAAGACTTTAATAATTATTCAAATAGTTTATATAATAAATTAATATCAATAGAAGAATATGAAAATTTTAAGAAATGGGAAGACAGTTATAATGAAGTTCTTAAAATAAAGAATGATAGTTTAATAAATATAGAATCAAAAGAAAAAGAGATCAATTATAATAAAAATATTAAACCAAGAATATATAAATATTTAGAATTAAAGGATACATATAATAAATGGAGTGATTATGATAAATATTTAAAAATACTAAATATAAATGAATTATTTAAATTAAAGGATATATTAGATGTCTTTGATAAATGGAATGAATATACTATAAATAATAATAAAAAACCATTAATTAAAGAAAAATTAAGATTATATGAATTAATAAAAATCAAAGAGAAGGAAATCAAAGAACTAAATGATAGTATAATTAAACAATCAATAATGAATAATTATAATAATGAAAATAAAAATAATTATAATAAATTATTAGAAACAATATTAGAAATTGATAATGTAATTAGTATATTAGAAAAGATAATTCATAACTTTCAAGCATTTAGAATAGAAATGTATGATAAATATATATTAAATAAATTAACAACAAAGACTAATAAAATTATTAAATCATTATGTCATAAAGATACAAAACCTTTCAAATTGGATTATATAATAACAGTAGTTAAAGATATAATTCATATTAATTGGTTAATTAATAATGAAGTATCATCAGTTATTCCTGATAGAGATATTAAACAAATAATATCAGTATCACAAGCTTCGGGATTTCAACATTTCGCAATATCATTAGGTTTAAGAATGAGTATATTTATGAATAAATATGAAAATCAATGTAATCAATTGTTTATTGATGAAGGATTCATTAATTTTGATGAAAATAATCTTTCAATAGTTCCAACCTTTCTCAAATCATTATTATCATATTTCAATAATATAATTATAGTATCTCATATTAATTTAATTCAAGGTAATGTTGATGAAATAGCTGAGATTAAATTTGATAAATCATCATCTGTATCTAATATGACTTATAATAGTTCTAAAAAAACAATTGTAAAAAGAACAAGAAAATAAATTATACAATTTTTATTTTTTTAATATAATAAAAAATGATTATTAAAATATTTTTATTTATTATATTAAATAACAATGCCATTATCCAAAGCAGAAATATCAAAAAGATATAGAGAAAGAATGAAGGCTACAAATTTAGAAGAATATAGAGAAAAGGAAAAATTAAGAAGTAAATTATATTATAAAAAACTTAAAAATGAACCAATTGAAAATTCAAATGAAAATTCAGATGAAAAAGAAATTAATGATAATGATTATAAAGAAGATAAAAAAGAAGAAAATAAAGAAGAAGAAAAGGATGATAAAATACCAAAACATTTAATAGAATTAAATATTGCTAAAGTAGATGATAATGGTTTTATAATTTATAAACCTTTAACAAAAAGAATTAATTCATTAAATAAATCAATATTACAACCTCAAACCATTCAATTATATTTCAATTCTTTTAAAAAGGTTTATAATAAATTTACTAAACTTGATATGGATGATAAGTTTCAAAATGAATTATTAAATTTATTAAATAATAAACCAAATGACAATAATTATATTAAAGATAAATTAAATTTTCTTAAAAAAGATTTATATGGTTTTATTAAAACGTTAAATAAGAATGAATTACAATATGTTTATTCGATAATAACAAGAATTAAAGGTTATTCTTTAATAGTAAAACAAATATACCCATTTTTAGTTGAAAAACAGATTGAATATCAACAATCAAGAGATAATGTTGAATTAAATGAACTTGATAAAATAAAATATAATAAACTATCTTTTAATAAATCTGATATTTTAAATATAATTGAAACAAAAGATGATTTAACATCAAGAGAAAAATTAATATTTGGTCTATTTACTTTATTTCCAGTAAGAAGACCAATTGATTATAATAGAATGATTTTAACATCAATAGAACCAGTAAATGAAGAGAAAAAGAAAATATCTGATAGAAATAATTATTATTATAATGGTGTGTTTTATTTCTATAGAACTAAAAATAAAGATATTCAAAGATTTATTATTCCAAATGAATTAGATTTATTAATCAAAGATTATATTAATGATAGAACTAATAATTCCTTATTATTGTCTGATAATAATAAACCATTATCTATTACCTCATTTAGAATATATATAATGAAGGTATTTAATAAAATATATGATATTTCTTTCTCTGGTGTTGAATTAAGACATTATTATTCAACATATATCAATTATTTAGTTAAAATGAAACAAATGACAATAGAAGAACATAGAAAAATATGTAATATGATGAATCATAGTTATGAAGAAAATAAAAAATATGCCTATTTATTATGATAATGAAAATCATTAAAAGGTCGCCCCATAATCTTATCGTTTTCTTAAAGTATATTTAATGATATATTTTATAAAGTATTTATTGTATTAAGATAAGAAATATGATAATGATAATTTTAATATATAATTAAAAAATAATAAAAAGAATTAATTGAAAATGAAATTATTTTTGTAATCTTAAAGAAAATAAAAAGAAACTATTATGATAATTATAAAATGAATAAAATAAATATAAAATAATAATTATGAATTCTTAATGAAGTCATAACATAAAACTATTTAAGAACAATAATTATAAAATCCTTATATCAAATTAAATTCATAATAATTACTTATAATGAATCCAATTATTTTCTTACCATAATCATAATAAAAAATATTGAAAAACCAATAAAAGGTCGCCCCATAATCTTATCGTTTTCTTAAAGTATATTTAATGATATATTTTATAAAGTATTTATTGTATTAAGATAAGAAATATGATAATGATAATTTTAATATATAATTAAAAAATAATAAAAAGAATTAATTGAAAATGAAATTATTTTTATAATCTTAAAGAAAATAAAAAGAATCAATTATGATAATTATAAAATGAATAAAATAAATATAAAATAATAATTATGAATTCTTAATGAAGTCATAACATATAACTATTTAAGAACAATAATTATAAAATTCTTATATCAAATTAAATTCAAATTAAATTAATATTAATTACTTATAATCAATCCAAATTAAATTCATAATAATTATTTATAATCAATTCAAATCAAATTCAATATTTTTCTTACCATAATCATAATGAAAATCATTAAAAAACAATAAAAGGTCGCCCGTTTTCTTAAAGTATATTTAATGATATATTTAGATAAGGAATATGATAATGATAATTTTAATATATAATTAAAGAAAAATAAAAAGAATTAATTAAAAATGAAATTATTTTTGTAATCTTAAAGAAAATAAAAAGAATTTATTATGAATTTTTAATGAAGTCATAACATAAATCTATTTAAAAACAATAATTATAAAATCTTTATATCAAATTAAATTTGTATTAAAAACTTTCTTTTCTCATAAAAAATGATTCTTTTCTTTTTCTTTTCCTTTCACCGATTACAAGGTCATACAATTCTCTTGAATTTCGATTGTTATTCGTTCGATGTCCGCTTCTCATTGTCCCAATTATATCAGTTGTGCTGATATCAATTGTTCGCTTCATCATTATCACAATTTCTCTCCTCTTCAGAGGATCAAAGTTGCATCTCTTATCAATGAGGTTGCTGACGAAATGTTTCTTCATATTGAAACTGATACTAAGTCTTCAAAACCTTGTTATTTCGGCCTCTTATGTTTTCATAATTCTTCAGATTGTGGTCTATCACATTCGGGTGTGTCCCTTACAGGTCGCAAAATTCTCATCAAAAAGGTTAAACAGATGGAAAAATTAAATAAGAAGTAAGTTCTTCTTTATCTTTATTTTCAGGTAAATTAAAAAAAAAAGACAATTAGTTTTTGTCTTTTGTTTTAATAGATAAAAAGATGTCATTAGATTCTTGTCCTCCAGAAAAAATAAGAAATCCAAAAACTAAGAGATGTGTTCTAAAAACAGGAAAAATAGGAAAATCAATAATTAATAAAAAAAGATCATCACAATCATATAAATCAACATCAACTATAAGTCCAATAATTAAAGATTGTCCTCCAGAGAAAATATTAAATCCAATGACTAAGAGATGTGTTTTGAAAACAGGAAAAATAGGAAAAAGTTTAATAGATGAAGATAATAATAATATTAATATAAAAAATATAAATAATAGTTGTTATATAGATAGTTTATTAGTAGCTCTATTTCATTTTAAAAATAAAGAGATATATGATTTATTTTTTAATTCAAAAATGAATGATTATGAAAATAAAGAATTAAATAAATTGGGTGTATTAATAAAAAAGGAATTATTGAATATATATGTATTTATTTTAAATAAAAAAGAGAATGAAGAAATAAAATATTGTAGTTTATTTAGAAAACTTTTACAAAAATATTATAATATTTATAGTGATATATTTCCAAAAGAGAAGATATTATTTAATTCAAGAGATAATTGGACACATAAACAATTAGATATCTTTGAATTATTAAATTTTTTATCAATAATATTTGATTTTAAATCAAAAAGAATGACAAAAATAATAGAAGGATCGAATAAATACTATTCAAATTTCATAATAGAGATACCAGTATATGAATTATTAAATAAAAAGATATTGAATATATCAGAAATATATCCATTAAAAAGAGAACGATATGAATTAGATGAGAATAATAAATATATAAATTCGAAAGGGGAATTAGTATCATATTATAATAAAGAGAAGGAATATATAAAGACATCATCATTCATATATTTTCAAATATATAGAAATATGGGTTCAGAAGAGAAAATAAAGACATCAATAAAATATCCAATGGAAATAAGAATCAAAGAGAATTCAAAGAAACTAAAAATAAGATCATTAATAATACATATAGGGGAATCAGTAAATTCGGGACATTATATAACAATAATAAATCGAAAAAATAGATGGTATAAATATAATGATATGGAGGAAAGGATGAGAGAGATAAGAGAAGTGGAAAGATATTCAAAAAATATAGTTGGTTTACTTTATTCCTTCTAATGATTTATATCAGAAGATGTATTAATAGTATATTGATCATTATATTTTTTCAATGAATTAATTTTATTCTCTCCTTTCTTAATTCCAATAAAATATAAATCACAAAACTCTCTAGAATAATAAGAATCCCATACATGAAATGATTCATTTAAATTAACTGAATTATTCAAATCAATTACAGTTAAATTCTTATAATAATCAACCATACCTTCAATATTTCCAATTGTTCCATAAGAATCATTAGGAGATGTTCTTCTAGTTCCATGTTCTCCTCTATTAGTTGAAGCACATGTAAAAAAGAATAAACCATCTGGTTTCAACATATCATAAATTTTTTTAAATGATAATTCATATTCTGGATCATGTTCAAAACATTCAGTTGAAACAATTGTATCAATACAATTACTTTTAATAGGCAAATCTTTTGTTTTAGAAACTATATTTACATTAGGAGCACTAATTACATCATTTCCATAATATTCACAATTATTAAATAAAAAAGAATTATTACCATTAATATCACCTGAACCAACATCAAGAACAATCTTATTTTCAAAATATTCAGGGTAATTTTCTTTTACAAATAATGTAAATCTTCTCGCTTGAGGATGCATTTTATTAAATATAAATATTAATTCCTTATATCTCTTTTTTAAATGTATAATTTTAATAGAAATTATGTCATCTTCTTCAAGTTTATCAAAATCAGATATAAGTAATTTAATAAGTAAGATATCAAATTATATTAATTATAATATAAAGAAATTTGTAATAGAAGTCAATAAAATAATAATAGATTATGATACATCAATAATAGATAGAACTAGTTTTACAGAATCTGAAAAAAAAACTGAGAAAATTAATATAAAGAAAATAATAAAGGAAAATAAAAGTAAAATAACAGAATCAATAAATATAATAAATGAATTATTAGAATTATTGGAGGATGTAAATGGAAATAAAACAGAGGAAAGAGAAATATTAGTAAATATTCAAGAAGATATTAAAATACTGTATGATTTAGTAAATAAATATAAGTATTTATCAACATTAAATTTTAAAAAAATACAATCGCCTGAACTTATAGGTATTATTGATGAAATAATAGAGAAATATGAAATAAAAATAAGATATGGATACATATTATTAAATATTGGAAATTACATATCAGGAAAAGAATTAGTGAATCAGGAATCCATTAGTTTTTCAAGTAAAAGTTCAATAAAAAGCAATGATTCAATAAAATCAGATTATAAAAAATTAATTAAATTAATATTTGATTACTCATATTTTTTAGATTATAATTATGAAAAGATTTTAAATTATATACAATTGAAAGAAAAGGATAAGGTTAATAGTTTATCAAATAAAACAACAATGGAAAAAAAAAGAATATCAATTGAAATTGATAAAGAAAAATTACGTAGATTTAATATAATTAAAAAATATATAAATACATATATAAAATATGGAAAAGAATTGAAAAAGACATTATTATTACCAATCTTTATTAAAAAAATATTGAAAATATTTGAAAAACTCAATAAAACATTTGTGAATGATGTATCTTTAATTTTATTTAAAAATCTTATAATTCCCATAAAATTATCTGATAAATGGTATTTAAAAATAATTAATGATTATGAAAATATGATTATGATTTTTTCAAAATTATTCTATAGTTTAAATGAAAAACTAAAAGAATATTCATCTAAATATAAAGAAATACGTGATAAAAAATATAGTTATTATTCCTATACAGAATCTCAACCAGTAAAACTTAAATCATCTAAAAGTGTTTCTATAAGATATATAAAGAAATTACAATAAGAATAAACTAATGAAAATTATTGGTATTCCTAAAGAAATCAAACCTTTTGAAAAAAGAGTTTCATTGGTTCCTGATGATTGTCATAAATTAATAAATCATTATAAAAAGTTAAATATAGATGTTAAAATATTAATTCAAAGTGGAGCTGGATTAAATGCTGGTTTTAATGATAATGATTATATTAATGTTAATGTTAATGTTAATGTTAATGATAATGATAATAATAATGATATTTTAATATGTGATTCAATAGAAGAGGTTTATGATAAAAGTGATATTATAATTAAGGTAAAGGAACCACAAGAATATGAATATGAATTAATTAAGGATACACATATAATACTTGCTTTTTTTCATTTTGCTGCAAATAAGGAATTGGAGGATTTTTTTAATTCAAAAAAGACCAAATGTATTATTTATGAAACAATTAAGGATGAAAATAATAATTATCCAATACTGGCTCCTATGTCTAAAATTGCAGGAAAACAAGGATTTATAGTAGGACATAATTATATTAATTCATATATAACTGATATCAATTCTATTATAATATCAATAATTGGTATTGGTAATGTAGGTTATTCTGCATTTAATACTGCAGTTAACTTAGGTTATACTAATTTTAATCTAATAGATATCAATTATAATAAATTAGAATCAATTAAATTAGATAATCCGAATCTTAATATAAATATTTTAAATTCAAATGAAATAAATTCAAATGAAATCAAATCAAATTTAATGAAATCAAATATTATTATAAGTTCTATATATAATACTGGATTACAGGCAGAAAGAATTATAAATCTTGAAGTATTGGATAATATGAATGATAATTCAATAATAATTGATATTGCTATTGATCAAGGAGGAACAACTGAATTATCACAACCAACAACTATTGAAAATCCATTCATATCATATAAAAATGTGAAAATATATTGTGTTCCCAATATTCCATCAACTATTCCAAATGAAGCCTCAATAGATATATCAAAAAGTATAGTTGATTATGTTATGAATAATCTTGAAATGATTATGTTATGAATAATCTTGAAATGATTATGTTATGAATAATCTTGAAATGATTATGTTATGAATAAATAAAAAATAAAAAAAGTAATAATAATAATAATAATAGTTAAATAATAAATGTAATTGTTATTATAATTATATACATATGCATTTTTAGTAATATTATCAACAGATACATCATTTGGAGATGTAAAACTTTGTAAACTTCTATATTTGTACATGACATCTTTAATTTTAGGAATATGTAATTGAATAATATTAATTTCGTCTTCTGTAATAAAATCAAAAGTTTTATGAATTCCGATTGAATTAGGATGAAAATAAACTCCTGAACAAAATTCTAAGGCGATATGATAAGGAGCTTTATATATATTATGATATTCACAAAAAAATAAATCTTCAGGTAATTTTCTATTATTTTCATTATTATAGTTAATATCATTAACAATTTCAATCATTTTACTTTTTTTTCTAATTGATAGTCCACCACAACCAACATAAAAATAATCATTTTGATAATAAAAAGGTGAACCAATATAATCATAATTAATAAAATTATAAATATTTGAACTATATTTATTTGATAGTAATGAATCTAATTGAAAAATCATAAAAATTTCTGTTGGAATATATGAATAGAATGATTTATAATAAAATAGATTACTATAAATATTTGATGATGATATATGATCAATATTAAATTTAATAATAGTAGTTCTATATGTTTCTTTATTGAACTCTCTAAAAACCAAATCTTTAATATATTCAAAGTTATTATTAGTTGTCATAATAATAAATCCCCATCTTTCATCAAGATTAGAATAAAAGTTATCAAGAACAATTTCAAATAAATCAGTTATTCTAGAATCAATAATTACTGCAGTATATTTATAATTATTCATTTTCAAATTCATTTTCAAATTCATATTCATATTCTTTATATTCGAATATATGACCATATTTATTTTTAAGTTTTTCTAAATTAGTCTTTATATCATATATTATAACTTTTTTTTTTTCTTTAGAACACAGCATTAATGC
>Ga0194129_10008048_pt1 | contig 12338 bp, 9 predicted proteins | sample TA2KigCa35mmetaG_FD_150862 | JGI IMG/M metagenome (GOLD analysis project Ga0194129, IMG submission 150862) | Freshwater microbial communities from Lake Tanganyika, Tanzania - TA2015038 Kigoma Deep Cast 35m | ecosystem: Environmental > Aquatic > Freshwater > Lake | place: Tanzania: Lake... | reverse complement strand
AGCATATCGAAAATCCGCTCTTTCAGTGTCGATTTCGCTGGCAACCCCATTCAGTAGCGTTTTGGGATAACCGATGTGTTCAGCATCGATCCTTGTAGGATTACTGGCCGCAAACTCGCAGCGGTTTTCGTGTCACAGTCTCAGGTGATCGACCCGTTGAATACTTTCAATAGCGATCTATCTTTGAGAGCTTTTTGTGAAGCTGTCTCTGGCTCAAGGACTTAATTTGGTCGTTCAGACCTTATTGATCCCGAAGTCTCGCCCACCGCTCATGATCACGCCATTTACCGCCATACTTGAGCATCTTTGGGCTCAAACCCTCGAACCGAAAGCCGCAGTTCATGGCAAGTTTTTTTGATGCGTGATTGTCGGGCTGGATGTTGGCCTCAAGTCGGTGTAGCCGAAGCTTCTCAAAGGCATAGCGGCAGGCATAGCGTACCCCGTGACTCATCAATCCCAGACCTTCGTGACCTTCAAAAGCGTAGTAGACGATATAGCAGTTTTTGAAGTTCTCATGCCATACACCGCGAAGCTCCACGATACCCGCCAGTTGGCGGGGTTGGGTTCGCCAGATCGCGAAGACTTTGTCTTTGCTCGATCGAATATCGCCAATCCAACGATCAAAGTCAGCCTCGTTCCTTGGCAGGTCAAGCCATGTGCGAAACACCGACCAACGCGCATGGACCGCCGCTAGGTAGCGTGCTTTGTCGCTACGTCGAAGATTGCGAATGACGCAGAATGTCCATGGTGCTGTGGGCTTTGCCATGCGGCGAAATGGTTTGTTGAGGTCTGCGCACGAAGACGAGATCGCCGAAATTCGTTGAGTGTTCAGCGCAGAAATTCTCGAATGAATACTTAAGGCATGTAACGTAAGTATTTGCTTTCCAAGCACGCGCTTAGTGGATAAACGTTAGCTGAATCTATGTTCCTCAAGAATGTCAACGCCAAGCTGAATGAAAAAGTTTGGGAGATCGATGAGGACCCAATTCTCTCTGAGTAAATGGTGATCCATGAACCACCAGTCCATTACACGCATAGTCACGGGCCTATGGGAAGCAGCTATACCTAAATAGTTGCCTTGAGATGTTGCGTGAATACTTGGCCACCCCGTTGAAGCTGCAAATGGATCTTCACCAATTCGCGCGCGATGATTTCCACCTTTGCGATCGGGTATCGCATGAAGGAATGGTCTCTGATGATGTTCTTCGAATCCTTCAATCGTGCGCGTCGTGCCGATGCCGCCTGGGCCGTACCACATCATCATTGGATCCCAGTAATCTCGCATACCCATGCTCTTAAGAGAGTCCCCATCAAAGCGACCCAGTCCGCCTATCATCCGTTCTACCAATGCCAAGCATTCATGTGACCTTTCGTTCGGTGGATTTGATGCGCGAGCGTCTGGACTGTAGAGGATCCCGCTACGATTGGCTGGTCCTGGCACAAGATGTTCAAGGCCGGATGCTATGGGCAATACTCTATTTCCTGTTTGTCTAGCAAGGTCGACCAAGTCGACGATTACCCTCGCTTCGACTATCTGATCCCGATCTACCCGGTAAAACTCGCCAAGCCTAAGGTAGGTCAGCTTATCGCTGGGTTCTATTCCCCAGAGCGATCTCGAAAATCTTCCCACAAGATGACCATGAATCGTTACCCAAGTGCCTGCACCACCGCAGCAGCGGCCGTCCCAGTGGCCGGCAAAGAATAGATCTACACGTCGCTCAAGATCAGTAAAGCTGTTAGCAATAGGGGTTAGGAATTCAGCTTGGAATTGAGAGTAGCCGCTGAGCTCATTGACTGGGTGGCAGACCGTAGCAGCAAAGTCCTGCGAGTAGTCGGATCCCTGGCCTTTGAGCTGATCGGACCATGACCGCTGCACGATAGACTTCCATACCAAGGCTTTGGCAGCCTGAATCCCCGATGAATAAATAGCGTTTAACATGGCTCATATTTTTGCATAGGTATGCAAGAATCTCCCAGCATGATTGATTTCGCAAGCCATGCATGCTCAGTGAGAGGTTAAATGGCCTTAAGTTCATGAAGACAGGGATTACTTCATTTCACGTTGCTCGCGTTGCTCAGGTCTCGCAGTCTGCGGTTAGCCGTACCTTCACGCCAGGCGCCAGCGTCTCTGAAGGTACGCGGCGAAAAGTAATGGAAGCTGCTCGCATGCTTGGCTATAGGCCAAATGCACATGCACGCTCGCTGATTACGAAACGTTCCCGAATCATCGGCGTTGTTCTTTCCTATCTTGACAACCTCTTTTATCCCATCGCCTTGCAAAGACTCGCGGAACATCTTCAACGCGATGGATACCATGTTTTACTTTTTATCAACGAAAACCCAAATGCCGATAACTTGGTCAATCAATTGTTGGGATACCACGTCGATGGCATTGTGATTGCGTCGGCAACGCTATCCTCGGGACTTGCCAAGCAGTGCGCTGAATCAGGCATTCCCGTTGTACTTTTTAATCGAGTCATGGCTCGTGGTAGCGAGGGTGCCGTGAGCTCTGTTAGGGGTGATAATTTGCAAGGTGGCTGTGCTGTCGCTGAGTTTCTTGTGAACTCGGGACACGAGCGGATTGCTTACATCGCAGGTAGCCAAGAATCTTCCACTAATTTAGAGCGAGAGAAAGGTTTTCGTGAGGCTCTGGAGGCAAAGGGATCCAGGGTGTGGGCCTTCGGTGTTGGCAACTACGCTCCTGCAGAGGCTGCCTCCGCTGCGAGAACCATGTTCAGTCGCCCAAGAGAGCGCCCTGACGCAGTGTTCGTTGCTAGCGATCATATGGCGTTTGCAGTGATGGATACACTGAGATTTGAGCTTGGGCTTCGAATTCCACATGATGTCTCAGTGGTCGGATTTGACGACGTTCCCCAGGCCTCATGGCCTAGCTATGCGCTCACAACCGTGGCACAGCCCCTAGAACGCATGGTAAGCGAAACGGTAGGGCTCTTGAGGAGTTACCTGCGTGACGACTCGTTGCAACCAGCCCAAGAGGTGGTACTCCCAGGTGAGCTAAAAATTAGATCATCGACGAGAGCTCCTACCGGAGTGTTACATGCCGTACAGATCGAAAGAGTTCGACTAAAACACAAACTAGGTAGCCTGGAGGCAACTAATGAGAGGCTTCGACACTGAGTTTCGTGATCTTGATCACTACATACGCGTTATCACTGACCGGATATGGGAAGGCCGACAAATCGAGCGAATTCGTGACTACTACAGTGAGGGATGTGTTGTTGAAACGCCTTCCGTGACCACTGTAGGCGTTGAGGCCGTGATTAAAGGTACGCGTGACACGCTCCTCCAATTCCCTGATAGGCGCCTACTTGCAGAAGACGTCGTTGTTTCGGGTGATGAAAACGGCGGTTTTCTATCATCACATCGCATTTTTAGTCCTATGACGCACGTGGGCCCGGGCGTATTTGGACAACCGACGTTTCAAACCGTTTTTGCCAGAACGATTGCCGATTGCGTATGTAAGGAAAACCGAATCATTCATGAGTGGTTGGTGCGGGACCAGTCGGCGATCGCAAGAAACATTGGGATTGAGCCACAAGATCTCGCCCTGCAGTGGCTTAGCCGGACCGATGGTCATTTCACCAAGGAGAAGGCTCCTAATCCTCCGCAGGGGTACTTCTCTCACATCGGTACGGACCTCGAAATAGAAAGCTATGTCTCTCATTGGAGAAGTTTTTTGCTTGACGATAAACCCAGGGAGTTTCTGGGCAGAGGGCATGACCCCATTATTGCGGCTGTGCCGGGTGGTAAGACGATAGTCGGTGGTGATGCAGTATCAGAACATTGGATCACATGGAAAGAAAGCTGGGAGGCGCATCAGTTTAATTGCGAGCATGCTGTCATAAACCGCCGCAAAGACCGGCATGACACGCTCGCTGCGAGGTGGCGAGCGCATGCAACCTATAAAGGTAACGATCCTAGAGCGGCACAACATTCAAAGCACGAAGTCGAGATCATGGCCATTTGCCATGCTGATTTGATTGACGGGCAACTCATTCGCGAGTGGGTTCTCATTGACGAGGTAGCTCTGTGGATGCAAATCCTTTCTCATTGACTAATGGCCGCGATCAATTGTTATGAATTTAAGATAGGCAAAAAATTTCTGGGAGTTTTACTTTTATGCGCTTTCAAGACCGTTTTATCCCGTTTTCTAGCCTGCGCTACAGCACCCAGGCATTCATTGATTTTTGTTTGCCAGAATGCAGCCCAAAAAAAAATTATGCTCTTATCGGTCCGGGAGTCTCTCAAAGTCTCGATCAGCCCGTGAACTTGCGCGAAGCCCACGGCTTTCAAGTGGGCGGCGTAAGCATGGGACCCGGCAAAGTTAACCCTCCCCACCTTCACTTTACCTGTGAAGTCTTTATTTGCACCAAAGGTACTTGGCAAATCATGTGGGGATTTAACCCAGAGATCAAAACGATTGAAATCGGAGCTGGAGACATTGTCGCTATCCCCACTTGGATTTATCGCGGATTTAAAAACCTGGGAAACGAGGATGGTTTTATGTTTACCGCACTCGGACGTGACGATACGGGAGGCATTCTTTGGGGGCCAGACACCATTGATGCAGCGAAGCGCCATGGCGTTTACTTAACTAAAGCGCACCGAATCATTGATACTCGCCAAGGCGTTAGGCTGCCTTTAGATTCCGACTTATTCGAGCCCATGACTAGAAGCGAAATTGCCGGCTTGAGGGATTGGAGCGTTGAGCAAATGCAGGAACGCTGCATCGCATTTGAAAAGCTGCACTGGACTGCCGAAGGATTGCTTGATAGCAGGCTTCCAAACTGCGGTAGTGCTATCGCTCCAGTTATTGGTTACGGTATGTGTGAGAAAAGGGATCATCTACCTCGACCGATGAATCCCATCGGGCTATCGATGGAGTGGATTAAAGTCCCGCCTGGCGGTGGAATCAGTCGTCATCGCATAGCCAGCAAGCAAGTCCTAATCGTATTTCGAGGGTCGCTAAGCCTACGACTTGACGAAGGGGAGCATGAGGAATATAGGCTCAGTGGGACGGACGATGGTTGGGACGTATTTTCGATCCCAGCAAATACTTGGCGCGAACTAAGGGCGAGTGCTGAGGGCGAACTGGTCGTGTTGTCGTTGCTAGCAAGCGATGATCGCAAATTTATTGACTGGGATCAGTCAACAGTGACAGAAGCTGCGGCGATGGGTTTGATACGCGACGCTGATGGATACATAGCACATCGACGATTCGTCGGTCGCGCATGACCCACGACATCGAAGTAGGAACTTGCGGCATAACGCGCGCGGATTGCATCGCTAAAGAAGGGCGGTGATTGCCGATGGCGTAAGCAGACTGTCACGCTAATTTCGAAAAAATTGCCACTCATCGCGATCTAATTCGAAGTCTTGCAAAAACTTTGCATACGCTTGCAATACTTCTGCAAACCTCCCAAACTTGTCGATGCACTGTCCGATCGGTGCCGTACTTTGCTTTGCGTACAACTCGAGGAGATTCCCATCATGTCCGCACGATTCAAAAAAGCGCCCCTTGCACTTCATGTTTCCCTTGCTGTCGGCTTAATGGGCGGCAGCGTCGCCATGCAAGCTAGCGCTGCTGAGCCAACAAAGAAGGTGGACTCCGGCGAGATCCAGTCGGTCACTGTGACAGCAAATAGACGAGCTGAAGATCAGCAGAAGGTGAATGTATCGGTATCTGCGATTGCAGGGGAAGATTTAGCAGAGAGAAATATCTCAAACTTGTCCCAAATGGAAAGCTTGGTTCCTGGCTTTACTTTCGGGAGATCGGGCTCAGATGCTCGACCCGCGATGCGAGGAGTTAGAACGGAGAACGTCGCCACCAATGCCGACACCACGATCGGTTACTTCGTTGACGGCATATACAAATCACGAGCACAGCAAGCCATGCTCGGCTTTACTGATGTAAGTATCGTGGAAGTTTTGCGTGGACCTCAGGGAACGCTTTATGGCAGAAACACCTTCGGTGGAACCGTATCTATTACGAACAATGCACCGGTTCATAAGTTGAGTGAGTCATCGGCGAGCTTGACTCTTGGAAACTATAACAAAAGACGGCTTGAGGGTTACGTAAATGTACCAGTAAGCGATATCGTATCGGTGCGTGTCGTAGGCTTAGTTGATAAGTCAGACCCTTTTGTTAGAAACGACTATAACAGTGCCGGAGGGCTTTTCGATCAGGATCTTCGCTACGCGAGAGCCTCAGTGCGCATAACACCAAGTCGTGATCTTGATATCGTATTTAGGGCTGATGTGACTGATCAATCCGGCAATGGTGGCTCGGCATTCGGTTATAAACAGGCGGGCACATACATTCACACTCCATCTTGTCAACAGCTCTTCAATGCAACCCTGACAGTCATCAATGCTAGGCCTGGCAACCGTGATGGTGTTAACGATTGCACAAGGACAGTTGGTGCGGGGGCAGGAGCTGGAGCAAACGCCGCCGGTAGCGGAGTAGATTTAGGTATCCCAATTTATAAACCAGGTAACCTCTATCGCATTGACCAGGATTACAAAACGTTCTTGAACCTATCGGATCGAAACCTTAGTCTAGATCTTACCTATCGTGCCGGCGGACATACCTTTCGATCAATTACCGGCTACACAAAATTCTCCGCAGAGCGATCATCTGATTCTGATTTTTCGGCCTCTACGATTGGCCTTGACTATCAGCTGACCGGCGCACGGACGATGAGCCAAGAGTTCCAGATTCTCTCAGAGAATACCGGACCACTCAATTACGTCGGTGGTGTTTACTTCTTTAGAGACAAGCTAACCAGTGCATTCATTAATCAACAGCTGCCCAGAACGATTCGATCGAGTGCAACTTCGCAACAATTGTCCCTCGCTCAAAACGGTGCTGGCTTTGCTGGTTTTGACAGACCCACAACCGATTCTGACGCTGTTTACGGACAGCTAAGCTACAAGCTGTCGTCAGATCTGACGCTTACGGCTGGAGCGCGTGCTACAAAAGACAGCAAAGTGTGGAGTTCGGCAAACGCGAACTCAGTCCTTCCGCGAAACGCGTCTGGTGCCCCAGACGGAAATCAAATTGCAATCGGGATGGCGCGGCCGGCTGACGCAGCCTATGGAGCCGTCGGAGTGACTAATTGTGTTGGTAGTAACGCTATTCCAGGCGCTGCGTGTGACCCAGGGACCAATCTCCTTTATGGGTACACATACGCGCCATCGACCTTTAGCAAGACAACCGGTAAATTTGGCCTCGACTACGCACTAAACAAAGATCAACTAATTTACGGAACCGTTGGTACTGGTTTTAGATCAGGTGGTTTTAATGGCTTTCAGGTGGTGGAAAGTCTGAGAACTTTCAAACCTGAAGAAGTTACAGCGATTGAACTTGGATCGAAGAATCGTTTCCTTAAGAATACGCTTCAGTTGAACGCGGCAATTTTCTCTAACGACTACACAAACCTACAAGAGCAACGTCAGGTCCCAGTCGGTGCTACAACAATTTCAACGATATTCAATGCGGCAAAAGCAAGAGCCAATGGATTGGAGGCAGAGGTTGCTTGGAGGCAGTCACCAAGCTTTACGCTAGGCTCAACACTGTCATTGCTCGATGCAAAGTACACGAGCTTTCCAGATGTTGCACTACCGTTTGGCACATCCGTATTGGTGGCAGATCCAACGTCGACAGCACCACAGCTTGATAAGAATGGGATTGTGATTGCCCCCGCAGGACAACGACGAGTTTTTGCGCCTGGATACAACTGCGGCGTTATTCCAGGAACGGGCGGTACCGGACAGCCTAGTGCAGCCTACGGATGTGATCTCTCTGGTAAAAAAATTCCTTACGCTGCAAAGTATCAAGGCTCCGTTTACACAAGGCACGATATCCAATTACCTAATGGAACCCTCTTGACGCCCATATTTGTTGCAACCTTTTCGAGCGGCTACTACGGGCAACCAACTAATGCTGATATAGAAAAGCAGGGCGCTTACGTTAAGGGTGACATCAAGTTGGTATGGAGAGTGAGTGAAAAGCTATCCGTCCAGGGGTACATCGATAACGTGTCCGACAAGCAAACCATCAATCGTTTTGTGTGGGGTGGAGGTGGGACCCTTCAAATTAGCGGAGCCCCCCCGCGCATGATGGGTATCAGAGTTACTGGGACTATCTAATATTTAGAACCTAATTTGAAGCGTTTCTTTGGTCTACTGCTCGGTCTTTTGTTGCTTTCGCAGCAAGAGGTTCGGGCAGGCTGCTCCAAGTTGGAGCCTGAATCGTTCAAATGGGTAAGCCTGCCTCGTTCTTGGACGGTCGATACATCTGTCGACCTTGATGAAATTAGTAAACATCGCACTGGCATTGTTGAGTTAGAAGTTGATGGGCTTAAGCAATATCTTCGCGTCGATGTCCCTAGCCAGCCAGTGGGATCATCCAACGCCGACGGAGGAATTTCCTCAATCATTGTGTTCGTTCAAGGCTGGGTCCCCCAGCAGAGTCGAAGTCTCTACCAAATGGGACTAGAGCCCGATAGTTACTACGGGCCAACTATTCAACGTCTCGCGCAATCGGGCTCAATCGTTATAAGCCCCTTTCTACGCGATCATGGGTTTTCCGCGTCCCATCAATCCGCGCAGGTTTTGGGCAACGATCCTGCAGCACTACAACGCGGCTATGTGCGGGACATCACGGCGATTTGGACTTATCGAACTTCGTTATTAAATTGGGTCAGTGGACAGAGGTTAGTTAGGCTTTCACCGAGCTATCGATTTGCAATCTTCGGACACTCAATGGGTGCGAACGCAGTGATGCAAACAATACTCTCAAGCTGCGTTCAAAGCGACACGGATTGAGTTGCTGTAGTCCTTTGGTCCGGAGGGTATGTTGAGCTTGATGCCATGCACCTAAGGCTGAATCAGGCTTTTGTTGTGTGGCTTGCGTACGGTGACAAGGACCGTTATGTAGACGTTCATAAGCTAGGCAGACAGAGTAGGGTGCTTCGGGCTGCAGGGATCGAAGCATACGATGAGCCGCTTGCACAACGGGATCATGAACTTTCACTTACGGCATCGAAGCAGCTTGCAGCAGACGAAAAGGACGAGTACCAGAGGCTGTTCTTAAATAGAACAATCAAGTTTCTTCAAGATGGAATCTATCAATCAAACTAGCGGCTAAATCCACGATGTCTAATGCCCAAATACTTACCACGCATGTTGGCTCCTTACCGCGACCCCAAGATGTGGTTGATCTCATTTTTAAGAAGGAGCGAGGTGAACCTTTCGATCAAGATGTCTTTGACCAGACGATGCGTGCTGCGGTTGACGATGTCATAGCGCGACAGGTCAAAGCTGGCATCGATATTGTTTCTGACGGTGAGATGAGTAAGATAAGTTATGCAACTTACATCAAAGATCGTTACACAGGTTTCGATGGTGATAGCCCCAGGCGAACACCGGCTGATTTGGAAGCGTTCCCAGGCTTTTTAACCAAGATCGGGCAGAGAGGGGGTACCCCAACCTACCGTAGGCCATGTTGTGTTGGCGCTATCTGCTTGAGAGACGATCGGCCACTGGCAATAGATCTTGCAAATTTAAAGAGTGCTCTGATCAAGCACAAAACCCGCAGGAGTTTCATGAACGCACCATCGCCGGGTGTTGTAGCGTTATTTCAACCGAATCAGTACTACGCAAGCGATGATTTGTATCTTGAGGCTCTCGGTGAAGCCCTACGTTCGGAGTATGAAGCTATCGTAGGAGCCGGTCTGATCCTTCAGATTGACTCGCCAGATTTAGGGCTTGGGCGCCATATGATGTACAAAGACCTAGAAGAATCTGATTACCTCAGGCGGATCGAGAGGCACATCGAAATCCTTAATCATGCACTTCGTAATGTACCTGCAGAACAAACACGGATGCATGTTTGTTGGGGAAACTATGAAGGGCCTCATCACAAGGATGTTCCCCTTCAGACAATTCTCCCTGCAGTGCTTCGTGCAAAGCCAGGTGGTCTTCTTTTTGAAACAGCAAATCCAAGGCATGGTCACGAGTGGGAAACAATACATGAGATGCGTGCATTGATACCGGATACGAAGATTCTGATCCCTGGTGTCATCGACAGTACAACTAATTTCATTGAGCATCCGAGGCTCATTGCTCAGCGACTCAAGCGATTCACTGATGTGGTGGGTCTTGAACGAGTGATTGCTGGCTCAGATTGCGGGTTTGGTACGTTTGCAGGTTTTGGAGTCGTTGATGCGGATATTGTTTTTGCGAAGTTTGAGGCCATGGTTGAGGGTGCGGCGTTAGCAAGTTCGGGTAAGTAAGCACGATCATGTCATCCCTGAGAGTGGATCGTGCTGAAGACCTGTCAAACATACGGCGATGGTCAATGTTTGCAGCCATCATGCTTCCCTACGTTTTTTATGCGTTTGTCTGGAATACAGAAAACTTCCTCCGCCCATATATGGCTCAGTCATTGGGCCTGAGTAAACCAGAGGTTGCTTCCTTCTACACCTTTCAGGGAGCAGGAGCACTACTTGGTGCGCTTCTTATTCCACAGCTGGCTGACCGGTGGAGTCGCCGCCTCGTTTTTGCGCTAGTGTCCGTTGGAATCGGAGTGGGTTCTCTAGGTATTGTCTTTGTTGATAGCTACCAAACCGCCATCATTCAACGCTTTGTAATGGGCGTTTTTCTTGGGGGTGTTTTTGGATGCGCTGTAAGCCTCTACATCGGCTACTTCCCACCGACGATGCGGGGCTTACTGGCTGGGATGGTTCAGTTGACATACAACGGAGGCGACGCACTTTTGTCCTGGATTGGGCGTCACTACGACGCCACGAATTGGCAGCAGGTACTGGTCATTGGCGGCGTTGGTGCGCTAACAGCCTCAGTGATCGTTTTGATAATCTTGCCGCGAGACGATCGTTTCATTCCTTGGGGCGAAGCATCCGTTTTAAATCCATCGCAGAACCAAAAGCTGCCCTTAGCGCAACTCTTTGCAGAGGGTAGAACTTCGGTGACACTTAGGCTGGCACTCATGTGCGGCCTTAACTTTTTCGCCTTCCAGTCATTTAATGGTTGGACAACGACGCTTTTACGCGAGCACCATCAGTTTTCGCCTGACATCATCGGAAAGCTGATGACCGTTATGCACATTGGTTCGATGAGCGGAGCACTCATATGGGGTCTCATTGGAGATCGTTTTGGGAGGCGCGCTAATGCAGCTGGGTTTGTCATTGCATCGGTGCTGATTTTGATTTACCTGAATGCTGAGCCGTCATTTGTGGGTTATGCATTGATCGGGTTCGCGTACGGATTTTGCTTTGTATCGATGGGTGTTTGGGGTCCCTATTTTGCCGAACTGTATCCCCCACATTTACGGGCAACTGCCGCCTCCATTTTCAATTGGGGGCGAATTGTTTCTCTAGTAGGCTCTTTGCTTTCAGGAGCAATAGCTGATGCCTTCGGACTCTCGATCGCAATGGGGATGGGATCTTTGATGTTCTTTCTTGCGGCTTTAGTATGGCTCTCGTTACCAGAGACGCTCAAAAGAAATTAGAGCGAAGGGAACGAGCCTTGGAAACACCTTGACTTAGATACTTTGAGCATAGTTTGGAGAAAGGCCAGGGTTGATTCTGGAGAATGAGGTCGAAGGAGGATATTAGGTAGCCCTCATCGAGTATGACAGGTACCAAATCGAAAGTCCTCTTTGACGTCTACAAACGAGAACAGTAGCAACGTATTCTTGATAAAATTTGCTCTACTGCAGAACGGGAGGACTAGGAGCAACTAGTCTATTAAAAGTAATGATTCTTAGAAATAATTAAATACATACCGGCATAAAATGAGATCTTTGAGGTTGATATGCTAATTCTGCTAGCAATCGTCCGCAAGCTCGGTTGTTTTGTTGTATGTAGTCTCTGAGCGAAGGATTGAACCGTGGTCCGCGCCCACCACCAATAACGATGTCCAACTGTGTATGCAGTTGGACATTTTTTTGAACCCCCGCGTACCTGCGCGGGTTCGTGCGGATTCCTGCGGACTTTGCCCAGTGGCTCGCGACGCCTAAAAACGCCCTTTTTTACTGTCTCCGGGCAATTCCTCGGTCCGAACTCGCTCTGCCAAAGTGGACGAAGTCCGCAAAGGCTACATTTCACGGCTATATAAATCAATATGTTACGCGCGGACGAATCAAGCGGTTGATTTTTAGCTTCGGTAGGCGGAGGAATCCGCCCCGATTCGGAGAGTGGAGAATGCAGGTATCGCTACGATATCTGCCCGATCTCTGCCGGGATGGGTCATACGATTTTCCTCGATACCACTGTTGGCACAAGCTTGTCGGC
>Ga0194129_10008047_pt1 | contig 12339 bp, 9 predicted proteins | sample TA2KigCa35mmetaG_FD_150862 | JGI IMG/M metagenome (GOLD analysis project Ga0194129, IMG submission 150862) | Freshwater microbial communities from Lake Tanganyika, Tanzania - TA2015038 Kigoma Deep Cast 35m | ecosystem: Environmental > Aquatic > Freshwater > Lake | place: Tanzania: Lake... | reverse complement strand
AATGCCGCCCAGGTGCAGCAGCGGTTGCTGTTGGGGCTGCCGATCGGGGTGGGTGCGCTGCTGGCGGTTGTGCTGGTGGTTGTGGGGGTGCTTCCCCAATGGCTGAAGCTGCAGTCCGACAGCGAACTGTTGGCCCAGCTCGAGGAGATCCAGGGCCGCATTCCTCTGCTGCGGGTGCAGATCGCCAAAACGGCGGAAAGCCAGAACGCAGCGGAGCGCAAGCAGCAAAAGGTGCTGCGATTGATCGAGGGGAGTGGCGAGTTGGTCACCTTCCTGGCTCAGCTGGATCGGGAGGCAGCTAGCTTCGGTGTGCAGCTGGATCTGTATGAGCCTGTGGCGGTCGATCCGCCTGCCAGTGCTACCAAGGGGCAAAAGCCTGATCCCAAGGCACCACCACCAGCACCGGTGTTGCCCTTGGAAGCAACGGGCCTGAAGTCTCAAAAGTATTTGCTCACCGCGAGAGGCCCTTATCCCAATTTGTTGGCTTTTATGAGAACGGTGGAAAACATGGATTTATTGGTGGTGCAGAGCAATCTCGCTCTGAGTGTGGTGGAACAGCCCAAGGAGACTTCCACTCCTGCAAAGCCCGGAATTTCGCGTCAGCCGGCAATTGCTGAAACTGAGCTGAAGCTGGCTCTCACGTATTACCAATCGCTAGATCCTGAGCCTGCAACACCGCCGGCAAAATCGAGCTGATTAGTCAAGTTCTGCCTCAATCATTCTTGGATGATTTTGGGTGGCAGAAGTGGTCTTGGTTGGCGGATTGCATTTGCGCGTTTGATCTGCCCTAGTTGCCTGCTGGAGGCCTGCTCGCCCAGCGCAGCCCATAAGGCTTCGCACACGGCTGGCCACTGGCCCTGTTTGCACCGGCATAACTAGCAAAAACCGGATGTCCCCAGTGATTGCGTGTTGGCGAACAGACGATAATCTTGGCGCACTTGACTAGGACATGGTGCCAATGAAAGCCAGGGTTTCGAGGCATATTGGCCTGCGCGTGGTAGCTTCCGCCTTGCTGGCGCCGTGGATGGTTCAAGTAACTTGCATCTCCGTACAGGCGCAGTCGACTCCTGCTCGTGGAGGCCCAGCAAGACCCCAAGCCCAGTCCAAAGCGACAGCTGTAGCCCAGGGTCAACTCAACATGCAATTGCGTCGCAAGCCCGGAATGCTGCAGGTGGTGGTGGAGGGCGCTGGATCTGCTCCCGAATTGCAGCAGAGCGCATCGGGCAATGCTTGGCAGGGGCTGCTGGTGACCAATGGCAATACTGTTTTACGGCAAGGTTTGCAGCAGTTTTCGGCGCCTGAGGCTGGGATTGAATCGATCAGCTTGAGCGGATCTGGCAACCGCTATCAAATCGACGTGCGAGGGCTGCCTCGGATGGCGCTGCCTCGGCCACAAGTGAGTGCCGATGGTCTGAATCTGATTGTCAGTTTTCCAACGACTGGCCAAGCGATGAGTTCAACGGCCAATTTTGATTTGAGCCGCCCTGGTCGATTGCCACAGCCCAGCTTTGCACCTCCTATTCAACCGAGGGCGGTTGCGCCGCCGGTTGGTGATATGGCAGTTGGAACGATGATGCTCGCAAATACAAGTTTTGTGAGGTTGTCGGGCCCCAAAATCACGATGACGCTCAGAAATGCTCCTGCTAAAGATGTCTTAATGTCATTAGCGAGGCTGGGCAATTACGGTTATGTATTTGTGGAGGATTCTCGCTCGATTAGTGCATCTGCAGCGGCGGCTGGTGAATCTGCGCAGGCAGGGAGCACCACTCCTGGAATGAGCCCGGCTCAAACAGGACTGCCTGTAAGTGTTTCGTTCATTAATGAGGATTACTCTCGAGCTGTGAATGCTGTTCTGATGGCTTCGGGCTTTGCTGCAAAGCTGGAAGGGCGTGTCTTGATGGTGGGCAGTACTATTTTTAGTAAGTCTTTCGGCCCAAAGCTGTCAAAGGTCTATCGACTGAATCAGGTGGCACCTGGATCTGCTGCCGATTACTTGGCTAATTTAGGCGCATCGGTCACGAAGACTAACACAAGTACCACAGTTGTTAGCCAAGGAGGGTCTGGGTCGAGTGCTGTTTCTGGAGCGCCCGCTTCATCGACAAACCGAACCGCAACTGAAACCCTGGTTGAGGCGTATGGCGCCTCAACAGGCCCCCTGCTTGGTCTGCAAGCAACCACGGATTCTCGATTGGGAACGATCACGCTCATTGGCGATCCTTTTCTGGTTGTAGTGGCCGAACAGTATTTGCGCCAACTAGATTTGCGTCAGCGCCAGGTGGCAGTAAACGTAAAAATACTAAATATTGATCTGGAAAATGATCTTGGAATTAGCAATAGTTTTTCTGCTAAGCTAGGAAATACGTTTATCGTTAGTGATGGAGGGGCTGTCTCTGTTAATTTTGGGAATATTGCTCCGGCTCAAACCACTGAATCTACTCCAGTTTCAGTTGGTGTTGGCTACTCGCAGAGGCAGCTACTTGATGCCATCAGCATGGCGGTGACAAACCGAAATGGAAAGTCTCTGGCTGATCCTACGTTGTTGGTGATGGAGGGAGAGGAGGCCACGGTAAGTGCTACGACCAGTGTTATTACGGATATCAGTACAACTGACAATGCCAACAATACGACAACTTCTACAACATCGCGCTCAGATGCGGGTCTAATCCTCAACGTGAAAAGTGAAAAAATTGACGACAACGGTTTTGTTACGTTAACGCTGACACCGGAAGTCTCCATTCCTACGCCTGCTGGCACAGTCAGTGTGGGGGGAGTGAAGACCCAGATCTTTAACATCACTCAGCGAAGTCTTGAATCCGGTCGAATCAGGCTCAGGGACGGTCAAACGTTGGTGTTAACAGGGGTGATCCAGGAAAGCCAGATTTCAACGGTTACAAAGTTGCCCATCGTTGGGGATCTCCCTTTTATTGGCCAGTTTTTCCGAGGAAATTCTAATAGTAGAACAAAAAATGAACTTGTAATTGTTGTTACACCCCGAATTATAGATGATGAAACTGGTGGACTGTTTGGTTATGGCTATCGTCCTGCTTCGATGGACGCCAGGCAAGTCGTCACTGGATCGATGTAATAGATGTTCTTTGCATGCAATTCAGGGTAGGGGAAGGAATGCTTTTGCGGCTAATGGCAATAAGAACTTGGCGATGCCTGCAGAGCCGCTCATCATTCTTATCCCTGCGCCATTTCCCTTGGGTTTGTTGTCTTCGGGAGTGCTAGCTGTTTTCTCGGCGATCTGTTCGATGAGCTCGGCTTGTACGAGGTCGCCCTGGTTTGTCAGGATTGATGCTGCGTAGGAAAAGTCTCTTGCACCCTCTTCTGCATTGCCGATTTCTACCCGGCTGAGGCCTCTGGCTATCCAGCTCACGGGTGCATTGGGCTGTCGTCGGATGGCTTCTCCAAACAGTCGTTCTGCATCCGTGAACCGACCCGCTTGCGCTGCATCCACTCCGGCATTGTGGAGTTCGCTGTGGCTCAGGGATCGATGGTTGATTCCTCTGGCTTGGCCCCAGTGGGTGCGTGAGAGGGCCCCTGGGCTTAGCGATGCGCCGCTCAGGTCGGCATGGCGAAGATCTGTGCCCTCGAGCGTTGCACCCAGCAAATTGGCTCCTTGCAGGTAGGCACCTTGCAAACTGGTAAAGCTAAGATTTGCTCCTTGTAGGTTTGCCCCGTCTAGCCGGCCCTGGCTCAGGTTGGCCCGTTGCAACTGGGCATTGCTCAGATTGGCTCCTCGCAGATCGGCATGCACCAAATCTGCGTCTTGAAGATTGCATCCTGCGCATTGGCGTTCCGCCAGCAGCCTGAGCAGTGCCTGATCGGGTGTATGGGTTTGGCTCAGAGCTGGCGAGGCGCCCACAAGCAGGGCTGAGATGGCCACGAAACCAAGCCCTATGTTGGCTACGGATGGGCGCATGGTGCAAGTCAGCTTGATCAACCATTTATAGCGGTGGGGAAGGCGTGGGTCTGGTGGAACAGCAATCCATTGCGGTTCAATAGGCGTATTGCGCCTTGGATGAATTGGACGCTGGGGCCTGGCAAGAGTTTGACCTACTGCGCCGTCGTCGTCAGGAGCAGGGCATTGGGGCGCTCACCCCGGTTTCTGGTCGGGGTTTGCTCTGGCGCGGCTCCCTCATCGGCGCGGCTCTGGTTGGGGTTGGAGCCCTGGGATGGCTGGGCCTTTTTGCCATGGTGCAGGTGCTTGCGACGCGCGAAAAGGCGCTTCTGCCGGTGGCGGCCCAGCACCAGCAGTTTGAAGCGCGTTTGTTGGATTTGAGACAGCAACTTGAACAGCTTTCCAAGGCCAACCAGGCCTTTGCCGATGGCGTCCTGTCAATCCCATCCGGAGCGTTGTTGCTGAGCGATTTGGCTGCACTCACTCCCGCCACGGTGGAGCTCACCAGCGCCAAGCAGGAGGGAGGGCAGTTAATTTTCAGCGGCCAGGCCGCCCAGCCAAATGGGCTACGTGCGATCAATGCCTTCCAGTTGGCACTGGAGCGCTCGCCTCTCTTTGCCACCGATCAGGTGCAGCTGGTGAAGGTCCAGGAGCAACAGGGTCAGCAGCAGCAGCAGGGCCAGCAGGCACCCGCCATGCCCCCTCAAGTGGTTCTCAGTTTTGAGATCAAGGCAGGCCTAGCTCAGGTTTCATCCCAGGCCAAGCTGAGTCGTCTGCAGGCACTGGCGCCGACCGGATTGCTGCGGCGGCTGCAGACTTTGCAGGCGGAGGGGTTGCTGCGATGACCAATTTCCAGGGCCAACGCAGCCGTTCCAGTTTGGCATTCACGCCGGAGCGGTTAGTGCTGCTGCTTCCCATTGCTGCCGGTGCAGCCTTGCTGTTTTTGCTCGTGCTGATGGGCTATCCACCTCTGCTCCTGCAGTGGCAGCAGCGCCGTGAAGCGATCAGCAGGCTGCAGAGCCAGGAGGCGGCTCTGCCGCTGCTGCGTGGGCAGATCAAGGCCAGCGAGCTGCAACTGGAGCGCAAGCAGCAGCAGCAGGAGCGGCTGCTCACCTTGGTGGCTGGCACAGGGGAGCTGCGCACCTGGTTGGCGAGCTTGAACGACCTTGCTGCCGCAACGGGTGTGGCGGTGAGCTTTGTGGAACCGGGAGCGGTGGAGGTGTATGTGCCGCCTCCGCCGCCTCCTGCTGAGGGACAACCGGCTAAAGCTGCGCCAGTCCAACCAGCGGCTTCCACCGATCCTCTACTGGCGAAGAATCTGCAGAAGCGCTCCGCGCAGATCACCGTGTTGGGCTCCTATCCGGCTTTGCGAACGTTTTTGCTGCAGCTGGAAGCCCTGGAGGTGGTGGCCATCGCCAGTGAGCTGGATCTCAGGGCCGTGGCCCCTACCCAGCCGCCGCAGGGCGGCCCGCAAAATCCCAGCTCTTCTCCCAACACCACACCCAGTACAGAGCTCAAGCTCAAGCTGAGCGCCTATGGCCGCGCCCCAGCGAGGCCCTGAGCTTCTGGGCTCGCTTGCGCAGGCCGAGAAACAGGGTTGTGCGGCTGGCCACCTGATCCTCGGGGGCAAAGCGCCACTGGCTGTAGAGCTGGGCCAGTTCTTCCAAGGCGCTGGCGAAGGCCGGCTCAGCCGTGCCCACGCGCCGGCAGAAGCACTCCAGGGTTTCGCCAGGGGCAAGCCGGTGGCCGCGTCGCCCTAGCCGACGCAGCACGGGCTCCAGGCAGTGGCGCGCCGGATCGCCCACACGTCGCCAGGGCCGCCAAACCGGTAGCAGTACAGCGGTGAGGGCCAGCCCCATCGCCACAATGGCCGCTAGGCCCTGCCAGCGGCTCTGCCCCAGCAGCTCCACCTGGCGCTGTCGGTCAAAGCCCATCACCCAGGCCTGCCAGCGGTAGTCGAGCCCACGCCACTGGGTGGCGGCGGCCTCTATCCAGCCGGGCAGGGGCCGGCTGAGCCGTTGTTGGTCGGTTGGGCTGAGGCTCTCGGCCAGGGAGCGACGGATCCTCTCGGGCACCACCCAGGCGGTGGGGTCCACCCCCACCCAGCCCCGCTCCGGCAGCCACACCTCGCTCCAGGCATGGGCATCGCTGTTGGTGAGCTGCAGGAAACCTGCGCCACCGACGGGTTGTTGCCACTCGCCGCCCTGGTAGCCCACCACCACGCGGGCCGGCACTCCGGCGGCACGCATCAGGGCTGAGAAGCTGGCGGCGTAGTGCTCGCAGAACCCCAGGCGGGTTTGAAAGAGAAAGCGATCGAGGGGATCCACCGGTCCCAGGGTGCCGGGTTCAAGGCTGTAGGCAAAGGCCTGAGCGCGAAACCACTGGCGAGCCAGGGCGATGCGTTCTTCTGGGGTAGCCCCTTGGCGCGCCCATTGGCGGCCAAGGGCCTGGAGGCGGGGGTTGGCGTCGGCCGGCAACTGCAGATCGATGGCGCTGGGCGGTTGGGTTTGCCAGCTGGCAGGGCTGGCGGCGGTCGCCAGGTTGTAGAGCTGGCGCTCACCCTGGGCCGTGCGGCTTTCGAGGGTGCCCAACTCCGACACCACGAGCGGGCTACCCCCCAGCGGCAGGCTGCGCCCATCCCACGGCCGCTCCCGCAGGCGGCTGGGCTCCACGATCCAGCGCTGGCTAGCAGGGCCTGGAGCGATGGCGGCCTGGGCTTCAGGCCGAGGCCAGTCGTCGGCCGCGCTCCAGGTGCGGCCATCAAAGCGCTGGTGCACCAACACCCGCCAATACTGCTGCTCTCGGGCTGGGGGGCTGCCATCGGCAAAGCTCACCCGGGCGGCCAGGCTGCGGTCTTGCACTAGGGAGGCCAGCTCGCCCGGGGCCAGCTGCTGCGAGAGCCCGCTGCGGCCGCTGTTGGCGCTGCTGGGCAGGCTCCAGAGCGGCTCCAGCCGCGGCAACAACAGGAAGCTGGCCAGCAGCAGCGGCAGGGCCACGGCCACCAGCAGGGCGGTGCGTCGCAGGCTGCCGAGCAGCCGCTGGCCGCCGGTTTCCAGGCTGAGCAGCCCCGCCAAGGCCACCAGGGCCGTGAGGCCTTGCCCCAGGCTGGCGGCCAACCCTTGGGCGCCCAAGCCGGCCAGGCCGATGCTCAGCAGCAGCAGCAGCACGCTGCGTTGCTGCTGGGCATGCCGGTGGGCTTCCAGTTGCTGCAATCCCAGCATTAGCCAGAGGAGGTTGCTCACCCCGCGCAGCAGCCCGCCGCCGGGAGCCAGGGCCAGGCCTGCACCCCACAGCACCAAAAGGCTGAGTGTGATCAGCCGCAGCGAGGCGCTGGGCAGCCCGTGGCGGGGCGGCCGCAGCTGCAGAACCATGAGGCCCGGCAGCGCCAGGGCTACGGGCAGCTGCAGTTGACCCTGCACCAGTAGTTGCAGCCAGAGCAGAGCCTGGCTGGTGAGCAGCAGCCACTGGGCCTGACTCATGGCTGCTCCAGGGTGGGTGGCACCGCGGCCAGTGCCCGCAGACACGCCAGCCGATGGCGCTCCCCCTCCCCTGGAGCGATTTCGACGCCGCCTGGCAACAGCAGGCCGAGCTGCTCGCCGGCTGCCAGGCCCCGGCAAAGCCGCTCGCAGACGTGCTCCAGTGCTTGCTCCAACGGCAGCCCCGGCGCAGGGGCGATCCACAGCGCACTCGGCTGTTCACCGGTAAAGCGCTTGCTGTACCAGCCCTGGCCGCGGGCCACGGTTTTCCAGGCCACCCGCTGCAGGCCTGCTTCAGGTCGCAGGGGGCTGAGTTCAAGGAAGTCATCGCTGCCTTCGGCGGTGGCGGTGGGCAGGCCCTGGCGCTGCTGGCTGGGCCGCCGCAGCTCCTGCACCGGGCCCGGGCTGCGGGCGGGAGCCACATCCAGCTGCATGGGCGGCTGCCAGTAGCTCCAGCAGCGAAACAGCCCCAGGGGGGCGGTGGTGTGGATCAACAGCCGGCCGGGCAGGTGCATCCCGCGCCCTGGCGGCTGCCAGGCGAGCTCCAGTTGGCTGGTGCCCACGGGCACCAGCTGCACACGTTGGCCAGAGCGGGATTGGCCGGGGCTCAGCCAGCGCAGTTTCACCGCCGGCCGGGGCAGGGTGCTGCGCGCCACCAGCTGCATCAGCAGGGGTTGATCGGCAAATCCTGGACCCGGCTCCAAACAGCGCAGCTCCAGGCCCTCCAGGTTGCGATGGGTGAGGAAGGGGCAGAGCAGCAGCAGGGCCAGCAGCAGCAAGCCCAGCAGCACTGGCCCATTGCTTTTGGTTTGGATGCCCAGCACGTAGGTGATGGCGATCACCAGCAGCCACATCCCCCCGAAGGCCGTCGGCAGGATGTAGAGGTTGCGGCGATGCAACCGCAGCTGGGCGCTGTGGCCGCTCAGCCGCTGCTGCAGGCGCTCCTGCCAGCGTTGCCAGCTGCGCGGTGGCGCTTCAGCGAATGCCATCCACCTGGGCCAGCAGGGCGGCGGAGCGTTGGCCGCGATCGGATCTGGACTGACCGCCATCGAGCCGGTGCTCGGCCACGGCGGCGAACACCGCCTGCACATGTTCCGGGGTGACATAGCTGGCGTCTTCCAGAAAGGCCCAGGCGCGGGCCGCCGCCAGCAGGGCCAGCCCGGCACGAGGCGAAAGGGGCGGCTGGCTAGAGCCCTGCTGGCGACTGGCCGTCAACAGATCCAGCACATAGGCAATTAGCGGTTCGGTGGCTGGCAGCTGGGCGGCGGCGGCCTGGGCTTCCAGCAGTTGGGCTGGGCTGAGGCAGCCGTCGAGGCTGGCGAGCGGCGCTTGCTGGCCGGCAAGCATCGCGCCCTCGGCTTGGCGGCTGGGGAAGCCAAGGCTGAGGCGCATCAGGAAGCGATCGAGCTGGGATTCGGGCAGGGGATAGGTGCCGCTCTGCTCGAGTCTGTTTTGGCTGGCGATCACCACAAACGGCTGGGGCAGCAGGTGGCTGGTGCCATCCACGCTCACGCGGCCGTTGGCCATCGCCTCCAGCAGGGCGCTCTGGGTGCGGGGGCTGGCGCGGTTGATCTCATCGGCCAACAACACCTGGGCAAACAGGGGCCCGGGCTGGAAGCGGAACTGGCCGGTGGCCGGATCCAGCACGTTGAGGCCGGTGAGGTCGGCCGGTAGCAGGTCGGAGGTGAAGTGCACCCGCCGAAACTCCAGCCCGAAGCAGCGAGCCAGGGCTTCGGCCAGGGTGGTTTTGCCCATGCCCGGCAGGTCTTCCAGCAGCAGATGTCCGCGGGCCAGGATGCAAGCCAGGGCCAGGCGGATCTGGTGTTCCTTGCCCAGCAACACCTGGCTGAGCCGGCCGGCGGCGATGGCCAGGGGGGTGGGCATTTGGATTTAGATGTCTAAACTTGGTGGCAAGACTTTAGTTTGAGTCGTAGGGAGGCCCCGCCCTTGATCTACCTCTACGCAGGACTGGGCATGGCGATGCTGCTGCCAATCTTGGTGGGGCTACAGACCGCCGTGTCTGTGGCTGAGCTGGAGCAGGGGGAGTTGGCGATGCAAGAAGGCGATGGAAAAGTAATCAGGGATTTCAGAGAAAGACAAGAAGTTAAGGCTACTCTTCTTGAGAATGCTGAATCAGCATTTAAAGAGAAATCGATAGAACCTTGCCCGACTGGATCTTTGGTTAATGGCTTTATAAGGGACGCTGATGGTTGCAGCTTTTTCTCCTCTGAGTCCATAGATAAATACGTCTCGAGGGTTTTTAATGACGGAGGCAGGTGGTCTTATTGTATCGTCCCGGATGACCCATCTTCAAAATGTCCTGAAGAATATTAGCTCCGATGATCGAGGCTTTGATTGGTTCATTGATAGCTGTTATAGCGACTGGGGCAATGTCTCTGATGGCCGAGGTTTTTGTTCAGTCGCAAGGCGAGCTTGGGCAAAGATCGCTTTCGGCTTATGAGGAGGAGGTCTTGGCTGTTATTTCATCGGCTCGGGGTGATGTCTCGCTCTCTGATGATCAGAGGGGCCAGGTCAAAGCCTGGCTCCAACAGCATTGGAATGGAGAGCTATAAATATGGGCGGGTACTGGGGGCGTATGTCTAGGGCTCAATGTGCATTAAGCCCGTCGGCTTCTCAGGCAGGCATGACCTTTCTCGAAGTGTTGATTGCGATTGCTTTGTTTGCGGTCTTTTCTGCTTCGTTTTTGATGGTGACCGAGATGCTTGCGGCTTTGTTGCCAGCGGCTAATTCACCTGCTCAGGCCGACGGATGCGATGGCCCAGGCCTTGAATTGGCCTGTATTAACGTGGCATTTGATCAGCTAGTTCCTGAGCTGGAAAAAGACCTTGAAGTGTCGACAGTTTGTCCTAGTTCTATTAATTCGATGCCTGGGTCGGCAGGGTTGAGTTGGCCAGAAGCTTATGATGTTTGTGTTTATAAATACCCAGGACCTGGCTTGGATGAGCAAGCGGGGTCTGCAGGCTCTCCCCCGCGGCCTGGCTTATATCTTTTGCAGGCGCAGGCTAAGCCGGGCGATTCAGCTTTTTGGAGGGTTCCTGTTCAAAGAGTGTTCTGTAGGCCCTATCACCTTTGCGTAAAGTGAATCCCTCATGACTTCCTCCTCAGCGCTGGTTGGCGAAAGCTTTTTCGGGATCGATCTCAAAAAGATCCAGACCCGCTGGACACGGTTTCGGAGGCGCGTGTCCAAGCGCATCCTGCTGATCGACTTTGACGCCACGTCGATCACCGTGGCCGAGGCGCAAATCCTGAGCGGAGCGATCACCTTTAGCCATGTGCGGCGCTACTCCGCGCCTGAGGAGGCCTTAGAGCGGGGTGTGCCTGCCGAGCCCGCCAAGATGGCAACCCTGATCCGCGGCTACTGCCAGGAGGCTGATATTCCTGCCCATCGGGCCGCGGTGGTGCTTCCCCACGACGCAGTGTTCACCACGGTGGTGCAGTTGCCGCGCTCGGTGCCGCCGGCCATGGCGCTGGAACATGCCCTGGATCCTGCTTCGGCTGTGCAGGTGCCGATCCAATTGGATCAGATGGATGTGGATTTGATGCCGCTGGCGCTGCCTGGCGACACAGGCGATCAACGCAGCTATTTCCTCACCGCGGTGCCGCGCAAGTTGGTGGATCGGGTGCTGGACACCCTGCAGGCAGCCGATTTGGAGATGGTGCGTTTGCAAGTGGGTGTGTTTGCTCAGCTTCAGCATCTTGCTGATCTCTTGAACAACCTCGCCTCCAATGCAGCCTTGTTGCATCTGGAACTGCTGCGCGACTGCACTCAGGCCACCGTGCTCACCCAATGTGGCCCGATCAAAGTGGCCCGGCTCACCGCCATTCGCGATTTCCCTGAGCCTCCCGAGGCTGCGGAGGGGGCCGTTGCTGCCAGTGCCCTCAATGCCGAGGCCCAGATCATCGCCAGCGATACCTATTTGCCCATTTCAGATCTGGATCTGCGGCGTTTGAACCAGGAGATTCGCCAGTTCATCGAAGAATTTCAGGCCCAATACCCCGCCCTGGCCCTGACAGGCGTGGCGCTGGCAGGCGTGAACAGTGCCCATCCCTTGTTGGCCTCCTTGCTGCAGGACGCCCTGGAGCTGCCCGTGCAGGTGAGCCGGCCTCTGGCCACCCCTGGTGTTGGTCAATTCATTCCCGATGGCCCGATGGTGCTGCAGGGGCTGGGCCGGTTGGTGGGCCTGGGCTTGAGCCTGGTGCCCACATCGGCTGGTGGGGTGTTGGAGCAGCAGGTGGATGCAAGTTCGCCGCCCGTTGTTGAAACGGTTGTCGAAACGGTGGTGCAGCCCTCCCTGTTGCCTGCCGAGGCCACCGCTGCAGGGGCTGACTTGCCAGAGCTCTCAATGCCTACAACGCTTCAGCTTGATCAGGTTCAGGAAGGCGATTCAGAACCAGAATCCCTAGATGCGCCTGCGCTGATCGGTGAGTTCAAGCTGAGCCGCGAGTCAGAGCCCGAGCTCCAACGGCCTGAACGGGAGCCTCAACCAACAGCATCTGAGCCTGAACCACTGGACGCACCGATCTTCAGCAGTGCCTCCGCCGAGGCGGAGCCAGCGCCTGAGCAGCCCGATCCTGTGCTGCATGCGCCTGAACCTGCCGCCGATGAGGTGCCGTTTTCACTGGGTGACCTTCTGAGTTCCTATGAGGCCAAAACGACTGAACCAGAGGTGCATCTCCTTAACGAGCCTCCTGGTGTTGAAGCAGAGCCTGTTGCCGAGCCAGAGCCCCAGCCCGATCCAGAGCTAAGTGTCTTTGACGCTGATTTGCACCTGGTGGATGATCCTGCGCTCTGGCCTTCGATCACAAAGGTGCAGCCAGATCTTGATAGCGATCCGGTCGATGCCGGCGATAGCGCCAGCCGAGACTGACCTACTTCTTGAAGGCTCGGATCAGATCAAACATCGGCAGGTAGAGCGAGATCACGATCGTGCCCACAAT